>Ga0308164_10000756_pt1 | contig 45344 bp, 33 predicted proteins | sample PhyTR2_FD_201031 | JGI IMG/M metagenome (GOLD analysis project Ga0308164, IMG submission 201031) | Phyllosphere microbial communities from UC Gill Tract Community Farm, Albany, California, United States - DLSLT.R2 | ecosystem: Host-associated > Plants > Phyllosphere > Unclassified | place: USA...
GGCTGGACACAAAAAGACCTGGCAGACCAGATGGGAGTTTCGGCGCAGTCCGTGACTAACTGGTTCAAAGGCAAGGATTTTCCTCGTCCAGACAAACTGCTGAAGCTGGCCACGATGCTGCAGCTGCCCTTCGCACAGCTGGTTGCGCCTCCTGAGGATCAGCCCGTAGTCGCCTTCCGCAAAAAGGCGGGCACCAAGACCACCGACGAGCACATCCAGAAAGCGTTAGGCATCGGCGAACTGCTCAAGCCGCTGGTCGCATTTCTGCCGAAGCTGCCGACCCTGCGCACCAAAATTTCGTCGCCGTCCATGACCTATTCACGCCTGCAGAGCGATGCCTCACAGGTGCGTGATAAGCTCGGTCTGGGCGAGCTCAGCGTGCTGGGCTACGAAGCGTTGATCGCTGAATTCAAGGCGTGTGGAGCGGTGCTTGTGCCCGTCCTGTGGGGGCACAAGCAACAACACAAAAATGCTCTGCACATCCTGTTGCCAGCCTCGGATGTCACTTTCGTATTCGTCAACCTCGATACCAAGCTGGAAGACTTCAAGTTCTGGATGGCTCACGAGCTGGCGCATGTCTATACCCCTGAGCTGGCGGGAAGCAATGAGGGGGAGGATTTTGCAGATGCTTTTGCCGCCTCCCTGCTGTTCCCTGAGGCCTGTGCAGCGGTGGCATATGCTGAAGTGGCGAGAGCGAACAGCATAGCTAGCGAGATTGAAATCCTGCAGCAGCATGCCTGGCATCACCAGATTTCGTTGAATACGGTGTTCCAGCAAACGCGACGCTATGCGGCGGAAAAGCAGTTGCCAACGCCGCAGGTGGACGAGAAGACGATCCATAAAGTCCGCAACAGCTGTGAACCGCAGATGGTCAGTACGAGCTTGTTCGAGCCAGCGCCCCCCAAGCCTGCGCAGTATCTTGCCGCTGCCTCGAATGTGTTTCAGTCGGAATTCTTCTTGGCGCTCAAACGCATGATTCGTGAACATGCCACGGGGCCGTCGTATGTGCAGCAAATCATGGACGTGTCGCTCAGTGACTCCATTGCCCTGCATGACGAGCTGGTGCGTTGAGCGGCGTCCACACTCGTCTTGTTGCATACCAATGCCTAACTGCGACTTTCGAAACCGGTTCGTCTTAGCACTGACGAAAAAGGCCAGTTGGAGGTCGCGCAGAGCGTGTTGCGTGGTTGGGTCCTGATGAATCCGGTGGTCTACACCACGGCAGGCCGCTCGCCACCCTCTCCGACGGATTGCCGGGTGCTTGCTTTTGGTCAGATCCGGAGCGCCATTGTGGTCACGGACGACTTGGGTATGCACACGCTGGCGAGGGATTTCGACATTTCCGTCTGGTATGGCCATGAGCTGCTCAAGAAAATGCTAACGGCCAAGCTCATCAGCAATGAGCAAGTCAGAAGCATTCTCGACGCGCTGGATATGAATGGCGATCTGACTGGGACATGGCGCGACGCCAAACATACTGCTTTTGCGAAGCTGTTCGGTAAAAGTTCGGGGTAGTTGCTGGGACAGATTGATACGCTTTGATTCCCTTCTACATCGCTCCAGTTGACCCCACCGACCCCACTCCCTATCCTCCCACCCGTCGCTCCCAATGAGTGACCAGGTTTGACGGCCTGTCCTACATACGAACGTGCAGTCTCAAGACGTGGCTCGGGTGCCTCCGTACCTGCTCCATTCTCTATGGCGGCTGTGCTTGGGGCATCTTCGGGTGCGCCGGGTTCGTATGTGACCGGTCCGTCAACCCATGCACAGTTGCCACCACTCGTTTGACGGCGAGCGATGGCGAATCTCCATGCACATACGGAAATTCCTGCCCATGAATGAGCAAAACACCGTTACCACCTACCTGGCCCTTCAGCGCGCCAGCCAGTTGCTGGAAACAGCGGCCGTGCTCTCAGCGGAGACCGCCGATGCGGATCTGAAAGTTGCTCGAGCCCTAAACCATGCCGTGGCGCTGCTGGCCGATACCAGTCGGAATCTAGTGGATGATTCGCTACGTGAAATCGAGACACGGCTGTAGCTGATTACCGCGGTAATTTAGCACTGCAGCACCAACTCAAGTCCTCTGCAGAACAGCAAAACCTTCCCTGACCAGCCGGGGGTAGCCGCTTACGAAGCGGCTGCCTCGGGGTAAAACGGCGCCGGCCCGGCGGCGATGGCGAATCCAATGGCGCTATCGCCGGCAAGCCGGACTCCCACAGTGCGGATGCAATGCCGTACTCAGCGCTCAATCCCCAGCATACGGCTCAATCACCCACCCATTAATATCCGAACTAATCCGATACCGCTTCTCCCCACCCGCCGAAACACTCTGCGCAATCGTCCTGACCACCGCCCCCGTGCAAAGCCCAGTCTCCGTCAACCCCACCCCAAGGCTGACGCTCCCGGCAGGCAGATAAAACGTAACCCGCTCACTAGTCCCCAGCTTCGCCGCCCGCTTGCCGTCGACGTACACCACCACATCACACCCAGCCCCATACACCCCGCCATCCCGCATGACGGTCACCTGGCCGCTCGGCCGCGACTGGAAGGCGTACACCTCATCCGCAGGCACAGCCGTGGTCTGGCTGATGTTGATCGCATCAGACGAACAACCCGCCATAGCCGCAACCACCAGCGCCCCGATCAAAAATCGCATGTGGATCCCTCACTTAGAATCAATGGACTGTAGCACCGCGCACCCAGGCGCAAATAAACCCCGCCAAAATAGTCTCCCCAGTGGCGAGACCATTTCGGCGATGCCGATAGCTTTGGACATCTGACTCGCGCCAAACGGCTCATTGGCGATGGCGAATCTGAGGGCCCTATCTCCGGCAAGCCGGGCTCCTACAGGGGAATAGTGTCAGCACGTAAAGGTCGCATCAGTACCACCGCCAGCCATCACCTTGATACCCATCCGTCGCCGATTCTTTCCCCGTCCCCCAACCTTGGCCCAATTCTAGCTATCACCCTCCGGGAACCAATTTTCCGTCACTGGCCCTCCAGCCAACGCATTCCCACAAAAGTACCACCCTGCATCCCCCCAGCTAGAGGTCCCCAATGGCCAAGCCAACCGTCATCCAGCGCATCCAGAAACACCTGCGCAACCGCTACTGGCAATCCGCCGCCGGTATCGCCGCCACGTTCATCCTGGCGGGCGCCATGTACTTGTCACACGCCCAATCCCCCGTCTCGGCCAACCCCACCATGGCCGAGCAACTCCAGCACGACGACAGTGCATGGCGCGCCCATTCCGCCCGCTTCTCCACCTTCGTCGACGACCTGCGCGCCAATAAAATAGCTGAGGCCATCAGCGGCAACGCCCAGCTTTACGTCACCCTCAAGGACGGCGCCCGCTACGCCGTGTACGACGGTGCCGGTTTCGCCGCGCGCCAGGCGTACCAGTTCATCGCCAGCGAGAGCACGCCGGCCTTCCAGTATTCCGAACTCAAGGAAAGCGACGCCATCAGCGCCGGCGCGGCCATCGATATGACCATGCGCTTGCTGGTGATCGGGCTGTTGCTGAGCATGGCCTGGCCGATGCTCTCGGGGCGGGTGATGGGCCTGGTGCGCCGCCGCAAGCATGTGCCGACGACCTTTGATGATGTGATCGGCTGCGGCGAAGCCAAGCAGGCGTTGCTGGACATCGCCATGGCCCAGCGGCACCCGGAGCGCTTCACGTCCTTGGGCGCGCGGCCGCCGCGTGGGGTGTTGCTGACGGGGTCGCCGGGTACCGGCAAGACGCATCTGGCGAAGGCGCTGGCCACCGAGTGTGGGGTGAATTTTATTGCCGCCACCGGCAGCGACTTTTCCAGCATGTTCTATGGCGTGGGCATCATGAAGGTGCGCAGCCTGTTCCGGCAGGCGCGGCGTAAGGCGCCGTGCATCATTTTGATCGACGAGATCGACGGCATCGGCCGCCGCGCCACCGAGCCGCGCAATGGCGAGGCGGAGCAGAACCGTATCGTTAACCAGTTTTTGACGGAGATGGATGGCTTCAGCGCGGCGCAGGGGGTGCTGGTGATCGGCGCCACCAACCTGGCGGAGTCTCTGGACCCGGCGCTGCGCCGCGAGGGCCGGTTCGACCGCACGATCGCGGTGGCGCTGCCGACCCTGGAAGACCGCAAGGCGCTGCTGCGCCTGTACCTGGGCAAGCTCAAGCAGGTCGGGGCGATGGATATCGATCGCCTGGCCGGCACCTGCATGGGCCTGACGCCGGCGGCGATTGCGGCGCTGGTGAACCAGGCGGCGATTTTCGCGGCGCGGGAGGCGGCCAGCAGCATCGAGGAGCGCCACCTGGTGAACGCTATCGAGACCCAGCGCATCGGCGAGAAGCCCATGGGCGTAACGCCGTTCACCGAGCAGGAGCGCCGCTGCATCGCGGTGCACGAGGCCGGCCACGCGCTGGCGGCGGCGCAGTTGAAGATCGGCAAGGTCGACAAGGTGACCATCCTGCCCCGCGGGCAGGCGCTGGGGGTGACCCTGGTGATCCCGACCGAGGACAAGCGCCTGCATCGCAAGTCGGAACTGCAGAACCGTATCGTCATGTTGTTGGCGGGGCGGGCGGCGGAGAAGGCGTATTTCCACGAGGTGTCGTCGGGGGCGTCGTCGGATTTGCAGGAGGCGACGAAGATTGCGCTGTCGATGGTCAGTGGCCTGGGCATGGGGCCACACAATGATCTGGCGACGCTGAGCGTGATGCGCGATGCCGGGATCGACGTGGACCCGGCGCCGACGCTGTTGCAGGTGAATGCGTTGCTGCGCGAGCAGGAGGCGATCTGTGATGCGCTGCTGGTGGAGCATCGCTTGGCGATGGATACCATCGTCGCGCGGTTGCTGGAATCCGAAACGGTGGATGGCTTTGAGGTGTATGAGGCGCTGGGGATCAGTGCTGGGCGCACTTCTGGGCGGGAGTTGGAGATGCTGGACCAGGCGGCTTGCAGTCATGCGCCAGCGCTGAGCTGATATTCGCGATCAGCGTGCAAACAAAAGCCCGGGCACAGTACCCGGGCTTTTTACGTTCCAACCGCTGTCGATTCACCAGTTCATGATGGTCTCCTCCCAGCACAAAACAGCGATTTAGAAATCCTGCGAAGTAGGCCGCAGCACAATCTCATTGATATCCACATCCGCCGGTTGCTCGATGGCGTATGCAATCGCCCGCGCCACCGACTCCGCTGGAATCGCCTGCTTATAAAACTCGGTCACCACCGCCGCACTTGGCGCATGCCCGCTACCAAACTTGAGTTCCGAATCCACCGCCCCTGGCTCGATAGTGGTGGTGCGAATCTTGCCGCCCACCTCATGCCGCAAACCGTCAGAAATTGCCCGTACGGCGTACTTGGTGCCGCTGTACACCGAACCACCTGGGCTGAACACCTTGATGCCGGCCACCGAAGAAATATTGATGAAGTGGCCAAACCCTTGCGTTTCAAAAACCGGCAACGCGGCGGCGATCCCGTAGAGCACGCCCTTGACGTTGATGTCGATCATGCGGTCCCACTCGTCCACCCGCAGTTCGGAAATGGGTGAAATCGCCATCAGCCCGGCGTTGTTGATCATTACGTCTACCTGGCCGAAAGTGGCAACCGCCGCCTCAACCAGCGCGGACAAATCTTCCCGCTGGGTGACATCGATGGCATGGGCCATCGCCTGCCCGCCCGCGGCCTTGATCTCTTGCACGATCGCTTCCAGCCGGTCCATGCGGCGCGCCGCCAGTACGACCTTGGCGCCCTGTTTGGCCAGATGGCGCGCCGTGGCTTCGCCCAGCCCGCTGCTGGCGCCGGTGATCACTACGACTTTGTTTTGAATACCTTGGCTCATGACAATGCTCCTTCGCTGATGCTTTCGCGAATTACGTTCGAATAGGTTGGGTAATCGGTAAAACCTTCGTCACCGCCGCCATACAAGTTGGCGGGGTTGACCGGATTCAACGGCCAGCCATTGGCGATACGCGCGGGCAAATCCGGGTTGGCAATGAAAGGCCGGCCGAAGGCGATCAAATCGGCTAGACCGGCCTCTACGAGGCGAGCGCCGCGCTCAGCCGTATAAAGCCCGGCATACATGATTTTGCCGCTGAAGGTCGCCCTTACAGCTTTGCGGAAGGCTTCGGGCATATCCGGTGCGTTGGGCCAATCGGCTTCGGCGATCGACAGGTAGGCAATCCCGGCCTCTTCCAACACCTTGATCGCTTCGATGTACGTGGTGTGCGGATCGTCTTCGACGAAGCCGATATACACGCGGTCTTCGGTCGTGCTGGTGAACAACGGGGTGAAGCGCACGCCCAAGCGGTCGGGGCCGACTACGGCACTGACGGCCTGAACGATTTCACGCAGCAGGCGCAGGCGGTTTTGCAGGGAGCCGCCGTACTCATCTTCACGTTTGTTGGCGTGGGTGGAGATGAACTGGTTGACCAGGTAGCCGTTGGCGCAGTGGATCTCCACGCCGTCGAAACCGGCGCTCAGGGCGTTGCGTGCTGCCTGGGCGTAGAGCTGCACGATTTCATGGATCTCGGCGACCGTCAGTTCGCGCGGTACGGAGGGCTCCACCAGGGTGCCCGTGCCCGGGCCGGTTTCGATGAAGGCCTTGACCTTCTGCGCCTGAACCGCGGAAGGCCCTACCGGTGCGTCGCCATTGGGCTGCAGCTCGGAATGCGAGACCCGGCCTACGTGCCACAACTGGGCAAAGATGACCCCGCCCTTTTGGTGCACGGCCTCGGTGACTTGGCGCCAACCGTCGATCTGCGCCTGGGTGTAGATGCCCGGGGTCCAGGCGTAGCCCTTGCCGCGCGGCTCGATCTGGGTGCCTTCGGTGATGATGAAGCCGGCACTGGCGCGCTGCTGGTAGTAGGTGGCCATGGCGGGCGTCGGAACATCACCGGGCTGGCCGCTGCGCTGGCGCGTGAGGGGTGGCATGACGAGGCGGTTGCTCAGGGTGTAGGGGCCGAGCTGGGTGGTCTGGAAGAGTGTGGCGTGGTTCATGGGGTGCCCTTGGTTCAATGGTTAAAAAGCGAGGCAGCTCCAAACGATGAGCGGATCAAGGTATGGGCAGGCGAAAATGAGTAGACCAGTCGTCTAAATCGCGAGTAGCGCAGTAGGCTTGGCGATCTTGGTGAGCACACCTTAACGCCTGAATAGACCAGTCGTCTAGGCGGGTCTCAAATTATTTTCCCTAGGCGGCTACGGCTGCGGCCTTGGTTGAGGTAATGGAGGGTGCTGAACACTCCGCTGCATTGGGCACTACAACATTGAAGGGCCATTTCAGGCACATCATTCATGCGCTGCCTCATGGCGGGCTATCCCGGCTTAACGCTCATAATCTTCCGGTGGCTCGAAATAATCTCGGCCGGAAATCCAAGGACCGACAATTTGATGATCCAGTGCGCGGATATAAGCTTGAAAAGCGGGATCAACGTGAGCCCGCGGACCAAACAGATCGATCAACAGGAAGCGGTTTTCAACATCGTCGGTGGCGTATAACAGCCAAAAGTCGTGCTCAGCTTCAGAGTGTCTTATGGTCCGATGAAACGGATCGCTGATAGTGCTCCATCGAGCTAGCACGATGCGACTGTTAGTCAATTGAACGTGCCCGAATGGCTTTTGCCAAAGCGTGGCGTCACGCCCCCATTCAGCGGGATGCTCATCACAGACTTTGAGGTTGTAGAAATCGACGTAGAGGTCGTGCCAGTTTGGTAGATCCGTGAACTCATCAGTCACAAATCTCGCGGTACTGGCACATCCCCTCACTTAGAGCGCCGGAGAGCACCGGTCTCGAGAAAATACTGGAAACGGGCGTCGCCAACGCGAGCAGCCTCTTCCACCACGACGATTGGGTCTCGGGCGACCTTCTTGGCGCGCGGCTTTGGCTTGGTCTGAGGTTTCGCAGGGGTACCCATCAAATGCAACATGTTTATCCCTCCTATCACGTTACGTGTTGGCACATGCTACGCCGATGCCAGACTTGCGGCAACGGCAGCCCGCTATCCTAGCGAGCGAGCGGCTACCGAAGGGCCAGCATTTTTATGAGAGTTGCTACCGGCTATTTCACCGGCGCGGGGATAAGGGCTCTTCAAGCACTTACCGCCCGATCTTCCAAGCATCCCCCGCCGGCGCAGTCCCCTTGTCATACGGCTTGGCCAACCACATGTAAACCAGCCCCAACACAATCACCACCACCGTGGTCACCACCATCGCATAGTTGATATACCACGCCGCATCCGGCGTGCGTGGCCAGGCCATATTGATGATCGCGCCAACGCCATACAGCAGCGCCCCGATATTCACCGGCAGCCCCCAGGCACCCAGAGTGAACTGCCCGCTAGGTTTCCACCCCTTGGTCCGCGCATACAGCGCAGCCAGTACGATCATCTGGAACGCCAGGTAAATCCCGATCGCCGCAAAGCTGACAATCGTCGCCACGGCATCCTGCAAAAAGAACCCCAGGATAATGATCAACGCCGGCAACACACCCGCCACAAACAACGCATTCACCGGCACTTGGGTGCTCGCCGAAAGACGCTTGAGCAAACCACTGCCTACCACCATTTCATCCCGCGCATACGAGTACAGCAAACGGCTCGCGGCCGCCTGCAAACTGATTACGCAGGAGATAAACGACACCATTACCACCGCCATGATCACCCGCGAACCGACGCTGCCAAACGCGTTATTCAACACAGTGGTCACCGGGTCCTTGTCGGTGCCATTGATCACCGCCTGCATATCCGGTACCGCCAGAATCAACGCCAGGCACGCAAACATTGCCGAGATGCCGCCAATCCAGATGGTCATGCGCATGGCCACCGGAATTTTCTTGCTCGGGTTCGGCGTTTCTTCCGCTACATCCCCGCACGCCTCGAAGCCGTAGTACAGAAACATGCCCGCCAACGAGGCCGTGAGAAACGCCGGCAGATAGGAGCCGTCAACGCTGATATCGAACGTATTGAACAGCACGCTGAACGGCTGATGCCGCTCGAAGATCAGCAGGTAGATACCCACGATCAACGCACCCACCAACTCGCAGACGAACCCGAACATGGCAATGCGCGCCAGCACTTTGGTGCCGCTCAAGTTCACCAAGGTCGCAAACAAGGTCAGCACCAGGGCAATCAGGATATTGGTGTTATTGCTCGGTTCAAACCCAAGCATCACGGCCAGGTAAGGCCCCGCTCCCACCGCCACGGCGGCAATGGTCACACACAGCGCGATCGAATAAATCCAACCCACCATCCACGCCCAACGCTTGCCCACCAAGCGCCGCGCCCACGGATAAACGCCGCCGGAAATCGGGAACTGCGATACCACTTCACCGAAGATGAGGCATACCAGCATCTGCCCGATCCCTACCAGCAGATACGCCCAGAACATCGGCGGGCCGCCTGCGGCCAGGCACAGGCCGAACAGCGTGTACACGCCGACAACGGGTGATAGATAAGTAAAACCGAGCGCGAAGTTTTCCCACAAACTCATGCTGCGGTTGAAGTTCGAGGTGTAGCCCAGTTGCCTGAGCTGTTCGGCGTCGCGCTCGGCGGCGGCCATTTCGGCGGTGGTGCTCATGGTTGTCTCCGTAGGATCGGCAGATTCTGGTTGTAGTGGTTTGGAGGCGTGCCATTTGGCCGCCCCTGATTCTTGTGTTTTGAACGTTGAAGCGCGGTGCCCCTATCGCAGATGAATCCGCGCCAACAAGGCTGCGTCGCGCACGTTGCCCGCTAGCTCAATGCTTGAACATCACATGCCGCACGCTGGTGTAATCCTCCAGCCCGTACATGGACATATCTTTGCCATACCCCGACAGCTTCTGCCCGCCATGGGGCATTTCGCTCACCAGCATGAAGTGCGTATTCACCCAGGTGCAGCCATATTGCAGGCGCGCGGCGAGCCGATGGGCGCGCCCGACATCCGCCGTCCACACCGAAGAAGCCAGGCCATAATCGGAGTCGTTGGCCCAGCCTAGAACCTGCGTTTCATCGTTAAACCGAGTCACGGAAACCACCGGCCCGAACACTTCGCGGCGCACGATTTCATCGTCCTGCTGCGCATCGGCCAACACCGTCGGCTCGAAGAAGAACCCTTCCCCTTCGACCGCTTTCCCACCGGTGATCAAGCGGATATGCGGCTGTGCCACGGCACGCTCTACAAACCCGGCCACCCGGTCGCGATGTTGCGCGGTAATCAACGGGCCCAGTTCAGTAGCAGGGTCATCCTGCACCCCATACTTGATCGTGCTGACGGCCTCACCCAGTTTCGAAACAAACTTGTCGTAAATCCCCGCTTGCGCATAAATCCGGCAAGCCGCCGTGCAATCCTGCCCCGCGTTATAAAACCCGAAGGTACGAATCCCTTCCACGGCCGCATCGATGTCCGCGTCGTCGAAAATAATCACCGGCGCTTTGCCACCCAACTCCATATGCATGCGCTTAACGCTGTCAGCGGTATTGGCGATGATATGGGCGCCCGTCGCGATAGAGCCGGTCAGCGACACCATGCGCACCAGCGGGTGCGTCACCAACGGATTGCCCACCGTAGGCCCTCGGCCAAATACCAGGTTCAACACCCCGGCGGGGAAGATATCGTTGGCCAACTCAACCAACCGCAACGCCGTCAAAGGGGTTTGTTCGGAAGGCTTGAGCACCACGGTATTCCCCGCTGCCAACGCCGGGGCAATTTTCCACGCGACCATCATCAACGGATAATTCCACGGCGCGATGGAGGCGATCACCCCCACCGGATCGCGCCGAACCATCGAGGTATGCCCCGGCAGATATTCACCCGCCGCCGAGCCGCCCATGCAGCGCGAAGCGCCGGCGAAGAAGCGAAACACATCGGCGATCGCCGGAATCTCATCGTTCAAGGCGGCGCTATAGGGCTTGCCGCAATTATCCGATTCCAACTTGGCCAACTCGGCGCCATTGGCTTCAATGGCGTCCGCCAACTTCAGCAACAGCAAGGCGCGATCCTTGGGCGCCGTCTGCGACCAACTGTCAAAAGCCCGGTCGGCCGCCCGCACCGCAGCATCCACCTGGGCTTCGCTGGCTTCGTTGATGTCAACCAGCACGCTTCCCAAGGAAGGATTCAATACCGCCTGCGCCGGCCCCTCGCCACTCACCAATTGCCCATTGATCAACAGTTGGGTTTGCATGTTTTTATCCCCGTTTCAGATAGTTATTTGCCGCCACTGCCGGCCACGCTTTCGCCGCCGCGTGTGAGGTAGTAGGCGCCCAGGATGGGCAGCATGGTCACCAGCATGACCAGCATGGCGACCACGTTGGTCACCGGTACGTCGCGCGGCCGGCTGAGCTGGTTGAGCAACCAGATCGGCAGGGTGCGTTCGTGCCCGGCGGTGAAGGTGGTGACGATGATTTCGTCGAACGACAGCGCGAACGCCAGCATGCCGCCCGCCAGCAGCGCGGAGCCGAGGTTGGGCAGGACGATGTAGCGGAAGGTCTGCCAGCCGTCGGCGCCGAGGTCCATGGAGGCTTCGATCAGGCTTTGCGAGGTGCGCCGCAGGCGGGCGATCACGTTGTTGTAGACGATGACCACGCAGAAGGTGGCGTGGCCGACGATGATGGTGAACATGCCTGGCTCGATGCCCAGGCACTTGAATGCCGAGAGCAAGGCGATGCCGGTGATGATGCCCGGCAAGGCGATGGGCAATATCAGCATCAGCGAGATGCCTTCCTTGCCGAAGAAGTTGCGCCGGTACAGCGCGGCCGAGGCCAAGGTGCCGAGCACGATGGCGATCAGCGTGGCCACGCAGGCGATCTGCAGCGACAGCTTGATCGACTCCAGCACGTCGGGCCGCGCGAAGGCGACGCTGAACCACTTGAGGGTGAAGCCCCGGGGCGGAAAGCTGAAGGCGGCGTCTTCGGTGTTGAAGGCGTAGAGGAAGATGATCAGGATCGGGAAGTGCAGGAACACCAGCCCGCCCCACGCGGCAATGCGTAGCCCGACAGACGCTTTTTCAGAGTGCATCGAAGGCCCCCAGGCGTTTGACGATGGACAGGTACACCGCAATCAACACGATGGGCACCAAGGTGAAGGCCGCCGCCATGGGCATATTGCCGATGGCCCCCTGCTGCGCGTACACCATGCTGCCGATGAAGTACCCCGGCGGCCCGATCAGCTGCGGCACGATGAAGTCGCCCAGGGTCAGCGAGAACGTGAAGATCGAACCCGCGGCAATCCCCGGAATCGACAGCGGCAGGGTGACGTGCACGAACGTCTGGCGCGGCGTGGCGCCAAGGTCCGCGGAAGCCTGCAGCAGCGAAGGCGGCAGGCGTTCCAGTGAGGCCTGAATCGGCAGGATCATGAACGGCAGCCAGATGTACACGAACACCAGAAACCGCCCCAGGTGCGAGGTGGATAACGTGCTGCCACCCACCCCCGGCATCTGCAGCGCCCACTGCAACAGCGGCTCCAGCCCCAGGTGCTGCACGAACCATTGCGCCACGCCGCCCTTGGCCAACAGCAGGGTCCAGGCGTAGGCCTTGACGATGTAGCTGGCCCACATGGGCATCATCACCGCGATGTAGAAGAACGCCTTGGTGTTGCCGCTGGTGTAGCGTGCCATGTAGTAGGCGATCGGAAAGGCGACCACGGCGCTGGCGATGGACACTGCCACGGCCATGCTCAGGGTGCGCACGATGATGTCGAAATTCGACGGGTTGAACAGCGCGGCGAAGTTGGCCAGGGTCAGGTCGGGAGTGACCGCCATGGTGAAGTCGTCGAAGGTGTAGAAGCCCTGCCATAGCAGGTTGAGCAGCGAGCCGAGGTAGATGGCGCCGAACCACAGCAGCGGTGGAATCAGCAGCAGCGCCAGGTACAGGTTGGGCTTGCGGTACAGCAGGTTGGAGAAGCGCCGTAGCGGTGAAACGCCGGGCACCGGCAGGTGTTTTTCCAGGGCCAGGGTCATGTTACAGGCCCTCGCCCGGGGCGCTGTCGTGCAGGGCGGTCATGGCCTCGCGGGCCCAGCGGGCGTTGAGGCGCTGGCCGGTTTGCAGCGCTGTGTCCGCAGCCTGCCATTCGCTGTTGGCCTGGCTGATGGCGAGGGTCTGGCCGCTGTCGAGCTTGAGTTCGTAGCGGGTGGCGCTGCCTTGGTATTGCACGTCGTGCAGCAGGCCGCTGACGATGATTTCATGGCTGGCCGCCGCACCGTCGCCCAGGCGAATATGCTCCGGGCGAATGGAAAACGGCCGGTCGCTGCCGCTCAGTTGCCGGGCCACTTCGCCGCGCAGCACGTTGGAGGTGCCGACGAATTCAGCGACGAAGGTGGTGGCGGGTTTCATGTAGAGGTTGCGCGGGGTGTCGACCTGCTCGATGCGGCCTTTGTTGAACACCGCCACGCGGTCGCTCATGGACAGCGCTTCGGTCTGGTCGTGGGTGACGAAGATGAAGGTGATGCCGAGCTGGCGTTGCAGCTTTTTCAGTTCGCCCTGCATCTGTTCGCGCAGTTTCAGGTCGAGGGCGCCGAGGGGTTCGTCGAGCAGCAATACCCGCGGGCGGTTGACCAGTGCGCGGGCCAGGGCCACCCGCTGGCGCTGGCCGCCAGACAGCTGCACCGGCTTGCGCTCGCCGTAGCCGGTGAGGGCGACCATGGCCAAGGCTTCTTCGGCGCGGGCCAGGCGTTCGGCCTTGGCCACGCCTTTGACTTTCAGGCCGTAGGCGACGTTGTCGCGCACGTTCATGTGGGGGAACAGGGCGTAGTCCTGAAACACGGTGTTGACGTCGCGCTGGTATGGCGGCAGGCCGGCGGCTTCTTCGCCGTGGATGCGGATGGAGCCGGCGCTGGGTTGTTCGAAGCCGGCGATCAGGCGCAGGCAGGTGGTCTTGCCGGAGCCCGAGGGGCCTAGCATGGAAAAGAACTCGCCGTCCTGGATGTCGATGGAAACCCGGTCGACGGCTTTCACTTCGCCGAAGATTCGGGAAACGTGGGTGAACTGGACTGCAAGCGTCATGAGGCGGTGCTCCGAATGGGCGCGGGTCGGCACAAAAGGCCCGGTCCTGAACTTCTGGTGGTCAGTTGGAACGGGGTGAACCCATCGCGGACTTTCGCCCGCTCCAACAGGGGCAGTGGTTGTTGGAATGGGGTTGAACCCATCGCGGGCTTTCGCCCGCTCCAACAGGGGCAGGGGCCGCACCCTGGCTAGCGAGCAGCTGCCACACATCCCTGTTGGAGCGGGCGAAAGCCCGCGATGAGGCCCTAGCGCCCGCCCATGATCGCAATGTAATCCTGGGTCCAACGGCTATAAGGCACGAACTTGCCGCCCTCGGCCTGCGGGGTTTTCCAGAAGGCGATCTTGTCGAACTGGTCGAAGCCGTTGGTCTTGCAACCTTCCGCCCCCAGCAATTCGCTGCCCTGGCAGGCCGCCGGCACCGCGGGCAGCGAGCCGAACCACGCCGCTACGTCACCCTGCACCTTGGGCTGCAGCGACCAGTCCATCCACTTATAGGCGCAGTTGGGGTGCTGGGCCTCGGCGTGCAGCATGGTGGTGTCGGCCCAGCCGGTGGCGCCTTCCTTGGGAATGGTCGAGGCCACGGGCTGGTTGTCGGCTTTCAGGCCATTGACCATGTAGCCCCAGGAGCTGGACGCCACCACGCCTTCGTTCTTCACGTCGCTCATCTGCACGGTCGCGTCGTGCCAGTAGCGGTGCACCAGCGGGTGCTGGGCGCGCAGCAGGTCGAGCACGGCCTTGTACTGGGTTTCGGTCAGCTCATAGGGGCTCTGGATGCCCAGTTCCGGCTTGGCGCTCTTGAGATACAGGGCGGCGTCGGCGATGTAGATCGGCCCGTCGTAGGCCTGCACGCGGCCCTTGTTGGGCTTGCCGTCGGGCAGGTCCTGGGCGTTGAACACCACGCCCCAGCTGGTGGGCGCGGTCTTGAAGGTGTTGGTGTTGTACAGCAGCACGTTCGGGCCCCACTGGTAAGGGGTGCCGTAGGTCTGCTTGTTGACCACGTACCAAGGGCCGTCTTTCAGGCGCGGGTCGAGGTTCTTCCAGTTGGGAATCAAGGCGGTGTTGATGGGCTGCACGCGCTTGCCGGCGATCAGCCGCAGCGAGGCGTCGCCAGACGCGGTCACCAGGTCGTAGCCGCCCTTGGCCATCAGGCTGACCATTTCATCGGAGGTGGCAGCGGTCTTGACGTTGACCTTGCAGCCGGTCTCCTTCTCGAAACCGGTGACCCAGTCGTAGGCCTTGTCGCTTTCACCCCGTTCGATGTACCCCGGCCACGCGACGATATCCAGTTGGCCTTCACCGGCGCCGACCGCTTTGAGCGGCTCGGCGGCCTGCAGGCTGGCGCTGGCCAGCAGGGCGGTGGTCACAGCGCTGAGCAGTGCCGTCTTGTGCACGTACATGGTTTTCCCTCTTCTTCAAATTATGGTCGGGGCAGTGTCGAACGGGTGCGGCGGTACAACTCGTTATTAGAATGAATTCAGCTGTTTGCCGTGGCGCGCCATGATGTGGCGCACCACGCTGTAGTCCTGCAACGAATCACTGGACAAGTCCTTGCCATAGCCCGAGCGTTTGAGGCCGCCGTGGGGCATCTCGCTGGTGAGCATGAAGTGGCTGTTGATCCAGGTGCAGCCGTACTGCAGGCGCGCGGCCACCTGCATGGCCTTGTCGAGGTTCTGGGTCCAGATGGACGAGGCGAGGCCGTATTCGGAGTCGTTGGCCCAGTCCACCGCCTGGCTCAGTTGCTCGAAACGGGTGACAGTGACGACCGGGCCGAACACTTCACGCTGCACGATCTCGTCGTTCTGCTTGCAGCCGGCCAGCAAGGTCGGCTGGTAGAAGAAGCCGGGGCCCGAGTGCACGGCGGCGCCGGTGACCCGTTCGATATGGGGCTGGCCCAGCGCCCGCTCGACGAAGCTGGCAACCCGGTCGCGCTGGCGCGAGCTGATCAGCGGGCCCAGCTCGTTGTCCGCATCGCGCTTGCCGGCGAAGCGCAGGCTGCTGACCGCGGCGCCGAGTTCGGCCACCAGTTTGTCGTGGATGCCGGCCTGGGCGTAGATGCGGCACGCCGCCGTGCAATCCTGCCCGGCGTTGTAATAGCCGTAGTTGCGCACGCCCTGCACCACCGCGGCGATATCGGCATCGTCGCAAACGATTACCGGTGCCTTTCCGCCCAGTTCCAAATGGGTGCGCTTGACGCTCTTGGCGGCGGCCTGGAGGATTTTCTGCCCGGTGACGATATCGCCGGTCAGCGACACCATGCGCACCTTGGCGTGGCTGACCAGGTGGCTGCCGACGCCCTCCCCGCCACCACACAGAATGTTCAGCACGCCGCGCGGCAGCAGTTCATTGAAGATCGGCGCCAGCGCCAGAATCGACAGCGGCGTGTGCTCCGATGGCTTGAACACCAGGGTGTTGCCGGCGGCCAGGGCCGGGGCGATTTTCCACGCCGCCATCATGATCGGATAATTCCACGGCGCGATGGACGCCACTACGCCGATCGGGTCGCGGCGCACCATGCTGGTGTAGCCCGGTACATATTCGCCGGCCAGCTGCCCGGTCTGGCAGCGCACGGCGCCGGCGAAGAAGCGGAACACGTCGACCGTGGCGTTGAGGTCGTCCTGGCGCGCCAGGTGCAAGGGCTTGCCACAGTTCAGGGCTTCGAGGCGAGCCAGCTGGTCGGCGTGCTTGAGCACCGCGTCCGCCATCGCCAGGAGGATGTTGGAGCGCTGCTGCGGCGTGGTCCGCGACCAGCTGGCGAAGGCGCGGTGGGCAGCGAGAATGGCCGTCTCGACCTGCTCGGTGCTGGCCTCGGCGATATGCGCCAGCACCTCGGCGGTGGCCGGGTTGATGATGGCTTCAGCCATGCCCTGGCCGGCGACCAGTTCGCCGTCGATCAGCAACAGGGTGGGCAGGGGCGTGGCGGCCATTGTGCGAGGTCTCTTGGTAACGGTGGGCAAGTTGGGGCTCCTTGAAGGAACCGGCCTCGCGCCCATGCGTCGGGATGCAAAGAGACTAGTGCGCGGCCGGGCGCTCTACAAATTCTAAATACCGAACGCAGCATTCGATTAAATCGATAGCCTGCGCCCGGCGTTCGGTTGTTCACGTGCCACGGTCAGGAATGGGTCCACCAGCGCGGGCCGGGCGGTGCCGCGGCGCCAGGCGAGGCCGACGTCCAGGGTCTGGCTGAGGTCGGCCAGGGGCCGGGCTTCGATGATGTCGCCTTCCAGTGACCAGGGCCGGTAAGTCATGTCCGGTTGAATGGAAACGCCCAGCCCTGCCGCCACCAAACTCCGCACCGCTTCGGTGGACGCCGTGCGCAAAGTGATGCGCGGCGCCAGCCCGGCCCCGGCCCAGATGCGCTGGGCATTGCGGTCCATCTCATCGACGTTCAGCTGAATCAGCGGTTCGCGGGCAACGTCGGCGAGGTTGATGCTGTCGTGCTCCAGCAGCGGGTGCTGGGCGGGCAGCCATAGGCGGTGGGGCGAATGGGTCAGCACTTCGGTCTGCAGGGCGTGGCGGTCTTCGAGGTTGGAGAGAATCAGCACGCCGACGTCGATCTCGCCGCTCACCAGCAAGTGCTCGATATAGGGCCGTTCATCCTCCATCACGCGAATTTCGACGTTGGGGTAGGCGCGCTGGAAACGGGTCACCAGGTCGGCCAGGTAGTAACCGGCGACCAGGCTGGTCACGCCGACGATCAACTGCCCCGCCACTTGGTCGGTGCTCTGCTGCAGGCTGCGCTTGGCGTTGTCGACGGTGGCCAGAATCAGGTGCGCCTGGCGCAGGAACTGGTGGCCCTGGTGGGTCAGGGTCATGCCCTTGGCGTGGCGGTTGAACAGGCTCACGCCGATTTCTTCCTCCAGCTGCTGGATGGCCAGGGTCAGGGTCGACTGGGAAATGAACACCGCCTGGGCAGCCGCGGAAATCGAGCCGGTTTCGGCCACCGCGATGAAATGGCGGATCTGGCGCAGGGTCATCATGACGGGGGTACTCGGTGAGCGCTTTTTATGTATGGCTTCGAGTGTATATCTTTTTAATCGATAGTTGCCCCCGCGCGGGCATCAGCTGGCCTTGCGGCTGTCGACCGCCGCCAGCCGAATGTTCGCCGTGTGCGTGGAGTAGAAAGTCGCCCCCGCCGGCACATCCTTATTGACGAAGGACATCGCCCCGATCACCGCACCGTCGCCGATGCTCAGCTCATTGCTGATGATGCAGCTGTTGGCGCCGATATCCACATCGTCGCCGATCACGATACGGCCCGGCAGCTCCGGACGCTGCAGGCCGATGGTGGTGTTCTGGCGAATATGGAAGTTCCTGCCGATGCGCGCGCTGCCGGTGATCACCACGCCGATGCGGTGGCCGATATGCAGGTTCGGGCCGATCTCGGCGTCGAGCTTGATGTCGATGCAATGGGTGCGCAGCAGCTTCAAATAAATGCGCCGCGCCCGGGCCGGGTAGTTGAGCCACCCGCGCGGCTTGCGATGCAGGTACTGCGCCAGGCGGAACCAGAACAGGTAGTGGGGCAGTTCTTTCTCGCGCAGGCGCTTGAGCAGGCGGCGCAGGCTCACCTGGCGGTTGGGGTAGTCGAACACCTCGATTTTCCAGAGGGCGACCAGTTCGCTGAAGGTCATTGCGGCAATCCTTGGGGCAGGGCTGCAACTGTCACGAAGTGCTTACAGTTACGTTGAGACCGGTGCCCATATTAGCGGTTCCGGCCCCCAAAGGGTATTCACGCCGCCCCTCCGGGCCGCTCGACCTTCTCCAGAATCATCCCCGCCAACGCGTGATACAGCGACACTGGCGCGATCCAGCCCGACACCGCGCTGCTCAGCAAGCTCGTGGCCAGCAATGGAATCGCCAGGTCCGGGCTGTGGGACAGTTCCAGGGTGATCACCGTGGCCGTCAACGGCGACCGCGTCACCCCCGCCAGGTACGCGCCCATGCCCAGCAGCGCGCAGGTTTGCGGATCGAAGCCCGGCAGCCAGGCCAGCAGCGGCGCCAGCCCCGCGCCCACCGAGAGCGAAGGCGAAAATAGCCCGCCCGGAATACCGGCTAGATAAGAGACCACGTTCGCCAGGAATTTCCACACCACGAAGCTGGGGCCAGCAATGGCCGTGCCGTCCAGGATCGCATGGGTCTCCTCGTAGCCGGTGCCGAACACATGGTTGCCCGAGAGCAGCCCGAACAGCGCCATCAGCACGCCGCACCCGGCGGCGAACCGCACCGGGAAGCGGCCACGCCACGCGCACATGCGACCAAGCCAGCCTTTGTTGGTCGGCAGGATAAGCCGTACATAGGCACCGCCCAGCGCGCCGCCTGCCAGCGAGCACACCAGCACCTGGCTCCAGGCCCAGCCCCAAGGCAGGTGCCCGCCGATCTCACCGAAATAGGAGTAGGGCCCCAGCAACCCCAGGGTCACCATGCCGCCGATCACCACGGCCGTCAGCACCAGGCCATTGAAGCGCTGCTCGAAAGTGTGGCTGAGCTCTTCGATGGCGAACACCACCCCGGCCAGCGGCGTGTTGAAGGCGGCGGCGATACCCGCTGCGCCGCCGGCCAGTATCAACCCCGACAAGGTCCGCCGGCCGTGCAGCCCGAGGCGCCGGCCAAAGGCGTAGAGCACCGCCGCGCCGACGTGCACGGTCGGGCCTTCGCGGCCCACCGAGCCGCCAACCAGCAGCGCGCCCACGGTGAGCACCATCTTCATCGCGGCTACGCGCAGGGCCAGTACCCGGCGCCGAAAGCTGCTGCTGGGGCGCTCCAGCGCAGCGATCACCTGGGGAATGCCGCTGCCCTTGGCGTCGGCGCACCAACGCTGGGTGACCCAGGCCAGCAAGGCGAAGCCCGCTGGCGTCACCAGCCACGGCAACCAGGGCAAGCGACCGGTAGCGGTGTGAAATAGCACGAAGGCGCGGTCGGCCAGCCAGGCGAATGCCAACGCCAGCAGCCCCACCAGCAAGGCGCCGACCCAGAACGCCAGGCGCTGGCGCCACTCGCGCAGGCGGGTGCGGCGCAGACGCCGCTGCCGATGCAGCCGTTGCCGGGCCTGTGGCAATGTGCCCGAAGAAGGCTGTTGATCAGGGGGCGTCGGCATCTGCAAAACCTGGCTCAGGATGAGGGGCGATTATTACAGGCAGCGCATGCAATGGGGACCGCAACGCGCCCTGACGAATGAGAAACTTTAGTATCTGTCATGTTACAGAGAAAAATAATGGCACATCAACATCAACCCGAAATCATAAATTATTGTTTATAAAACAATAATTTACGCACCAAAATCGATACCAAAAAAGCGAAAACGTCAAGACCAGATGAACTTTTTCCACACATATTTTTCACATCCGCCGCGTATCATCCGCAGCGAAACGGAGTGAAGCGAGACTGGAACAGATTCATTTCAGTACTGGCTTGCGGCGTGTGCCCAAGTCCATCTCGACCGATCAAGGATGGCCAGGTGACTGGTAGATAGCCTAACGAGGCTGTCCTCGAAACCGTCGTAGTACCAAGAGAGCGAAATGGGTCTATTACAAGAAGCTTCAATCCGTGAAGCCGTTCCCCACCGAGCGCTGAACATCGGCTGGTGCGTGAGCGCGTTGTCCATCAACGTCGCCAGCGTTCGCTATCGCGCCCTGCTGCCCCTGCTGGCGCTCGAAGCCGACCAGCACCGGTGCACCTTGTTCACCAGCGACACGCCCGTTGATCTCGATTCGCTGGACGTGCTCATTCTGGTCAAGACCTTCACCGCCGAAAGCGTCACGCTGGCCCAGGCCTGCAAAGCGCGCAACATCCCCGTGCTGCTCGACCTCTGCGACAACATCTTCGTCGAGGGCTACGGCAAGCGCAACGCGCTGGAGAATTTCCTCGAGATCGCCCGCGTGGCGTCGGCTATGGTGGTCACCACCGAGCCCTTGGCGGACAGCGTCCGGGCCCATCTGCCTGCCCTGCCCGTGCATGTGATTCCTGACGGCTTGCTGACCCCTGAACTGGTCGAGCAAGGCAGCGCAAAAATTCAGCAGGCGACGCCCTCCACCCCTCACGCAGATGCGTGCCAGGGGCAGTGGCTGGAGCACGTGCGGGCCTTGCTGCAGCGGCTCAAGGCGCCCTTCAGCCGCCGCTCGAAGGCGCGGCGCAAAGCATTGGCCAACGGGCCCTCCCACTCTGGCCAGGTGCAGCCCGGCGCCCAGCAGTTGCTGTGGTTTGGCAACCACGGTGCGCCCTATGCGCGCTTCGGCATGCTCGACCTGCTAGATATCCGCGAGGCCCTGGAAACCATTGCCCAGGAGTTCCCGGTCGAGCTGGTGGTGGTCAGCAGCCACCAGGGGAAATACGCCGAGCATATCGCGCCGATGGCGATCCCTTCGCGCTACCTGCCGTGGTCCAATGAAGTGGTGGAGCAGTGCCTGGCCGAGGCCAGTGTGGTGCTGATCCCCAATTCGCTCGACCCGTTCAGCCTGGCAAAATCCGCCAACCGCTCGGTGCACGCATTGACCCGCGGCGTGCCGGTGGTGGCCACCCGCACGCCTGCATTGTTGCCCCTGGCCGGCAGCATCGAGATGGACGGCTTCGTCGCTGGCCTGCGCCGCTACCTGCGCGACCGCGAGGCCGGCCAGCAGGATGTGGCCCAGGCGCAGCGGCTGATCGACCGCAACTACAGCCTGGAAGTGATAGGTGCACTGTGGAGCAGCGTGCTCCACGGCGTGCAACAGGCCGTACCGCACAGCGGCGCCGCCCGCGCCTGACGCCGGCGGCGCGCCACCCCCTCAAGCGATCACGCTCCGACGAAAGGTCCGGCCACGGGCGCCCCATGCTCTATGTTTATCCCCCAGTAGTTACAGCACTCCTGCACAGGAGAAGGTGGTATGGCTCCCAAGAAGCCCCGCCGCGGCACTACCCTGGACCCGCAGTTGGTCGTTACGCCCAAGCCACAGATCGGAGCCGCCAGCAGCCCTGCCATCGACCTCGGCCCGATCATTCCACTGCCGCTCCCCGTGGACCCGAACCAGAATTTCTTCGACCGCGACCGGCCCGGTACGCCCGTGGTACGCGCCGATGATTTGCTGGTACTGCGCATCGAACTGAACAACCTGGCGGTCGAACCCGGCACGCCGCCGCGGCTGAAAAAGACCGCCGCCGGGGCCGCCACCCTGACCCTGCACTTCCCGCCCCAGGCGATCACCGAAGAGACCTTTTTCGAAACCCCACCCCCCGGCGTGACGCCCCCGGGCACGGTGCGCCCACCCCCGCCGCAACCGGCAGACCCGACCACCAGCGAAGACCCCAGCGGCCCGCCGATACGGGCGCGCATCGCCGGGGAGTCGCGGCTGGTGTTCAATGTGCCGGACGCCTTCGATGTGCCCTACACCCTGGAAGGCGTGCTGGCCGCCGTCGAGCAACTGCCCCTGGCCGTAAAGGCCAACGCCAAGCCGGCCGGCGCCAGCAGCCCGCCGTTGCTGTTCAGCGAGCTGTTCGCCAGCCAGTTGCAGGTCGAACGCCTGTCCCCCGCCCAGCGCGGCGCCCTGACCAGTTTCGCCGCCAGAAGCCTGCAGATCGCCGCCGTGCAAGGCGACTTCACCACCCTGCAAGTGCGCCACGGCATCGGCGGCCCGGGCCTGCCACCCTTGGTCAAACTGCTCGACAAAGACAAACTGCTGCGCCCCCGCGCCGGCCCGGAACTGGCCCTGCCCGGGCCCCGGGTCACCGCCATCGAGCTGCCCTGGCGCCTGCTGCTCAGCCCCTCGGCCGAGCAACGCTGGCGCCACGCCAAGGCCCCGGTCACCCTGCCCCGCGAAGCCAGCGCCGCGCAGCAGCACACCGAACTCTGGCATTCGCGCCTGCTGGCCCCCGACGCCAACGGCAACGCCATCGAGCCACCTCAGCCCGACCCACACCGCAGCGTGCGGGCGATCTGGGCGCTGAGCGGGGAGAACTCCAGCAAGCCGCTGACCACCACCTTCCCCGTCGCCGACGCCTTGCCCAACCCCGACAACGCCCCGTTCCGCATGCCGCTGAACGACTACGACCGCTACCAGATCGCCCACCTGTCTGCGAACTTCTCCATCAGCAACTACGTACCGCAGGCCATCGGCACCCAGCTGCTGATGCTTTCCGCACTGGGCGGCTGGCTCGACTCGCGCGGCACCTGGGACCCGCCCGGCCTATCGGTGGAAGAGTGGGTGCACCACGCGACCATGGGCCGCGATCATTACGTGCGGGTGGTCTACAAAGGCTTCCTGTTTCCGTTCGGCCACCGCGTGGCGCTGGTCAAGGTCAGCGAGCGCAAATTCCACAACGGCGCCCGCAATGCCGATGGCCAGCCGGTGATCGGCCAGAAGGCCGGCAACACCGCCTACCTGCGCCAACGGGTGTTCCTGGTGATCCGCGAACGCGAACGGCGCTTCACCGACCTGGCGCTGAAAACCCAGGACGGCGCCATCTTCCTCAACCGCCAACTGCCCTTCACCAGCGTGCGTATCCTCACCACCACCACGCCCAACCTCGACGACCCGGCCACCAGCGCCATCCTCATCAACGGCAGCAAAAGCCAGCGCCTGTTCCGCCCCTCGGTCAACGGCCAGCCCTTCGCTTTCCAGTGCAGCGCCACCGACCTGGACGGGCGCGCGGTGCAGTTCGAGCTGCCGATGATCTTCATGGAAAACACCCTCGCCAGCCCCCGCGCCGTGCAGGGCAACCGGCTGGTACCGAACTTCGACCTCGCAGAGAAAAACGCCTTGGTGGCCCGCGCCGCCTGGCTCGCCGGCCCGCGCGCCGCGCAACTGAACCTGCAACGCGTGGCCCTGGCGCAAAGCGTGAAAGCCGGCGACACCAGCGTGCAGGCTGAAAGCCTGACCTTCGACGCCGTGGTGGAAAACCCCAACACCTCGCTGCGCGCCTACAGCAACGGCCTCGCCAGCCCGGTGTTCTACCCCTCGGTGAGCGAGGCCGGTGTGCGCATCGCCGCGTTGGCGCAACTTACTGGCAGCGCCAAGGCCAACCGCGTGCGCTGGAATGCCCACTACCTGGCCAACGGCTTTGCCACCAGCAACCAGGGCCAGGTCTACGTGGATGTAGTGTCCGAAAGCGGCATGGCCACCCTCGACTTCTCCACCCAGGGCGACCGTTCCGGCGGCTTCGTACAGCCCAACCTGCGCCCCAGTGCTTTATCGCGGCTGAGCGGGCCGGTCACCGGCAACGTCGAGCAGTTCATCAGCGGCAGCCTGAGCGGCGCCGACGCCTTCCCCAAAAGCCTCTCGGACCTGCCCCTGCCGCTGCTGTTCGGCTGCATCCCCCTGGGCGACGTGATCCAGACCGTCAGCAACCTCGCCGACCACCCCGGGCAGATCCCCAAGTTCGTGTCCGAAGCCAGCAGCCAGCTGGAAAGCTTCATCAACGACATGGCGCGCCTGTTCGACTTGGTCAGCGCCCTGGCCGACCAGCCCGGGCGCATCGCCGACGCTGCCCTGAGTGCCGCCCGGCAAACCCTGCACGACCTGCTCGAGCAAACCCAGGCCTACGCCGACAGCCTGGTGGCTGACGCCCGAACCCCGGTCAACGAACTGCTGGCGCGCCTCGACGACCTCGCCACCGAGGTCCAGCAACTGGTCAACACCACCGTCGATACGGCCCCCGCCCTGCCGGGCCTGCCCGCTGCCCTGGCCGCCGTGCAAGCGGCCAGCGCCAACCTGCGCACCACGGCGAACCAGCCAGTGGCCGGCGTCGCCCTGCCCGCCGGCCTGCGCCAAGGCCTGCTGCAGATCGCCGCCGTACTGGACAAGCTCACCGCCAGCATCGGTGAAATCCTGCAACTGCTGGCCCAGGGCAAAGCCTTGTTCACCGCCCTGGAAGCCATCGTCGGCCACCCCGAAGCGCTCAGCAACCTGCTCAGCAACCCCGGCGAATTGAAAACCCGTTTACAGGCCGTGCAAGGCGCGTTGCTGCCGATCCAGGCCAGCCTGAGCACCTCGCACCTGCTGGACGGCGCGCCGCGGCAGAGCCTGCTGAGCGCCATCGATGCGGTGCTGACCGTGATTGCCGGCGCCGACGAATTGCTGCAACTGCTGCAGATGCTTACCGGCGAAGAATTGACCCTGCGCTTTGACTGGAACCCGCCCATCGACAACTGGGCCCTGGTACCCGGCGCCGACCCGTTGTTCCGCGCCAACGACAAGCACGGCTTCCTGATCGCCGTGGAAGCCAAGGTCAAGAAGAACGGCCAGAGCGCGCCGAAAATCTCCGTCGTGTGCTCGCTGAAAAGCTTCGACCTGGTGCTGATCGCCCCCGCCAGTTTCATCGAGCTGAACTTCGAGAAGATCCAGTTCAGCGTCGACTCGGCGGCGAAGATGGATGTCGACGTGCTGCTCACCGACATCAAGTTCGTCGGCCCGCTGTCGTTCGTCGAAACCCTGCGCGACCTCATCCCCCTCGACGGTTTCTCCGACCCGCCACACCTGGACATCACCCCCCAGGGCATTGATGCCGGCTTCGACATCGCCCTGCCGGCAGTAGCCATCGGCGTATTCAACCTGTCCAACCTGAGCCTCGGCGCCGGTTTCACCGTGCCCTTCATCGGCCAGCCGCTGGCGGTGCGGTTCAATTTCTGCACCCGCGAGCAGCCCTTCAACCTGACCGTGACGCTGTTCGGCGGTGGCGGCTTCTTCGGCATCACCCTGGACCCTTCCGGCATCCAGATCCTGGAAGCGGCGCTGGAATTCGGCGCCAGCATCTCGATCAACCTCGGCGTCGCCTCGGGCGGCGTGCACGTGATGGCCGGTATCTATTTCCGCATGGAAACCGGCACCTGCTCACTCACCGGCTACCTGCGCCTGGGCGGCAGCGTCAGCGTTCTCGGGCTGATCACCGCCTCGATCGAACTCTACCTGGCGCTGACCTACGAGCCCGCCAGCGGCAAATGCGCCGGCATCGCCAAGCTCACCATCGAAGTGGAAGTGTTCCTGTTTTCCACCAGCGTGACCGTCACCTGCGAGCGCAAGTTCGCCGGCGCCAATGGCGACCCGAGCTTCCGCGACCTGGTCGGCCTGCAGCCGGAACTGCCGCTGGAGGCCGAGCTGGCGCTGATCGACGACGACACCTCCTATGCCTGGCGCGAATACGCCGAAGCCTTCGCCTGAGGAACGGCCATGACCCAGCAAACCCAACTCTGGACCGCGCTGCCCAACGGCCGCGTGGAAGACGGCGCCGATGCCGGGCGCCTGCGCATCTCGATCGTGGTGTCGCCGCGGCTCACGCCACAGGCGCCCAAGGAACAAGTGCTCAAGGCCTTCAGGGACTGGCGCAATTGGCCGAAGACGCTTGATGGCATCAAGCTGGTGCTGCGCATCGATGGCCAGCGGGTCGAACTGCAACCGCTGAACGCCGCCGACCCGGCGCTCTGGGAGCGCCTGCTGCCCGCCGATACGCCAGTGGCCGGCTTCGTGTTCAAAGACATGAGCCAGGTCAACCTGCGCTCCTACTCGGTGCCGGGCGTGCTCGGCCTGGTGCGCCAGCACTACGGGCGCCTGGCAGTACAGGCGACCAATTCCCACCCCACCTTGCTGCCCTGGAAGGACGCGCATCCCGACCTCAAGGGTATGCTCACCGACCTCGGCACTCGCAGCCAATTCATCGACCTCGCCGACCGCAAACTGGAAGTGCTGCTGCCCGGCTTCGGCCGCTTTCATGACAACGACGCCCGCGAGCCCATCGAGCAGGCGCTGCGCGACGGCGTGTTCGGCAACGACAGCCCCTACACCGCCCCCGTGCCGCCCATCGACGGCGGGCCCAAGGCCGCCAATAACGTGCGCCTGCACGTGCTGCCGCAAAACTGGCAAGACCCTAGCCGCCCCGACGCCTGGCTGATGGCGCACTTCAGTTCCCAGGCCGAATACACCTTGTACCAGGCCGACCGCTTCTACCGCCGCCAGCCGCTGACCCCGGCACAGAAGGCGCAGCGCCGCCCCGATCGCCAAGGCGTGCCCGCCGCGCCCAGCGCGCCGCAGCTGGATTTCCACCAGATCACCGCGTCGTACAGCGATTACCCCCTGCTGCTGAGGCGCCTGGGCCTGGTGATCGACTGCCTGCTGCCCCTCGACAACCCGATCGACAAGGCCCTGGCCGCCAACAAAACCGCCAGCGGCGTGATGGCCGTGGAAGTGCATTGGGGCGACGGCAGCCATGACCCCGCTGAAGACAGCTGCCCCGCCACCGCCTGGGCCATCGACCGCCGGCGCTTCTTCACCCGCCCACGCACCGCCGACCACCTGCGCGGCATGCTCGACCTGCGCCACGCCGACGACCGCTGGACCGCCAAGGATTCGCGCAGCCCCTTCGACCTCTACCAACTGGACCCCGACGGCACAGCGCTGAAAACCGTGAACTTCCTGCTGACCGCGCAGAACCTGGTGGGCAAGAGCCTGGAGCCCGGCGCCGACGGCCGCGTGACCTACACCACCGGCGACAAGCAGCCGGTGGCAGCGCTGCGCTCGGGCGGCCTGGGCGTTTCCCGCCGCGACCGCGCCACCCAGGTGGCCGTCAACGCCGCCGCCGCGGCGCTCAAGGACAAGGCGCTGGCCAGCGGCGCCGCCAGCAAAATCCTGCTGTTCGCCGAGGATGTGCTGCGCGGCTATCGCGTCGACGTGCAGACGCTGCTGGGCGACGAGCCCTGGCATTCCCTCTGCGCGCGCCAGGGCGACTACCGCTTCACCGACACGGGCGAGCCCCTCGACCTGGCCGCCGACGAGGGCTATATCAAGGGCGCCTCCACCACCCGCACCCCCGAACCGGAAGCCGCCAACAGCAACGAAGACCACTACCTGCACGAATCGCTGTTTCGTTGGAGCGGCTGGAGCCTGGTAGCACCGCGGCCCGGGCGCACCCTGCTGGCCGGCGAAGAGTCCAGCGGCGTGCAAAGCGAAACCCCGCAAAGCGTGGACGCTACCCTGAGCAGCGGTGGCAACGGCCTGAGCGTCAACTTCAAGCCCGCCAAGGGCAGCCTGCCGCGCCTGCGCTTCGGCATGGCGTACCGCTTGCGCGTGCGCGCGGTCGACCTCGCCGGCAACAGCCTGGCCGCCGACGAGCGTTCCCTGCGCGACGACGACAACATCAGCGAACCCGTGACCTACTGGCGCTTCGAGCCCGTCGACCCGCCCGTGCTGATGCAGCGGGTGCGGCTCAGCGAGGGCGAATCCCTGGAGCGCCTGGTGCTGCGCAGCAACTTCGATGTGGATTGCGAAGCCTACCTGGCCACGCCCGCGTTCGCCGCCGCCATCGACCAACCCGCCTCGGCCGCCTTCGAGTACACCGCCACCAACCAGCGCCATGTGGCGCCGCCCAAGACCTCGCAACTGCACTGCGAGAGCCACGGGGTGTTCGACGACATGCTCGGCGCGCCTGGCGACATCAAGAAGGCCTATGCCATCGCCGCCCGTGAAGCCGGCACCCTGTACGACTCCCCCGCGGGAGCGGTGGTGGAGCTGGTGACGCCCAGCGCCCTGGAGGGCGTGGCGACCACGGTGCAGGTACCGCCGCGCCTGCCCTCGACCGATAACCCGACCGGCGACCGCCTCGCCCCCGGCCAATACGTGATTCACCGCGAAGCCAAGCTGCTGACGCCCTACCTGCCCGACCCTGCCGCCGCCGGCCTGGCACTGTGCGCCGAGCCCGGGCATGCGCTGCCCGGAGTGACTGGCCCTCTGGTGCTGGGCCCCGGCGTGGAAGTCACCCTGACCGCCAAGGGCGACCCCGTGCTGCTGGTGCGCTATGCCAACGGCTGGCCCGACAGCCAGGGCTTGCGCATCATCCTCGCCGAGCGCCCCGCGCGCCTCGACGACCCGCCCTGCCTGGAAACCTTCGACAACGACGGCGCACCCAACTGGGACGCCGAGCAGCGCACCCTGACGCTGTTCGTCGCCAAGGGCCGCATCGTGCGCCTGCGCTATTCAAGCTTCATCGACAAGGCCACGCTGCCCATCTTCGGCCTGCCCGCCTGGACCAACAGCCAGGGCGAGGCCGACCTGGTACGGCATATGGCCGAAGTCGGCTGCGCCTGGATGATCACCCCGTTTCGCTCGCTGTTGCTGGTGCACGCCACCCAGCAGCCGGTGTGCCTGCCGCAATTCCTGACCCTGCAGCCGCAACGGCAACTGGGCGACCACCACGCTCGCCTGTCGGCCCGCCTGCGGCTGCATGGCCCCAGCACCGGCAAGCTCGAAGTGCAGGCGCACTGGCAGGAATGGGTCGACGACCCCAGCCGCCCGGCCCCCGTGCTGCAAGACGGCCACGGCGCTTTGGGCGAGGTGATGCTGGCGGAGAACCACGCCAACCTGTTCAGCCTGGAAAACGCCGTGGCCGAGCAGATGCACGACCCCGTGGCCCGCCCACGCTCGCGCGGCGACGTACACGAGTTCGGTGACAGCAAGTTTCGCCTGATCCAGTACCGCCTGGTGGCCAGCAGCCGCTTTCGCGAGTACCTGCCGCCGACGCTGTTCGCCCAGCGCGAGCTGATCACCCGCGTCGGCCCGGTGGCCAGCGGCCCGTTGGTGGCCACCGGCGCCGACGACGATCCTGGCGCGCCAGCCCTGGTCGCCGCCGGCGAAGCCCTCAACACTTTGGTGCCGGCCAGCGCCCCGCCTACCGAACCCCGGGTGCTTTACGTGATTCCCACCCTGCAATGGCAAACCACGGCGACCGCCACCGCACTGGACAGCACCCGCCTGTGCAATGGCCTGCGGGTGTGGCTGGAGCGCCCGTGGTTCTCTTCGGGCAACGGAGAATTGCTGGGCGTGATTCTGCTGGGCGAGAACCAGCCCTTCACCGACATCCCCGAGCAGCTGACGCCACTGGTGAGCCAATGGGGCCTGGACCCGCTGTGGGACACCACGCTACCCAAGCACCGGGCCCGGGCCAGCGACTTCAGCGCGCGAGTGTTCAACGAAGACGTCAGCCTGCAGGAAATGCCCGGGCAGCGTGTGCACGTGGTCGGCCACCGCGTGCAGTGGGATGGCGAGCGCGGCAAGTGGTACTGCGACATCAGCCTGGATGCGGGCCTGGGCTACATGCCGTTCGTGCGCCTGGCGCTGGTGCGTTACCAGCCCAACGCGCTGGAGCAGGCCAAGGTCTCCAAGGTGGTGCTGGCCGACTTCGCCCAACTGCTGCCGCGCCGCCGCGCGCAGTTCCAGCGCAGCGCCACAGGCATCGCCATCAGCCTGCGCGGCACGGTGCCGGCTGCCGGGCCCATGCAGTTCCCGACGGACTCGCCCTACCAGGAGATCTCCTTCCGGCCGCTCCCCAACCAAGTGCCCGAACGCGGCCGCAACAAGCTCGAATTGGTGTTGCAGACCCGCGACCCGCAACTGGACAGCGACCTGGCCTGGCAAGACCAGCAGATACTGGCCACGAGCATTCTCGACCCGGCGCCGGGCCGCGTGGTGTTCAACCCGGCGACAGTGCGGCCGGGGGACATTGCTGGCGGGCCGGTACTGATCGACCTCGACCCGGCCATCTGGAATGTGACCACGCCGGTGCCGGCCACCGATGGCCGCCCGGCGCGCCTGGTGCTGCGCGAATACGAGCGCTATTACACCGACCGCTTCAAACCCGAGCTGCGTGCCAATGCCGTGCGCAAGCGCCGGGTGGTCGAGGAGCGGCTGGTGTACACGGTGTTCTTCGATCTCTAGCGATCAGGCCGGCGCACCGGCCTCGATACGCCCCAGCACCCGCAGGTACAGGCTGATGGTGGTACCCACGCCGGGCGCCGTCTGCACCCGTGCGTCGCCGCCAGCGTTGCGGGCGAACTCGCGCACCTGCGACAAGCCCAGCCCGGTGCCCTGGCCCGCCTGCTTAGTGGTGAAGAACGCCTCGAACACCTGGCTCGCCACCTCGGCGCTCATGCCGGGGCCGTTGTCGGTCACGGTCAGCAGCAGGTAATCGCCCTCGGCCAGGTGCAGGTCGTCCACCACCTCGACCCGTTGCGTGGCCACCAGCACCTGGCCGGGCACGCCACCCAACGCGTCCCGAGCGTTGGCCAGCAGGTTCATGACCACGGCGTGCAGCTGCACTTCCACACACATCACGCCCCAGCCGCGGGCGGCCAGGTCGAACGACAGTTGCATGTCGGCGCTCAGCGCACGGCGCAGCAACGCCTGGGCCGCGTCGATACGCTCGCTGACGTCGATGCACATCAGTTCCGGGCCGTCGCGGCGCACGCTGCTGAGCAGGTGGCTGACCAGTTGCCGGCCCTGCTCCACGGCCTGCAGGCCGGTATCGCTGAAACGCTCGACATCCACCGGCCGCCGCGCCCGCAGGCGGATCATCTGCAGGCTGGCGCTCAGGGCCTGCAGCAGGTTGTTGAAGTCGTGGGCGATGCTGGCGGTGAGCATGCCCAGCGACGATACCCGCCGCGAGTGGTGCAGCGACTGCCCGACCTGGGCGTTCTGGTCGCGTGCCAGCATCAGTTGCTCCATCAGCCCGGTAGCCTGCTGTTCACGCTGCTCATTGAGCTGGCGCAGCTGCAGCAAGGCCGCCGTCTGCCGGGCCAGCGCCTGCAACGCCCGGTACTGGCGGGCGTCGAGGGTGCGCGGGCGGGTGTCGATCACGCACACGGTGCCCAGCGCCTGGCCGTCGTCGGTGCAGATCGGCGCGCCGGCGTAGAAGCGAATGTAGGGTGGGCCCAGCACCAGCGGGCTGTGTTCGAAGCGTGCGTCCAATTGGGCGTCTTCGACCACCATCACCGCCGCAGGGTCGAGGATGGCGTGGGCGCAGAAGGCCAGGTCGCGATGGGTCTCGCGCACGTCCAGGCCGACGCAGGCCTTGAACCACTGGCGCTCGCGGTCCACCAGCGACACCAAGGCGATGGGCGCGTCACACAAGGTGGTGGCCAGCAGCACGACGTCGTCGAAACCTTGCTCGGGCTCGCTGTCCAACACGCCGAGGTGCTCGAGCGACTGGGCGCGCGCTTCCTCATTCGGCGGAAACGGGGCTGGGCGGTGGGTCATGGGTGGGGATCGTCGGGGGCGTGGAAGTGGGGGACATGATGCTCCCAGGCTGAAATGACAGCAAGCCTGTCACCCGCAGCGATATTCCCGCGCCGGCTGGCCGTACTGGGCGAGGAGCACCCGGCTGAACGACCGTTTCAAGCGCACCCCTCGGCCAGCGCGTATTGCGCGCGTTGGCCGAGGGGGCGGCGGACCTTACACCAGGTTGGCGATGGTCACGTGTGGCTCGACTTCGGCGTCGTAGTCCACGCCTTCGACTTCAAAGCCGAACAGGCGCAGGAACTCGGTCTTGTAGCCGGCGAAGTCGGTCAGTTCATCGATGTTGTCGTTGTTGACCTTCTCCCACAGCGCCGACACTTCGGCCTGGACCGCAGGTTCCAGTTCCTTGTAGTCGGCGCGCAGGCGGCCTTCTTCGTCCTTGATCGGGGCCGGGCCGTAGAGGCTGTCCTTGTACAGGCCGTAAACCTGCTCGATGCAGCCTTCGTGGGTGCCGTGCGCTTTCATCACCTTGAACAGCAGCGACAGGTACAGCGGCATCACCGGGATGGCCGAGCTGGCCTGGGTAACCACGGCCTTGAGCACCGACACGCGCGCGTCGCCGCCATGGGCCGCGAGTTTTTCGCGGATGCTGACGACCTTGGTGTCGAGGTCTTTCTTGGCGGCGCCGATGGAGCCGTTCCAGTAGATGTCGTGGGTGATCTTCTCGCCCAGGTAGGTGAAGGCGGTGGTCTTGGCGCCGTCGGCCAGTACACCGGCTTCGTCCAGGGCGTCGATCCACATCTGCCAGTCTTCACCGCCCATCACGGCCACGGTGCCGGCGATCTCTTCTTCGCTGGCGGCTTCCAGGGTGAATTCCTTGATCACCTGTTTATCGGTGTCCAGGCCACGCTGGGTGTACGACTTGCCGATCGGCTTGAGCGTGGAGCTCAGCACTTCACCGGTTTTCGGGTGGGTGCGGCGCGGCGCGGCCAGGCTGTAGATCACCAGGTCGACCTTGCCCAGGTCCTGCTTGATGACGTCGATGGTCTTTTGCTTGATCTCATCGGAGAAGGCGTCGCCGTTGATGCTCTTGGCGTACAGGCCTTCGGCCTCGGCAAACTTGTGGAACGCGGCGGTGTTGTGGAAGCCCGCGGTGCCGGTCTTGCCTTCGGCGCTTTCACGCTCGAAGAACACGCCCAGGGTCTTGGCGCTGCAGCCGAAAGCGGCGGTAATGCGCGCGGCCAGGCCGTAGCCGGTGGACGCCCCGATCACCAGTACGTTCTTCGGGCCGTCGGCGATGGCGCCTTCGTGCTTGACGTAGTCGATCTGGTGTTTGACGTTGGCTTCGCAGCCGGCAGGGTGTGTCGTCACGCAGACGAAGCCGCGAACGCGCGGTTTGATGATCATAAAAGACCTTCCTCTTTCAGTATGCCGAGAGCCACGGTATGGCTTGAACAGTACAATTTGAACACGGTATAGACGCTTGGGGAACCGATGGGTCACGGTTGGGGGTGACAGGAGTGCCATCAGGTGGCGGGAAACCGCTCTAAAACGAGGCTCACCATCCTGTTGGAGCGGGCGATGCCCGCGATTCTTTTGCAAGGTCAAAGGGCCTCATCGCGAGCGTTGCTCGCTCCAACAGGCTGCCGCCGTTCAGGCCTCGGCAAACTTGCGCAGCCCTTCGCCTTCCATGCGATACCGCACCCACTCTTCCTGCGGCAGCGCGCCGATGGATTTGTAGAACTGGATGGCCGGTTCGTTCCAGTCCAGCACGCACCACTCGAAGCGCCCGCAGCCCTTGGCCAGCGCTTCGCGCGCCAGGGCCTTGAGCAGGGCCTTGCCGGCGCCACTGCCACGGGAATCGGGGCTCACGTAGAGGTCTTCGAGGTACAGGCCGTTGCGGCCTTGCCAGGTGGAGTAATTGAAGAAGTACACGGCGAAACCGATCGGCTGGCCGTCCTGCAGGCACATCAACCCATGAGCCGTGGCCCCTTCGCCAAACAGCGTGCGCTGGATGTCTTCGACACTGGCGATCACCTGCTCGCGGGCGCGTTCGTAGATGGCGAGGTCGGTGATGAAGGCGAGAATCTGCGCGGCGTCACTGGCTTGGGCGGGGCGAATCTGAAGGGTCATGGGGGCGTCGTCCGATGGCATGTTGGCCGTCCATGCTAGCGGGAGGAAGCAGTTCCTGCCAGAGAGCCTTCGCCTCACACCCCCCGAAAATGCCCCAACGAAAACCCATCCACCGCCGCCACCTTCCCGCGCCACAGCATTCCGTCTGGCGACACCGGCTGGTCAGTGCCCGTATACACCTTGGCATTGCGCACATGCAGGTACTGCGCCGCCGGGTCTTCCTCGCGGCCGGGGGATTCGTCGAAGCCGCGGATCAGCGCGCGGATGCTTTCGGCATCGGTGCTGCCGGCATCCTCGAAGGGTTGGGCGAATTGTTCGGCCAGCAGGGCGAAGTAGGCTTGCGGGGAGATCAGCAGGCCCGAGACCAGTTGACCGCGCACCGAGAGGGTGATGCCCACTTCCAGGTTGGCCTGCCCGGCGACGCCAACGAACCATTGCAGCAGCCAGTCGACCTGGCGGCCTTCCCATTCCATTTTGCGGTAGGCCGGGTCCGAGAGCGGCCCTGGGCCCTGCGCTTCGGTTTCGGACATGTTGGCGGCTCCGTTCCATAGAATGATTCCCTTTCTATAGAACACCCGCGCCGATAGGGCAATGTATCGCGCGACCAGTGGGCGCTAGCGGCCGCCCGCCTCGATCATGTCGCCCAGCTCTTCGATGGTGAAGGGTTTGCGCAATACCGTGACTCCAGGCCCCACCGCCGCTTCCAGCTGCTCGCTGTCAGAAAAGCCACTGACGAAGATGATCGGCAGGTGCCGGTGCGTCAGGCGCACGGCGCTGGCGACTTCGGCACCGTTGAGGTTGGGCATGGCGAAGTCCAGCAGCAGCACATCGGGGTTGAGGACCTCGAGCTGGACCAGGCCGTCGGCGCCGTTGTCGGATTCGTGTACTTCGTGGCCGAGCACTTCGAGCATGTCGATGATCACCCGGCGCACTTCGTGGTCGTCGTCGATCAAGAGAATTTTCTTGCCTACCGTACCGGCGCCATCGCGCCGTATGACAGCGGCCTCGACAGCGGCATGGCGCAGCTCGGTACACGGCAAGGTCAGGTACACCTGGGTGCCGACGCCGACCACCGAACTGATGGCCACCGTGCCGTGGGACTGTTCGACGATGCTCTGCACCTGGGCCAGGCCCAGGCCGGTGCCGGCGCCGATGTCCTTGGTGGTGAAGAACGGGTTGAAAGCGTTCAGGCGCACATCTTCGCTCATGCCGCAGCCGGTGTCGGCGATGCACACCTGCATGGCGCCGGTCTCGAAGCCCTTGCCCGGCAAAAACGCAGTACTGATCGACAACTCACCCCCCGCACGCATGGCATCGCGGGCGTTGATGCCGAGGTTGAGGATGGCCAGCTCCAGCTGGGTCGGGTCGCTCAGCACGAAGTGCTGGGCCGGCTCCAGGTCCAGGCGGATGCGAATGCCCGAACCCAGGGTGCGCACCAGCAGGTCGGTCATTTCGCCGATCACTTCGTTGACCACCAGGGGCTTGAGCTCGAGCTTCTGTGAACGGGAAAACGCCAGCAACTGCGCGGTCAGCTTGGCGCCGCGGTCGGCGGCCTTGAGCCCGGCCTCGGCCCATTTGCCGACCCGGGGCGAGTCGCTGCGGTGCAGAATCAGATCGAGGCTGCCCTTGATGCCCTGCAGCAGGTTGTTGAAGTCGTGGGCCAGGCCACCCGTCAGTTGGCCGACCGCTTCCATCTTCTGCGCCTGGCTCAGGCGCGCTTCCATGGCCCGCTGCTCGGTGAGGTCGGTGACCACGCCGCATACGATCGGCGTGCCCGGCGCTTCCTGATCCAGCGCGCGGAACGACAAGTACACCGGAATCGCCAGGCCGGCCGGGGTTTGCAGGCGGAACTCGCCGCGCATGGCTTCGCTGGCGCTGTCGCGCAGGAACAGCTCGAAGCGGGCTTGATCAGCGGCCAGCACCACCTCACGGAATCCATGGCCGAGCACGTGCTCAAGCGGGCGCTGCAGAATCTCGCCGAGGCGGTCGTTGCCGTACAGTACGGTGCCATCGGGGGACATCGACACCGCGCCTTCCTGCATCTGCTCGACCAAGGTGCGATAAGGCCGGTCGGCGCTTTCCAGGGTGTAGACACTTACGCCCTCACCATTGTCGATGAATAGCGCGTCCACCGCCCCGGTGCGGATCGCTTCCAGGGTGTCATCAGCTTCGCGTAGCCTTTGCGACAGCTGCTCGATGAACTCGGCATCGCTCAGGCCAGGGGCACGTTCGATCATGCTCGCTCGCCCTCCACGATATCCAGCGCGGCGCGCAGCTTGGCGGTGTCGGAAAGGTCGCCGATCAACAAGCGGCGAGGCCCCGGCTCGAGTTTGACCAAGGTGGGCACAGCGATGATCTGCGCGTCTTTGGCGGCCTGCGGGTTGTGATAGATATCGATCACTTCGAGCACATAACGCTCGCTCAGGTATTGCTCGCAGAGCAACCGCAGGTTGTGGATCGCACGCGTCGAGCGGTGGGTATTGCCCGACACATATAAACGCAATACATAGATGGCCTCTTCGGCCCCTGTGCGGGCGCTGGAAGTATCGTGGACATCACTCACGCTGAAGGCTCGACGCGGGGTGGTTGATCTCTACGGATATCCAGCCCCACCAGCACCTTGTCGGTATTGGACAGGTCGCCGATGATTTTCACCAGCGGTGTGGGCAGGTGCCGTACCAGGGTCGGCAAGGCGAGAATCTGGTCGCCCGCCGCCAATTGTGGCGTGACGCGCAGGTCGATCACCTCGATGGTGTAGGCGCCGGCCAGGTATTCCTCGCAGATGCGCTGCAGGTTGCGCAGCGCCGTCACCGACTTGGGCGTCTGCCCGGCCACGTAAAGGCGCAGCGAATAATGGCCTTCGACGCCAACCGCGTTGGCATCGATGGGTTGTGGCTGCACGTCACTCATTCGACCGCCCCCCGTGCCTGGGCCAGGCGCTGGCGCACGTCATCGTCGGACAGCAATTGCCGCGACTCGTCGTCCAGCAGCACGTTTTCCTCGAACTCTTCGGCTTCCAGCGCTGCGCGCATTTCGGCGATCTTGCGTTCGAGCAGCAGGCGGTTCTTGTCTTTCTCGCGCTTGCGCTGCTCCACCAACTGCTTGCGCAGCTCGCCTTCGCGCAGCTCGCGGGCTTCCTGGTTAAGCCGTGCCGAGCCGGTCAATACGCCATGCGGGCCCACATAAGGGCGCACCAGCGAAATGCCGTGGCTGTCGATATGGTATTCGCGTACCTGGTTGGAATGGCCCATGCCACGCGCCTTGAGCACGTACAGCAAGCGGTTGTGCTCGCCGTCGGCCTCGACGGTGCCGAGGGACACCCACACGTCCATCAAAGAGGACACTTCGCGGTCCAGCCCATGGGCACGCAGCTTGGCGTCGGAAAGGCTGGTGAAAATCGCAGTGATGCCGTTCTGCTTGAGCAGGTCCACCAGGCGCAGCAAGGTCGCGTGCACCTCGGACTCCGGCCCGCGGAACGCCGAGATCGGGTCGATCACCACCGCGTGCGGCTTGAAGGCGATAATTTCGCGGTACATGCGCGACAGGTGCACTTCCAGGCCATACAGGCTTGGCCGCGCCGATTCGACCCGCAGCAGGTCGGCGGCGATATAGCCTTCCAGCGAGATACCCACCGACTCCAGGTTACGCAGCAGCTGGCTCTGGGATTCCTCGAAGGAGAAATACAGGCAACGCTCGCCGCGCTCGCAACAGGCTTTCACGAAGCTGGCGCCGAAGGTGGTCTTGCCGGTGCCGGCCAGGCCCGAGACCAGCACGCTGGAGCCGCGGAAGAAACCGCCCTTGGCCAGCATGCGATCAAGGCCATCGATACCGGTGGCGATGACCTCGTGGGACGCCGAATGATTGAGCCCGGCGGCGGTGATCGGCAACACGGTGATGCCCTGGGCATCGATGAAGAACGGGTATTCATTGGTACCGTGGGACGAGCCGCGGTACTTGATCACCCGCAGGCGGCGGGTGGTGATCTGCTCGACCACGCGGTTGTCGAGCAGGATCACGCAGTCCGAGACGTATTCTTCGATGCCGTAGCGGGTGAGCTGGCCGTTGCCGCGCTCGCCGGTGACGACGGTGGTCACCCCGCGTTCCTTGAGCCAATAGAACAGCCGGCGCAGCTCGGCGCGCAGCACGGCGGCGTCGGTGAAGCTGGCGAACAGCGCTTCGATGGTGTCGAGCACCACGCGCTTGGCACCGATGGTGTCGATGGCGTAACCGAGGCGCACGAACAGGCCTTCAAAGTCGTATTCGCCGGTTTCTTCGATTTCACTGCGGTCGACGTGCACGTGGTCGATGGCGATCAGCTTGCTGTCCACCAGGCCTTGCAGGTCGTAGCCGAGGGAGGCGACGTTGTCGACCAGGTCGCGGGGGCGTTCTTCAAAGCTCATGAACACGCCGGGCTCGCCGTGATCGACGGCGCCGCGGACCAGGAAGGTCACGCCGAACAGCGTCTTGCCGCAGCCCGCGGCGCCGCAGATCAGCGAGGGGCGGCCAGTGGGCAGGCCGCCCAGGGTGATCTCGTCGAAACCGACGATGCCAGTGGGGGTCTTGCTCAGCGGGGGAAATGCGGGGATTACGGTGTTATCGACAGTCAATGGTCATCACCTGAGAGGTCGCTTCGGACAAGTGTTGGCCGCGTGCAGCATGCACGCCAGGCTCTGAACATCCGACTACGCCGCGCGGCGAAAGATCCGCAATAAAGGCAAAATGATAGCGCGGCTCAGCCCAAGCCACGCACGGTCACGCGGTTGCGCCCGCCCTTCTTGGAGGCATAGAGCGCCTGGTCGGCCCATTCGATTAATTCCTTGTGATCGTTGGCCGGCTCGCTGAGGTCGGCGATGCCGATACTGATGGTGAAACGGATAACCTGGCCCTCGTGCACCACGTTGACGTCTTCCACGGCCTGGCGCAGGCGCTCGGCCAGGATCAGGGCGCCGGGCTTGTCGGTATCGGGCAGCAGCACGGCGAATTCTTCGCCGCCATAGCGCCCACACACGTCGGCGTCCCGGATGTGGTCGCGGACGATATCGGCCACGCACTGGATCACCTTGTCGCCACCGGGGTGGCCGTAGGTGTCGTTGACACGCTTGAAGTGGTCGATGTCGAACATCAGCAGCGACGAGTTGTGGCCGTAGCGCGCGTGGCGGGCGAACTCAAGCTTCAGCGCCTCTTCCCAGTGGCCGCGGTTGTACAGGCCGGTGAGGCGGTCGGTGGACGACAGTTTCTGCAACTGGTCGTTGACCGCCAGCAGCTGGCGGCGGTTGGTGGCCACATCGGTGACGTCATAGATCACCAGGCACAGGTGCTCGACCACGCTGTTGGTAGAGCGCAACGGCAGCAGCGTGGTGTTCTGGTACATGAAGGCTTCCAGCCCGGTGATCGGCTGGTAATTGTCGAAGCGAACCAGGTAGGGGCGCTGCTCCCAGATGGTGAACGACGGCGTGCCCAGGGTGGCGACGTTGTCGACCTTCTTGCCGAACCATTCGCGGTCGAGTTCGGGAAACAGCTCGAAGAACGAGCGGTCGAGGGCATCCTTGGGCTGCACCCCGGAGCGGTTTTCCATGAAGGTGTTCCAGACCTTGACCTGGTGATCGCGATCGAACACCACCACACCCACGTCGATACTCTGGGTAATCGCCAGCAGCCAGTGCAGTTCCGTCAGTTCGATCGAGTTGCTCATGGGGTCGCCCAGTCAGTTCATCAGGTAAGCGAGCTTGCCTTCGAGGCGCGCCAGGGAGTCTTCGGTAAATAGCAGCAACAGGTCGAAATGGATGTTGTGGCCTTCGAGGCTGTAGCTGATTTCCACCGCCAGGGTCTTTTTCCAGCGCGCCTGGTTGACCTTGATCAGTTCGTCGATCACCGCGTGCTGGCCGAGGATCTGCGGGTGGCTCTGGGAGAACACCACGTCGATCTGCTCGGCGATGCCGCTCAGGCAGGCGCCGATGATGATGGACGACAGGTCCAGCAGCATTTCCAGGTTGGAATTGTCGGTGCTGGGGCGCCCCAGCAGCTTGGCCATGTCGCTCAGGTCGCTGTCGTGAAACATCAGCAGCGCTTCGCCAGCAATGCCGCCGCCGATATAACCCTGGCAGATGGCCGTGAGCTGGTCGCCGTGCTGGGCATCGGCGAGGGCCATGTGCAACTCGCCCACTTCAAGGATGTTGACGTTGGGCAGCGGCAGCTGCACGAACACCCCCAGCACCCTTGCCAGCAGCGCGGCGGCGCGGCCCATGGCGACGTTGACGGTTTCGCGGAAGGCGTCCTGGAAATTGATGCGGCCATCACTGGGCGGCCGTTCAGGGGCGACCAGTGCCGCCGGCTGGTCGCGCAGCAGCCCGCAGCGGTCCAGCACCTTTTTCAGCTCGGCGGGGTCGGCGGGCTTTTTCAGGAAGGCGGTGGCGCCAAGCGACAGCACGCGGCGCACGGCTTCATCCTGAATGTCGCCGGAGACCACGATCACCCGCGCCCGCAGGCCCTCGGCACGCATGGCGGCGAGCACTTCGTAACCGTCCATTTCCGGCATCGTCAGGTCGAGCAATACGACCTGGCCCTGACCCTGGCGAATGGCTTCGAGCCCTTCGCGGCCATTGGTGGCCTGGGTCACCGATACCGCCCATTGTTCCGGCAGGGCCCGCAGCAACTGCTTGCGCGCCATGTTCGAGTCATCACAGATAAGCAACGGCACGGCGGCTGAGGTGATGGCATTCATTGATAAGCGATCTCGGCTTGCGCAGCCATGGCGCGCACGCCCCTCCCGGGCGTACGTCTGGGTGACGCCGACTGTAACGAAAACCAATGGCACTTTGCCAGTTCGTTGACGCTTACAGATACGTATCGGCGCAAATGTTCAATTTCCGACAAGGCGGCTGCCGCGCGGGTTCAACGGCAGGGTGGCAATTGATCTTCTATACTCGTGGGCCGCGCCATCATCGGCCACTGGCCCACCCATTGGGATTCCGACCTTGTGGGCAGCAAATTGCAGTTGTATGATGTCTGTCAACATGCTTTTCTCTGGGCAAAGGTGCAACTCGACGCCCTCGAGGCACTCATAGCCCCGGACCTCTATCCGGTGCGCCGGATTACCCCGCTAACAGGACAAGGAGACAACAATGCCTGACGTTCTCGGTCAAAACTTCATCGCCGGCAACCGCAGCGCCAGCGGCGAGCCCAAGCTCAAAAGCATCGATGCCACCACTGGCGAAGCCCTGCCGTACAGCTTCTACCAGGCCACCGAAGCCGAAGTGGACACCGCTGCCCGCGCCGCTGAAGCCGTCTTCCCTGAATTCCGCCAACTGAGCCCGGCCCGCCGCGCCGAATTCCTCGACGCCATCGCCGACGAACTGGACGCCCTGGGCGATGATTTCGTCGCCATCGTCTGCCAGGAAACCGCCCTGCCCGCCGGCCGTATCCAGGGCGAGCGTGGCCGTACCAGTGGCCAGATGCGCCTGTTCGCCAAAGTGCTGCGCCGCGGCGACTTCCTGGGTGCCCGCATCGACCTGCCACTGCCTGAGCGCAAGCCACTGCCACGCGTCGACCTGCGCCAGTGCCGCATCGGCGTGGGCCCGGTGGCCGTGTTCGGCGCCAGCAACTTCCCGCTGGCCTTCTCCACCGCCGGTGGCGACACCGCTTCGGCCTTGGCCGCCGGTTGCCCGGTAGTGGTCAAGGCCCACAGCGGCCACATGGCCACTGCCGACATGGTCGGTAGCGCCATCATTCGCGCCGCCGAGAAAACCGGCATGCCAAAGGGCGTGTTCAGCATGATCTTCGGCAGCGGCGTGGGCGAGACCCTGGTCAAGCACCCGTCGATCCAGGCCGTAGGTTTCACCGGTTCGCTGGGCGGCGGTACCGCCCTGTGCAAAATGGCCGCCGAGCGCCCGACGCCGATCCCGGTATTCGCCGAGATGTCGAGCATCAACCCAGTGGTGATCCTGCCGAACGCCCTGAAAGTGCGTGGCGAAACCATCGCCACCGAACTGGCAGCCTCGGTGGTCATGGGCTGCGGCCAGTTCTGCACCAACCCAGGTGTGGTGATTGGCGTCAGCTCGCCGGAATTCACCCTGTTCGTGGAACAGCTGCAAGGCCAGATGAACAGCCAGGCACCGCAGACCATGCTCAATGCCGGCGGCCTGCGCAGCTACGAGAAGGGCGTGCAGCACTTGCTGTCGCACCCAGGCGTGACCCACCTTGCCGGCAAGCCGCAGGAAGGCAAGCAGGCCCAGGCGCAGCTGTTCAAGGCTGACGTCGAGGTGCTGCTCAGCGGTGACCCGCTGCTGCAGGAAGAAGTGTTCGGCCCTACCACCCTCATCATCGAAGTCGCCGACGACGCGCAGCTCAAGAGCGCTCTGCTGGCGCTGCGTGGCCAGCTGACCGCGACCTTGATCGGCGAACTCGACGACCTGCAAGCCTACAGCTGGCTGGTGCCGGTGCTGGAGCAGAAAGTCGGCCGCATCCTGGTCAACGGCTACCCGACCGGTGTGGAAGTGTCCGACGCCATGGTCCACGGTGGCCCGTTCCCGGCCACTTCCGACTCGCGCGGCACTTCGGTGGGCACCCTGGCCATCGACCGCTACCTGCGCCCGGTGTGCTACCAGAACTACCCGGACGCCCTGCTGCCAGCAGCCCTGCAGAACGCCAACCCGCTGGGCCTGCAGCGTTTGGTGAACGGTGAGTGGAGCGCGCTGCCGATCGCCTGATCACGGCGTTTGCAGCGGTAAAGAAGAACGGCGCAACGCAGGTTGCGCCGTTTTTTTATACCTTGAAAACGGTTGAATTCGCCGCGCACGGGCGACGGGAAAAATTCATATAGATGTTTTTCATATATAGGATTCAGAAAACCGAAAAGCGGCCGATACAGCTGATCTAGACGGCTCGCTAGATTCAGTCCATCCAGCGAACGCCCCACAAGGATTATGTGTTCCTGGAGAAATACCATGAGTCATTGGTTCAGCAATATCAGCGTCCGCGCCAAACTGGCACTGGGCTTCGCCGTGGTACTGGCGCTCACCGTGGCCCTTGGGCTGATTGGCTGGAGCAGCCTGAGCAAGGCGATTTTCCGCAGCGAACGCATGGGCGATATTTCTTCGTTCAACAACAACCTGACCCTGGCGCGCATCAGCCGTTACAACTACATGATGGACAACGGTGCCGACAGCGCTCTGGGCGCGACCACTCAGAGCCAGATCGATGGCCTGATCACCCAGGTCGACCAGTTGCTGAAGGTGTTCGTCACTCCCGAAAACCTGAAAATGCTGCAAGAGCAGCGCGGCCAGCTCAGCGCCTACAGCCAATCCATGCACAAGCTGCGCGACGGCTACGATTCCACTGCCCGCGCTCGTGAAGCCATGACGGCGGCAGCCAAAGGCGCCTTCGAGGTGACCTCGCAAATCGGCTTCTCCGCGCAATCGGTGAGCAACGAAGACACCAGCAAGGCCGGCAAGGTGGCGGCAGCCAACGCCATCAAGGAGCAGATCATCCTGGTGCGTTATGAGGCCCGCGGTTACACCGGTACCACCAACGCCAAGACCGAGCAGGCCGCGTTCAAGCAACTGGACACGGCGATCACCACCATCGGCGGCATCACCGAACAATTGCCGGAGCAGCGCGAGCAGATCGCCAAGCTGATCGCAGCCCTCAAGGTCTACGGTCAAGCGTTGGAAAGCTTTCGCAGCGCCGACGCTATGACCGTCGCCGCCCGCGCGGAAATGGGCAAGTCCGGTGCCGCTATCATCAAGATCAGCGAAGACATGATCGCCCTGCAAACCAGCCGCCGCGATGCCGAAAGCAGCAGCGCCGTGATGCTCCAGGCCACTTCCGGCCTGCTGGCACTGCTGGTGGGCATTTTCGCCGCCTTCCTGATCACCCGCCAGATCACCCGCCCCCTGCAGGACACCCTGCTGGCCGTGGAGCGCATCGCCGCCGGCGACCTCACCCACCGCATGACCGTGACCCGCCGCGACGAACTGGGCGTGATGCAGCAAGGCATCCAGCGCATGGGCGAAACGCTGCGCGACCTGATCTCCGGCATCCGTGACGGCGTGACTCAGATCGCCAGCGCCGCCGAAGAGCTCTCGGCAGTCACCGAGCAGACCAGCGCCGGGGTCAACAGCCAGAAGGTCGAGACCGACCAGGTGGCCACCGCCATGCACGAGATGACCGCCACCGTGCAGGACGTTGCCCGCAACGCCCAACTCGCCTCCGAAGCCGCCACCCAGGCCGACGGCGAAGCCCGCGAGGGCGACAAGGTGGTGGGTGAAGCCATCGCCCAGATCGAGGGCCTGGCCACCGAGATGCGCCGCTCCACCGACGCCATGACCCGCCTGCAAAAAGAAAGCGACAAGATCGGCAGCGTGATGGACGTGATCAAGACCGTGGCCGAGCAGACCAACCTGCTGGCGCTGAACGCGGCTATCGAAGCGGCGCGCGCCGGTGAAGCCGGGCGTGGTTTCGCCGTGGTGGCCGACGAGGTGCGCGGGCTGGCACAGCGTACCCAGAAGTCCACCGAGGAAATCGAAGGCCTGGTGGCGGGCTTGCAGGCCGGCACCCAGCAAGTGGCCACGGTGATGCACAACAGCCAGGCGCTGACCGACAGCAGCGTGGAGTTGACCCGCCGCGCCGGCACTTCGCTGGCGAACATCACCCGCACGGTGTCGAACATCCAGTCCATGAACCAGCAGATCGCCGCGGCGGCCGAGCAGCAGACGGCCGTGGCCGACGAGATCAGCCGTAGCGTGGTGAATGTGCGGGATGTGTCGGAGCAGACGGCGGCGGCCAGTGAGGAGACGGCGGCGTCGAGTGTTGAGTTGGCGCGGCTGGGGAATCAATTGCAGACCATGGTCAGCCATTTCCGGGTTTGATGTGGTGACAGGCAGTGGGATTGCCGCTGCCTGTACAGACGCCAAGCTCGCAGGCTACGCCAGCTCCAACGCGGTCCGTGTTTGCAACTCGAATAGTGGGATGACAATACGGTCGGGGTAGGAAGCAGGGGGATTACCGTTGCTTGTACAGACACCAAGCTCGCAGCCAAGGCCGCTCCTACCTGGTTCGTATTTGCAATTCGAGTATTGAGATGGCAATACGGTCGGGGTAGGAAGCAGGGGGTTATCGTTGCTTGTACAGACGCCAAGCTCGCGGCCAAGGCCGCTCCTACCCGGTTCGTATTTGCAATTCGAGTATTGAGATGGCAATACGGTCGGGGTAGGAAACAGGGGGGTTATCGTTGCTTGTACAGACGCCAAGCTCGCGGCCAAGGCCGCTCCTACCCGGTTCGTATTTGCAATTCGAGTAGATCGGAA
>Ga0308164_10000759_pt1 | contig 45277 bp, 37 predicted proteins | sample PhyTR2_FD_201031 | JGI IMG/M metagenome (GOLD analysis project Ga0308164, IMG submission 201031) | Phyllosphere microbial communities from UC Gill Tract Community Farm, Albany, California, United States - DLSLT.R2 | ecosystem: Host-associated > Plants > Phyllosphere > Unclassified | place: USA...
CCATTTCGATCAGGCGCATCACATCGACGGCCAGCATGTCGTCGTCAGATGGTTCGCGCCACGTTTCGGCCAGACGGGTCAGCTCGACGGTGGAGATGATCAACAACGTGGTTTGCGGGATCAACAACTCGCGCAATGCCATCAACATGTCTTCTCCCTCGGGACCTTGTTCAGGCTGGGAAGAGAGGAAAGGATCGAAGATCAGAGCGGCATCCGGGTAGTCCGATACGATCTCCGCAATGACCGAGGCATTTTCGATACTGCCCACCACGCCGACCTTGAAGGCGGTGATCGGCATGTCTTCGAGCAGCACACGTGCCTGATCGGCCACCCAGTCCGCATCGATCACCTGCATGTCTTCAATGCGGGCGGTATCGCCGATCAACAGCCCGGTGACCACGGACAGGCCGTGACAGCCCATGGCGGCAAACGAAGCCAGATCGGCCTGAATGCCGACCGCGCCGACTGGATCGGCTGGACCAAAGGTCAAAATAATCGGGGAAGTTTGGTTTTGCACGGCGGGTATATTAAGATAGCTGACTCTGCATTTTAACTTGAAGGGCTGTTTGCCGTGAGTACTAACGAAACATCGAACGAACAATTCCAGACTTGGATGTGCCTGATTTGTGGCTGGATCTATGACGAAGCCGCTGGTTTGCCCGACGAAGGCATTGCTCCTGGCACGCGCTGGGCAGATGTGCCAATGAACTGGACCTGTCCGGAATGTGGCGCCCGCAAGGAAGACTTTGAAATGGTTGCGATCTAATTAAGCTGCTGATCAGCACGTAAACGCCCCGTTTTTTGTGTCATCTGCCTTACCGGTTTAACAATTTGTGTCGAAAAACCACGGCGTGCCGGAGAGGCACAGTCGGGAAGGTTTCAAGAATCTTGCTTTTTGGCACTGTTGGGCCGTATATTGTCTCGACAGTTCAATGAGATAAATCATGACGACGGCACTGGAAAACGCTGAGATGAAAATCATGGTGATTGACGATAGCAGTACCATTCGTCGATCGGCCGAGATTTTTCTGGGGCAGGCAGGATACAAGGTTGTTCTCGCGGATGACGGCTTCGACGCCCTCGCCAAGATGAACGATCACAAGCCATCGCTGATATTCTGCGACATTCTGATGCCACGTCTCGATGGCTATCAGACCTGCGCTCTGATCAAGAAGAGCGCAAAATTCCACGCCACTCCGGTTGTCATGCTTTCCTCCAAGGATGGGTTGTTCGATCGTGCGCGTGGCGCCATGGTCGGTTCCGACGCCTATCTCACCAAGCCATTCACCAAAGACAGTCTGCTCAAGACGGTGCGCGACTATGTTGCTGCCGTCGCAAAATAATTTCGATCCAAGGGTTTCTGATGGCCATTCAAAAAGTTCTCATCGTTGACGATTCTCCGACTGAGCGTTATTTCCTGACCGATATTCTGGTCAAACAAGGTTTTTCGGTTTCTACCGCCGAGAGCGGCGAAGAAGCATTGCTGAAGATCAAGGCCGACAAGCCAGAACTGATTCTGATGGATGTCGTCATGCCCGGCCAGAATGGTTTTCAGGTGACGCGTTCGATTGCCCGCGATCCGGAAACGCAACATGTTCCGATCATCATCTGTACCAGCAAGGGACAGGAAACCGATCGCATCTGGGGCTTGCGCCAAGGCGCGCGTGATTACATCGTCAAGCCCGTCGATCCTGCGGAGCTTCTCTCCAAAATCGCCGCACTCGGTTAAGTTGCTCTCATGAGCCAGCCAACTTCTGATCTGCAAACGCAGCAGCCGGACCATACTGCGCGTCGCACGCGTTTGCGTGAGTTTCAGGCGCAGCTGGTCGAGCGCATGCAACTGGCGCGCAGCAGTGAGGCGACGCAGGCAAGCCAGCTTGGCGTCTTGATTGGCGGCACGCGTTGCCTGCTTGATCTGCAATCGGCTGGCGAGATCGTTTCGCCTAGCGGCATCACGCATGTACCCCTGACGCAACCGTGGTACCTCGGACTGATCAATATTCGCGGCAACCTGGTGAGCGTCATCGACTTTGCACGCTTTCAGGGTGGTGCAAAAACCGTCATCGACAAGGATTGCCGCATCGTGGCGTTCAGTTCGACGTTGGGTTTCAACTGCGCCTTGCTGGTATCGCGCGTGCTAGGTCTGCGCAATGTGACCGAGATGCGTGAGCACGAAGCGGATGAAAGTCAGCCATGGATCGGCCAGCGCTATCTGGATCAAGAGTCGCACGTTTGGAGCGAACTTGATCTGACGAAGGTGATCCAGCAGCCAGAATTTTTACAGGTAGGTCTTTAGTCTTTTAATCCGCTCCCCGGATAGATTAAGCGGCGCACCACAACACAGTCAGCAGATCAGGAGAATCAAAGATGGCGTTCAAATTACCGCTCTTTTCCAAGCAAAAAAAAGCGGCGACAGCGGCAGACGATGTGGATGTGGTGGTGGAGTTGTCTTCTGATCGGCCCGATGCCTTGCCTGAAAGTGCGCCAGCGTTCGAAGCCTCCGCTGAGGAAGCGCCGCGCGAAATCAATCCCAACGCAACGTATATTGGCGACGTGCTGCAGAAGGGCGGCGACATCACGCTGCCTCTGATCGGCAAATTCCCGCTGCAGAAACAGCAACGTATTCTGGTGGGCGCGCTGGTTGGGTCGGTGGTGCTTGGTGGTCTGTTCGTCTGGATGAATGCAGATTCCTCTTCCCTGGCATCGACGCAGACGCAGATCGCGGGTGATGCACTGATGCACTCGCAGCGTGTCGGTAAGGCGACGCCGAATGCGATTCAGGGTAATCCTGAGGCATTCAAGCAGCTTGCGGACAGCCGCAAGGAATTCAACAACGATCTGACCATCCTGTCGCAAGGCGGTAACTATCAGGGTCGTACCATCGGCACGCCAAGCAGCGATATGGATGCGATGTTGAAGGAAACGCAGGCCTTGTGGTCCGGCTCCGACAAGGCGACGGCGACCATCCTGAAGATGGAAAAAGTCCTGACAGGTTTCGGTGCCACCCTGCAAAGCATGAATGCGATCTCGCCAACCTTGCTGGAGCTGAGCGAGCAAATCTCCAACCTCAAGGCACAGAGCGGCGCGTCGCCACGTGAGATTGCCGCGTCAGGTCAGCTCGTGATGTTGACGCAGCGTCTGGCACGAAGCGCTAATGAATTCCTGAGTTCCGAGGGTGTGAATCCGGAAACCGCCTTCCTGCTGGGTAAAGACACCAATACCTTCCGTGACATCATCGAGGGCTTCCTTAACGGCAGCGATCAACTGCGTCTGGCGCGTGTGACCGAGCCCGAAACGCGTGAAAAGCTGCTGGAGTTGCAGGCAGCCTTTGGTGAATATCAAAAATCGATTGCGCAGATTCTTGGCAATCTGCAGAACTTCATTGCGGCAAAACAGGCGGAAGAACTGATCTTTAAGGAAAACGAAGCGCTCAAGCAGCGTCTGACTGATATCCAGCAAAGCTATCGCGCCGATCAGGATTCGCTGACTCTGCCGTTCTGGTTGATGCTGCTGGCAGTGGCAACCGCACTGTTGTCTGCAGCAGGCATTGCATTGATCGCGCTGCAGGATGGTCGTAACCGTACGAGGGAAGCGGAAGCACGAAGCCTGGCAGCGGAAAATCAGCGTCTGGAAGCGTTGAAGCAGGAAGAGGAAGCCAAGCAGGCAAACGATCAGAACCAGACCGCTATTTTGCGGCTGATGAATGAATTGCAGGAAGTGGCGGATGGTGACTTGACGATTCAGGCAACCGTGTCCGAAGACATTACCGGCGCGATCGCCGACTCGGTCAACTATACGGTGGAAGAGCTGCGCGGTCTGGTCGGTCGCGTGACGACCACGGCAGAGCAGGTTACTTCGGCATCCGATCAGGCGCAGAGCATTTCGGCCGGTCTGCTGGAAGCATCGCAGAAGCAGTCGCGCAACATTCAGGAAACCGGTCAGGCTGTGCTGGAAATGGCGGTGCAAATTACCGACGTATCGAAGTCAGCCAACGAATCCGCCGAAGTGGCGCGTCAGTCGGTTAGTGCAGCGGAACAGGGCGCACGAGCAGTGGAAAACGCGATCAAGGGTATGAACGAGATTCGCGAACAGATCCAGGAAACATCGAAACGAATCAAGCGACTGGGTGAGTCGTCGCAAGAGATTGGCGAGATCACCGAGCTGATTTCCGACATTACCGAACAGACCAACGTGCTGGCGCTAAACGCGGCAATTCAGGCGGCTTCCGCTGGTGAGGCAGGTCGTGGCTTCTCGGTGGTTGCGGAAGAGGTGCAGCGACTGGCAGAACGCTCCGGTGAGGCGACCAAACAGATCGGTGCGTTGGTCCGTACCATTCAAACAGATACGCACGATGCGGTCGCCGCTATGGAAAAATCGACGCAGGGTGTGGTCGAGGGTGCGCGTCTGTCTGATGCTGCGGGTGCCGCACTGGCGGATATTCGTCGCGTGTCGAATCGTCTGGCGGATCTGATTCAAAGCATTTCATCAGCAACCGAGCAGCAGGCAACATCAGCTAACGGCGTGGCACAAAATATTCAGGGCATCCTGACGATTACCGAGCAAACGCAGGAAGGTACACAGCAAACGGCGTATTCGATTGGTGAGTTGTCGAAACTGGCAGAAGAGCTGAAAAGCTCGGTGTCGCGTTTCCGCGTTACTGCCTGATTTCAGTCGATTCGCAGCCGATTGCTGGTCTGCTGGCTTCGGCCGAACAGAATTTTTGGTGAGCCTGCTTATGTGGTTGCTCACCGATGCACCGCGAGGCAGTCATGAATAACCCAACTTCTTCTGCGCCTGCGGGCAGCAGAGATAATTTTGATACCGGACCGCTGTCCTGGGTCATCGGCGAAATCCGCGAGGCGCTGACACGCTCGCGCATCGCGCTCGGCGAGGCGTTGGCAGAGGATGCCGACACTCGCTCATCAACCCTGCGCCAAGCCAAGGCCTATCTGCATCAGGCACATGGCGCCTTGCAGATCATCGATGTCGATGGCGTCGCAATCATTACCGAAACAGTGGAAGAGTTGTTCGAACGGTTTGAGTCCGAACAGCTTGTACTGAACGAAGCCAGTGTCGACGCCATCGTGCTCGCCTATCAGGCGCTGGTCGAATATCTTGAAGAACTGCTGGCAGGCTTGCCGCATCAACCGGTCCGTCTGTTTCCCTACTATCGCGGGCTGCTGGAAGTGCGCGGTGCCGAGCGCATTCACCCTGCCGATCTGTTTTTCCCCAACCTCGCCATTCGTCCGCAATTGCCACCTGCATCACTGCAACTGAGTGCTGCCGATTACGTTGGCCTGCGCAAACGTTTTGAACGTGCGTTGCTGACTTACCTGAAAAGCGATGCAGCCTCTGGCAAAAATGGTGCACTTGCCATGCGTGACGTTGTGCAACATGTTGAAAGTGCGCAAACGACTTCGCAGGCACGCGCATTCTGGTGGGTCATGGCGGGTTTTGCCGAGGCAGTTGCAACCGGCCATGTGCCGAGCGAGTTGTACGTCAAGCAGCTGTTTGCGCGTATTAATCTGCAGATTCGCCGTTTGGGCGAGGGGTCGTCGAGTATTGCGGAGCGTCTGTTGCGCGATGCACTGTTTTTCATCGCGCGGATTGCCGAGCCGTCCCCCTTGATCAGGCAGATTCGTCAGGTCTATCAACTCGATGGCGTGGTCCCCGCAGATTACGAAACCAGACGCTACGGTCAGGTGGATGTGCAATCTCTGGCATCTGCCAAGGAGCGCTTGTCGCAAGCCAAGATTTTATGGAATCGCATCGCCGGTGGTGACGTCGGCGTTGTGCAAACCTTTGAGCTGGAAATGTCTGCGTTGGCCGATGCCGGTAGTCGTCTCGGCGCGCCTGCCTTGTCCAAATTGCTGCGGGAGTTGAGCGGTATCGCACGACATGCTGCGCATACGGCGCCCGGCGACGTCCTGAGTCTGGAAATCGCTACCAGTCTGCTCTTTGTCGAACATGCCCTGCAGCAGATCACACATTTGCCAGAAGATTTTTCGGAGCGCGCAGATGCTTTGACTGCGCGTCTGTTGTCTGCCGTTGCGGGCGAGCCGCTCGTGGCCTCCGCACCATGGCTGGATGAAATGTCGCGCGAGGCACAACAACGGCAGACGATGGCCGTGTTGTCAGGTGAATTGCAGTCCAGCCTGCGTCAGGTGGAAAAAGGACTGGATGCCTATTTCCGAGATCCGCAGCAGCGCGCGGGACTGGCAGATGTTGACAGCGTTTTGTATCAAATCAGTGGCGCACTGGCTGTGCTGGATCATGACGATGCAGTTCGTGCAACGCGACATGTACAACAGACTGTTCGCGCTTTTGCCGCCAGTGAGTCAGTGCCCGATGTCGATGCGTTTGAGCAGGTGGCGCGTAATGTTGGCGCACTCGGATTTTTCCTTGAGACCTTGCAGCTGCACGATGACGGCAAACGTACGCGCTTTAGTTTCGATGATAACAGTGGCATCTTCCGTGCCGAACTCACAGATCGCCGCACGCATGATGAGGTCGTGGTCAATGTGGATGTGCCAGTTGTTGAGACAGCGCAGATCGACGTTGCAGAAGATCAGGCAACGTTTGCTGTGCCGACCGTGGAAGACGAATTGCTGCAACGTCAGTTGCAGTCACAGGAGTTGGCACGTTCGCTGGCGGCTGAGCCAGGCAATGCCGATCTGCAAACGCAACTGAAAGAGTCGCTCGAACAGGTGCGCATGGATGCGACGCTAGTTGACAACCCGGATGCAGGTGATCGTGCGCGCAACCTGATCGACATGCTGGAGTCGCCCGATTTTGTGCCGACCCAGAATGCGCTCGAAGACATTGCGCTGGTTGCGGCACAACCTGTACCTGAAGTTGAAGTCATTGCTCCTTTTGTCGCGCCGGAAACCGAAGAAGAGATCGATGCAGAGTTGCTGGACATCTTCCTGACAGAAGCGGTGGAAGTGCTGGCCTGCGTTGCAGAAAACCTGCCTGCATCGCGCAATGCGCCACACAATCAGGAATATCTGACGACGTTGCGTCGCTCGTTTCATACGCTAAAGGGCAGCAGTCGCATGGTTGGTCTGTCCGCATTCGGTAATGCAGCATGGAGCGTTGAACAGGTATTAAATCTGCGCTTGTCCGAAGGAAAGGGCAACAGTGCCGATATGTATGACTTGCTCGAACATGCCGCCCATGAGTTGGGTGCATGGATTGATGACATGCAAACGATCGGACGCTCCGACCGTAGCGGTCAAGCCCTGATCGATGCTGCCGAGCGTGTGAAGAATGGTGAGCCTTTCCGTCTGGACGTGAGCGAAGAGACGTTGCCCGAAGCGGCGTCGCTGACTGCAGCGGATGCATCTTCGGAGATGCCTTTCGTATCGGATGCAGAGTCCGTTGCACAACCGGAAGCGACGATTGCCGATACTTCTTCTTCCAATCCTTCAGTGGCTGACGATCCGGAAGAACTGGAACTGAGTGACGAAGAACTCAAGCAGTTCGGTCATTTCAATCCCGATCCGGATGATCCCAATGTCGCCGCTGATGAAGCGCCGGGCGATATCTTGCCGGTAGCTTCGCAGAATGACGTTGACACCAAGTTGCCAGATGAGTTGGTCGAACCCGAGCCCGCTATTGCGAATCCGGTTGCAGACTCGAGTACAGCACTTGAAGAGGTGAAATCGGGCGCCGATGTCATCGAGTTTCCGGGTAATCCGGTGACTGCGACGCGTGCCGAAGACAATATCAAACGCATCGGCGATCTGGAAATCAGCTTGCCCTTGCATAGTATTTATCTGGCTGAAACGGATGAGTTGGTACGCCGACTTGTACAGGATTTCGGTGAATGGCGTCACGAGCCTGATCGTCAGGTCAGCACTGTTGCCGTTCATGCGGCGCACTCGCTTGCAGGCAGCTCGGCCACAGTCGGATTTACGCCACTACACCGTCTGGCCCATGCGCTGGAGTTTGTGCTGCAGTATCTGGCCAGAAAGCCGGTCAAGCTGTTGTTAAGCGAATACGATGTGCTCGATCAGTCGGTCGAGCGTATCAGCGGCATGCTGAAAATGTTTGCCTTGGGTGACATGCCGCCGGCGAACCTTGAGCAGATTCATGCGCTGGAAGCAATGCTCGAAGATTTTGAGTTCCGCTCCCTGTCGTCCAGTGATACTGATGTACCGGTTGAACCTGAAACTGCGCCAGAGCCTGAGCTTGGCATTCCACTCTTATCAGAAGTCATCGCACCGGCGCCTGTCGCAGAGATCAGTGCACCGCATGATGTAGATGTGTCGAGCGATGGCGTCGAGCCGGTTGTGTTTGGCGAGCCGGATTATGCGCCGGCCGCCGACGAGCGTATCGATCCGGCATTGATCATTCGTGACGAGATCGATACGGATTTGCTGCCTGTCTTCATCGAAGAAGGGCGTGACATGCTGCCGCAGATGGGCGAGATTCTACGTGGCTGGCAACACAACACTAGCGATGCCAGTGCGCCTCAGGCTCTGCTGCGACTGCTGCATACGGTCAAAGGCAGTGCGCGGATGGCGGGTGCGATGACGCTCGGTCAGCACATGCATGAGATGGAAACGCGGATTGAGAATATTGCGCATGCCGGTTATCCGTCGACCATCGCGCTGGACGATCTGCTTGCGCGTTACGATCATGGGCTGCAACTGTTTGAGCAGTTACAAAATGGTGATGTATCGACGGTGCCGTCAGAAGCATCACCATCAGAACCACCATTAGTTGCTTCTGATGGCAGTGCGGATTCTTCTCTAACGACAGAGCCATCCGCAGTGACCGATGTTGCCTCTGTGCCCTCGAAATTGCCGCCATCAAAAACGTTGCAAGTTCCAGCAGCGCCAGACGTGCGCGCGGTGGCGACAACTGCTGCGGTACCGCTGGTCCGTGTTCGCGCAGACATTCTCGATCGCCTCGTCAATCAGGCTGGTGAAGTCTCGATTTCACGCTCACGCCTGGAAACCGAAGTCGGCACGATCAAGCAATCGTTGGGCGAACTGTCGGATAACGTGTCGCGCTTGCGCGACCAGTTGCGCGAGATCGAGATGCAGGCCGAATCGCAAATTACGTCCAGCATGGGAAGTTCGGCTGATCGGGAATTTGATCCGCTGGAGTTCGACCGTTTTACGCGCTTGCAGGAACTCACTCGCATGATGGCTGAAAGTGTCAGCGACGTTGGTACTGTGCAGCAGACTTTGAATCGAACGGTGGAAAGTGCCAGTTCGGATCTGTCGTCGCAGGCACGTCTGACGCGTGATTTGCAGCAGGATCTGATGCGTGTCCGCATGGTGCAGTTCGCCAGCATTTCGGAGCGCCTGTATCGCGTCACGCGCCAGGCATCCAAGGAGACGGACAAGCGTGTCAATCTCGATATTCGCGGTAGCGGTGTTGAGATTGACCGTAGCGTGCTGGAGAAGATGACCGGCCCGTTCGAACATTTGCTGCGTAACGCTATCGTGCACGGCATCGAGTCGCGTGAGAAGCGTCGCGCTGCAGGGAAAGAGGATATCGGCGAACTGCGCATCGAAGTGCGGCAGGAAGGTAACGAGGTCGTCATCCAGTTCTCCGATGATGGTCAGGGTTTGAACATCGAAGGTATTCGTAATAAGGCGACGGCCATTGGTCTGCTCGGCGATGACACGTCGTTGTCGGATACGGAAGTCACCGATCTGATCTTCCATCCGGGCTTCTCGACCGCAGAAGAAGTGACTGAACTGGCTGGACGCGGTATTGGTATGGACGTTGTGCGTTCGGAAGCTGCCTCCCTAGGTGGCCGGATCGCAATCGTGTCCGAACCCGGCGTTGGTGCTCAGTTCACGATTCACTTGCCGCTGACCCTGGCGGTGACGCAGGTCGTGCTGCTTTCTACCGGCGGCCGGATTTATGCTGTGCCCGCTGTTCTGGTCGAACAAGTCCAGCAGTTGAAGTCAGGTCCGCTCACGCAGGCATACAACGATGGCATGATCATGTGGCAATCGCATCGTGTGCCGATGCATTACTTGTCCACTTTGCTGGGTGACGCCGATGCTGCACCGGTGACGCAACAGTATTCCCCTCTGCTGATATTGAAGAGCGGCGCCGATCGCATCGCGATTCACGTGGATGAAGTGATCGGATCGCGTGAGGTAGTGGTCAAGAACATCGGACAGCAGTTGTCGCGCATGATCGGTATTGCGGGTGCGACTGTGCTGGGTTCCGGCGATATCGTGCTGATTCTGAATCCGCTTCCGCTCGCACAGCGTGCCGCATTGGAAAACCAGCGTGCGCCTCGGATTTCTGCCTTTGATACACCAGAAGGTATGGGGGCGGTCGCCGAAATGGCATCGCATGAAGGGGAAGGCAGTGCCGATCCTGTGCAGGGATTGCGTGCGACACCGATCGTGATGGTGGTCGATGATTCGCTGACTGTTCGTCGTGTCACGCAGCGTTTGTTGACGCGTGAAGGTTATCAGGTGGTATTGGCCAAGGACGGTGTGGATGCGCTCGAACATTTACAGTCGGTCACGCCGGATGTGATGCTGGTGGATATTGAGATGCCGCGCATGGATGGTTTCGATCTGACGCGCAACATTCGTGATGATGAACGCACACGTGCTATTCCGATCATCATGATTACTTCCAGGACGGCTGCCAAGCATCGTAACTACGCGATGGAACTGGGTGTGAATGAGTATCTCGGTAAGCCCTATCAGGAAGATGTATTGCTCGAATTGATTGCCGGTTTTGTCGGCAGGTATTCTGCGTTGAATTAAGCATCTATCCTCGGTGCTTCAGAAAATAAAAAATCCCGCTCGATGCGGGATTTTTTTTTGGCTGGGTAGATCAGGACTCCGCCACTTTCTTCACCACCGCGTAACGCCGCAAGGTATGTTCCCGTGCGGCGTCATGTTGAATGATGGGCTCAGGATAATTTCCGCCAAGCGTCACGCCGGCCATCTGCAGCGTCATCGGTGCTACCTTCCACGGCGCATGAATCTGCTTGTCTGACAGACCTGCAAGCTGTGGCAGATAACGGCGGATGAACTTGCCGTCGGCATCGAATTTTTCCGATTGCGTGATCGGATTGAAGATGCGGAAATACGGTTGGGCATCGCAACCGGAAGAGGCGGCCCATTGCCAGCCGCCGTTGTTTGCGGACAAGTCAAAGTCGTTAAGCTTCTCGGCAAAGTAACGTTCACCCCAACGCCAGTCGATCCCGAGATCCTTGATGAGAAAAGAAGCAACCACCATGCGCAAACGGTTGTGCATGTAGCCGGTTTGATTGATCTGCGCCATCGCTGCATCGACCAAAGGATAACCGGTGCGGCCCTCGCACCATGCCTGGAAATATTCATCGGCATGATCGCCGCTTTCCCACTTGATGGCATCGTAGGCCGGTTTGAAGGCACGTTCAGCGACATGTGGGTGATGGTGCAGGATCATGAAATAGAACTCGCGCCAGATCAGTTCGGACAACCAGGTTGCGGCCCCGCTACTACCCGCGCCGTTACCTGTGCGCATGGACTCCAGTGCGCGACGCACCAGTGCGCGCGTGGAAACCGTACCGAAGCGTAGATGGATCGATAGATAAGACGGGCCCTTGATCGCCGGATAATCGCGTGTCTGGTGGTACTGCGGCATACGCTCGATAAAGTCATCGAGCAGGTTTTGCGCCCCCTCCATGCCGGTCGGAATCTTCAGTTCATGCAGATTGGTTTGCTCGAAACCAAGTTCTTTGAGGGACGGCATGTGCTGTAGGGCTTTCGGCACGGGCGCCAGATGTCCTTGCTGATCTTCGGTTGCATAGGCTTGCAACCAGGATTCTTCAGGACCAGCATGTAGTTTCTTCAGCCAGGCATTTTTGTAGGGCGTGAAAACCGAAAACGGAGTGCCGGACAGTGAAAGCACTTCGTCGCACTCAAAGACGACCTGATCCTTGAAGGTATATAGCGCGCGTCCAGCCTTGTTGAGTGCAGTCGCTACGAGCTGATCTCGCTCAACTGCCGCTGGTTCGTAATCGCGATTGGCAAAAACTGCGTCCGCCCCCAGTGTTGCCGCCAGTTCTGGTATCGCCGTCAGTGCGCGAGTGTGTTGCACGATCAGATTGCCACCCATGTTTTGTAGCGCTGCGCGCAGTTCGGTCAGACTGTCATGAATGAACTCGACACGTCGATCCTGTCGTGGCAGCGCATCCAGAATGTCGCGATCGAAGATGAAGACGCAGTAGACCTGCCTGCTTTGCGCCAGTGCATGGTGCAGGGCGGCATGGTCGAAGTTGCGTAGATCACGGCGGAACCAGACTAGCGCGGTGTCGAATTGGGGCATGATCAAATGGCATTCGGCAATATTGTGGAGCATGCACTATGCCGTAAAACGGATGCTCCCGCATCGCATTGCCAACGCAGGAAGCTGAGAAAGCGCCTGGAATGGCCGTGCAAAACTGCTAAAATAGCAGCCATGCCGAAGCAACGTAAGACCAGCAATTCTTCCTCTGATCCGGGTTCTTCCCCGGCATTCCCTGATTTTTCCTCCGATTCTGACCATGAGCAGCCTGCGGGCCTGAGTCTTGCGGATCATTTTCTGATTGCCATGCCATCCATGCTGGACCCGATTTTTGGTGGCACGGTGGTGTATCTGTGCGAGCACAATACCAGCGGCGCACTGGGCGTCATCATCAACAAGGCGACCGATATGACTGTCGAAAACCTGTTGAGTCGTATCGATCTGCAACTGGAAATCGCGCCCGAACTCTCCACAAAACGCCTGCCGGCAACACATGACATGGTGCTGTACGGCGGCCCGGTGCAGTCAGATCGCGGTTTTGTGTTGCATGCGCCGCAGGGCGACTTTTCTTCAACATTGCCGGTCACGGATGCCGTTGCCATGACGACGTCCAAGGATATTCTGGAGGCGGTCGCACGCGGACAAGGACCTGACCAGATGCTGGTCAGCCTCGGATGCGCAGGGTGGGGCGCTGGTCAGCTGGAAGATGAGATTTCGCGCAACGGCTGGTTGACGGTCAAGGCCGATACCGCCGTGTTGTTCGATCTGCCGCTTGAGCAGCGTTTTGTTGCTGCTCTCAAATTGCTGGGTATTGATCCGCTGATGCTGAGTGCCGAGGCTGGCCATGCGTAAGTATGCAAAAGGCGGATTGCGCTGATGGAGACCGTGCTCGGCTTTGATTTTGGCCTCAAGCGTATCGGTGTGGCGGTCGGCAACACGGGTTTGAAGCAGGCGCAACCGTTGACGGTGATTCGCGCCGCCACCAATGACGGCAAGTTTGCCGAACTCGGTGTGTTGATCAAGGAATGGCAGCCGGCATTGTGTGTGGTTGGATTGCCGCGTCATCCCGACGGTGCTGAACATGAAATGACGGTTCGCTGCCGTCGCTTTGCCAATCAGTTGCATGGACGTTTTGATGTACCAACCGTACTGGTGGACGAGCGCTATTCGTCTGCCGTGATTTCTCACCAACGTGGCGAAACGATCGATGATCGTGCGGCTGCAATCATCCTTCAACAATATTTCGATGACGAATCCCAATCCTGATTTCGACGCCGAGGCGATGTATGCGACCTTGCTACAGCAGGTCAAGACAGGTCTTGCTCATGTCGAGAACGTTGCCATTGTCGGCATTCATTCCGGCGGTGCATGGCTGGCCGAGCGACTGGCCGCCGATCTGCAATTGACCGAGCGCCTTGGTTTCATTGACGTGTCCTTTCATCGCGACGATTACGCGGAGAAGGGCCTGAAAACCGATGTCAAATCGACGCAGATTGCCTTTGATGTCGAAGGCGCCACCGTGGTGCTGGTTGATGACGTGCTGTATACCGGTCGCACCACGCGTGCGGCGATCAATGAATTATTCGACTACGGTCGTCCGGCGCGCGTGATGCTGGCTGCGCTGGCGGATCGCGGCGGACGCGAATTGCCGATTGCGGCAGATTTTGTTGCACAGACCATTTCCATTTCCGACCAGCGCCAACTGGTTCTTCAACGTGCCGAGAACGGCCGTTTTTCCCTGACGGTGGATCATGCTTAATCCGCAATTGAACAAGAACGGCGAGTTGCAACATCTGCTCACCATCGAAGGCCTGCCGAAGGCGAACATTCTGCACATTCTCGACACGGCCTCTTCGTTTGTCAGTATTGGCGACCGCGAAGTGAAGAAGGTGCCGCTGATGCGCGGCAAGAGCGTCTTCAATCTGTTTTTTGAAAATTCGACGCGCACGCGTACGACCTTCGAGATCGCTGCCAAGCGCCTTTCTGCCGACGTGATCAATCTGAATATCGCGGCATCGAGCTCCAGCAAGGGTGAGTCGTTGCTCGATACGATCGATAACCTGTCGGCAATGCATGCCGACATGTTTGTCGTGCGTCATTCGCAATCTGGTGCACCTTATCTGATCGCCAAGCATCTCAACGATACGAAGCAGCATCATGTACGTGTGGTGAATGCCGGCGACGGTCGCCATGCACACCCGACCCAGGGTTTGCTGGACATGTACACCATCCGTCACTACAAAAAAGATTTTAGTAATCTGAAAGTGGCCATCGTCGGCGACATTCTGCACAGCCGCGTTGCACGTTCGGATATTCACGCCTTGACCACACTGGGTGTGCCGGAAGTGCGCGCCATCGGTCCGCGTACCTTGCTGCCGAGCGGTCTGGAGCAACTCGGTGTGCGCGTCTTTACCGACATCGACAAAGGCTTGAAGGATGTGGACGTCATCATCATGCTGCGCTTGCAGAACGAACGCATGAGTGGCGCACTGCTGCCGTCGGCGCAAGAATTCTTCAAGAGCTATGGACTGACGACCGAACGCCTGGCATTGGCCAAGCCGGATGCGATTGTGATGCATCCGGGCCCAATGAATCGCGGTGTCGAAATTGAGTCTGCCGTGGCGGATAGCGCGCAGGCCGTGATCCTGCCGCAGGTGACATTTGGTATTGCGGTCCGCATGGCCGTGATGAGTATTTTGGCGGGAAATTAAACGATGAAGCTCCATATCAAGAATGGTCATCTGGTCGATCCGGCAAACGGCATCGACGCCAAGCAGGACCTTTATATTGCAGCGGGCAAGGTAGTCGCTATCGGTCAGGCTCCCGAGGGATTTTCTGCGACCAAAGTGATTGATGCCACGGGGTTGATCGTGGCACCGGGTCTGGTCGATCTGAGTGCGCGCTTGCGTGAACCGGGTTACGAACACAAGGCAACACTCGAGTCCGAAATGCAGGCCGCCATGCAGGGCGGTGTAACCAGTCTGATCTGTCCGCCAGATACCGATCCCGTGTTGGATGAGCCGGGTCTGGTCGAGATGCTCAAGCATCGTGCGCGTTTGTTGAATCAGGCTCACGTTTATCCACTTGGCGCATTGACGATGAAGCTGGAAGGCAAGGCGCTGACGGAAATGGCCGAGCTGACGGATGCCGGCTGTATCGGTTTCTCGCAGGCGGATCAGCCGATTCTGGATACGACCGTCTTGTTGCGTGCATTGCAGTATGCAAAGACGTTCGATTTCACGGTCTGGCTGCGTCCACAGGATCCGCATCTGGGACGTAATGGCGTCGCGCATAGCGGTCCGGTTGCTTCACGCCTCGGTCTTTCAGGCGTGCCGGTCATGGCTGAAACAGTGGCCTTGCACACCATCCTTGAACTCGTGCGTGTCACGGGCGCGCGCGTGCATCTGTGTCGCATGTCCAGTGCTGCCGGTCTGGACCTCGTGCGTGCAGCGAAGAAAGAAGGCTTGCCGATCACCTGTGACGTCGGTGCACACCATATACACATGACTGAAATGGATATCGGTTTCTTCGATTCCAACGCACGCTTGACGCCGCCCTTGCGTGGGCAACGTGATCGCGATGCGATTCGTGCAGGTCTGGTGGATGGCACGGTGGATGCCATCTGCTCCGACCATACGCCGGTCGATGATGATGAAAAATTGCTGCCGTTTGGTGAAGCATCGCCGGGTGCGACCGGATTGGAATTGCTGCTGTCCCTCGCCCTGAAATGGGGTGAGGAATGTGTCGACCCGAAAAAGGCCGTGGCGCAGGCGATTGCCAGAGTCACCAGTGATGCAGCGCGCATTGTCGGGCTGCAGGCCGGTCAACTGGGCGTGGGTAGCGTGGCTGACGTCTGTCTGTTCGATCCGACTGTGCACTGGAAGGTCGTGCCTTCGGCACTGGCCAGCCAAGGCAAGCACACGCCTTTCGTTGGTTACGAGCTGGCTGGTCAGGTCAAGACCACCATCGTTGCCGGTCACATCGCCTTCCAGCGTTGACCACAGTCGCTGCCGCATTGCGTGAAGGTTGGCCAGCGTGATCGTCTGGCCGTTTCTGCGTGTGATTCTGCATCTGTTGCAGGGATTGGCAACCAGTGCGTTTGTTTTTCCTCTGGTCGGTGATGCGCGTCGCGAAGTATTGATCAAGAACTGGTCGCGCGGCTTGCTGCGAATCTTGCGGATACAAATGGATGTGCGCTTATCTGAGGCACCGTCATCGAAGCGATCCGTACTGGTCGTCGCCAACCATGTCTCGTGGCTCGATATCTTCGTGATCAACGCATTACAGCCGTGTCATTTCGTCGCCAAGGCAGACATTCGCAAGTGGCCGCTGCTCGGCTGGCTGGTCGCGCAAGCCGGAACGATTTTTATCGCACGTGGAAAACGTCGCGAAACTCGGCGTGTGCAGGAAGGCTTGGTCGCCGGCATTCTGCGCGGTCAGCGCATTGCTTTTTTCCCGGAAGGGACGACCTCGGCGCAAGGCATTCTTTTGCCGTTTCATTCCAATCTGTTTGAAGCGGCTATTACGGCCGGTGTGCCGATTCAGCCCTACGCCTTACGTTATCTGGATAAAAATGGCGACTTGGACAAGGCTGCCAACTTTATCGGCGATACGACCTTTGTCGACAGCATGATGCTGATTCTGAAGGCGCGTGGCATGACGGCAGAACTGAGTGAGTTGCCGCTGATAGAAACGACCGGTCTGGATCGACGCGTCGTCTCGCAGCTGGCGCATACGTCAATTGCCACTGCATTGTTCCGAGAGGACGTTCAGGATTTGCCTGGCCGTTGATGTTGCGGACAGTCGACCTGAATCAGTGAGCGGTCCTGCAAATTGATCGCAGTCAGTTTTCCGCCCCAGACGCAGCCGGTATCGAGTCCCAGCAGATTCGGTCGCAACAATAATCCCAACGTCGACCAGTGACCGAAGACGACGGTGGCATCTGCCGTTTGCCGATTCGGCATGTCGAACCACGGTACTAATCCTTCCGGCACTTGATCGATGCCTTCGGCTGTCTTGAAGTCCATCGCACCATCGCTGGTGCAATAGCGAAGCCGCGTCAATGCGTTGACGATCACGCGCAGACTATCGAACCCTTCCAGCTCTTCGCTCCAGCTCGCTGGTGCGTTGCCATACATATTGCGCAGAAAATCGACCCAGTCATCGCGTTGTAGTGCAGTCTCAACCTCACCCGAAAGCGCAACCGTTTGCTCGATCGTCCACTCTGGAAGCACGCCTGCATGCACGAACAGCTTGTCGTCTTCTGTAAAGGCCAGCGGTTGATGCCGCAACCACGTCAATAATGCATCGCGATCTTCAGCTTGCAGAATGTCATCCAGCGTGTCCGATGCATGCGGTTTTCTCAAGCCGCAGGAAACCGCCAGTAAATTGAGGTCATGGTTGCCCAGCACGATACGCGCTCGCGGGCCAAGTGCCTGCACTTGCCGCAGGGTTGCCAGGGATGCAGGACCACGATTGACGATGTCGCCGACAAAAATCAGTCTGGCATCGGGTGATTGAGCGTCAATGGCAGCCAGTAACTGGCTCAATTGACCATTGCATCCCTGCAGATCGCCGATAGCGTAGGTTGTCATGAGGATAAATAAAAAAGGAGCTTGCCATGATTGTAACTTTGGAATGGCGCAGAGGTTGCTCTGCCACCATTATTAATAACGGAAACAGGATCAAGTGAATTTAAAACTGATTTCACTTAATAAAAATACAAACGGATTTAGTTATTGATTGGCGTATTAAATAAGTACCCCATTTAATAACACCCGTTTCTCGAATCGTAAGGATGGGGGCTTGAATCAAGCTGGCAGACTGATCCAGCCTTTATTTTCTATGAGTAACAAAATTCATTGTAATTTATGAAACTATTCTGACAGTCGCATAGTCATACCAACGATTTGCCGTTAGGGAGAAATTCTTAATAATCATTTTCTTTTCATCGTTCAAATCTCTCGATATTTAAATGAATGTAGGCAAAAAATAGATGTGACTGGTAAAGTATTTACCGTTTGCTATTTTTAATTCTTATATTTTTTAAATGTCGTTAAAAGGAGTCTCGAATGGATTTATCCGGATTGTCATTGACCGAGTTGTCGGCCTTGCAGGAACAAATCAAGCAGGAAGTCAAAAACCGCCAGAAGCAGGAAGTTGTCCGTGCACGTGAACAGATTCTCGCGATTGCACAAAGCGTTGGCGTTTCACTCGACGAATTGCTGGGTTCCGCTGGCAAGACAAAAGTGGTCAAAACCAGAAAGCCGGTTGCCGTGCGCTATCGCCATCCAAAGGATGCATCGCTGCAGTGGACCGGACGTGGTCGTCAGCCGCAATGGGTAAAAGACTGGCTGGCTGGTGGCAATACGCTTGATTCCATCGGGGTTTGACGACATCTTTCACAGGATTGCGATTTAACATGACGACGCTCACACAGGGAATTTTCAAGGCTTACGACATCCGCGGCATCATCGATAAAACACTCGATGCCGGGATCGCTCGTGATATCGGCCGTGCATTTGGTAGCGCCGCACGTGCGAAAGGCGAACAAACGGTCGTCATTGGCCGCGACGGCAGATTGTCAGGGCCGGAACTGGCCCAGGCACTGGCCGAAGGTTTGCAGGCGTCAGGTGTCGATGTCATCGACCTTGGTGTGGTTGCCACACCGGTCTTGTATCTCGCCACGCACAAGCTAGATACGCAATCCGGCATCATGGTGACAGGCAGCCATAATCCGCCTGATTACAATGGTTTCAAGATGGTGCTGTGCGGCGAAGCCATTTATGGCGATGCCATTCAGTCGCTGTATCAGGCGATTGTCGATCAAAAATTCACGCAAGGTTCAGGGAAATACAGCACCTACGACATTGCAGCCGCGTATCAGAAACGTATCGTCGATGACATCAAGCTGGCACGGCCGATGAAAATTGCCGTCGACTGCGGCAATGGTGTGGCGGGTGCGTTTGCCGGTGATTTGTATCGGGCACTCGGATGCGAAGTCATTGAACTGTTTTGTGAAGTCGATGGCAACTTCCCGAACCATCACCCCGATCCAGCTCACCCGGAAAATCTGCAGGATCTGATTCGCTGCCTGCAGGAAACGGATGCAGAAATCGGTCTGGCTTTCGACGGCGACGGTGATCGTCTTGGCGTCGTCACCAAAGATGGTCAGATCATTTATCCGGATCGTCAACTGATGCTGTTTGCCAAGGATGTGTTGATACGCCATCCGGGCGAACAGATCCTGTATGACGTCAAATGCACACGCCATCTGGCACCCTGGATTACCGAGAACGGCGGCAAGCCGCTGATGTGGAAAACAGGACATTCGCTCGTCAAAGCCAAGATGCGTGAAACCGGCGCACCACTCGGCGGCGAAATGAGTGGTCACGTGTTCTTCAAGGATCGCTGGTATGGCTTCGACGACGGCATGTATGCCGGTGCGCGCATGCTCGAACTGTTGAGCCGCGAGCAGGACCCTTCAGCATTACTGAATGCCTTGCCGCAATCGGTCAGTACGCCGGAGCTGCAATTGAAACTTGAAGATGGCGAAAGCTTCCCGCTGATCGCCAAGTTGCAGGCAGAGGCGAAGTTTCCTGGTTCCGATCAGACGATCTCGATCGATGGTTTGCGTGTCGAGTATCCGGATGGTTTTGGCTTGGCACGCTCATCCAACACCACGCCGGTCATCGTCATGCGTTTCGAGGCCGAATCGCAGGCTGCGCTGGAACACATTCAGGCAGAATTCAAGCGAGTGATTCTGGAAGCCAAGCCGGACGCTGTCATGCCTTACTGATCTAAAAGCATGAAAAATTACAGGGCAGTCGATGCGAGTCGATTGCCCTGTTTTTTTATGTGCTTCCAATGTCGGTTCGTCTATGATGGGCATCAGCTACGGCATAATACGGCTCATGTCATCTCGACCACTTTCCTTTCTGCGCATTAGCAATAATGTGATCGCCACGCCATGCGACTGATTTATTCGATTGCATGGTGGAGTGCCTTGCCATTGGTTCTGCTGCGTCTGCTGGTTCGCGGTCGCAAAGAGCCTGGTTATCGTCACCACGTTGCCGAGCGCCTCGGTTTCTACGGTGCGGTGCCGCTGGCACGCGATGCACGCGTGCTGTGGGTGCATGCGGTTTCGGTCGGCGAGACACGTGCGGCACAACCCTTGGTAGAAGCCCTGCTCGCGGAATATCCCGATCACGTGGTGTTGCTGACGCATATGACGCCGACAGGACGTGCGACGGGTCGCAGTTTGTTTGAAAAAGAGCCGCGTGTAGTGCAGAGTTATCTGCCGTATGACACGGGCTGGATGGTTGCGCGCTTTCTCCGTCGTTTTCAGCCGCGTTTATGCGTGTTGATGGAAACCGAGGTGTGGCCGAATGTGATGCGGCAATGCCGACGCCACAATGTTCCGGTTGCACTGGTTAATGCACGATTGTCTGAACGCTCGCTGCACAAGGCCCTCCGACTGCCGTCCTTGTTTGTTGAAGCTGCAAAGGCAATGACGGTTGTCGCCGCACAAACCGACAGCGATGCAGTCCGGATTCGCCAGCTGGGCGCACCTCATGTGCAAGTCACCGGCAGTATCAAGTTCGACATTGTGCCGCCTGATGCGATGTTGCAACGCGGTGAGGCATGGCGTCGCCGGTTTGGCGATCGCCCCGTTTTGATTTGCGCCAATACGCGCGATGGGGAAGAGGCACTAATCCTTGATGCCTTGCCGAATTTGAATGTGCCGGATGTGTTGCTGATCATTGTGCCGCGTCATCCGCAGCGTTTCGACAGTGTGGCGCAACAGATTCGCTCTCGCGGCTTGTCTTTGATCCGTCGATCCGAGTCGGGCGATGCCGTGGTCGATGGAAATACTCGGGTGTTTCTCGGTGATTCGATGGGGGAGATGTTCGCTTATTACGCTGCAGGCGATCTGGCTTGTGTGTGCGGCAGTCTGCTGCCGTTGGGCGGGCATAATCTGATTGAAGCATGTGCCGTTGGCAAGCCGGTGCTGGTTGGTCCTTATACCTTCAACTTTGCGGATGCAGCAGAGAACGCGATTGCAGCAGGTGCTGCTTTGCGAGTGCAAGATGCTGTAGACATGATGAAGCAGGCGAGTCGTATTCTGCTGGACAATGAAGCGTGCGCGGAGATGGGAAGACAGGCGCTGGCTTTTGCACGGCAGCATGGCGGTGCCACGTCACGGACTATGGCCTTGCTGTCACCATTGCTGGAACCTACGGCTGAGTGATTCTCTGATGTCCGAATAAAAAAGCGCTCATACCGAGCGCTTTTTTATTGTATTGCGTCGTCAACGATAATGGTAGGCGTGATCGAGAAGGCGGTTGGTTTCCCATTCCAGCGCATCCAGATCGCGATGCAGCCGTTCGCGTTCGACACGATTCAGATTCCCGCTGGCTTGCAGGCGTGCTTCACGGCGGCTGATATCGCGTTGACGTTGCTGCAGTTGCTGCGCTTCACTGCGTGTAATGAGTCCGGCCGCAATGCCACGATTGATGTTGTCATTCAATTGCGCCTGGCGTTGATCGAGACTAGGCACAGCCAGATTCTTCCCTCGCTTGCCGCTCAACTTGCGATCCACCTCCATGCGCATGTTTTCCACATCACGCCACAGTTCATCGCGCTCTCGCGGTGACGCATGCGGGTTTTGCCGATAGCGCATATCCCGAAACTGGATATCGCGTTCCTTGCGATAAAAAACGCGTGCCTCGTTCGGCGTGATCAGACCGCGCTCCAGCCCATATTGGATGCGTGAGCGGATATCCTGCTGCACCTGTTCCAGTGTGATCGTGCTAAGGCGTTCTGCATGTGCAGGGACACTCATCACGCCGAACGTCATCACACTGCAAAGCAGTAGTGCGAAGAGATTTTTCGGTTTTCGCATATCAGCTTATCCGGTTAATTTGTTGCGTACTCGGCGTGGCGTATTCGGATCAATATCTGCCGTGACGATCATGGCGGTCATGACGATCGTGATGGCGGTAGTTATGGCCGCGATGATGACGGTCGTGGCGGTAGTGAGGACGCTGATGATAATGGCGTTCAGGATAGTAATAACGCGGTGCCACATAAACCGGACGCGGTGGTGCGACGTAGACAGGCCGTGGATGCACATACACCGGGCGCGGCGCGGCGTAGACTGGACCCGGAACGCCGATGGCGACGTCAACATTCACGCGTGCCATGGCAGGGGCTGCAGAAAAGAACAGGGTAGCGCCAGTTAACATTGCTGCAGAGAAGCCGAGAAGTTTTTTCATGATTCATCTCCTTGAGTGGATGAAGTCATTACATAACAAGCGACCGGCAATAACCATCATGAACTGGTAACGATTGTGACGAGATGTTTCTGTCATTTTCTACCAGGAAAATGGTGGCTTCTCTTACTGTGTCGCTGTGCAGCTTTCAGAAATCCATCGACCGCTGGTGGTGGCTTGCTCATCCACTGCCACGCCATGTACAAGGCCCTTGAAGCTGCTCTTGCCGGTGAAATTCTCGGGATTGTTCAAGGTCGCTTCTGCACGGCCTTGTCCCTTGATCTGCTCACCTTCGCAAAACAGATCAGCGGTGAACAGATTGCCGACACGTTTGGCATTGCGGGTTTCACAGCCGGATTGGCGGTGATAGCTGGTCGGCAGTACATTTTGAACGGCCATGTCGGGCGTGACACAAACGCGAGAGCTGGCAGCGCCATCCTTGATATCCGGCATAACAAACCCATATTGCTTTGCAAGATTGCCAAGTTGACGTCGCTGATCAGGTGGAACCTGATCCACCAGTGACAGCAAGTTGGAACTGGCGGAAATTTCCCACGTACCAGGCCGCAGTGGCTGGTCGGCAGCGTGGGTCGTGATGGCAATCGAAAGTAGCGGCAGGCAAAGCAGGGATTTAATCCGGTAAGACATGCGTTCTCCAGCAAGGTGGCAATGGGGTTTGGATGCGTGGCCGGGTTGGAGGTTCAGTTTATGCTTCCGTGGTATCGTAAGCGCCGATTTGTCTATGCATATTGCAAATCGGTATGAGATATCCCATAAAAATGGGATACGAAAACAAGCAGGAGCAGCCGAGAATACGGCATCAAAGGAGAAAGCATTACATGGCAATTGAATTACCCGCAAACGTGACGGCACAGCGCAAACCGATTTCAGCAACGTCCTACGAATACATCTTCCGGCATAGTGAGTTAGGCCAGCTTGGCAAGGTTCTTCTCAGCGTTTGTGCGTCAGGCACATCGCGTATTACCTGCCTCGTGCACGGCAATCCTGGCGAGCAAATTACAGAACAACGACGTGCCATTTTTGAGCCGCTTGCTAAAAAGCTGGCCGAGCAGATGCGCTTGACGGCGACCTTTCTCAAAGGGCCGAGCGACGCCCAGAATGCAGCCATGGCGTAAAACCAATTGATTAAAAAAAAAAGAGGCCCTAGGGCCTCTTTTTATTTTTACAGCATCGGTCTTATGGTGCTGTTGTTGCAGGCGCGGTCGGCGCTGATGCGGTTGCCGTCGTTTCCTGCAAGCCGCCGCCCAGCGAGCGATACAAATCGACTGCATTGGTCAGGCGCAGCAGACGCACTTGCACCAATTCCTGTTCGGCAGAGAACAGTTCACGCTGCGCATCGAGGACATCGAGCGAGCTCGAAATACCGTTTTCGAAACGCAGATCCGCCAGCTTCATACGCTCAGCCTGTGCGCGCTGCACGCGTTGCTGCGCATCGATCTGCTCATCGAGCAGGCCGCGGGCCACCAGCGCATCGGCAACTTCCTGGAAAGCGACCTGAATCGTTTTCTCGTAGTTTGCGACCGCGATGTTCTTGCGTACTTCCGTCAGGTTCAGGTTGGCGATATTGGCACCACCCTGAAAGATCGGCAGGACCAACTGTGGTGCAAACGTCCATGCACGTGAGCCGCTTTCAAACAGGCCGTCCAGTGTGTTGCTGGCGGTCCCGACGCCTGCCGTCAGCGAGATGCGAGGGAAGAAGGCAGCACGGGCAGCACCAATATTCGCATTGGCTGCCAGCAGGGTTTGCTCTGCGCTGCGAATGTCCGGACGCTGCGTGAGCAGATCGGATGGCAGGCCGGCCGGCAGCTCGGTCACGATGTCCTGTGCCGACAATGGCTGCGGATCTGGCAGATCGACCAGCGGTTGGCCGACCAGCACGGTCAAGGCATTCCATGCCTGAGCGCGTTGGCGCGCCATGCTGTTTTGTGCCACACGAGCGGTTTGCAACAGCACTTCGCTTTGTTGCAGGTCGAGTGCCGACGATGCGCCAACCTCAAAACGTTGCTTGGCCAGTTCGTAGCCTTTGGTACGGCTTTCCAGCGTGCGACGTGCCAGTTCTTCCTGTTCGGCAAAGGCGCGCTCGTTCAAATAAGCCTTGGCGACTTCCGAAATCAGGCTCAGCTGTGCCGATAGACGTGCTTCCTCGGTGGAGAGGTAGCTTGCCAGGGCAGAATCGCTGAGGCTCTTGACGCGGCCGAAGAAGTCCAGCTCGAACGAGGCCAGCGATACGCCGACCTGATAGTTGCTGGTTACAACGCTTTGACCGAACTGGTTTACCGAGGCCGGTGTGCGGCCCCGATTACCGGTTGCCGTGCCGTTGAAATTCGGCACACGGTCGGCTTGCACGATGTTGTATTGCGCACGTGCTTCCTCGATACGCAAAGCGGCAACGCGCAGGTCACGATTGTTTGCCAGCGAACGTGCAATCAATGCTTGCAGGCGTGCATCGTGGAAGAAATCGCGCCAGCCGGTTTCTGCCGCGCTAAGCTGGTTGCCCGTTGCCGCCCGGTGTTCCGGATAAGTTGCCGCTACCGGCGCATCGGGACGCGAGTACTTCGGGGCCATCGAGCAACCGCTCAATACACCCGCTGCGATCAGCGTCAATGTAAGTTGCTTGATCATATTTCTTCATCCTCATTGCGTGGCTTGTTGGCCGCATACATGCGGCGTTGGCGTTCGCTGCCCTTGAACAGGTTACGGACCACCACAAAGAACACCGGTACCAGAAAGACCGCCAGAACCGTTGCCGAGATCATCCCTGCCATCACGCCGGTACCAATGGCGCGTTGACTGGCCGAGCCGGCGCCAGAGGCAATCACCAGCGGCAGCACGCCGAGGATGAAAGCCAGCGAGGTCATCAGGATCGGACGGAAACGCAGCTTGGCTGCTTCCAGTGTCGCTTCAATGACAGTCTTGCCTTGTGCCTGCAGATCCTTGGCAAACTCGATAATCAGAATCGCGTTCTTTGCTGATAGCCCGACCACCGCAATCATGCCGACCTTGAAGTACACGTCGTTCGGCATGCCGCGCAAGGTTACGCCCAGCAGCGCACCGAGAATACCAAGCGGCACCACCAGCATCACGGCAAGTGGAATCGTCGTACTTTCATACAATGCTGCTAGCACCAGGAAGACGGCAATCAGCGATAGCAGGTACAGAGCAGGCGCCTGATCACCGGAGGTTTTTTCTTCCAGCGATTGACCTGTCCATTCGAAACCGAAACCTGGCGGCAGTTTGCTCATCAACGATTCCATTTCAGCCATCGCATCGCCGGTGCTGAAGCCCGGTTTGGTTGCGCCGGAGATCTTCATTGCCGGATAACCGTTGTAACGAATCAGTTGGACCGGACCGGTAATCCATTTCGACGTCACGAAGGACGAGAAAGGCACCATGTTGCCGGACGAGCTGCGTGCGTACAGATTCTTTAAATCTTCCGGTTGCAGACGACGTGGCGAATCGGCTTGAACGATCACACGCTGTTGACGACCCTGATTCGGGAAGTCATTGACATAGGACGAACCCAGCAGCGTGGAGAGCACGCTGTTGATGCCGTCGAACGTCACGCCAAGCGAATTGGCCTTGTCGCGGTCGATGTCGAGTTGCAGCTGTGGCGCATCTTCCAGACCTTCAGGACGCACACCTGCCAGAACCGGGCTTTGTGCGGCCAGGCCCAGCAACTGATTACGTGCAGCAACCAGGGCTGCATGTCCCTGACCGGAACGATCCTGCAGACGGAAGGTAAAGCCGGTGGCGTTACCCAGTTCGCGAATCGGCGGTGGGTTCAGCGGAAAGACAATCGCATCCTTGATCTGCGAGAAGACACCGAATGCCTTACCCGCGATTTCATCAGCCGATTCGCCTTTGCCGCGTTCGCTCCAATCCTTGAACGGGGTAAACACGATACCCGCGTTCTGACCGTTACCCGAGAAGCTGAAGCCGGTAATGGCGACTACGTGCTGGACTGCAGGTTCGTTCATGTAGAAGTTTTCAATCTGCTTGATCACTTCGAGTGTACGAGCTGTGCTTGCACCAGCTGGCAGTTCCACGTTGGTCACGATGTAACCCTGATCTTCGTTTGGCAGGAACGATGCCGGCAAACGCGCATACAGGAAGGCTACGCAACCGAGGAGCACCGCGTAGATGATCATGTAACGACCGGTCTTGCCGACCATACGCGTGACCATGCCGTGATAGCCGGTTGCGGTGCGATCGAAATGACGATTGAACCAGCCGAAGAAACCCTTCTTGGTGTGGTGATGACCTTTTTCAACCGGTTTCAGAATGGTCGCGCACAACGCAGGCGTCAGCGTGAATGCCATCAATACCGAGAAGAACATCGAGGCGACCATCGACAGCGAGAACTGACGATAGATAGCGCCGACTGCGCCGCCGAAGAATGCCATCGGGATGAACACCGCGATCAGTACCAGCGTGATACCGATCAGTGCGCCGGAGATCTGGCCCATCGCCTTACGGGTTGCATCGCGCGGCGAAAGACCTTCTTCGCTCATGATGCGTTCAACGTTCTCCACGACCACGATCGCATCATCGACCAGAATACCGATCGCCAGCACCATACCGAACATGGTCAGCACGTTGATCGAGAAACCGAACAGCAGCATGGTGGCAAACGTACCCGCCAGCGCGACCGGCACAACAATCGTCGGGATGATCGTATAGCGCAGATTTTGCAGGAACAGGTACATCACCAGGAACACCAGGATGATCGCCTCGATCAGCGTCTTGACTACTTCCTCGATTGAAATCTGCACGAACTTGGAAGTGTCGTACGGAATGTCATAACGAACGCCGGCAGGGAAGTACTTGGACAGTTCGTCCATCTTCGCATGTACCAGCTTGGCGGTTTCCAGCGCGTTCGCTGTTGGCGACAACTGCACACCAATGAACGAAGTTGGTTGACCGTTCAGGCGACCCGATGTGGCGTACTGCTGACCACCAACTTCGACACGTGCAACATCACGCAGGCGCACTGTTGAACCATCCTTGTTGGCACGCAGGACGATCTTGCCGAATTCTTCAGGACTGCTCATCTGGCCGTTTACCACCACCGTTGCCGCATATTGCTGCGAGCTCGGGCTTGGCAGTTCACCCAGCGTACCGCCGGCAACCAGTGCATTTTGTGCGCGGATTGCAGCAGTGACCTCAGCTGGTGTCAGGTTCAGACCAACCAGTTTGTTCGGATCGATCCAGACACGCATGGCGCGCTCGGTACCGAACAACTGCGCTTGTCCAACGCCTTTGACGCGTCGAATTTCGTTGAGCACGTTACGTGACAGATAGTCACCCAGCGCGATCGGATCGAGCGAATTGTCGGTGGACGACAAGCCAAGGAACAGCAGGAAGTTGCTACGCGATTTGGTGACCTGCACACCTTGTTGCGTCACAACCGATGGCAGACGTGCTTCAACACGCTTGAGGCGATTCTGAACATCGACAGCGGCGAGGTCAGGATTGGTTTCCGGCGTAAAGGTAACGGTGATCTGTACCTGGCCATTGGCCTGACTTTGCGATTCGACATACATCAGTCCATCGGCGCCGTTCATTTCCTGTTCGATCAGCGAGGTGACGCTGTCGTCCAGTGTCTGCGCCGTCGCACCCGGATAGTTCGCGGTGATAACGATGGCTGGCGGTGCAATGTTCGGATACTGCGAGACCGGCAGGAACTTGATGGCTAACGCACCTGCCAGCAGAATGAAGATCGACAGTACCCAGGCGAATACCGGCCGATCAATAAAAAATTTACCCATTACGGTACTCCCTTACTTCGATTTGGGTTGGTCTGCTTTTTGTGCAGGTGCAGCGTCGTTAGCTGGTGCTGCATCGGTGGCAGGAGCTGGCGCTGCAGTAGCAGGTGCCGCATTGCCCGCACCTTCGGCAGGCGCTGCTTTTTTCCATTGCACCGGATTGACTGTGGCGCCAGGCTGCACTTTTTGCAGACCTTCAACAATGACACGCTCACCAGCCTTGAGGCCGCTTTCGATCACCCAATTGTTATTGTTCGACGAACCGGTCTTGACTGGACGCGAGGTGACCTTGTTGTCTGCACCAACCACCATGACGGCAGAACCACCAGGGGTTTGCGTGACGGCTTGCTGTGGAACAGTGATGGCGTTTTCATCGAGACCTTGTTCAACGCGTGCACGCACATACATGCCTGGCAACAAGAGACGATCCGGATTGGAAAATTCGGCGCGGAGCGTCACGGCACCGGACGTTTCATCAACTGTCAGATCCGAAAACAGCAGCTTGCCTGGACGTTGATATTCCTGACCATCTTCCGTTACGAGTGTTATCTTGACCTGGCCTTTGCCGGCGCTCTTGAGCTGGCCATCGGCCATGGCCCGTTGCAGTTTCAGCACTTCGGTGCTTGACTGGGTCAGGTTGACGTAGATCGGATCGATCTGCTGCACGATCGCAAGCGGGGTTGCTTCGTTCTGACCAACCAATGCGCCTTCGGTTACCAGTGCACGGCCGATACGACCGGCGATAGGCGAAGTGACGTTGGCATAGCCAAGCGACAGGCGGGCGGTTTCACGAGCAGCTTTGGCGGCGGCGAGATCAGCCGATGCCTGCTTTTCGGTCGCGACCACGTTGTCATATTCCTGCTTGCTGACGGCGTTGGTTTCTACCAGCGGCTTGTAGCGCTTGGCGGTCAACTCTGCCTGCAACAGGGTGGCTTCCGCACGTTGTACCGACGCGTCTGCACTGTTGTAGCTGGCTTGGAACTGTGCTGGGTCGATTTGATAGAGCAACTCGCCTGCCTTGACGTCCGCACCTTCGCGGAAGTTACGTTTCAGTACGATGCCCGGCACACGCGCACGCACTTCAGCAATGCGACTGGCTTCAAGACGGCCAGGCAGTTCATTGGTGACAGCGAGGGGAGCGGAGGTGATCGTGACGACGGAAACTTCAGTTGGTGGTGGAGCGGCGGGGGCTTCCGATTTTTTGCCGCAGGCGGCGAGGGTAAAAATCAGACAAACGGCAGCGCTGATGCGCGTCAAACGGGGAAGTGAACTCATATACATCTCGCACGATAGGTGAAAGCGCTGCCGTGAACGGCAGATCCAATAAAGAAACTGGTAACGCTGAAGAGAAGCAAAACAACAGGCACTGGCTTTTGCGGCTGTGCATTTTTTGCGGAACTGCTGCAAGTCGGGTATTATACATACATTCGCGAATGTATGTATTACAGGAAACTGACAAGATAAATAACAATTCAGCATAGCGAAAATACACAAGTTTGTGACAGGAGATTGAATTCAGATGGCACGTTCGACCAAAGAAGAAGCACTTGAAACGCGCAACCGCATTATCGATGCGGCGGAAGAGGTGTTCTATGCGCGCGGCTTGGCACAAACTTCACTGGCTGACGTTGCGGTGGCTGCAGATGTGACGCGTGGCGCGATCTACTGGCATTTCAAAAACAAGGCAGATTTGTTTGAGGCAATGTCGGAACGTATTCGCCTGCCGATGGAATCGCTTATGAATGCGACCTCCGAGGAATATGCGGCTGATCCCCTGGGTCATTTGCGTGAGACCTGGATTCATCTGCTGCGCGATGCGGTGCTTAATGAGCGCACCCGCAAGGTCCTCGACATTCTGTTTCTGAAGTGCGAACTGGTCGATCGCAATGATCCGATCTGGATTCGCCAGCAGGATTGTTATCTGAGCGGCCTGGAAAACATGGAGCGCATTCTCAAGGATGCGATTGCGCTTAAACAGTTACCGGCGGATCTGAATACACGGTTGGCGGCACTGACGCTGCACGGTCAGGTGGTTGGCTTGTTGATGAATTGGCTATTTTCGCCAAGCACCTTCGATCTGGCCGAGGTGGCAGAGCATGTGATCGACACCTGTCTCGACGGTTTGCGTTACGCACCGTCCCAACGATCAAAAATAGCGGGTTAAGAAGTGTCGGTGCGTCCTGCGCAATGCAGGAGCGGTATCAAGATCGAATCAGGATTGCGGCTGCGTTTGTGATTCAGGTACCAGCAAGGTATTGATCTGGATCAGATCTTCTTCCTGCAGTATGCCTGCTGCAGATTTCAGACGGAGTGAATTGAGCAGGGTGTTGTAGCGTGCCTGCGCAAGATCACGCTGCGTGACGTACAACTGTTGCTGCGCATTGAGTACATCAATGTTGATTCGTACGCCGACGCGGTAGCCGATACGATTCGATTCCAGTGAAGAACGGCTGGATAGTTCAGCAGCTTCCAATGCCTTTACCTGCGCCAGCCCACTGGTAACGCCAAAATACGCTTGTCGCGCAGCTTGAGCAGCGACGCGGCGCGAGGATTCCAGATCCGAACGTGCCTTGTCTTCCAGTGCGATGGCTTGCCGTACGCGGCTGGTGACCGCAAAACCGCTGTACAGCGGAATCTGCCATTGCACGCCGACCGAATTGGTCAGGCCGGTGCTGTTCGTTTGTCCAATGATGTTGCTGCGCTGGGTAGTATCGGTGCGGCTTGCAACCAGATCCACCGTCGGGTAATGGCCGGCGCGATTGCGCGTGATATCGCGTTGTGCGATTTCCAGCGACAGCTGTTTGCTCAACACATCAAAATTCTGCTGCTCGGCATTGCTGACCCACGGCGCCATTTGTGCCGGTTGCGGTGTTTGCAGTGCGGCATCCTTGCGGAGCACGGATAACGTTGCTGCAGGCTGGCCAGTCAGTTGAATCAGGGCTTCGCGCTTGATATCGAGATCGCTCTGCGCTGCCAGTTCCTGTGCCGTGGCCAGATCGTAGCGGGCTTGTGCCTCGTGGGTATCGGTAATGGTCGCGTTACCGACTTCAAAATTTCGTTTGGCAAAAGCCAGTTGCTCTTCAATCGCCGTCTTCTGGGCGCGCAATGACGTCAGGGTGTCCTGCGCTGCCAGCACATCAAAATAGGCTTGCGCAACACGAAGGATCAAATTCTGGCCGGCCACCGCAAAGCTGGTCTCGCTGGCCGCCACCTGCAATTTGCTTTGCTCGTAGGTTTGCCATGCTGCCGTATCGATCAGGGGTTGTGCCAGTGACAGGGTGTAGCCACGTGCCGTGTATTCAGGCGACGATTCGCGTCGGATGCGTTGGTGGTTGCCGCTGAGCCCGATCAACGGCAGCAAGTTAGCGCGGCCTTGTACCGACAGCTCACGTCCGGCTGCAAGATCGGCGCGTGCACTTGCGTAGATCGAATCATTGGCGAGCGCATCACGATAGGCCTGCAACAAATCCGTCGCAGACGCCTGCAGCGAGAAGGCAAGGCCGATCAGAACAATCGAGAGTCGTGTCATGCGCATCGCTGATTCCCTGCGAAACGCGAAAATTAGTAGGTTGGCATGGTCGTATCAACCTGTTGTGCCCAGGCATGAATGCCGCCGGTCAGGTTGATTACTTTGCCAAAGCCGTTGGCTTCAAGGAAATTTGCGACCCGCATGCTGCGCATGCCGTGATGGCAGATGCAGACAACGGGTGCATTGCGATCGAGCTGTTCGATCTGGGCAGGAATGGTATTCATGGGAATCGAGACCGAGCCATCGATATGGCAGGTCTGGAATTCCCATGGTTCACGAACATCCAGCAACACGGGTTTGTCCACGGAAGCATCGGCAATCAGGGCAGCTACTTCCGGGGCAGTGAGTTGTTGCATCCGTGATCTTTCTGTTTTTTACTGATTGATTAGAACTTGAACTGCGATGGTGCCGGTGCATTTTGCAGCGGCTTGATCAGGGTTTCAAACACGCCGACGGTATTGAAGCTGACGTCGGAAACGCGCGTGATGATCTGTGCGGTCATGGCAGGCGCTGCGCCAACTACCGCAAACATGCGGCCACCGACCTTGAGTTGCGCCAGCAGGGTTTCCGGCACAAAGGGCAAGGAACCCGATACCACGATCACATCATACGGTGCATGCGGTTGCACCAGACCGGTGTAACCCTGCGCAGCATCGCCTTCGGCAACTTCCACGTTGGTCACGCCATAGTCGGCCAGATTCTTTTCAGCCAGTGCTTTGAGTTCTGGATTGATTTCAACCGTCGTCACATGACGTGCCTTGTACGCCAGCAGTGCTGCCATGTAGCCGGAACCTGCGCCGATCTCCAGAACGGTCTCGTGCTTTTGCACAGCCAGTTCCTGCATGATGCGTGCTTCAACGCGCGGCGCCAGCATGCTTTCGCCGCCTGGCAACGGGATTTCGCTGTCGGCAAAAGCCAGTGCGCGGTAGGCAAGCGGTACGAACGCTTCACGCTTGACGATGACGAGGAGCTCCAGAACGTCCAGATCGAGCACGTCCCAAGGACGAATTTGCTGTTCGATCATATTGAAGCGGGCTTGTTCGATATTCATGGCGATGGCTTGGTAACGAATTAAGGAAGACGGCATTTTAGCAAAGGATGTGACCCTGATCGCAACAGCTTCACTGTTGCGTGCGACAAAACTTCACGAAACTTCAAAAAACCACAAGTACAGAGGGCGAAAGTTTGCGGCAGCAGGGCAGCGCAACCGGTAAAATGGCCGCCATGCTGTCCGCTTTTTCATCTTCTGCCGCGATTCTGGCTGTTTCCTTGGCAAATTTTCAATGAATTGTCTTGATTGTCGTCCCGATTGCGGGGCCTGCTGCACGGCGCCGTCGATTTCGTCGGCAATTCCCGGCATGCCTGACGGCAAGCCAGCGGGTGTGCGTTGTATTCAGCTTGACGAAGATAATCGCTGCCTGGTGTTTGGCCGCCCCGAACGTCCGTCAGTTTGCAGCAGCCTGCAACCCGAGCCGGAGATGTGCGGCTCGTCACGCACGCATGCCATGGCTTATTTAAGCCGACTCGAACAATTGACGGCTGCATCGGTTTAAGACGTTCAAATAATTATCCACAAGGAAGACGACATTTACCAATGAACACGCGGGACGATCTGGGCGCACGAGCGCTGCATATACTGGAATCGGTGTTCGGTTATGCCTCCTTCCGCGGTGAGCAGGCGGAGATTGTCGACGCAGTTGCATGCGGTGGCGATGCACTGGTGCTGATGCCGACTGGCGGTGGTAAATCGCTCTGTTATCAGATTCCTGCACTGTTACGCGATGGCGTGGGTGTGGTCGTTTCGCCATTGATCGCACTGATGCAGGATCAGGTCGATGCACTGGCCGAAGTCGGCGTGCGGGCGGCTTTCCTGAATTCCACCCAAAGCTTTGACGAATCGATACGCATCGAACGACGCTTGCGTACCGGCGATCTGGATCTGCTGTATGTCGCGCCCGAGCGCCTGATGACGCCGCGCTGCCTCGAGATGCTGGCGTCGATCAAGGTCGCCTTGTTTGCGATTGACGAGGCGCATTGCGTCTCGCAATGGGGCCATGACTTCCGTCCCGAATACATCAAGCTGTCGGTGCTGCACGAGCGCTTTCCCGATGTGCCGCGCATTGCCTTGACAGCGACGGCTGATCACCAGACCCGCGCCGAAATCGCGCATCGACTGCAGCTCGACGACGCGCACATGTTTGTCTCATCGTTTGATCGTCCCAACATTCGTTATCAGATTGTCGAAAAAGCCAACGGCCGCAAGCAGGTGCTCGACTTTATCGAAAGCGAGCATCCGGGCGACGCCGGCATCGTCTATTGCCTGTCGCGCAAGAAGGTCGAGGAGACGGCTGAATTTTTCAATGAAAATGGCCTGAAGGCATTGCCGTATCACGCCGGCATGGAATACGCGACACGCAGCGCCAATCAGTCGCGTTTCCTGCGCGAGGATGGCATCGTGATGGTGGCGACGATCGCCTTTGGCATGGGCATCGATAAACCAGACGTGCGTTTCGTGGCGCATCTGGATCTGCCAAAAAGTATTGAAGGTTATTACCAAGAGACCGGTCGTGCCGGTCGTGATGGCGCGCCTGCCAGCGCGTGGATGGCATATGGCTTGCAGGACGTGGTGCAGCAACGCCGCATGATCAATGAGTCCGAGGCCGACGAGACGTTCAAGCGCGTGCAGGATGTCAAGCTCGATGCCATGTTGGGTTTGTGTGAAACCCTGCATTGCCGACGCCAGCGTTTGCTCGATTATTTCGGCCAGCCATCCCAGCCGTGCGGCAACTGCGATACCTGCCTCAATCCGCCGCGTTCCTTCGATGCGACGGTCGCTGTACAAAAACTGCTGTCAACCATCTATCGTGTCGATCAGCGGTTTGGTGCGATGCATGTGCTGGATGTGTTGCGCGGTGCAGAGTCTGACAAGATTCGCCAGTGGGAGCACGAGAAGATCTCGACCTACGGTATTGGCTCGGATCGCAGCGAAGCGGAGTGGCGTGCCATCTTGCGCCAGTCGATTGCACTTGGCCTGATCGACGTTGATCACGAGTCGTATGGCGCACTCAAGCTGACCGATGCGGCACGACCCGTTCTCAAGGGTGCGGAAAAAGTGCAACTGCGTGAATATCAGAAGCCGGTAAAAACACGTCGTACCAGCAAGCCAAAAGGCTATGTGGAAACCGATCTGTCGACGGAAGAACAAGCGGTCTTCGAGAAGCTGCGTTGGTGGCGTATGGAAACGGCGCGCAAGCACAATGTGCCGGCGTACGTGGTCTTTCAGGATGCGACCATGCGCGAGATCGCCAAGGTGCAGCCGACATCACTGGAGGCGCTGCGCGGCGTCAGCGGTGTCGGTGAAAAGAAACTGGAAAGCTACGGGGCGGAGATCGTTGCGCTGATTGCCGAGATCTAACAACGCAACGGATTGCTGCAACGCGTAAGCGTTATTTTTTCTCGAACACCAAATCCCACACGCCATGGCCCAGCTTGAGGCCGCGGTTTTCAAACTTTGTCACCGGGCGATAGTCGGGGCGTGGCGCATAGCCGTCGGCCGTATTCTTCAGTGTCGGTTCAGCACCCAGCACTTCCAGCATCTGTTCTGCATACTCCTGCCAGTCGGTTGCACAGTGAATATAGCCACCCACTTTCAACTTCGATGACAGCAATGCCACCATCGGTCCCTGGATCAGGCGGCGCTTGTTGTGGCGCGCCTTATGCCATGGATCGGGAAAGAACACGTGCACGCCAGCCAGCGAGCCATCGGGAATCATGTTGGTCAGCACTTCAAATGCATCGTGCTGAACGACACGTTGATTGGTCAGGCCGCCTTCGCTGATCAGCTTGAGCAGGTTGCCGACACCCGGCGTGTGGACTTCGACACCGATGAAGTTTTTCTCCGGCATGCCGGTCGCAATCTTCGCGGTCGTCTCCCCCATGCCGAAACCGATTTCAAAAATGGTGGGCGCGCTACGACCGAATGCCTGATTGATATCCAGCGGCTTCTTTTCATACTGAATAAAAAATTGCGGCCCCAACTCTTCGATGGCGCGTGCCTGCGCGTTCGACAGGCGACCGGCACGCGTGACAAAGCTGCGAATGCGGTGTTCGGTCGGGTCGTAGAAAAGCGGCTTCTTGCCGTCGTTGCTGGTGTTATCGGTCATGCTGGAATCTTGTGAAGAGAGGCTCGAATCTGAGGCGGCGTATTGTACCGTGCCGAGCAGGCGCGGCGCGAATGCTGTGCACTTTGCGACCGCTTGCACAACGAAGCAAAACAAGTTTAAAAATAGCTTGCAAATAAATAGTGCACTATATATTATTCAGTCCATGGACAAGAAATCAGCGAAATCGGTCAAGGCCGACAATGTGCCCAAGCTGGATAACCAGCTGTGTTTTGCGTTGTATTCGACTTCGCTGGCCATGAGCAAGGTGTACCGCAAACTGTTGCCGCCGCTGGGACTCACTTATTCGCAGTATCTGGTCATGATGGTGTTGTGGGAGCAAAACGAATTAACCGTGTCCGACATTGGCGAACGTCTGTTCCTGGATTCCGCCACGCTGACACCCTTGCTCAAACGGATGGAGGTCGCCGATCTGATTACGCGAACACGTGCTGAGAGTGACGAGAGGCAGGTCATCATCACGTTGACGGCGCATGGGGATGCCTTGCGGCAAAAGGCGGCGGAAATGCAGGGTGAAGTCTTGTGTGCAACCGAATGCAATTTGCAGGAAATGCTGGCAATGAAGGAGCAACTGGTTGCCTTGCGTGGCAAGCTGGCCAGAAATGCTTGAAAAGCACATGCATGCCGTGTTTTCAGCGAAATATATATGAGTAATGAGTTTCAAATGATTTATAAGTAGTGCGCGATTTAATCGTTTTCTATGTTTTTGCAATCAATCCGGTTATATAGCGAGCCGGAACAAAACAACTCGCTTCTTTTCAAATGTAGTCCTCATCAAGGAGAAAACATCATGGCAATCATCAATAAAGTTCTTTATCGCGCGCAAGCAACGGCAACTGGTGGTCGTGACGGTCGCGCCGTCTCTTCGGACGGCGTGCTCGACGTCGCTCTTGGTACGCCAAAAGAACTCGGTGGTGCAGGCGGTGCAGTGACCAATCCCGAGCAGTTGTTTGCGGCTGGTTATTCAGCCTGCTTCCTCGGTGCGATGAAGTTTGTTGCGTCGCGAGACAAGCTGGCTATTCCAAAAGACGTCTCGGTCGAAGGCAATGTTGGTATCGGCCAGATTCCAACAGGTTTCGGGATCGAGGTGGAGCTGAAGATTTCGCTGCCGGGTCTGGATCGCGAACAGGCGCAAGTATTGGTCGACAAGGCGCACATCGTCTGCCCATACTCCAATGCAACGCGCGGCAACATCGATGTAACGTTGACGATCGTGTAATGCAATAATTGAATCAAGATGATTGCTGGCAGACAGTGGGCGCAGATGTTGAACTTCGGGATGGCTTTTCGATCTTGATAGTACGCGTTGTTGCTTGCCGGCAGGTCATGAGGGCCACGAGCTGATCGTGGCCCTTTTTTTGTTTTCGTGAAAGGTTTGGACGTGTTTCATGTCGTTTCTTGCATCATTGCCTTGTATGTCATCTGGCGTTTGGTCCTGCCTTTGCCCATCTCCAAAACCATCAGAGCAGTCCTTGCTGTGACCATCCTTCTCGGTGCAGAACATCAACTCATCACACGCAACTTCTTCGGATCAATGGCCTCGCCCGAGATTCCGTTTGCCTGGCTGGTTTTCCTGAGTTGCTTATATGGCGCGATCTGTTTCACGGGATTGCTGCTGATGTTCAAGGATGTAATCAGCGCCTTGCTGTATTTGCCAGCCAAAAAAGCGTCAAAAGCGGTGTGGGTTTCCTTGCCGCTGTCTGTCGCGATTGCGGCATCTGCCACGATGCTTGCGCTGATCGGTGTGTGGCAAGCGGTTCGCGTACCGGATGTGAAAAAAATCGAGATCGTGCTGAAGAATCTTCCGTCGCAACTGGATGGATTCCGCGTGGTGCAACTGACTGATCTGCATGCAAGCAGATTGCTGCAAGCGCCGTGGATGGATGCCGTGGTGACCAAGGCGAACGCCTTGCAACCTGACCTGATGGTCATCACTGGCGATCTGGTTGATGGCACGCCGGAAGCACGAGATGCTGATGTGCAGCCGTTGCGGAAGTTACAGGCCAGACAGGGCGTCTATGCGATTCCCGGCAACCATGAATACTATGCGGATTACACAAGCTGGCTTGAAGCCTTCAACCAACTTGGTTTGCCGATGCTGTTGAACCAGAGTGTGACGATCACGCATAACGGTGCATCGTTTGTGCTGGCGGGCGTGACCGATACGATTGCGCCGAATTTTCAGGAGACGCCACCCGATCTGGCTGCGGCATTGGAAGACGCGCCGGTGGATCAGCCGATCATTCTTCTGGCCCATCGTCCTATTGATGCGCAAGCCAATGCCGAGGCAGGCGTTGCGTTGCAGTTATCGGGACATACGCACGGTGGACAGATACTCGGATTCCACAAGGTTGTGCAGTGGGCAAATCAGGGATTTGTTTCGGGTCTGTATCAAGTGGATGACATGCAGCTCTACGTCAGTAACGGCACCGGGCTGTGGGCGGGTTTGCCGATCCGACTCGGACGTCCGTCCGAGATCACGGAAATCACATTACGCGCAAACTAGTTTGCGCGTGCACGTTTGACTAACGTTGAATAACGTTATTCAACGTTATTCAATGCCTGCTTAAACAACAAGCAGACAGAAGCCGCTGACGCCCAGCGTCACACTGCCTTCATTCAGGGTCACGTGCTGACCGAACAACAGGCTGTTGTAATCACAATGCACGACATGCTGAATCACATCCATGTTGAACAGGCAATGCAGCGTCTGTCCATCAGTGGTGCGACAGAATGCCAGCACGGCATGCGGTGCTTCGATCAGTTTGATGGTTGCCGCTTTCTGCAGCGCCGGATTAGCCTTGCGAACGGCGATGAGTTTGCGATAGAAGTTGAGAACGGAGTGCGGATCGGCTTCCTGTCCTGAAACGTTCAATGCGCGATGTTCGTCAGTGACTGGTAACCAAGGTTCTGCCACGCTGAAACCACCATGTGAGCCCCCGGTCCACGGCATGGGTGTGCGGCAGCCATCGCGTCCCTTGAACTTGGGCCAGAACGATTTGCCGAATGGATCCTGAATCCGTTCGAACGGGACGTCGGCTTGCGGCAAGCCCAGTTCTTCTCCCTGATACATGCAGATATCACCACGCATGGCAAACAGCAGAGCCAGCATTTCCTTCGCCGTTTCAGCACGATCGCGACCATTCTGCCAACGGGTGGCAACGCGTGGCTTATCGTGATTACTGAGCGCGTAGCACGGTGCGCCGGGATAGGGAATATTCGTTTCCAGTTCAGTGATCACATCGCGTACACGCTGCGCACTGCTGTCTGGCTGCATGAGTGAAAAACTGTAGGCCGAATGCAGGCGGCCCGGCTCGGTGTATTGCCCCATGAGTTTGATTGCGTCATGCCCGCCGACTTCAGCCAGGCTAAATGCATCGTACTCGTCGAGCAGCACGCGTACCTTTTCGAGGAACGGCAGCATTTCCGGTTGCGCCTGATCGTAGACGTGGACCTGAAAACCATACGGATGGAGCGCAGCGCTGACATCTTCACGTGGCGGATTGCTGCGCAACTTCAAATCCTGAAAGACGTGATTGCATGCATCGAAGCGGAAGCCGCTGACACCGAGGTCGAGCCAGTAACGCATGTCCGACAGCACCTGCTCCTGCACTTCCGGATTGTGCATGTTGAGATCGGGCTGGCTGGCGAAGAAGGAATGGAAGTAATACTGACGGCGCTCTGCATCCCAGCGCCACGCCGGGCCGCCGAAAACCGATACCCAGTTGTTTGGCGGGCTGCCATCCGGTTGCGGGCTGACCCACAGATACCAGTTGGACTTGCCGTTTTTGCCGAGTCGGCTGTCCTTGAACCACTGGTGTTCTTCCGAGGTGTGCGAAATCACCATGTCGACGATGATGCCGATGCCACGTTTTTTTGCAGCGGCCAGCAAACTCTTGAAGTCATCCATGTTGCCGAAGATCGGATCGACATCGCGGTAGTCCGAAACGTCGTAGCCAAAGTCGACCATCGGTGACTTGAAGAATGGGCTGATCCAGATCGCATCAACATCCAGACTCTTGATGTAATCGAGTTTCTGCTCGATGCCGGCCAGATCGCCGATGCCATCGTTATTCGAATCCTGAAAACTGCGTGGATAAACCTGATAAATGATCATGCAACGAACCTCGTCTGAAGGCATTCCCCCGGATCTGGCTGGCGCAACTGAAAATCGCTGAACGCCGAAGCAAGCCGGTCTTGTGAGGATGCAATTTTTGAACCTGCAATTTGCACTGATTGCGTGCAAAACAGTCGGATTTCGTCAGAATCAGCCAGCGGCAGATGAGCTGCGAACGGTAACGCGAGGAAAAGTAGGTGATCTTGATGCACCGGCGTAACGTAAGTTGGGTCAATTGGCATTTTATCATCGCGACAATTTGCTGATCTGATGCGCCCGTTAAGCCATAAAGCAGGCCTATAATACTGTACATATATACAGTTATTGGGTGGTCATGGATATTGCTGCCAAGTTGGAAATCCTTGCTGACGCTGCCAAATATGACGCGTCCTGTGCCAGCAGTGGTGCGCCTAAACGTTCGTCGATTGGCAAGGGTGGTTTGGGTGCCACGACTGGCGTCGGTATCTGTCACAGCTACACGCCGGATGGACGCTGCATTTCGCTGCTCAAGATTCTGCTGACGAATTTCTGCGTCTATGACTGCCAGTACTGCGTCAATCGTCGCAGCAGCAATGTGCCGCGTGCCCGCTTCAGCGTGGAGGAAGTGGTGCGGCTGACCACGGATTTCTATCTGCGTAATTACATCGATGGATTGTTTCTGAGTTCCGGCATTATTCAGTCTCCCGATTACACGATGGAGCAACTGGTTGAAATTGCACGGCGCTTGCGCGAGGTGCATCAGTTCCGCGGTTATATCCATCTGAAGACGATCCCTGATGCGGATCCGAAGTTGATCGAACTGGCTGGACGGTATGCCGATCGGCTGAGCGTCAACATCGAGTTGCCGACCGCAGACAGTGTGGAACGGCTGGCACCCGAGAAAAAAGTCCATACGATCAAGCTGGCGATGGCATCGATTCGCCATCGGCTGGACGAGAAGGCGGCAGAACCACGCGGACCGAAATTTGCACCAGCCGGGCAGAGCACACAGATGATCGTCGGTGCCGACCAGACCGATGACAGCATCATTCTGAGTACGGCCGAAACGCTTTACAGTTCGTATAAATTGAAGCGCGTGTATTACTCTGCCTTCAGTCCCATTCCTCAAAGTCCCAAGAGTGTTCCGCTGAAGCCACCGCCGATGCTGCGTGAGCATCGCCTGTATCAGGCCGATTTTCTGGTGCGCAGTTACGGTTTTCAGGCAAAGGAGTTGTTGCCGACCAACGGCAACCTGGCACTCGATATCGATCCCAAGCTGGCGTGGGCGCTCGCGCATCGTGAGCACTTTCCGATGGATTTGAATACGGCTGACAAAAGCATGATTGCGCGCATCCCCGGCATCGGTCTGCGCAATGCGGATCGTATCGTGCATCTGCGTCTGTCGCGGCGCGTCCGGTACGTCGATCTGGCGCGCATGCGCTGCAGTATGGACAAGCTCAAGCCGTTCATTGTGACAGCCGACTACAGGCCTGCACGCGATACGACTTCGTCCGAGGTGTTGCGTCGCGCGATGGCAGAGCAGCCGTCCCAGATGAGTTTGTTTCCTGCCTTGCAGGCGGACGCATGACGGCATGTGCATCGATATCCACATCGATATTCGCATCAGTATCCGCGACGCAGACCGTTGCTGTCGATAGTTTCGATACATGGCGCGACGCTGTGCGCCTGTTGCTTGCGCAGGACGTGCCGCCGCATGCGGTGCAGTGGCGTTCTACGCTGGCCGAAGCAGATCTGTTCGGTGGATTGGCGCAAGCAGCGACGCCTGCACAGACAGTGGTCAGTGTGCGCATTCCGCGTAGTTTGATGACCATGCTGGAATCTGCTGCCTGTTTTCGCGCAGACGATCGCTGGGCATTTTTATATCGCGTGGTATGGCGCTGGCATCACGGCGAACAGGTTGTCATGTCTGCCGCCGATGAAGATGGCATGCGCTTGCATGCGATGGTCAAGACGATTCATCGCGAGGCGCACAAGATGAATGCTTTCTTGCGCTTTCGCGAACGCGCAGCAGAACTGGGCGCGCCGCGTTTCGTCGCCTGGTTCGAGCCGTTGCATGATGTGCTACCGCGCGTGTCTGCCCATTTTGCTCGGCGCATGGGCAGGGCCAGCTGGCTGATCGCCACGCCACAGGCGACCGCAGTCTGGGATGGCAGTACCTTGTTGCAAGGGCCGCCGTCGGCTACCGGTCCGCTGGACGTTGAGGATGAGGGCGAACAGTTGTGGCTGGCTTACTATCGCAGCACATTCAATCCTGCCCGCCTGAATACACACGCGATGGAATTGCACATGCCAGTACGTTACTGGAAGAACATGCCGGAGGCAGCGTTGATTCCCGCTCTGATCAGTCAGGCCGCAGCCGGTGCACAACGCATTGCACAGACTGCATCGGTTGGTGCGCGACAGGGAACACAAGTGCAGGTCACGGCAGAACGAGCACAGCCCGAGCGGGCGTCTTCAACCGCACTACAAACCTGCCAACGCTGCACGCTCTGGTGTCACGCGACGCAAGCTGTGCCCGGCACGGGGCCGCGTGATGCGCGCATCATGCTGGTCGGTGAGCAGCCTGGTGATCAGGAGGATCTGGCTGGCTTGCCCTTTGTTGGTCCTGCGGGACAATTGCTCGATCGTGCGTTGCAAAAAGCCGGCATTGATCGCGACAGGATTTATGTGACCAATGCGGTCAAGCATTTCAAATGGGAACCACGCGGCAAGCGTCGTCTGCACAAGACGCCCGCACAACTGGAAATTGACGCCTGCATGTTCTGGCTTGAGCAGGAAATAGAACAGCAGCAACCCGAGGTCATCGTCGCGTTAGGCAGTACGGCATTGAAGTCTTTGTTGAAGTCGCCAAAAGCGGCATTGACGCGGATGCTGGGGCAGGAAATCCGTCAGGAAATCAAACAAAAAACACGCTTGATCGTGCCGACTTATCATCCATCGTTTGTGTTGCGTGTACCCGGGGTAGATGAACAGCGTGCAGCGTTTGAAGAAATGGTCCGTGCATTGTCGCGCGCTCGCAGCTTGTCAGCGTGAGAAGACAATGGTGGTGGATGAGGCGTACTTGAAGCGTTTCATGACTAGTACATGACTAGTACATGAGGCAGCATCATGCGCAGGCCGGTGCTCGCACCTTCCCGCGCATGATCTTTGTACAGACAAATAAAAAGACAGGCATGGCCTGTCTTTTTTGCGTACTGCTTACTTGGTCGTCGAAGCTTTGACGTCTGCCTTGGCATCCGCTTTGGTTTCTGTTGTATGTGCGTGTGCCTTTGCTTTTTCTTTTTCCGCCTTGGCATGGGCCTTTGCCTTGTCGGCTTCTGCCTTCGCTTCTGCTTTGCTTACTTTGGCATCTGCTTTTGCATCGACTTTGGCTTCGGATTTCTCTGCCTTGGCCACTTTCTTCTCAGCTTTGACTTCCGCCTTGACGGTGGCAGGTGCAGTCACTGGTGTGGATGGAGTAGCAGGTGCCTGCGCGAAGGCGGCAGAAGCGAACAGGGTAGAAACCAGGGTGGCGATCAATTTGTTCATGTTGTGCTCTCTTATGAAAGTGGATGTGTTGTACGAATTGTGGACAACTCGTATAGCCAATAACGCCACCCAGTGAAGTCCGTTGACTGCCGAAGCCGACGGATGTGTAACGGGTTGTTACAGCCGATTATTACAGCCGGTCGTACAAGTGAGTGGTGACGGCACCTCGCTATAATGCAAAACCTGTAAAAACATTTCCTGTCATCACGTTTACCTTTCTGGCGCCACTCGCATGAATTCCTGTTTTCGCCTCTGGCGTGCTCTGACACTTTGCCTTGCCGGCTTCACTCTCGGTGGCTGTAGCCTGGTCCACTATCACATCAACGATCCGCTGACCTCCTACCAGCCCGATCATGGTTATGGCATCGCCACGGCTAATCTGGAACCGGGCGAAGGCAAGGTCTTCATGGTGTTGATGTTGTCCGGCGGTGGTGCGCGTTCGGCCGCACTTGGCTACGGCGTACTGGAAGAACTGGCACGCAATCGTTTCACCACCAACGGCAAGCGCATGCGCGTCTTCGACGAAGTCGACATGGTGTACGGTGTATCGGGTGGATCGATTCTGGCTGCCTATTACGGCTTGCACGGCGATCGTGTTCTGGAGGATTTCAATAGTCGTTTCCTGAGCCTGGATTTCCAGGACAAGATCGTCAGTCGCGTGATTTCGCTGTCGAACCAGTGGCGGCTGACTTCGCCGCGCTACGGACGTTCGGATCTGTTCGAGGAACAGCTTGACGAAGTCTTGTACGACAAAGCGACGTTTGGTGACATGGCCGAGAAACGCAAGGGCCCGTTCGTCATTATCAGTGCGACTGACATGTCGACCGGCAGCCGCTTCGACTTTACGCAAGAGACCTTTGACCTGATCTGCTCGGATCTGAGTACCTTTCCGATTTCAAGAGCGGTGGCCGCATCGAGTGCGGTACCGCTATTGTTTTCACCGGTGACCTTGTGGAACTACGCAGGCGATTGCGGCTATCAGGTACCGGACAGCATTCGCATGGCGGCAGAGTCGACCACGCGTAGTCGTCTCGCCGCTGCATCGCGTGCGCGCAGCAAGGAGTTGCTCAGCTATGTCGATCGCGAAAAACGTCCGTTCATTCATTTGCTCGATGGCGGACTTGCCGACAATCTGAGCATACGCGGCCTGCTCGACCTGGAAGCCGTGATGGGCAGTGACGAAGTACGCCGTGACTTCCGTCTTGAAGAAGCGACCAAGTTTGTGTTGATGGTGGTGAATGCGCAGAATGATCCCACTCACACCATCGATCACAGTGCCGATGTGCCGGGCTTCAAGGATGTGATTCGTGCAATCGGTGATATCCCGATTGCACGCTACACGCAGGAATCCGAGCGTGTGATGCAGACCGCTTTCGACCGCTGGCGTGAGGCGGGCAGGGAAGCAGCAGCCAAGGAAGGCAGAGTGGCACCCAAGATGTATTACATCAATGTCGCCCTGAAGAACATGGAAGACGACGCGCAACGCGAAGCCTTGCTTAACGTGCCAACCTCGCTGTATCTTCCGAAAGACACCGTACGCGAGTTGCGCGGTGCGGCAACCACCTTGCTGCGTGCATCACCGGATTTCCAGCAGTTGC
>Ga0308164_10000760_pt1 | contig 45264 bp, 37 predicted proteins | sample PhyTR2_FD_201031 | JGI IMG/M metagenome (GOLD analysis project Ga0308164, IMG submission 201031) | Phyllosphere microbial communities from UC Gill Tract Community Farm, Albany, California, United States - DLSLT.R2 | ecosystem: Host-associated > Plants > Phyllosphere > Unclassified | place: USA...
ACGTATTGATTCATGATCCAAACGCACTGCTGAACTTCGAAGAACACCACGTCGCCATCCCCATGACGGTTCTGGAGGAACTGGACAAACTCAAGGCCGGTAAACATTCGGTTGCTGCCGAATGCCGTCAGGCCATCCGTCTGATCGACAAGACCCTGGGCGAAGCTTCGCCTGAGGAAGTCGAGAAGGGCGTGCCCATCGATCGTGGTACAGGCGTGCTCAAGGGCTACCTGTCGATTTTGATGAGCAAACGCGAGGAACCCAACAGCCTGCTGCCCGAGCACCTGAACGACAACATCATTATCAACCAATTGATTGACCTGCATGCGCGCAACAAGGACTTGAGCGTCGTGCTGGTGACCAAAGACATCAACATGCGCCTCAAGGCGCGCGCCTGTGGCATTGCTGCCGAGGATTACAGTACAGACCAACTGGTCGACGACGTTTCACTGTTGTCGCGTGGCTACCATGACATGACCGGTTCGTTCTGGGACCGCGTCAGCAAGGTCGATACGCGTCAGGAGCGTGGTCGTACCTGGCACCGCGTGCAGCTCACTGAAATGCTGCCGGCGGTTCATATCAACGAGTTCATTGTCGATGAGCAGGGTTTTGTCGGCTGGATCAAAGGCGTCAAGAACGACGAACTGCTGATTCTCGACATGCACCAGGAGCCTTTGCTGCATCAGGAGGCCTGGGGGCTGAAGCCGCGCGATATCTATCAGGGGCTGGCGCTGTTTGCGTTGCTCGACCCGGATATTCATCTGGTCAACCTGTCAGGCGCTGCGGGCTCGGGTAAAACCATTCTGGCCCTGGCCGCTGCCATCGAGCAGACCATGGTCACCAAGCGCTATCGGCGCATCATCGCCACCCGCAGCGTTCAGGGGCTGGATCAGGAAATCGGTTTCCTGCCCGGCACCGAGGCGGAGAAGATGGAGCCGTGGCTCGGCGCTATCACCGATAACCTCGAAGCGCTGCACATGGATGACGAAAACACCCATGGCAGTGTGGATTACATCCTCAGCAAGGTGCCGTTGCAGTTCAAATCCCTCAACTACATTCGAGGTCGCAGCTTCCAGCAAAGTCTGATTCTGATCGATGAATGCCAGAACCTGACCCCGCACCAGATGAAAACCATCATCACGCGTGCCGGTGCCGGTTCCAAAGTGGTCTGCCTGGGCAACCTGGCGCAGATCGACACCCCTTACCTGTCGGCCACCAGTTCCGGGCTGACCTACCTGACGGAGCGCTTCAAGGACTTCCCGAACGGCGTGCACATCACCCTGCAGGGCGTGCCTCGCTCGATACTGGCCGAATACGCGGAGAGTCATTTGTAAATCAGATGCATGCGGGGAGCCCATGTGTGAATGGGTTCCTTGCTTGCAGCTCACGGCTTGTAGCGTGTAACTGCCACTCCCTCTACACTTCTTGCTTCTGCCAAGGAGTAACGTTGTGCTCACTCATCTCGATTCCCAGGGTCGCGCCAATATGGTTGATGTCACGGATAAAGCCGTGACGTCCCGTGAGGCGGTGGCCGAAGCCTTTGTGCGCATGCTGCCGACGACGCTGCAAATGATCGTCAGCGGTGGTCATCCCAAGGGTGACGTGTTTGCCGTCGCACGTATCGCCGGTATTCAGGCGGCGAAGAAAACCAGCGATCTGATCCCGCTTTGCCATCCATTGATGCTCACCAGCATCAAGGTCCACCTCGCCGCTGAGGGTGATGATGCCGTGCGCATCACCGCGAGCTGCAAGCTGGCCGGGCAGACCGGTGTGGAAATGGAAGCCCTGACGGCCGCCAGCGTTGCCGCGCTGACCATTTACGACATGTGCAAGGCCGTAGACCGGGGCATGGTCATCGAGTCGGTCCGGCTGCTGGAGAAGCTGGGCGGCAAGAGCGGTCACTTCATCGCCGATCAGGCACAGGTATCGTCATGAAGGTTCAGGTCCAGTATTTTGCCCGTTACCGTGAAGTCCTGGGCGTGGACAACGAGTCCGTCGAAGGCGAGTTCGCTACGCTGGATGCGTTGCGCCAGACGCTGCTGCAGCGTGGCGAGGCCTGGCAGGTGCTTGCCGAACAGAACCTGATGTGTGCTCGCAACCAGGAACTGTGCAAGCCGACCGAGCCGTTGGCCGATGGCGATGAAGTCGCGTTCTTTCCGCCCGTGACCGGAGGTTGATGATGAGCGTTCGCGTCCAGGCGGCAGCCTTCGACCCAGGCACTGAAGTCAACGCGCTGCATGCTGCCAACCTCGGCATCGGCGCAGTGGTCAGTTTTGTCGGCTATGTTCGGGATTTCAATGACGGGCGCGAAGTGTCCGGCATGTTTCTGGAGCACTATCCGGGGATGACCGAAAAGGCACTGGCAAAAATCGTTACCGAGGCCGAACAGCGCTGGCCGTTGCTGCGCGTCGATGTGTTGCACAGGGTAGGAGCGCTGGAGCCTGGCGAGCCGATCGTGTTCGTCGGCGTTGCCAGCGCGCACCGTCAGGCGGCGTTCGAAGCCTGTGATTTCGTCATGGACTACCTCAAGACCCGCGCGCCGTTCTGGAAGCGTGAAAACACGTCAGAAGGCACGCGCTGGGTGGAAGGTCGTCACAGCGATCACCAAGCGGCTGATCGCTGGAAGTAAGCATCAGGCGTTGCTGCGTACCACGGCCCTGAGCAAATGAGTCGGCGGTGTCTCGCAACTGATCTTGCGGCCCAGTTTTTCCTCGATGGCGGGCAACTGGTAAGAGTCATCCTCACCGGCAAAACTGATCGACACGCCATCGGCGCCGGCGCGACCGGTACGGCCGATGCGGTGCACATAATCGTCCGGCACTTCGGGCAGGGTGAAGTTGATCACGTGGCTGATGCCGTCGATGTGAATGCCGCGACCGGCCACATCGGTGGCGACCAGCACGCGGATCTTGCCTTCGCGGAAGCCTTCAAGGGTCTTGATGCGCTTGTGCTGAGGCACATCGCCTGACAGCTGCGCCGCGTTAACGCCATCGCGCACCAGACGCTCTTCGATGCGCCGGACTTCGTCCTTGCGGTTGGCGAAGACCATCACCCGTTCCCAACCGTTGTCGGTCACCAGGTTGTAGAGCAGCTTGTACTTGTCGGCGCCGGCGACGGCATAGATATGCTGTTCGACGTTGTCACTGGCAACGTTCAGCGATTCGATCTCGACGATCGAAGGGTCCGTCGTCCACTGCTTGGCGAGGTTCATCACGTCCTCGGTGAAGGTCGCGGAGAACAGCAGGGTCTGGCGCTCACCCTTGTGCGGCGTCTGACGAATGATCTGACGTACCTGCGGGATGAAGCCCATGTCCAGCATGCGGTCGGCTTCGTCGAGGACCATCACTTCGACCATGTCCAGATGCACTTCGCCGCGCTGGTTGAAGTCCAGCAGGCGGCCAGGCGTGGCGACCAGGATGTCGCAGTGCCGTGCTTCGAGTTGTTTGAGCTGCTTGTCGAAGTCCATGCCACCGACGAACGTCATGACGTTCAGGTTGGTGTACTTGGTCAGGTCGACGGCGTCCTTGGCGATCTGCACCACCAGCTCGCGGGTCGGTGCGATGATCAGCGCGCGCGGCTCACCCATGTAGCGTTCTGCAGGCGGCGGCGTCTGGGTCAGCTGTTCGATGATCGAGATCAGAAACGCAGCGGTCTTGCCGGTGCCGGTCTGGGCGCGTCCGATCGCATCCTTGCCCTTGAGGGTGAAGCCCAGTACGCCCGCCTGGATCGGTGTGCAGTACGGGAAACCCAGGTCCTGAATCGCATGCATCAGTTCAGGCGCGAGGTTGAAGTCGTGGAAGCGGGTCTTGCCTTCCTGGGGTTCGACGACGAAATCTTCGAGTTTCCAGGCCGGCGCGGGCGGTTTTGTCACGCGCTCGCGACGCGGGCGCTCGGCCCTCGGCTTGTCGGTGCGCGGCGCTCTGGCTTTGGAGGGCTCGCTGGTTGTGTCCAGAGCCTGAGTCTGGACAGCATGATCCGGTGTGTCGCCTGTGGCAGCGGGAGAGGTGGGAATAGAGGTTATCGGAGTAGGCGCAGGCTGCTCAGCCTCGCTCTTACCGAACATCTTTTTAAGTGCTTTGAGCACGGTCATCTCATCAATTGGTTAAGGAATGTACGCCGAGCAGTGTAAAGCAAGAACCGTGCTCGGCGTAGTGCCATCCATGGCGAGCTACAAAAGCGGTCCGTCGCAAGGGGCTCAGAGCGCTTCAGCGAAGCCGTTCAGCCAGCCAGACGCCGATGTCGCGAATTTCCTCCGGTAACACTTGATGCTCCATTGGGTATTCCTGCCATTGAACGGTTACACCCTGGGCGGTGAGGTGGTCGTAGACGGCGCGGCCCATTGGGTAATGCACAACCGCGTCGTGCTTGCCGTGCAGGCAGTAGGCCGGGATGCGTTGCTGACTCGCCGACAGGGTCATCTCGTTGCTGAATGTAGGGGCATAAGTGGACAGCGCGAGTACGCCGCCCAATGGGCCCTGCCAGCGACGGTAGCCAGCGTGCAAGACCACCGCGCCCCCCTGGGAAAAACCGGCCAGGAAGATTCGCGCCGGGTCGATGCCGCTGTCGCGCTGCTGCTCGATCAGGTCCAGCACCTTCTGCGCCGAGGCTTCCATCTGATCATGATCAATGGCCCGGGCCTCTGAACTCATGGACTTGATGTCATACCAGCTGGGCATTTCATAACCGCCATTGACGGTCACGGCACGCGTCGGTGCCTGAGGCAGTACGAAGCGGGTGGTGCGCAACGACTCCTGCAGCGCCTCGGCGACCGGCAGAAAATCATAGCGGTCGGCACCCAGTCCATGCAGCCAGATAACGCAGGCGTCGGCGGGGCTGGAAGGTTCAATGATCAAAGAATCGCTCATGACTGCTCCATTTGTGTGCGCGGGCTCTTTTTGAACGCATTAATAAGGTGCGCGGGTAGATTAAAAATGAAAGAAGATGTCGCAAGGTTACAAGTTTTTGTCTTGACCTGTCGCTAATTCGACTTAGCCAGCATGCTGGTACGGGCTTTGCTACAGCAGGACTGGAGTCGAGTCGCTCACATCGTTCGGTAACACTATAAGGCTATTACTTATAGCGATCGAAAAGCAGCTCGGGAGTCCATGCGTCAGGATTCGCGGCACGATTCAACCTGTACCGCTCCGGTCCGGGAAAATCATGGGGTTTCAGTCCACGGGGCCGATTCTGAATGATGAAGACGAATGACGGGATGATCCTGCAGGCAATTCATGATTCAGGCCCAGCGTTGCATGACCCAAAAATAAGCCAGCACGGGTCATTAGCGCCTCACAAAGGTGCGACGCGACTGAGACACCTACACAACAAAGAGCAAACTGGAGGTTTTTGAATGAAGATGTTGAAATCTACCCTGGCTGTCGTCACCGCCTTGGCCGCATTCGGTGTGACCGGGGCTGCCAACGCCGGTGCCACGCTTGACGCTATTCAGAAGAAGGGTTTCATCCAGTGCGGCGTCAGCGATGGCCTGCCAGGGTTTTCCGTTCCGGACTCCACCGGCAAGATCACCGGTATCGACGCTGACGTCTGCCGCGCCGTTGCAGCCGCTGTGTTCGGCGACGCCACCAAGGTCAAGTTCAGCCAGTTGAACGCCAAGGAGCGCTTCACCGCGTTGCAATCCGGCGAGATCGATATCCTTTCGCGTAACACCACCTGGACCAGTTCCCGTGATGCGGGCATGGGCCTGGTGTTCACCGGCGTTACCTACTACGACGGTATCGGCTTCCTGGTAAACAACAAGCTGGGCGTGAAAAGCGCCAAGGAACTGGACGGTGCAACCATCTGCATCCAGGCCGGTACCACCACCGAGCTGAACGTCTCCGACTACTTCCGTTCGAACGGCCTGAAATACACCCCGATCACCTTCGACACCTCTGACGAAAGCGCCAAGTCGCTGGAAGGCGGCCGTTGCGACGTGTTGACTTCCGACCAGTCGCAGCTCTACGCACAGCGCAGCAAGCTGGCCAAGCCGGACGATTACATCGTTCTGCCTGAAGTGATCTCCAAGGAGCCTCTGGGCCCTGTCGTGCGTAAAGGCGACGAAGACTGGTTCTCGATCGTTCGCTGGACCCTGTTCGCCATGCTCAACGCCGAGGAAGCCAAAATCACTTCCAAGAACGTTGAAGCTGAAGCCAAGTCGACCAAGAACCCCGACGTAGCCCGTATGCTGGGCGCCGACGGTACTTACGGCAAGGACCTCAAGCTGCCGAAAGACTGGGTCGTGCAGATCGTCAAGCAGGTCGGTAACTACGGCGAAGTGTTTGAACGCAACCTGGGCGAAGGCACCCCGCTGAAAATCAAGCGTGGTCAGAATGCTCTGTGGAATGCCGGTGGCATCCAGTACGCTCCACCTATTCGTTGATTGACCCGGCGCCCGACAGGCTTCCCAGCCTGTCGGGCGTTGTTCTGTTGGATTTTTCCTGGGGCATTTCATGGAAAAGCAAATCGTCGCACCCAAGCAAAAGCTCTCTCTGAGCGATCCGAAAGTGCGCGCGTGGTTATTTCAGATCATCACTGTCGTGGCGGTGATCGCGTTGGGCTGGTTCATCTTCGACAACACCCAGACCAACCTGCAACACCGTGGTATTACCTCGGGCTTCGGTTTTCTTGAAAACAGTGCCGGTTTCGGTATTGCTCAGCACCTGATCGACTACAGCGAAGCGGACAGTTATGCCCGTGTGTTCGTCATCGGTTTGCTGAATACCTTGCTGGTGTCGGTTATCGGTATTGTCCTGGCGACCTTGCTGGGCTTTGTCATTGGTGTCGCTCGTCTGTCTCCGAACTGGATGATCAGCAAGCTGGCCACCGTGTATGTCGAAGTCTTCCGCAACATTCCGCCACTGCTGCAAATCCTGTTCTGGTACACCGCCGTATTCCTCACGCTGCCCGGTCCGCGTCAGGCGCATGGTTATCTGGACATGTTCTTCGTCAGCAGCCGCGGGCTTAACATGCCCAGAGCGTTGCCTGCCGAAGGCGCCTGGGCATTCCTGGTCAGTCTGGTTGTTGCCGTGATCGCCATCGTCATGATGGTGCGCTGGGCCAACAAACGCTTCGAAGCCACTGGCCAGCCGTTTCACAAGTTCTGGGTCGGCCTGGCATTGTTGCTGGTCATCCCCGGTCTGAGCATGCTGATCTTCGGCAGCCCGGTGCATTGGGAACTGCCACAACTGAAGGGCTTCAACTTCACGGGCGGCTGGGTGCTGATCCCTGAACTGATCTCCCTGACCCTGGCACTGACCATCTACACCGCGGCGTTCATCGCTGAAATCGTGCGTTCCGGCATCAAGTCGGTCAGCCACGGCCAGACCGAAGCTGCCCGCTCACTGGGCCTGCGCCCTGGGCCGACGCTGCGCAAGGTGATCATTCCGCAGGCGCTGCGCGTGATCATTCCGCCGCTGACCAGTCAGTTCCTGAACCTGGCGAAAAACTCTTCTCTGGCAGCAGCCATCGGGTATCCGGAAATGGTTTCCCTGTTTGCCGGTACGGTGCTCAACCAGACCGGGCAGGCGATTGAAGTCATTGCCATCACCATGAGTGTGTACCTGGCGATCAGTATCAGCATTTCCCTGCTGATGAACTGGTACAACAAGCGCATTGCGCTGATCGAGCGGTGAGGAAAAGCGCATGACAACTCATACTTTCAAACCTGATATGCCACCACCGGGCAAAGTGTTCGGCCCGATGGCGTGGATGCGGCAGAACCTGTTCTCCAGCTGGATCAACACCCTGCTGACCCTGTTCTCCCTGTATCTGATCTATCTGGTCGTGCCGCCTATCATCAGTTGGGCCCTGCTGGACGCCAACTGGGTCGGCACGACCAAGGCAGACTGCACCAAGGCGGGCGCCTGCTGGGTGTTCATCGAGCAGCGCTTCGGTCAGTTCATGTACGGCTACTTTCCCAATGAGCTGCGCTGGAGGGTCGACCTGACCGCTATCCTGGCGATCGTCGGCGCTGCGCCGCTGTTCATTTCGAAGTTTCCACGCAAGGCTGTCTACGGTATCGCCTTCCTGGTGATCTATCCGGTTGTTGCGTTCTACCTGCTGCATGGCGGCGCGTTCGGTCTGACCAACGTACCGACCAGCCAGTGGGGCGGTCTGATGCTGACCCTGGTGATCGCTACCGTGGGTATCGTCGGTGCCTTGCCGCTGGGTATAGTTCTGGCGCTCGGTCGTCGCTCAAACATGCCCGCTGTGCGCGTGGTGTGCGTGACGTTCATCGAGTTCTGGCGCGGCGTGCCGCTGATCACCGTGCTGTTCATGTCGTCGGTCATGCTGCCGCTGTTCATGCCAGAGGGCATGAACTTCGACAAGCTGCTGCGTGCGCTGATCGGCGTCATCCTGTTCCAGTCCGCGTACATTGCCGAAGTGGTGCGTGGCGGCATGCAGGCCATTCCCAAGGGCCAGTACGAAGCAGCCGCGGCGATGGGCCTGGGTTACTGGCGCAGCATGGGGCTGGTGATCCTGCCGCAGGCGCTGAAGATGGTTATTCCCGGCATCGTCAACACCTTCATTGCCTTGTTCAAAGACACCAGTCTGGTGATCATTATCGGCCTGTTCGACCTGCTCAACAGCGTCAAGCAGGCTACCGCCGACCCGGCATGGCTGGGTATGGCCACTGAAGGCTACGTCTTCGCGGCCCTGGTGTTCTGGATCTTCTGTTTCGGTATGTCCCGCTATTCCATGCATTTGGAACGTAAGCTGGACACAGGCCACAAGCGTTAGGAGTTTTGTGATGAGTGAAGTTATCAATAAGCCTCTGGGCGCTGAAGGCATGATCCGCATGGAGGGCGTACACAAATGGTACGGCCAGTTCCATGTACTCAAGGACATCAACCTGAATGTGCGTCAGGGTGAACGTATCGTGCTGTGCGGCCCGTCGGGTTCGGGCAAGTCGACCACCATTCGCTGCCTCAACCGTCTGGAAGAGCATCAGCAGGGTCGTATCATCGTCGACGGCACCGAGCTGACCTCGGACCTGAAGCAGATCGAAACCATTCGCCGTGAAGTGGGCATGGTGTTTCAGCACTTCAACCTGTTTCCGCACCTGACCATCCTGCAGAACTGCACGCTGGCGCCGATGTGGGTGCGTAACATGCCGAAAAAGAAGGCTGAAGAAATCGCCATGCACTATCTGGAGCGTGTGCGTATTCCGGAGCAGGCCCACAAGTTTCCGGGTCAGCTTTCCGGTGGTCAGCAGCAGCGTGTGGCGATTGCCCGTGCCTTGTGCATGAAGCCGAAAATCATGCTGTTCGATGAGCCGACTTCGGCGCTTGACCCGGAAATGGTCAAGGAAGTGCTCGACACCATGGTCGGCCTGGCTGAAGAAGGCATGACCATGTTGTGCGTAACCCACGAGATGGGCTTTGCCCGTACCGTGGCAAACCGGGTGATCTTCATGGACAAGGGTGAAATCGTCGAACAGGCTGCGCCGAACGACTTCTTCGATAACCCGCAGAGCGACCGTACCAAGCTGTTCCTCAGTCAGATCATCCACTGAGTGGACATCTGCTGAACAAGGAAACCGGGCCATGTGCCCGGTTTTTTTATGCCTGTCGGTGCTGTTCGGGTTGTATGCAATTACGCTGAACCTTGTATTCGCGATGATTCTCCAACAGGATACCGACCCCCTGAAAAGGGTCGACATACCTGATGACCGAGAAACTGATGACTGCCAAGGCTCAACCCAGCCCCCAACCGACTACCGATCAACCCCATTCTGCTTTGAAGCGCCCCTGGCTGCTGTTGCTGGGCCTGGTGCTGGTTGCCCTCAACCTGCGCCCAGCGTTGTCCAGCATTGCGCCACTGCTCAATACAGTTTCAGACAGCCTCGGCATGTCCGCCGCCGAAGCCGGACTGCTGACCACCTTGCCGGTCCTGTGTCTGGGCTTGTTCGCGCCGCTGGCACCGATTCTTGCCCGCCGGTTTGGCAGTGAGCGCGTGGTTCTGGTGGTGCTTCTGACGCTGGCAGCAGGTCTGGCAGTGCGCAGTCTGTTTGGCCAGATCGGGCTGTTTTCCGGCAGTCTGCTGGCGGGCGCGAGCATCGGAATCATCGGCGTGCTGCTGCCGGGTATCGTCAAACGTGATTTCCCGCGCAAGGCCGGAGCCATGACCGGTGTCTACACCATGGCCTTGTGCCTGGGCGCAGCAATTGCAGCGGGTTCGACGGTGCCGCTGAGTCAGTACGTTGGTGGCAGTTGGCAGATTGGCCTGGGTTTCTGGCTGGTTCCTGCGCTGATTGCCGCAGCGCTGTGGCTTCCGCAGGCGCGTGAGGTGCATGGCACGCATCGCGATGTCTACCGGGTCCGCGGTTTGTTGCGTGATCCACTGGCCTGGCAGGTCACGCTGTACATGGGCCTGCAATCGTCGCTGTCGTACATCGTTTTCGGCTGGTTGCCGTCGATCCTCATCGGTCGCGGCCTGACGCCGACCCAGGCCGGTCTGCTGCTGTCCGGCTCGATCATCGCGCAAGTCATCAGCGCGCTGGCGGTGCCCTATCTGGCCACACGCGGCAAGGATCAGCGTCTGGCGATCATGCTGGTCATGTCGCTGACCCTGATCGGCCTGTTCGGCTGCCTGTACGCGCCACTCGGCGGTCTGTGGGGCTGGGCGATCCTGCTGGGGATCGGGCAGGGCGGCACGTTCAGTCTGGCGCTGGCCTTGATCGTCCTGCGCTCGCGTGACTCACATGTCGCAGCCAATCTGTCGAGCATGGCGCAAGGCTTCGGCTACACCATCGCCTCGACCGGCCCGTTTGCCGTGGGCGTGGTGCATGACATGACCGGCAGCTGGAGCGCGATTGGCTGGATCTTCGCGGTACTCGGGCTGGGCGCCATCATCGCGGGCATGGGTGCCGGTCGGGCGCTGCAGGTGCAGGTCAGTAGCGAGAAGGTTTGATTTTCGATGATTGTTGATCGTTCGGACCGGGCTTGAGCTGCTTCAGGTCTGAGCCAGATTGGCCAGGGCCCATTGTTCGGCACTGGTGACGCTCAGCCCTGATTTCGCGTTGTAGGTACGGGCGACGTCCCATGCCACGCCTCGGCCCATGGCAAAGACTGCCCGGTATTTGCGCAGATTGTCATCCGGCATTTCCGTCAGATCGGCCTGCAACTGCGCAACACTCCATACGTGCCGCTCGATGTCGCGCCCCGTGACACGCTCCACAAGATCGGCCAGCCCGGCGTACGTCAATGTGTCGCCAGCGGTGTACACCACCTGATTCACTATGCGCGGCTCGTGCATCACGATGGCAGCAGTCAGCCTGCCAATGTCCTCTGCGGTGGTAACTGTCACGGCCGTATCGAGGCTGCCCAGCGCATTGATCCGACCGCCTTGCAGATCGACGACACCGAACGCGGGTTCGAACAGGAAGCTTGTAAACATACCGGTCGAAACGATTACCCACTCGGTTTGCTGCTGGGCGCGCAGCTTTTCTCGTACATCGAGTTGCTCATCGAACAGATCCTGAGGGCTGCCCCGGCCGATAAGGTCGTAGTCAACGCCGAACTGCCAGGGCAGGTAGCGTTTTATGCCGGCCTTGAGCGCCGCATCGGTCAGTTTGCGTTGAGTGCCCCGGCCAGCGGCAAAACCCGCACAACTGATTACCGTGTCATAGCGCTTCATGACAGTGGCTAGTTCGTCCACGGTGGCATCGGCCAGATCGGCGGTTTCGATGGCAATGTTCAGCGCGCGGATTTCTTCGATTTCCACACGCTTGGCGGGCGCTTGAGTGCTCAAGCTGCTTTGGCGTAGCAGCACGGCAATGCTCAAGTCATATGCTCCGGCTTTCTCGACCAGCCCTCGCAGCACGGCGAGCCCAAGCTCTCCTGCGCCTATTACCAGAATGCGTTGTTTGACGTTTGCGTTATCGGCTTGCATGGTGACCCCTTTGGACAGTCTTTCAATTCAGGCGGGAGAGATGCTGGCATGCCTGTCGACATACAAAAAGTAGGCACATCGGTGATACCGGGCGGGCTGGACGCGCAGGAAGTGGTCAGACGCTCCGAAGCGGCCTGTGCTGCGCTCAGCGATGATGAGGATGGTCTCAAGCGCGATATTCTCGGCCACGCCGGAAACCGCTGGTCATTGGGCGTGGTACATGCCCTCGGCCTCAGCAGCCCTTTGCGCCATGCCGAATTGCGCCGAAAGCTGCACGGTGTCACCCAGCGCATGCTCACTCATACCTTGCGCCAGCTTGAACAGGACGGGTTGATCACCCGCCATGACTACTGCGAGAAGCCGCTCAGGGTGGAATATTCGTTGACCGACCTGGGCATGGGGCTGCTGGTACAAATGATTCCGCTGTGGACTTGGGTGATTGAAAATTCAGAGGCGTTCAGTGCAGCGCGAAATCGTTATCCGGACAGGTAAAAGTGATGGCTGATGCGCCATCAACCCTCGCCATTTTCAGCGGCGCCGCTTATCGTGCACGGATAATTCGCCAAGGGATGTGCACGCATGAACTACGAGGAACAAAGTCAGGCCAACAGCGCACTGATCACCCGCTTTTATGAGGCGTTTGCGCAGCTGGATGCCGAGGCAATGAGTGCCTGTTATACCGATGACGTGCTGTTCAGCGACCCGGCCTTTGGTGAATTGCGTGGCGCTCAGGTCGGCGACATGTGGCGCATGCTGACTTCCCGGGCGAAGAATTTCTCGGTGGTCTTCGATCAGGTGCGAGCCGATGACCAGACTGGCAGTGCGCACTGGGTGGCGACGTACCTGTTCAGCCAGACCGGGCGCACGGTAGTGAACGATATTCAGGCCCGGTTCGTGTTCCGCAATGGCAAGATCTGCGAGCATCACGATCATTTCGACATATGGCGCTGGTCGCGTCAGGCCCTGGGTTTGAAGGGCCTGTTGCTTGGCTGGACGCCTTTGGTACGCAATGCCGTGAGGGCTCAGGCGCTCAAGGGTCTGAAGACCTTTTCAGAGAGTCGCCGTGCCTGAGGTTGCCAGCACCGCGAGTGCGCCTACTGCCGAACAGGCGGTCGGCAAACCCTGGTTTGTCTATCTGGTGCGCGCTGCCAACGGCTCGCTGTACTGTGGCATCAGTGATGATCCGCAGCGCCGATTCGCTATGCACCAGAGCGGCAAGGGCGCGCGCTTTTTCTCTTCGAGTCCGGCGATGGCACTGGTCTACGTTGAACAATGGCCCAGCAAGGGCGAGGCGTTGCGCCATGAGCGGCTGATCAAGAAGCTCAAAAAAAGCGCCAAAGAGGCGTTGGCTGCCAGCTACGCAACGTCATCGATCCATGAGCGTGATGCCGTCCCATCAGTTTGAGGCTGTGTGCGGGCAGGGTGCTGCGGGTTAAGCTGTGTTTTTCCCATGTGCACAGAGGCTGAACATGTCCGAGTTGATCCTTCACCACTACCCCACGTCGCTGTTCGCCGAAAAAGCCCGCCTGATGCTGGGCTTCAAAGGCCTCACATGGCGTTCGGTGACTATCCCTTCGATCATGCCCAAGCCTGACCTGACTGCATTGACGGGCGGTTATCGCAGAACCCCGGTGTTGCAGGCGGGTGCGGACATCTACTGTGACACTGCGCTGATGGCGCGGCGTCTGGAGCAGGAAAAAGCGTCGCCGGCGTTTTATCCGAAGGGGCAGGAGTTTACAGTTGCCGGCCTGGCCGCCTGGGCCGATTCGGTGTTGTTCATGCATGCCGTTAGCCTGGTGTTTCAGCCTGAATCAATGGCTGTGCGCTTTGCCAAGGTGCCGCCAGACGCCGCCAAGGCGTTCGTCGCCGACCGTTCGACGCTGTTCAATGGCGGCACTGCGTCGCGCCCGCCTGTGGAGCAGGTCAAACATCAATGGCCTACGCTGATGTCGCGTCTGGAACTGCAACTCTCGCACGGCGGTGACTTCCTGTTCGGCGTACCGTCGATTGCCGATTTCTCGGTCGCCCATACATTGTGGTTTCTCAAGCAGACGCCGGTCACTGCACCCTTTGTCGATGATTATCCGAGTGTCAGGGCCTGGCTCGATCGTGTGCTGGGTTTTGGCCATGGCACGTTCAGCGACCTGAGCTCGGCAGATGCCATCGACATCGCCAGAAACGCCACACCTGCGTCGTTGCCGGATGAAACCTTCGTCGATCCAAATGGCTTCAAGGCAGGCGACAAGGTCGCGGTTTCTGCAGTCGACTATGGCGTCGAAGCGGTTGAGGGCGAGCTGGTATTTACCGGCCGCGAAGAACTGATCCTGCGCCGCGAGGACGAACGTGCAGGTGTCGTGCACGTACACTTCCCGAGAATGGGCTATCGGATCGAGAAGCGCTGAGGTTCTACGATGCTCTGCGTCGCAAGGAGGACGCAGAGCATTGGCACAATAGTCAGGTAGGCTACTTCAGCGCTGCCAGTATCTGATCCGGGTCAAACCCCCTGATCAGCGTGCCGTTGACGTCGATCAGCGGGATGCCTCTGCCGCCCAGCGCTTCATAGGCCTTGCGGCCTTCTTCCGACTTCTCGATGTCGAACTCCTGATACGCAATCCCCTTGCTGTCCAGAAAACGCCGGGTCTGCTTGCAGTAGCCGCACCAGTCGGTGGCGTACATCACCACTTTTGCCTGGCTGTAGCGCTGCGCGACGTCTGCCGGGGGAGGGTTGACGACATTCTCGATCCTGCCCCAGTTCTGGTAAATCACCACCACCAGCATGATCAGGGCGAACTTCTTCAGGGTGCGCAGCAGCATGTTGATTACCGCCGCTTCAACTGGTCGGTCAGTTGCGTCGGCAGCCCCTTGATGATCAGGGTGCCGGCGGTTTCGTCGTATTCGATCTTGTCGCCCAAAAGGTGGGCCTCAAAACTGATCGACAGGCCCTCGGCGCGGCCGGTGAAGCGGCGGAACTGGTTGAGGGTGCGCTTATCCGCCGGTATTTCCGGGGACAGGCCGTAATCCTTGTTGCGGATGTGATCATAGAACGCGCGCGGACGATCTTCGTCGATCAGCTCGGACAGCTCTTCCAGGCCCATCGGTTCGCCCATCTTGCTCTGACTGCTGGCGTAGTCGACCAAGGTCTTGGTCTTTTCGCGAGCCGATTCTTCCGGCAGGTCTTCGCTTTCAACGAAATCACTGAACGCCTTGAGCAGGGTGCGGGTTTCGCCGGGGCCATCCACGCCTTCCTGGCAACCGATGAAGTCGCGGAAGTACTCGGAAACCTTCTTGCCGTTCTTGCCCTTGATGAACGAGATGTATTGTTTGGACTGTTTGTTGTTCTGCCACTCGGAAATATTGATCCGGGCGGCGAGGTGCAATTGGCCAAGGTCCAGGTGTCGGGACGGGGTCACGTCCAGTTCGGCATTCACTGCCACGCCTTCGCTGTGGTGCAGCAGGGCGATGGCCAGGTAGTCGGTCATGCCTTGCTGATAATGGGCAAACAGCACGTGGCCACCCACTGACAGATTGGATTCTTCCATGAGCTTTTGCAGGTGCTCGACCGACACCCGCGAGAACGCCGTGAAGTCGCTGCCACCGTCGATGTATTCCTTCAGCCAGCCACTGAATGGATGTGCGCCGGACTCGGGATGGAACAGGCCCCATGCCTTGCCCTGTTTGGCGTTATAGCTTTCGTTGAGGTCGGCCAGCATGTTCTCGATGGCCTGGGACTCAGCGAGTTCGGAGTCGCGTGCATGGAGAACAGCGGGCGTACCGTCGGGTTTCTTCTCGATCAGGTGGACGATGCAGTGACGGATCGGCATGGGCTTCTCGGCTGAAAAAGGTGAAGAGCGTGCAGCTCGTTGCAAGATGCCCAGTGTAACGCACGCATGCGCCTGATGGCCCCGGACGGGCTGGTTTTCGCCAGCAGCGAGTGTTTGCTGGGTGTTTTTTGTGCAATTAGCATTAAAACCTGACCAAAAGGATAGGTAGAGGCGGATATTTGCCCGGCTCTGTGCTAGTTTTGCCCGGTCTTGCGCACTTAGCGCGTCAAGCGTGCAGTTAGCGCACACGTAGGTCGAACCATTACCCGGTTTCAGTATCTACACTTTCGCGATTAATCGTGGCTGCTAGCGGGTGGCCAGGTTCATTGCCTGGCCACGGGCCGACGTTGCGCTCTGCAATCCAAATGAATTTGATAGGGAAGGAACACCACCATGGCTCTTACTAAAGACCAATTGATCGCCGATATCGCTGAAGCTATCGACGCGCCAAAAACCACCGCGCGTAATGCTCTTGAGCAATTGGGCCAAATTGTTGCCGACCAATTGGAAAACGGCGTGGAAATCACTTTGCCAGGTATCGGCAAACTGAAAGTTGCAGAGCGTCCAGCTCGCACTGGCCGCAACCCTTCGACTGGCGCTGCCATCGAAATCGCTGCCAAGAAAGTTATCAAGTTCGTTCCAGCCAAAGTGCTGACCGACTCGATCAACAAGTAAGCAACCGCTTGCTGTGAAAAAGCCGTGCACCGGTTAACCGGGCACGGCTTTTTTGTGGGCGTCTGATCACAGATCTGTGCCGCACTGCATACTCAAGAGAGGACGCAGAGCGTCCAGAACGGCATGCCGACGCAGAGCGTCGCACGATAGTCGAGGCTAAGGCATGTCGGCGGAGCGTCGTACGGTAGTTGAGATTATCGTTCCTCACGCTCCAGCGTGGGAATGCCTTGCGTGACGCTCCGCGTCACAGATCTGTGCCGCACTGCATGCTCAAGAGAGGACGCAGAGCGTCCAGAACGGCATGCGACGCGGAGCGTCGCACGATAGTCGTGGCTAAGGCATGTCGGCGGAGCGTCGTACGGTAGTTGAGATTATCGTTCCTCACGCTCCAGCGTGGGAATGCCTTGCGTGACGCTCCGCGTCACAGATCTGTGCTGCACTGCATACTCAAGAGAGGACGCAGAGCGTCCAGAACGGCATGCGACGCGGAGCGTCGCACGATAATCGAGATTAAGGCCTGCCGACGCGGCGTCGCACGATAGTCGAGATTAAGGCCTGCCGACGTGGCGTCGCACGATCGTCGATGCGGCACGATAGCCTTATCAGTGGGGTGTGCGTTGTGCCTTGTCAAGGAAGGTCCAGGCCACGAAGCGGCTTTGTTTTTGGCCCTGGCCCATCTCGACTACCTTCACTTCAAGCGCGCCGGCTTTTTTCAGGGCGCTCTGGATCGGCGGCAGGTTGGATGCCTTGGACACCAAGGTGCTGAACCACACCACCTGGCCCGGCAATGTGGCGCTTTCCTGGATCAATTGGGTCACGAAGCCAATCTCGCCGCCTTCGCACCACAACTCCTGAGATTGCCCGCCGAAGTTGAGAACCGGCAGCTTGCGCTTGGGATCCGCCTTGCCCAGTGCGCGCCATTTTCGTTGGCTGCCACGCTGCGCCTCATCCAGCGAAGCGTGGAAGGGAGGGTTGCAGAGGCTCACGTGGAAGCGTTCGCTGTTGTCGAGCAACCCGAGCAGGATTTGCTTGCGATTGCCCTGCTGGCGCACGCTGATGGCCTTGCTGAGGCCATTGGCTTTGATGATCGTGGTAGCCGCCGCGATGGCCGTGCTGTCGATGTCCGAACCCACGAACTGCCAGCCATAGTCGCTATGCCCCAGCAGCGGGTAGATGCAATTGGCTCCGGTGCCGATGTCCAGCGCCTTGATGGATGCGCCGCGTGGGATCACGCCTTCATTGTCCTCTCCCAGCAAGTCGGCGAGGAAGTGCAGGTAGTCCGCGCGCCCCGGAATCGGCGGGCACAGGTAATCGGCCGGAATGTCCCAATGGGCAATGCCATAGAACGCTTTGAGCAGCGCGCGGTTGAACACCCGTACCGCCTGCGGATTGGCGAAGTCGATGCTTTCCTTGCCGTAAGGATTGAGGATCACGAAGGCTGCCAGTTCGGGGCTGGATTTAATCAGCTTCGCAAAGTCGTACTGGCCCTGATGCCGATTGCGCGGGTGCAAGGTGGCCTTTTCACGCGGCGCAGTAGGTTTGGCTGGCCGCTGAGGCTTCTTGCGCGGTGGTTTGCGGGTATCGGTCATGGATTCGATTGTCAGCCGTGAGGTTGAGTTGCCTGGCTTATTCGCGAGCAAGCGAAGTGTCGCCTTCGGCGTGATAGGCCTTGCTCGCGAATAAGTCAGTACAGAAGTTCAGATAACAAAAAGCCAGCCCATAATCGGGCTGGCTTTTCTGGCCACCTTACAGGCTGGCGATGCGTGCGTGTTGCTCGGCCAGCTTGCCCAGTGCCTGTTCGGCTTCGGTCAGCTTGGCGCGTTCCTTGGCGATGACTTCAGGCGGTGCCTTGTCGACGAAGGCGGCGTTGGACAGCTTGCCGCCGACGCGTTGCACTTCGCCTTGCAGACGCTGGATTTCCTTGTCCAGGCGCGCCAGTTCGGCCCCTTTATCGATCAGCCCGGCCATCGGCACCAGCACTTCCATGTCACCGACCAGCGCGGTGGCGGACAGCGGTGCTTCTGCGCCTTCTGTCAGCACGGTCATGGATTCGAGCTTGGCGAGCTTCTTGAGCAGGTAATCGTTTTCGCTCAAACGACGCTGATCTTCGGTGCTGACGTTCTTGAGGAACAGTTGCAGCGGCTTGCCCGGACCGATGTTCATCTCGCCACGGATGTTACGCACGGCGAGCATCAGGCCCTTGAGCCATTCGATGTCGTCTTCGGCCGCCTGATCGATGCGTGCTTCGTTGGCCACCGGCCAGGGTTGCAGCATGATGGTCTTGCCTTGCGCACCGGCCAGCGGCGCGAGGCGCTGCCAGATTTCTTCGGTGATGAACGGCATGAACGGGTGCGCAAGACGCAGCGCGACTTCCAGAACGCGGACCAGCGTGCGGCGTGTGCCGCGCTGACGCTCGACCGGTGCTGTTTCGTCCCACAGTACGGGCTTGGACAGCTCCAGATACCAGTCGCAATACTGGTTCCAGATGAACTCGTACAATGCCTGGGCAGCGAGGTCGAAGCGGAACTGATCCAGTTGGCGGGTCACTTCGGCTTCGGTGCGTTGCAACTGCGAGATGATCCAGCGATCAGCCAGCGACAGTTCGACCGCTTCGCCGTTCTGGCCGCAGTCTTCGCCCTTGTCCAGTACGTAGCGCGCTGCGTTCCAGATCTTGTTGCAGAAGTTGCGGTAGCCTTCAACGCGGCCCATGTCGAACTTGATGTCGCGACCGGTGGACGCCAGTGAGCAGAAGGTAAAGCGCAGGGCATCGGTGCCATAGCTGGCGATGCCCTCGGCGAATTCCTGGCGGGTCTGCTTCTCGATCTTTTTCGCCAGTTGCGGCTGCATCAAACCACTGGTGCGTTTCTCTACCAGCGTTTCGAGGTCGATACCGTCGACGATGTCCAGCGGGTCAAGCACGTTGCCCTTGGACTTGGACATCTTCTGGCCCTGACCGTCGCGCACCAGACCATGCACATAGACGGTCTTGAACGGGACTTGCGGCGTACCGTCCTCGTTCTTCACCAGGTGCATGGTGAGCATAATCATCCGGGCGACCCAGAAGAAGATGATGTCGAAGCCGGTGACCAGCACGTCGGTGGAGTGGAAGGTCTCCAGTGCCTTGGTCTTTTCCGGCCAGCCGAGCGTGGAGAAGGTCCACAGGCCCGAGCTGAACCAGGTGTCCAGTACGTCGTTGTCCTGCTGCAGCGCGATTTCCGGCCCCAGGTTGTTTTTCGCCCGGACCTCGGTTTCGTCGCGGCCGACGTAAACCTTGCCGGAGTCGTCGTACCAGGCCGGAATGCGGTGGCCCCACCAGAGCTGACGGCTGATGCACCAGTCCTGGATGTCGCGCATCCACGAGAAGTACATGTTTTCGTACTGCTTGGGCACGAACGCGATGCGGCCGTCTTCGACAGCGGCAATCGCAGGCTCGGCCAATGGCTTGGTGGAGACGTACCACTGATCGGTCAGCCACGGCTCGATGATGGTGCCAGAACGGTCGCCTTTCGGCACCTTAAGGGCGTGATCATCGACACTGACCAGCAACCCGGCGGCATCGAATGCAGCAACGATCTGCTTGCGCGCTTCGAAGCGGTCCAGCCCGGCGTAGGCGGCAGGCAGGCTGCCATCGACGCTTTCGTTCAGCGTGCCATCGAGGTTGAACACCTGAGCGGCGGGCAATACGTTGGCATTCTTGTCGAAAATGTTCAGCAGCGGCAGGTTGTGGCGTTTGCCGACTTCATAGTCGTTGAAATCGTGGGCCGGGGTGATTTTTACGCAGCCGGTGCCGAATTCGGGATCGCAGTAATCATCCGCGATGATCGGGATGCGGCGGCCTACCAGAGGCAATTCGACGAATTTGCCGATCAGCGCCTTGTAGCGCTCGTCCTGCGGGTTCACGGCGACGGCGGCATCACCGAGCATGGTTTCCGGGCGAGTGGTGGCCACGATCAGGTAATCCAGACCTTCGGCGGTCTTTGCGCCGTCAGCCAGTGGATAACGCAGGTTCCACAGATGACCTTTCTCGTCATGGTTCTCCACTTCGAGGTCGGAAATGGCGGTGTGCAGCTTGGTGTCCCAGTTGACCAGGCGCTTGCCACGGTAGATCAGGCCGTCTTCATGCAGGCGCACGAAGGCTTCCTTCACCGCTTCGGACAGGCCGTCGTCCATGGTGAAGCGCTCGCGGCTCCAGTCGACGGACGAGCCCAGGCGGCGGATCTGACGGCTGATGTTGCCGCCGGACTCGGCTTTCCATTCCCAGATCTTGTCCAGAAACTTCTCGCGGCCCAGTTCATGACGGCTTACGCCTTGCGCTTCGAGACGACGCTCGACCAGCATCTGCGTGGCGATGCCGGCGTGGTCGGTGCCCGGTTGCCACAGCGTATTGCGGCCCTGCATGCGACGGAAACGGATCAGTGCATCCATGATCGCGTTATTGAAACCGTGGCCCATGTGCAGGCTGCCGGTGACGTTCGGCGGCGGGATCATGATGGTGTACGAGTCACCCACGCCTTGCGGAGCGAAGTAGTTCTCGGACTCCCAGGTCTGGTACCAGGAAGTTTCGATGGCGTGCGGCTGGTAAGTCTTGTCCATGCGCGGCGGGAACCTGTGGCATTGATTCGGAAACCGGTAAGTATAGACCTGACGGCCAGCGACAAGCCATAAGTGCCGGGCCACAACTGGCAGATCTGTCAGTAGGCGGCGAGTGGTCCGAGGGTCCGCTGGCGGCTCTGATACGCTCGCAGTCAGTTACCCAAGGTGCAGGTCCCGAGCCAGAAACTTCACTTCTGCTGCTGCGCCAATAGCCGCTCCAGCCTTGCCTCCAGCCGACGCTTGATTTCGTTTTCGATATGCGGGGCGAAGTCGTCGATCACATCCTGCATGATCAATTGCGCGGCTGCGCGCAACTCGCTGTCCAGATGTAACAGTGCATCAGGGTTGGGCTGCGCTTGCGGCTGGGCTGTCTGCTGCACCTGCGGGGCGGGCGCTGTATGGGCATCAGGTGTCAGTGTCGGGATGTCGTCTTCGTCGAAGTCCTGTTGATACGCCGCGTCGGGGCGAGCGCCGACGACATCGAACAACAGGGGAATCTGGCCTTCGGGACGAGCCGTGTCGTTCGACACGGGGGAGTGTGCGGGGTCATCGCCGAGCAGTTGGCGGATCGACTCGAGGTCGTTCAGCAAGTGCGCGGATTCAGCTTTTTTTGAAGTATCCATCGTGTCCTCAAAGGCGCTGCAGTCGGTGATCTTGCGGAGGATAGCCCTGTTCGCGATAAGAACGGAAACTCTCGCGTGCGGCAAGACGTATGGCGGGGTCTTCGACAACGACTTCGGCCACGCGGGCGAAACGTTTGAAGAAGGCCGGAATGCTCAGGTCGAGGTTGACCAGCAGGTCACTGTGTTCGCCCGAGTCGTCGCCCAGGCCCAGTACCACGGCAGCATCGTGATCGCTCTCGGCGTCGCCATGGGGTAGAAACACTTCACCTCTGAAACGCCAGAGCCGGGCATCGAGGTCCTCACGCTGCGCAGCATCGCTGCAATGCAGATAGACCTTGTGACCCAGGCGCCAGGCCTTTTCCGTCAGCTTGCAGGCAAAGTCCAGGCGGGCCGCAGGATCGGCGCTGGGCAGGATGTAGAAGTCGACTTGAGTCATGTGGGTTCCAGAACCGGAGGCGTATCGACTGTGCAGTCGATACGCCAGGGTCTCTTTTTATACGCCGGCGCGGTCGAGCAGGTATTGGGTCAGCAGCGGAACCGGACGCCCGGTGGCGCCTTTTTCCTTGCCGCCGCTCAGCCATGCAGTGCCGGCGATGTCCAGGTGAGCCCAGTGGTAGGCCTTGGTGAAGCGCGACAGAAAGCAGGCCGCGGTGATGGTGCCGCCTTTCGGGCCGCCGATGTTGGCGATGTCGGCGAACGGGCTATCGAGTTGCTCCTGGTACTCATCGAACAACGGCAACTGCCAGGCACGGTCATCGGCCTGTTTGCCCGCGTCGAGCAACTGATTGATCAGCGCGTCGTTATTGCCCAGCAGGCCGGAGGTGTGGCCGCCCAGTGCAACGACGCAGGCGCCGGTCAGGGTTGCGATATCGATGACCGCCTGCGGCTTGAAACGCTCGGCGTAGGTCAGTGCATCGCACAGCACCAGACGGCCTTCGGCGTCGGTGTTGAGGATTTCGACGGTCTGGCCGCTCATGGTCGTGACGATGTCGCCCGGACGTGTCGCGGTGCCGCTCGGCATGTTTTCGGCACAGGCCAGAATGCACACCAGATTGATCGGCAGCTTCAATTCGAGCACCGCACGCAGGGTGCCGAACACGCTGGCAGCGCCGCACATGTCGAACTTCATCTCGTCCATGCCCGAGGCAGGCTTGATGCTGATGCCGCCGGTATCGAAGGTGATGCCTTTACCGACCAGCACGAACGGCTGGTCGCTTTTTTTGGCACCCTGATAGTTCATGACGATGAGGCGCGGCGGCTGGGCGCTGCCCTGTGCTACCGCGAGGAAAGAACCCATGCCCAGGTCGGCCAGTTTCTTCTCGTCGTGGACTTCCACTTTCAGGTTCTTGTGTGCCTTGCCCAGCGCCTTGGCTTCTTCGCCCAGGTAGGTCGGATGGCAGATGTTCGGCGGCAGATTGCCGAGGTCGCGGGTCAGTGCCATGCCGGTGGCGATTGCCTGAGCGTGAGTCGACGCGCGTTCGACATCGGCCGCCTTGACCTTGTCGGTCAGCAGAGTGATTTTCTTCAGGGCGCGAACTTCGGCCTTCTGGCTCTTGAAGCGGTCGAAGACGTATTCACCGTCGGCCAGGGCTTCGACCAGCAGACGAGCCATGCCATAGGTGTCGCGGTTTTTCACCGCCAGGTCATCGAGCGCGATCGCTGCATCGGTACCGCCCAGGCCCTTGAGGCAGGTGAGCGCTGCGCCGACGAGTTTTTTCAACTGACGGTCCGACAGCTCGTCTTCCTTGCCCGTACCCACCAGCAGCACGCGTTCGGCCTTGATGTTGGGCAGATTGTGCAACAGCAGGCTCTGGCCGACCTTGCCGGCCAGATCGCCGCGCTTGAGGATCAGCGAAATGGCTCCGCCGCTGAGGATATCCACCGTTCTGGCCGCACCGGCCAGTACACGGCTTTCACCGACGGTGACCACCAGCGTTGCGGTTTTCAAGGTTTCTGGGCTTACGCTTTTAACAACCAATTCCATGTGGGGTCCCCGAATAGACGATGAGAGTCGCAATATAAATGTCGTACGCGGCATGGCCTGAGTGTTTTCAGGGGCGATGCCTGCGCTAAGCCTTGCAGTTTGACCCCGCTGCACGACTGCTGACAACCCCGCAGAGCTGCCTGTCTGGCGTCTATGTGCGAACTATCCCCGGTGCGCAGTGACAGAAACACACAATCACAGGATAATGCCGCATATTTTTTGAGGCCCACGCCTTTTTTCGGCGTGAAGCTCTGGTTGCCGTGGCTCACAAATTTTCCCTGTTTGGCTGCCTGAGCCTGACAACTCTGGAGTGTCTGGTTTGATTGTCTTCCGTTATCTGTCCCGAGAAGTGCTGCTTACCTTGAGTGCGGTCAGCGCCGTACTGCTGGTCTTCATCATGAGCGGACGCTTCATCAAGTACCTGGCGCAGGCCGCATCCGGTGCACTCGATCCGGGCGTACTGTTCCTGATCATGGGCTTCCGCCTGCCGGGCTTTCTGCAGGTCATTCTGCCCCTTGGCCTGTTCCTCGGCATCCTCATGGCGTACGGACGCCTGTACCTGGAAAGCGAGATGACCGTGCTGGCCGCCACCGGCATGAGTCAGCAGCGTCTGCTGGCCATCACCATGGGGCCGGCCACGCTGGTCGGTCTGCTGGTTGCCTGGCTGAGCTTCAGCCTGGCTCCGCAGGGCGCTACGCAGTTTTCGCTGCTGATCAATCAGCAGGACGCCATGACCGAGTTCGACACGCTGGTGCCGGGCCGTTTTCAGGCGCTGCGCGACGGTACGCGTATCACCTACACCAAGGAACTGTCGGAGGACCGCTCGCAACTGGCCGGTGTGTTCATCTCTGAAAAGCGCATGTCCAGCGACAAGAGCAAGGACAACGGCATCACCGTGCTGGTCGCGGAGAAGGGCCACCAGGAGGTACGGCCCAACGGCAGTCGCTTCCTGATCCTCGAGAACGGCTATCGCTATGACGGCAATCCCGGGGCGGCCGACTATCGCGTGATCAAGTACGACACCTACGGGGCGATGCTGCCCAAGCCGGAAATCAGTGAAGAAATCACCGACCGTGAAGCCATTCCGACCAGCGAGCTGATCGGCAACCCGGCACCGCGTTCCGTGGCCGAGTTGCAGTGGCGTATTTCGCTGCCGCTGTCGGTGTTCATCGTGACACTGATGGCCATTCCGCTGTCACGGGTCAATCCGCGTCAGGGCCGTTACCTGAAACTGCTGCCGGCGATCCTGCTGTATATGTCGTACCTGGCCATTCTGATTTCGGTGCGCAGTTCGCTGGAGAAAGGCAAGCTGCCACTCAGTCTGGGGATGTGGTGGGTGCATGCCATCTACCTGTCCATCGGCCTGTTGCTGTTCTATTGGGAGCCTCTGCGTCTGAAGATGGCGAGTCGTCGCAGCGTCACGGAGGTGACTCGTGGTCAAGCTTGATCGATACATTGGCAAAAGCGTCCTGCTGGCGATTCTCGCGGTTCTGGGCATCATTCTGGGTCTGGTCTCGCTGTTCGCGTTCATCGACGAGATGGGCGATATCAGCGACACCTACACACTGGCGGATGCCCTCAGCTACGTCATGCTGACGGCGCCACGTCGTGTCTACGACACCTTGCCGATGGCCGCCCTGATCGGTTGCCTGATCGGTCTGGGTACGCTGGCCAGCAGCAGCGAGCTGACCATCATGCGTGCGGCGGGTGTGTCCATCGGGCGCATCGTCTGGGCGGTCATGAAGCCTATGCTGCTGCTGATGATCGCGGGCGTGCTGGTCGGCGAATACGTCGCTCCCTACGCCGAGAACCAGGCCCAGGCCGCGCGCTCGCTGGCGCAGGGCTCAGGTGATGCGCAGAGCGCCCGTCATGGTCTGTGGCACCGCCAGGGCGATGAGTTCATCCACATCAACACGGTACAGCCCAATGGCCTGATGCTCGGTGTGACACGTTATCGTTTCGACGATCAGCGCCACATGCTGACCTCCAGCTTTGCCAAAGAAGCCAACTTCAAAACCGATTACTGGGAATTGAAGGACGTCACCACCACGCACTTCAATGACGGCAGCACCAAGGTCATCAACACCCCGGTCGAGCGTTGGGACGTGGCGCTGAGCCCACAACTGCTGAGCACGGTGATCATGCCGCCCGAGTCGCTGTCCATCAGCGGCCTCTGGAGCTACGCGCATTACCTGGCTGATCAGGGCTTGAGCAATGGCCGCTACTGGCTGGCATTCTGGACCAAGGTCCTGCAACCGGCGGTGACCGTCGCATTGGTGCTGATGGCGATCTCGTTCATCTTCGGCCCGCTGCGTTCGGTTACGCTGGGGCAGCGGGTGTTCACCGGTGTGGTGGTCGGTTTTACCTTCCGCATCATTCAGGACCTGCTCGGTCCATCGAGCTTGCTGTTCGGCTTCCCGCCTTTGCTGGCAGTGCTGCTGCCTGCCGCCGCCTGTGCGCTGGCCGGGGTACTTCTGTTACGCCGCGCCGGGTAATGCATCCGCCTTATTGAAAAAAGCCGACCCTTGGGTCGGCTTTTTTCATGGGCGCTTGCGGAGCCCTGCAAATCCCGCATGCAAAAAAGCCCCTGGCATCGCTGCCAGAGGCTTTCTTGTATCTGCGTGGGTGCGTCGTTATCAGCCTTCGGCTTGAACTTCGTCAGCCTGCATGCCTTTCTGGCCCTGCACCGCAACGAAGGTAACTTTCTGACCTTCTTTCAGGCTCTTGAAGCCGTTACCCTGAATGGCGCGGAAGTGTACGAACAGATCCGGCCCGCTCTCAGGAGTGATAAAACCAAAACCTTTTTCGTCGTTGAACCACTTGACGGTACCGCTCTGACGTTCAGCCATTTTCTTATTTCCTTGACGCTTGACTTGAATTGGTTACAGCCTCTTTCGTATGAAAGAGCACTGGGGCTGGTTGCAGGAAGTAAGAAACGTAGAACGGGTTGTAGCAAACCTAGAGCTACTGCCCAGGTCCAGATTCGGCGACCCATGCAAACACAGTCCGGAAACTCTACGCCAAGTCCCGTTACAAATACAACCCCCTTGCTTGGCACCCTGTTTCCGGGGCTTTGGCCTTGTATGCGCAGTGTTTGCGCCGCGTGCACGGTGATTGATCCGTCATAACATTTTGCACTTTATAGGTGCATTTTTTGCATATATGACAGGCTGTTCACGTGTTCGAAATACTGACGAAACACTGCTGGGGAACAGCGCTTCAGCAACATCGAAGTGTTGCTGTTTTTTTGACGCCGCTATTTAACCGCGGAAGTAACGTTGCGCAACAAAAGGCATTTTTGCGACGAGCATGGGGACTCTCTTGCCGCGCACCATTGCCCAGACAGGTGTATTCAGCGCCGTGTAATCGTTATGCAGATAACCCATGGCCAGCGGCCCGGTCAGCGACGGCCCAAAACCGCCGCTGCATACGGTACCGATAACAGCGCCCTGTTCATCGACGATCTCGGTACCTTCACGCACGGGTGTGCGCTCCTGGGGGAGCAGGCCGACTCGCTTCTTGCTGACGCCGTTCTGTTGCTGGGCAAAGATTCGCTCGGCGCCCGGAAAGCCGCCTGCACGCGCACCGTCGGCGCGACGCACTTTGGAAATGGCCCACAACAGACTGGCCTCGATCGGCGAGGTGTGTGTGTCCATGTCATGGCCGTACAGGCACAGACCGGCTTCCAGTCGCAGCGAATCACGTGCGCCCAGACCGATCGGTGCCACTTCCGGCTCATCCAGGAGGCGGCGTGCCAAGGCTTCAGCCTGTTCGGCAGGCACTGAAATTTCATAGCCGTCTTCACCGGTATAGCCCGAGCGACTGACATAGCATTTGACGCCGAGCAGCGTGACGCTGGTGAACTGCATGAAGGTCATTTTGGCAACTTCCGGGGCGAGGCGTGCCAGTACGGTCACCGCGGCCGGCCCTTGCAGCGCGAGCAGGGCGCGTTCTTCGAACAGTGGTTCGATCTTGCAATGCCCGGCCAGATGCTTGCACAGGTGCGCCAGATCCTGATCCTTGCAGGCCGCGTTGACCACCAGCATCAACTGGTCGTTGCCGAGATTGGCCACCATCAGGTCATCGAGAATGCCGCCGTTCTCGTCGGTGAACATCGCGTAACGCTGCATGCCGACCGGCAGGTCAATGATGTCCACCGGCACCAGGGCTTCGAGTGCCTTGGCCGCGTCCGTACCGGTGAGGCGAATCTGGCCCATGTGCGAGACATCGAACAGACCGGCCTGTGCGCGGGTGTGCAGGTGCTCTTTCATTACGCCAGCCGGGTATTGAACAGGCATGTCGTAACCGGCGAAGGGCACCATCTTCGCGCCGAGTTCGCGGTGCAGGGCGTGCAGGGGAGTGGTCAGCAGTGATTCTGTGGACATGTTCGATTCCTTGTTGAGCGGGCCGTGCCAATGGCACGGCCTGTGCGCGCAGCGCGATCAGGCAATGCCGGGCGGGGGCTGTCACGCTTCCTGATAGTTCTCGATGGACGGGCAGGCGCAGACCAGGTTGCGGTCGCCGAAGACGTTGTCGACACGACCGACCGGAGGCCAGTACTTGTTCTCGATCAACGAATCGACCGGGTACACCGCCTGTTCGCGGCTGTAAGGATGGCTCCACTGGCCGACGATTTCCGCAGCGGTATGCGGCGCGTTTTTCAGCGGGTTGTCATCCTTGTCCAGGGTGCCGTTTTCAACTGCGCGGATTTCTTCGCGGATCTTGATCATGGCATCGCAGAAGCGGTCCAGTTCTTCTCTGGATTCACTCTCGGTCGGCTCAATCATCAGCGTCCCGGCGACCGGGAAGGACATGGTCGGGGCATGGAAGCCGAAATCGATCAGGCGCTTGGCCACGTCGTCAACGCTGATGCCGCTGCTGTCCTTGATCGGGCGCAGGTCTAGGATGCACTCGTGGGCGACCAGACCATTGCTGCCGGTGTAGAGCACCGGGTAATGCTCCTCCAGGCGGCGCGAGATGTAGTTGGCGTTGAGAATCGCCAGTTGCGAAGCGCGTTTGAGGCCGTCACCGCCCATCATGCGGATGTACATCCAGGTAATGGGCAGAATGCTGGCGCTGCCGAACGGTGCTGCGCAGACCGCGCCTTCCTTGCGCTCCATGCGTGCATGGCCCGGCATGAACGGCGCGAGATGGGATTTGACGCCGATCGGGCCAACGCCCGGGCCGCCACCGCCGTGGGGGATGCAGAACGTCTTGTGCAGGTTGAGGTGCGACACGTCGCCGCCGAACTTGCCCGGAGCGCAGAGACCAACCATGGCGTTCATGTTTGCGCCATCGATGTAGACCTGGCCACCGTTGTCATGAACGATGCCACAGATTTCGCGAATGCCTTCTTCGAACACGCCGTGGGTCGACGGGTAAGTGATCATGATTGCCGCAAGCTGGTCACGATGCTGAATGGCCTTGGCGCGCAGGTCTTCGATGTCGACGTTGCCGCGTGCATCACAAGCAGTCACTACGACGCGCATACCCGCCATGTTGGCAGTCGCCGGGTTGGTACCGTGCGCCGAGGACGGGATCAGGCAGATGTCGCGATGTTCATCGCCACGGCTCTGGTGATAGGCGCGGATCGCCAGCAGTCCGGCGTATTCGCCCTGTGAACCGGCGTTCGGCTGCAGCGAGATCGCGTCATAACCGGTGGCAGCACAGAGCATGGCCTCCAGTTCGTCGGTCAGTTGCTGGTAACCGGCGCTTTGCTCGGCCGGAGCAAATGGGTGCAGGTTGCCGAACTCGGCCCAGGTCACCGGGATCATTTCGCTGGCAGCGTTGAGCTTCATGGTGCACGAGCCCAGCGGAATCATGGTGCGATCCAGCGCCAGGTCCTTGTCGGCCAGTTTGCGCAGGTAGCGCATCAGCTCGGTTTCCGAGTGATAGCGGTTGAACACCGGGTGGCTGAGGATCGCTGACTGACGCAACAGCCCGGCCGGCAGACGCGATTGCACGCTGTCTGCCAATGCGGCGAAGTCCGGCAGGCTCTGGCCTTCGCTGGCGAAGATTGCCCACAGGGTTTCGACGGCCGACTGCGAGGTGGTTTCGTCCAGCGACAGACCCAGACGCTGGTCATCGATTTCGCGCAGGTTGATGTGCCTGGCGCGTGCGGCGGCATGCAGTGCAGCGGTTCTGCCGCCGGTGTGCAGGGTCAGGCTGTCGAAGAAAAATGCCTGCTCGGCCTTCAGGCCCAGGCTGCTCAGGCCTTCAGCCAGAATTGCGGTCAGGTGGTGAACGCGATTGGCGATCTGTGTCAGGCCGCGCGGACCATGATAGACCGCGTACATGCTGGCGATGTTGGCCAGCAGCACCTGCGCGGTGCAGATGTTGCTGGTGGCCTTCTCGCGACGAATATGCTGTTCGCGGGTCTGCATGGCCAGACGCAGGGCCTGCTTGCCGTGACGATCTACCGACACGCCGACCAGACGGCCGGGCATGTCACGTTTGAAGGCATCGCGGGTCGAGAAGTAGGCCGCATGCGGGCCACCGAAGCCCAGCGGCACGCCGAAGCGTTGCGCGCTCCCGATTGCCACGTCAGCGCCGAATTCGCCTGGCGGGGTCAGCAGGGTGAGGGCCAGCAGGTCGGCAGCCACGGCGACCAGTGCATTGGCCGCGTGGAAGCGCTCGACCAGCTCTCGGTAATCGAATACGTCACCATTGCTGGCCGGGTATTGCAGCAGCGCGCCGAAGTAATCGCTGACATCGCCCAGCTCGTGCTCGTCGGCTACGACCACGGTGATGCCCAGCGGCTCGGCGCGGGTACGCAGCACGTCGAGGGTCTGCGGGTGGCAGTGGCTGGACGCGAAAAACTGTTGGCTAGCCTTGTTTTTGCTCAAGCGTTTGCAAAAGGTCATTGCCTCGGCGGCCGCGGTGGCTTCGTCGAGCAGAGAGGCGTTGGCAATCGGCAGGCCGGTGAGGTCGCTGATCAGTGTCTGGAAATTGAGCAGTGACTCCAGGCGGCCTTGGGAAATTTCTGGCTGATAGGGCGTGTAGGCGGTGTACCAGGCCGGGTTTTCCAGCAGGTTGCGCAGGATCGGTGCTGGCGTGTGGGTGTTGTAGTAACCCTGGCCGATGTAGGTCTTGAACAGCTGATTCTTGCTGGCGATGGCCTTGATGGAGGCCAGCGCATCAGCTTCGCTCTGCCCGGCAGGCAGGTTCAAAACGCTGGTGCCCTTGATGCTTTCCGGAATGACGCTTTCGCTCAGCGCATCAATTGAATCGAAACCCAGTGTTTGCAGCATGGCCTGCTCGTCGGCCGCCCGGGGGCCAATGTGACGGGCGATGAATTCGTTGGCAGTGCTCAGTTCAATACGGTCAGTCATGGCGTGCTCCTCAGGCTTCGGCGTTGGCTTTGATCAGGCGGTCGTAGGCGTCCTGATCCAACAGGCCGTTAATGGCGTTGGCATCTTGTGGAACGAAGCGGAAGAACCAGCCCGCACCCAGGGCATCTTCATTGACCAGCTCCGGTGTGGCGTCGAGGGCGGAATTGACCTCGACGACTTCACCGTCCAGCGGCATGTTGATGCTGCTGGCCGCTTTCACCGATTCCACCACTGACACTTCAGCGTGTTGAGTGTAGGCCTGTAATTCCGGGAGCTGCACGAAGACTACGTCGCCCAGCGATTCCTGCGCATAGGGCGTAATGCCGACCGTCACGCTGCCGTCGGTTTCGGCACGCAGCCATTCATGGTCAACGGTGAATCGCAAATCGCTCATACAAACTCCTAGGAGAACAGGGCTCGCGCAGCACGCGAACAATATGAGCTATGACTTAGCAATTTAGCGGCCATGTTTTGTTTTTTTAATTAAATCAAAGGGTTGTGTGTTTTTTAACTGAGCCTGTAGATCCTGGGTGTAGCGAAAACGCTACAGTCGTCAGGTATTTGAAAATACCTGACTGATCAAGGCCTTGATACGCACGGAATGAGGTGTTTTGGAGTGAAATCGTTACAGTGGAGCGTTTTCGTTACGAATGGGTTGCAGTGAGTGCATCCATCCCGCAGTGGTCATCGTTTTCAAGCAGGTCGGACGCATCGGTCGCGCGTCACCCTTTACCTGACGCAGCTTTCTTTTCCGGTGAGCACAAAAACGTTTCGAGCTCTTCAAGCGGCAGCGGCTTGCTGATCAGATAACCCTGGATTTGATCGCAGTGGTTTTCCCTCAGGAACGCCAGTTGTTCCGGGGTTTCCACACCCTCGGCGATCACCTGCAGGTCGAGGCTGTGAGCCAGCTCGATGATGGCTCTGGCAATGGCCGCGTCCTGTGGATTGCTGGTCACTTCACGAATGAATGCGATGTCGATTTTAAGCTTGTCGATAGGAAAGCGGCGCAGGTACGCCAGGCTTGAATAGCCGGTGCCGAAGTCATCGATGGAAATACTCACGCGATTGGCCCGCAGCGCTCCCAGGGTGGCGATGGTGTGCGTGGTATTTTCCATCAGCGAACTTTCTGTCAGTTCGACCTCAAGCCACTGCGGCGCAACATTGTGTTTTTCGAGGGCCTGACGAATGTCGGCAACCAGGCTGCTGCTGGAAATCTGTTGCCCCGAAATGTTGACCGCTACCTGAAACAAGCCCAGCCCGGAGCGTTGCCAGCGCGCGATCTGCGCGCAGACGCTGTCGACCACCCAGTTGCCGACTTCACCGATCAGGCCGAGGCTTTCCAGTACAGGAACGAATACAGCGGGCGAAACGCCCGGGTGGCCTGGGCGTGGCCAGCGCAACAGCGCCTCAAGCCCGCATATGCGGTCGTTGTTGAGGTCCAGCTTGGGTTGGTAGACGATTTCGAAGGACTGATTACGCACGGCTTCGCGCAGGGCAGCCTCAAGGTCCAGGCGTGCCGAAACATCGGCGTTCATCTGCGGCGTATAGAACCGGTAGTTGTCCGGGCCGATTTTTCGGGCGCTGTTCATGGCGGTGTAGGCGTGTCTGATCAGCTCGCGTGAGTCTTCGCCGTCCTCCGGGTACAGCGCAATACCGATGCTGGCGGTCATGACCAGGCTCTGGCCTTCTATGTGGAAGGGCGCTCGCAATGCGTTGCGGATGCGCTCGAGCGTTTGCCGGGTATCCGCCTGGCCGGGACGAAGCATCAGAATCAGGGCGAACTGATCGCCGTCCACGCGGCCAAGGGTGTCGCTGGCATTCAGGCAGTTCGACAGTCGGCGGCTGACTTCCAGCAGCACCTCATCGCCCAGCACATGCCCCCAGGTTTCGTTGATGTTCTTGAAACCGTCGATATTGACCGTCAGGGCCGCCAGCTTCCAGCGACTGATGGCCGCCTGGGTCATGCCCATTTGCAGGCTGGTAAAAAACAGGTCCCGGTTGGGCAGGCCGGTCAGCGTGTCGTAGTGGGCCATGGTCAGCAGGCGTTGGTCGCTTTCCTTGCGCCGGGTGATGTCGCGCACGATGCCGACGATGACCCAGTCCTCGCCGGTGCGGTACGCCTGGCGATGGATTTCGACCTCGACATCCCGGCCACTTTTGTCGCGAATCTGGGTTTCCAGTGGCTCGCTGGGGCCTTTGCCGGCAATGATCTGGTCGTACACGACCTCAAGCTGCTCCATGGACGTTTCGCCCAGTTCGGCAGGCGTCTTGTGTGACAGTTCCTCAGCGGTGTAGCCGAGCAACTGGCAGGCGCGGCGGTTGAATTCGATCAGGCTCATGGTGTTGCGGTTGATCAGGAAAATCGCGTCTTCGGAAGCGTCCATCACCGTGCGAAAGCGCTCGAGATCGATGGTGCGCTGCTGCAATTGGTCTTCGAGGATCAGGCTGTGGCTTTTCAGGTAGTCGCCAAAGGACTTGAGGCGCAGCAGATTACGCACACGCAGCCACAGTTCGGCGCTGTCCACAGGCTTGTTGAGGTATTCCTCGGCCCCGGCCTCCAGTCCCGAAAGGCGGGCACTCTGCTCGTCGAGAGCCGAGAGCATGATGATCGGTATATTGGCGGTGCCCTTTTCGGCCTTGAGCTGGGTGGCGACTTCATAGCCGTCCATGCCCGGCATCATGATATCGAGCAGGATCAGGTCGGGTGCCTGTTGTTTGACCATGGCCAGCGCCAGCTCGCCTGATTCCGCCGTCAGTGTCCGATAACCCTGGTTCTGCAAGAGCACCTCCAGCAGGTCCCGGACATGGACGTCGTCATCGATGATCAGGATGGTCGCGGCGCTCTGGGTCATATCGAATGCTCAGGTAATGGACTGTTGAGGCAGATTTTTTTCCAGCAGGGTGTCGATGACCCGGTACAACTCCTTGTAGCGCAACGGCTTGATAACATAAGCGTTGCAGCCCGCCAGGCGGATCTTCTCCTTGTCTTCCTTCATGGCCATCGCGGTCAGTGCGATCACCGGGATCGCGGCTGTGCCGGCGTCTTTCTTCAATAGCGACGTGGCGGTCAGGCCGTCCATTTCCGGCAGATGGATGTCCATCAGGATCAGGTCGGGCTGGCGCTCGCGAGCCAGTTTCAGGCCGCTTTCGGCGTCGACGGCCGACAGCACAGCGTGCCCGGCGCTGGTCAGCAACAGCTCTGCCAGACGCATATTCGCCGCGTTGTCTTCAATGATCAGGATCTGGGCCATCGTGCCTCCGCTGATTCAGGTGAGCGGATGGGCAGCCACACAACGAAGCGTGCGCCGAGGTCTTTCACGCTGGCCACTGCGACGCAGCCGCCGTGAAGTTCGGCGAGCTGCTTGACCATCGCCAGGCCCAGTCCGGTGCCTTCGAATTTGCGTGCCAGGCCGCTGTCGATCTGGCTGAACGCCTTGAACAGCTTGTTCATGTCGCTTTGGGCGATGCCGATTCCGGTGTCGCTGACACTCAGTTCCAGAAACTGCTCACAGTCGCTGGAGGGAAGCGCAAATCCGTATGTCGGCCAGTCACCGTCGATAAGGCCTGCCTGAGCAAGCGGCACCAGACGCACCGCCAGTGTCACCCAGCCACCGGGCTCGCTGAATTTCACGGCGTTGGCCAGCAGGTTGTAGACGATCTGTTTGGTCTTGCGCCGGTCGAGCTCAAGCACGCCGAAGTCGGCCTCTGTTTCCAGCTTCAGCTGGATATGTTGCAGTGCGGCTTGCTCGCGAACGATCAGCAGGCTGTTGCCGAGCAGTTCGTCCAGATCCACCGATTCGAGCTCCAGCGTCATCATGCCGGCCTCGACCTTGGACAGGTCGAGGATGTCATTGATCAGTGACAACAGATGCTGGCCGCTATTGAAGATATCGCCTATGTAGCGTCGCTGGGCATCGGTCATGTCGCCGACCATGCCGTCCCTGAGTGCCTCGGAAAAACCGATCACGGCGTTCAGCGGCGTGCGCAGTTCGTGCGACATGGTGGCAAGAAACTCGGACTTCATGTGGCTGGCGTGTTCCAGCTCGATATTCTTTTCTTCCAGTGTTCGCTCGAAACGCTTGCGCTCGGTCACGTCGCGGGCTGCGGCGAAGACACCCTTGAGCTTGCGGTCACGGTCGTGAAAGGTGGCAGCGTTGTAGGACACCACGGTTTCAGTGCCGTCATAGGCCCGCACGGTAAGTTCGTAGTCACTGACCTTGTGCTCGCTGAGCACGCGCTTGATCGCGGCATCGGCACTCGCCGGGTCGGTGAAAAAGTTTTTGCAGGGCGCACCGATCAATTCGTCGCGGGTGCGTCCGGTCAGCGCCATCATCTGCTTGTTGACGTCGGAAATGATGCCTTGCGGGTCGGTCATCATCAGCGCATCGATGTTCGATTCGATCAGCGAGCGGGTATAGAACTGTTGGTCCCGCAAGCGCTGATCCAGCAATGCCTGAGCTTCTTCTTCCTGTTTGCGCGCAGTGTTGTCGGTGCCGATCAGCAGATAACCGATGATGGTTTCGGCGCTGTCGCGCAGCGATGTGACCGAGACCATGGCCGACAGGCGGCTGCCATCCTTGCGGATGTAGGTGAGTTCGTAGATGTCTTCGATGCCACGCGAAGCCTTGAACACCAGAGCCTCGAAGCCCGGTGTGATGGGCGTGTTGAGTTCATGGCTGAGGGCTGCTGCGCGGATGATGAGCTCGGCGGGGTCGGAGATGTCGGCAGGTGTGATTTTGTCGACAACGTCCTCGGAGTGATAACCGAGCATGCGTTCGGCGCCGACATTGAATATCTGGATAACGCCGTGTTCGTCTGTTGCGATGCTGGAGAAATAGGCGCTGTTGAAAATGGCATCCTGCAGTGCACCAGTCTTGAGGAGGATTTTCTGGCGGCGGGATTCGACGATTTTTTCAGCGCGAGACTGGGCATCGACGAGCGGGCGGTCCACTGGCGAGGTTGGCATATGACTTCCCGGTACTACCTGACCTTTATGCCATTACGGCCGTAATCACACTACGGACATCCATTCAAATGGATGATAAGAGGTTCATGGACAATACCAGATCGTTATCGGCAGATTAGTTATTAAATGAAACTTCTCGGAATATATTTTCGATAAATGACGCTAATCGACTAACGCTTGTCGGGAATTCCATATTTTCGCAGGCGATGAGCGATTGCGGTGTGCGAGGTATGCAGGCGATTGGCCAGTTGGCGGGTGGAAGGGTAGTCCGCATAGAGCTTTTCCAGCAGATTGCGCTCAAAGGTTTCGACGGCATGTTCGAGACTGTCGATCGAGCTGTCGTTCTGACGCGCCACGGCGGTGCCAGCGATATCCAGGTCGCCTATATCCACTTGAGTGTGTTCGCAGATGGCGGCCGCGCGAAAAATCACGTTTTGCAATTGCCGCACGTTGCCTGGCCAGCGGTTGCCGAGCAGGGCAGGGTAGGTGCCGGGTGCGAGCCTGCAGACCGGACGCTGAATCTGTGCGCACGCCTGTTCCATGAAGTATCGGGCCAGTAACAGAATGTCCTGACCGCGCTCGCGCAACGGCGGAACCTCCAGATTGAGGACGTTGAGGCGGTAGAACAGGTCTTCACGGAAGGTGCCTTCGCTGACCATTTTTTCCAGATCGCGGTGGGTGGCGCTGAGAATGCGCACATTGACCCTTACTTCCCGATCGCCACCGACGCGGCGGAAGCTGCCATCGTTGAGAAAACGCAGCAATTTGGCTTGCAGATAGGGTGACATTTCGCCGATTTCATCGAGGAATACGGTGCCTTGGTTGGCCAGTTCCATCAGCCCAGGTTTACCGCCACGCTGGGCCCCGGTAAAGGCCCCCGGGGCATAGCCGAACAGTTCGCTTTCAGCGAGGTTTTCCGGCAGCGCTGCGCAGTTCAGAGCCAGGAACGGCTCGCCGTGGCGGGCGCTGCTGGCGTGACAGGCGCGGGCAACCAACTCTTTGCCGGTGCCGGTTTCACCCTGAATCAGCAGCGGTGCATCCAGCGCCGCCACCCGTTGCGCCCGTGCCTTGAGGGTGCGAATGGCGGCTGAGTCGCCAAGCAAGGCGTCGAAACCTTCGGCGTGATCATGGTGCAAGGCCGACAGGCGTTCGCCGATTCGGCTGGGCAGGTACAGGGTAATCAGCGCGCCGGCTTCGGTAATCGGCGTGGCGTCCAGCAGCAGGGCTTCACCGTTCAGGTTGATCTCGCGCAGCGGCAGACGAAAGCCGTTTTCCAGCAACGCGACATGCAGACTGGGGTCGCTGAACAGCTCACCGATGGATTCACCCGCGGGCTCCCGGCCAATCAGCGCGATGAGTGCCGGGTTGGCCAGCAGCACGTGCCCGGCGCTGTCCAGAGCCAGCACCGGGTCAGTCATGGCGGCTAGCAACGCGTCCAGTTGCAGGTGGCGACGCTGCCCCGGAAGGATATCGACCACAGTGATCGCTTCCACACCTCTGACCCGAAACAGCGCGTCCTTGAGCTCTTCGAGCATCTGATGGCTGAGCGTCGGCGCATCGATGTACACATTGGGCGGCACCATCTCCACTGCGTCCAGATTCAGATTGCGTCCACCCAGAATCGCCAGCACTTCCTGGGTGATACCGACGCGGTCGATGAAGCTGACATGGATGCGCATGGGGCGATGACGGTTCGCGAATGAGAGGGCGGCAAGTATGCCTTGTGGCGGCAGGTTTGGTGAAATCCGCTTGTGGACTTGCACACACCTATCGCTGCTCACGCTCCAGCGTGGGCACGATGGTGTTTTCCGTGCCTGATTCCTCCCGCTACTGCCCGCTGGCGTTCTACGGGCCTCGACAGCGCTGGCTTACTCCAGATGCTCCGGCTTCACCGGGTCACCTGACTTGGCGTGGAGTTTGTCGCGAATGTCCGCGAACATTCGGTCGTAGTCCTTGTGCTGGGCGATGGGCAGTGCGGCCGAGTTGGGCAAGCCATGCCTTATTGCGATGCGACTCGCGTCGTGGGCGAAGTTGAAGGCGAGGTCACGGGGCAGCTGGAATTGCTCTTCGAACGACTTGCCGTTGATTGCGCCCTGCATGGTGAAGTGCATGGACGTGCCTTGCTTGGGATCTTCCTCCACGTTGTAGCGCAAGTGGATGTCATAGCTGATATCCGACGGTTGAAGCGCCACGTGGGTGAGGTGCAGATGGCCTGGCTCGTACATGAAGTGACTCCATCAAGTGGTGAGTGTGCTCAGTCAGACACCCCTCGCGAGCGGACGGTTCAGCCTTGCGCAGAGTACCGCTCGCTTCATGCCTGCGCTTAACGATCGATCTTGTCCGGTTCCGGCCTCGACCAGATCCATAGATTGCCCAGCGCCATCCCCGAGAGTGCCAGGTACAGCCACCAGGCATGGCCGATCAGGCTCAGCATCACCACGGCACAGACGAGCATGCTGATGGTGGCGCTGATCTTGGCCTTGCGCGCGACCAGTCGGCCATTACGCCAGTTGTACAGTATCGGCCCGAACACGCGGTGGTTTTCCAGCCAGGCGTTCAGCCGCGGCGAACTGCGTGTTGCCGCCCAGGCGGCCAGCAGAATGAACTCGGTGGTTGGCAGGCCGGGAACGAAGATCGCAACGATGCCTATGCCCAACGCGGTATAGGCGAGGATGCCGTATAAAAGGCGTGAAAGTCTTGAGCCGGGTGGTTTGTACGTCATGGTCTCTACAGGCAGGTTCGGGGAGCCCGGTCAGCTTAACAGCACCGGGCGCTTTTTCATGCCTGCACAGTTTCACCACCCGCAGTGCATCGATCTGACATGCGCTGAGCATGGTCGCGAGCGTCCATGACCCGGACACCTCTCGCTGCACATGCTTCAGCGCGGCTGCGCCGTTACTGCGCGTTATGCAGTGCCAGGCAGTTGTCGAGCATGCGATTGGAGAACGCCCATTCGTTGTCGTACCACGACAGTACCTTGAGCAGCTTGCCGCTGACCTTGGTGTGATTGGCATCGAAGATCGACGACAGCGGGTTGTGGTTGAAGTCGTGGGAGACCAGCGGCAGGGCGTTGTAACCGAGCACTTTGGAATGCTGACTGGCTTCTTTCAGCAGCGCGTTGACTTCATCGACCGTGGTTTCACGCTTCAGGGTCACGGTCAGGTCGACCAGCGAAACGTTGATGACCGGTACGCGTACCGCCATGCCGGTGAGTTTGCCTGCCAGCTCCGGCAGTACCAGGCCCACCGCTTCGGCAGCGCCGGTCTTGCTCGGGATCATCGACTGCGTCGCCGAGCGGGCGCGGTACGGATCGGTGTGATAGACATCGATCAGGTTCTGGTCGTTGGTGTAGGCATGAATGGTGGTCATCAGGCCGTTTTCGATACCCAGCTCGCGATGCAGCACTTGAGCGACCGGGGCCAGGCAGTTGGTGGTGCACGAGGCGCTGGAGATGATCTGGTGCGACTGGCGCAGCGTGTCGTGGTTGACACCATAGACGATGGTGGCATCGGCACCGCTGGCTGGCGCGGAGATAATCACCTTGCGTGCACCGGCGGTGAGGTGCGCGGCAGCCTTGTCGCGGCTGGTGAACAGACCGGTACATTCGAACACCACGTCGATGTCCTGCGCTTTCCACGGCAGCTCGGCCGGATTGCGGATGGCACTGACCGAAATACGGTCACCATTGACGGTCAGGCTGTCCTTGTCGCACTCGACTGTGCCGCTGAAAGGGCCGTGTACAGTGTCGAAGCGCAGCAGGTGTGCGTTCATTTCGCTGTCGCCAAGATCGTTGATGGCGACGACCTGCAGGTCCTGACGGTAGCCTTGGGTATACAGTGCGCGTAGGACGTTGCGGCCGATTCGGCCAAAACCGTTGATTGCAATACGAAGAGTCATACAGCCGTCCTTCTGAATTTGTTGTTGGAATTACAAGATTATTCTCATAGAAATAGAAAACAAGCCTTTTTAGTGGCAATATTTTGTTTTATCTACAACTACAAGCCTGAAAGGCACTCCCAGTTGATCGAGATCAGGGTTTTGCTCCCTGACAGTCACTGCTCGAAAACCGGAGCCGTCTTTACGGGTGACCTTAGACGTTAGCCTGGAGTTCATCACATGCATCCCCGCGTCCTTGAAGTAACCGAGCGTCTCATCGCCCGCAGTCGCGATACCCGTCAGCGCTACCTTCAATTGATTCGCGGCGCAGCGAGCGATGGCCCGATGCGCGGCAAGCTCCAATGCGCCAACTTTGCCCACGGCGTCGCCGCCTGCGGACCGGAAGACAAGCAAAGCCTGCGTCTGATGAACGCCGCCAACGTGGCAATCGTCTCTTCCTACAACGAGATGCTCTCGGCGCATCAGCCCTACGAACACTTTCCAGCCCAGATCAAACAGGCATTACGTGACATTGGTTCGGTCGGTCAGTTTGCCGGCGGTGTACCAGCCATGTGCGATGGCGTCACCCAGGGCGAGCCGGGCATGGAACTGGCGATTGCCAGTCGTGAAGTGATTGCCATGTCCACGGCGATTGCCTTGTCACACAACATGTTCGACGCCGCCATGATGCTGGGCATCTGCGACAAGATCGTGCCGGGTCTGATGATGGGCGCATTGCGATTCGGTCATCTGCCGACCATTTTCGTGCCCGGCGGACCGATGGTCTCAGGCATCTCCAACAAGGAAAAAGCCGACGTAAGGCAGCGTTATGCGGAAGGCAAGGCCACCCGCGAAGAGCTGCTCGACTCGGAAATGAAGTCGTATCACGGTCCGGGAACCTGCACCTTCTACGGCACCGCCAATACCAACCAGTTGCTGATGGAAGTCATGGGCATGCACCTTCCTGGTGCTTCGTTCGTCAATCCCTACACGCCATTGCGTGATGCGCTGACCGCAGAGGCGGCCCGCCAGGTGACGCGTCTGACCAAACAGAGTGGCAGCTTCATGCCGATCGGCGAAATCGTCGACGAGCGCTCGCTGGTCAATTCCATCGTTGCGCTGCACGCGACAGGTGGCTCGACCAACCATACGCTGCACATGCCGGCCATTGCTCAGGCTGCTGGCATTCAACTGACCTGGCAGGACATGGCCGATCTGTCTGAAGTGGTGCCAACCCTGAGTCACGTCTACCCCAACGGCAAAGCCGATATCAACCACTTCCAGGCGGCAGGCGGCATGTCGTTCCTGATCCGCGAGCTGCTGGCTGCCGGTCTGCTGCACGAAAACGTCAATACCGTGGCCGGTTATGGACTCAGCCGTTACACCAAGGAGCCGTTCCTGGAGGACGGCAAACTCGTCTGGCGTGAAGGGCCGCTCGAAAGCCTCGATGAAAATATCCTGCGCCCGGTGGCCCGTCCGTTCTCGCCGGAAGGTGGGCTGCGGGTCATGGAAGGCAACCTGGGGCGCGGCGTGATGAAAGTGTCCGCGGTGGCTCCGGAGCATCAGATCGTCGAAGCACCGGCCAAGGTGTTCCAGGATCAGAAAGAGCTGGCCGACGCTTTCAAGGCAGGCGAGCTGGAGTGCGATTTCGTCGCCGTGATGCGCTTCCAGGGCCCGCGTTGCAACGGCATGCCCGAGCTGCACAAGATGACGCCGTTTCTGGGTGTCCTTCAGGATCGCGGGTTCAAGGTTGCGCTGGTCACCGATGGACGCATGTCGGGCGCTTCGGGCAAGATCCCGGCGGCGATCCATGTCTGCCCGGAGGCGTTCGATGGTGGCCCATTGGCGCTGGTACGCAATGGCGATGTGATTCGCGTGGATGGTGTAAAAGGCACGTTACAAGTGCTGGTCGAAGCGTCAGAATTGGCCGCCAGAGAACCGGCCATCAACCAGATCGACAACAGTGTCGGCTGCGGTCGCGAGCTTTTTGGATTCATGCGCATGGCCTTCAGCTCCGCAGAGCAAGGCGCCAGCGCCTTTACCTCTAGTCTGGAGACGCTTAAGTGAAGTTGGCCCTGGTCGGTGATATAGGCGGTACCAATGCACGTTTTGCCATTTGGGAAGACGACACGCTGCATTCTGTCCGGGTATTCCCGACCATTGACTACGCGGGCCCGGAGAAGGCCATCGAAGTCTATCTGCAGGACCTGGAGCTGCAGCGCGGCGATATCGGTCATGTGTGCCTGGCGGTGGCCGGGCCTGTCGATGGCGATTTTTTCCAGTTCACCAACAGCCACTGGCAATTGAGCCGCAAGGCGTTCTGCGCCGACCTGCAGGTCGATGAACTGCTGCTGATCAACGATTTCACCGCCATGGCGCTGGGCATGACCCGGCTCAAGGATGATGAATACCTGACGGTCTGCCACGGTGTCGGCAAGCCTGATCGGCCGCGCGTGGTGGTGGGGCCGGGGACCGGGCTGGGCGTCGGTACGCTGATCAAACTCGAAGGCAGTCGCTGGATGGCGTTGCCGGGCGAGGGCGGTCATGCCGACCTGCCCATCGGCACCGCGCGTGAGGCGCTGCTGTGGACGCGGCTGATGGCCGAGCATGAACATGTCAGCGCCGAAGTCGTGCTCAGCGGTGCGGGCTTGCTGTTGCTGTATCAGGTCAGCTGCGCGCTGGACGACATCGAACCGGTGCTTAAATCGCCTGCGGCGATCACTACCGCTGCGCTCTCGGGCGACCCGGTAGCTGCGGCAGTGCTGGAACAATTCTGCGTGTTTCTCGGCAGAGTGGTCGGCAACCATGTGCTGGCCCTGGGCAGCCTCGGCGGGGTTTATATCGTCGGCGGCGTGGTGCCGCGCTTCACTGAGTTCTTCATCAACAGCGGGTTCAAGCGCGCCATGGCCGAGAAGGGCGTCATGAGCGACTATTTCAATGGCCTGCCGGTGTGGCTGGTCACGGCCGAATACCCGGGCCTCATGGGGTCAGGCGTGGCCCTGCAGCAGGCGTTTGGTGCGCAGATCTGAGCGATATGGCATAACAACAAAAATTAACAGCCAGACAAGGACGCTTCAACTTGAGCTCAGTCAGTAAATCGATCCTGTTGGTGGATGACGATCAGGAAATTCGCGAGTTGCTGGACACCTACCTGAGCCGCGCCGGTTTTCAGGTGCGCACAGTGGGCGATGGCGCGGATTTCCGTCGAGCGTTCAATGACGAACCAAGCGATCTGCTGATCCTTGACGTCATGCTGCCCGATGAAGACGGTTTCAGTCTGTGTCGCTGGATCCGCCAGCACCCGCGTCAGCCGCATGTGCCGATCATCATGTTGACCGCCAGTTCGGACGAAGCCGACCGGGTCATCGGTCTGGAACTGGGGGCCGATGATTACCTTGGCAAGCCGTTCAGCCCGCGCGAGCTTCAGGCCCGCATCAAGGCCCTGTTGCGACGTGCCCAGTTCGGTCAGGAGCGTCCGGGTGGCGACGTGATCCTGTTTGATGAGTGGCGACTCGATATGGTCAGCCACCGGCTGTTTCACAATGACGGCGAAGAGGTGATTCTGTCCGGCGCCGACTTCGCACTGCTCAAACTGTTTCTCGACAACCCCCAGCAGATTCTCGACCGCGACACCATCGGCAATGCCACACGTGGGCGTGAGTTGATGCCGCTGGAGCGCATCGTCGACATGGCGGTCAGTCGCCTGCGTCAGCGTCTGCGCGACACCGGCAAGTCACCGCGTCTGATCCGCACCATTCGCGGCAGTGGTTACCTGCTGGCCGCAAACGTCAACTCGCAAGCGGGCAACGGCTATTAAACCGACAGGGGCAGGCACAAAGAGAACCGGCCTGCCGCTGCCGCGCTCGTTGCTGGGGCGCATGTTGCTGCTGACCTTGCTGGCAGTTCTTTTGGCGCAGGCGCTGTCCAGCGTGATCTGGTTGTCACAGTTGCGTGCCACGCAGATGGAAGGCTTGGTGACCAGTGCGCGCAGTCTGGCGTACTCGATGGCGGCCAGTGTCAGCTACTTTCGCTCATTGCCGCTGGCTTACCGGCCCATGGTGCTCGACCAGTTACGCAGTATGGGTGGCACACGGTTCGTGGTGTCACTCAACGATCACCCGCTGGACATGCAGATCATGCAGCCCACCCCTCGCAAGCAGGCGGTGCTGGACGTGGTGGGCGAGGTGCTGCGCCAGCGACTGGGCAATGGTCCGGACATCACCGTATGGTTCGCGCGGCCCGAAGAACTGCGGATCTTCAACAGCGGCCTGAAGCTCGACGAGCTGCCGCGTTCGTGGGCGCATTACGCGCTGACACTCGAGCCGGTGAACCCGCCGGTGCTGGTCACGCAAATCGAAATGGCGCCGGGCGAGTGGTTCTACATTGCCTCGCTGCTGCCCGAACCCTACACCTCGCTGGAGGAGCAGGAGCTGCCTCTTCAGCAGGTCTCGTTCATTGTCCTGACCAGCGCATTTCTGCTGTTGTTCATCGGCTTGCTGGTGCACTGGCAGAGCCGCCCGCTCAAGCGTCTGGCGCGGGCCGCACGGGACATGTCGCTGGGCGCGGACGTCGAACCTGTGGTCGAGGGCGGCGGCAGCGAAGTCATCGAGGTCAGCCGGGCGTTCAATGCCATGCGCACACGGATCAGTCGCTACCTGACTGAGCGGGGGCAGTTGTTCAGTGCCATTTCCCATGATTTGCGTACGCCCATCACCCGTTTGCGCTTGCGGGTCGAGCTGCTCGAGGACGAGCAACTGCAACGCAAATTCAGTCGCGACCTGGATGAACTGGAGCTGCTGGTCAAAGGCGCGCTGCAGTGCGTCAAGGACACTGATATTCATGAAAACATCGAGCCGGTAGACCTCAACGCGCTGCTTGAGTGTCTGGTCGAACCCTGGCTGCTTGCTGACGGCAATGGGCGGGTCACGCAGCAGGGTGAGGCTCAGGCTGCCTATTCAGGCAAACCGCTGGCGCTCAAGCGCTGCATCGGCAACCTGATCGATAACGCGCTCAAATACGGTGATCGCGCGCATCTGAAAGTCGAAGACGATGCCCAGGCGTTCGTACTGCATGTCGATGACGAAGGTCCTGGCGTTCCCGAGCAGCGTCTCGAACACGTTTTCGAACCGCATTTCCGTCTGGCAGGCAATCAGCAGCAGGGCTACGGTCTCGGCTTGGGCATCGCTCGCAACATTGCCCACAGTCATGGCGGCGAAGTCAGCCTGCAGAACCTGCGTGACGGAGGGTTGCGGGTAACATTGTACCTGCCGAGAACTGTGGAATGACGCGCTGCACAGTGGCTTTTGGCTAGCGATTGCACCGGGATTTCAATTGTCACCATTCTGTGACAATCACGCGTCCCTTCGTTACTGTCGGCGCGTCAGGCTTGGTTAGACTCCCACGAAGCGCAAGCACCAGACTTGCTCATGCATAACAACAAGAAAGGTCAATTCGATGAATTCCATGTCACGTCTCGCTGTTGTCATCTCTCTCGCTTCGTTGT
>Ga0308164_10000761_pt1 | contig 45203 bp, 51 predicted proteins | sample PhyTR2_FD_201031 | JGI IMG/M metagenome (GOLD analysis project Ga0308164, IMG submission 201031) | Phyllosphere microbial communities from UC Gill Tract Community Farm, Albany, California, United States - DLSLT.R2 | ecosystem: Host-associated > Plants > Phyllosphere > Unclassified | place: USA...
CTTCTCCATTCTTAAAGGATTTGTAGAAATCCTTGTTGTTTAATAATTCTTCTTTGTCGATCATAACTATATAGGTTAAAAATAATAAAAAGTTATTTCCGTAAAATTTTTTGAGCTATGAGGGCTCAAAATTTTCCAGAATAACTTTTTAACTTACACAGTTAGTGAGACACTACCAAAAAACTGTTTCAGATAAATGAAACAGCTTTTATTTTTACTTAATAATCTCTCCTTTATAATATTTTTCCAGAAAGAAACCCAAATCTGCACGGTACCCAATTCCTGAAGCTTCGAATTTCCAGCTTCCGTTTTTCTTATACAGCCTTCCGAACTCGATTCCTGTTTCTATTGAGAAATCTTCGTCTAACTCATACTTTGCAATTTCCTGATTGTTATTCTGATCGACAATCCGGATGTAAGAATTTCTTACCTGCCCGAAGTTTTGTCTTCTTCTTTCAAAATCTTCAATGGTTACTACAAAAAGAATTTCTTCTACGCTCTGATCTACTTTTTCCAGATCGATCATAATGGCCTCATCATCGTCACCGTCACTGTTTTTCCCACTCGGATCATCACCGGTATGCGTTAATGCGCCATCAGGAGAATTCAGATTATTATAAAAGACAAAATACTCTTCGCTTACCAATTTCCGCTGGGCATCTATCATAATTGCTGAAGCATCCAGATCAAAATCATAACCCGTTCCTTCATTGGGATCCCAACCGAGACCGATGGTCATTTTGGTGAGTCCGATGTCTATTCGTTGTCCTTTCTGTAAGTTGATTGCCATGTTCTATAACTTTATGCCTAAGATAGTTTTGATTTGACAAATTTCCAAATTATCAGCTTAAAAAAACATTAAAAAAAGCCCGATCAAAAAGATCAGGCAATATAGTGTTACAGTAATGATCAGATTTTATTGAGTTTGTGAATCTGATGCTGAAGCAAGCTTACTTCTCGCCTTTGCCAGCATCGGGATAGATACCAGTCCGGTTGTCAGCATGATCACAATTTGTAAAGGAAGAGATATAAATGAGTATGTCAAACCCATTTCACCTCCGAATTCTGCACTTTTCCCCATAGAAAGAAACAGTGCCATAAATCCGTATTTCATTGCGAGATTAAAAGCTCCGATTCCGCCACTTGCAGGAACAATCATTCCCAAAGTACCGACAACGATAATGAAAAATCCGTCGGCAATGGTAAAATCTGAAGTTTCCGGCAATGCAAAACAGACAAGATAAGCAGCCATATAATAACAGATCCAGATTCCTAAAGTGTACAGAATAAATTTTACTTTTTGTTTTAATTTAAATATCGAGGTTAAACCCTGAAGAATACCTTTTCCAAAATTTAGTAATTGTTCTTTTTTATATTTATAAAAAACCAAAATAGCTGAAATTACAGCCAAAACAATTGCAATTTTTAAATAAAAATAAAATGAATCAAAATCAGTAACTCCCAATTTCATTGTGATCCTTTCGAAAAAATTAGGAACAAAAATTTCCTTTTTTTCTTTTTGTTCAGTTACAAAATCGTAAAATGAGAAAATAGCATCATACTTAAAAATCACCGTCAAAACTAAAAATCCCATCATACAAACCAAATCTACTACCCTTTCCAGAATAATAGTTCCGAAAGATTGGTCTACAGGCACTTTTTCCACGCCATACAAAGCAGTTGCACGCGCCACTTCTCCACTTCGGGGAATCGTTAAATTCATCAGATATCCGAAAGAAATCGTCCAAAAAGCATTTGAAGTTGAAATATGGTGTCCCATAGGTTCCAGCAGCAAATTCCAACGGACAGCTCTGAACCAATAGGCCAGAACGCCAAAAAATGCGGCAAAGACTACCCACATATAATTGGCTTTTGCTAAAGACTTTTTCACGATAGCAACATCAAAATCTCTGAGAGCAAGCCACAGAAAAAAACCTGCAAACGCAAGCGAAATAATAAGCGTAAGAACCGATTTTAAAGGACTGGTAGATTTTTTTTCCATGAATTACGTAAGAAGGTTGGTTTTCTCATCCGGGAAAACAATTTTCGGCTGAAAATCTCTGGCTTCTTCGGGAGTCATCTGGGCATAAGCAATGATGATAATGATATCGTCTCTCTGTACTTTTCTGGCAGCAGGACCATTAAGGCATACCTCGCCGGATTTTCTTTTTCCTTTAATGACATACGTGTCAAAACGTTCGCCGTTATTAACGTTGACGATATAAACCCTCTCTCCTACAACCAAACCGGCTGCTTCAATAAGTTCTTCGTCAATCGTTATACTTCCTATATAATTAAGGTCTGAAGCGGTTACTCTTACCCTGTGAATCTTAGATTTAAATACTTCTATTAACATAATGCAAATTTATTAATAATATTTAATAAAATGACCGTAAAATATATTTTAGAACTACCACAAAGTCAGACATTTATTCATAACAAAATAATATATTCTCTATCCGCTTACACATTTTACAACGAAAATGATAAAACGATCAAAACTAAGTATAAAATTTAGGATTTAATAAAAATAAAATTTAATTTCATTTTTTTCAGAAATCTAATACACATAAGCAGTTGGCATGATTTTAGTATCTGCAAACGTAGATTTTTCGCAAAAACTCAGATTATGATATTTTGATTGATTCACGGTTAAAATAAAAAATAATTACAAGTTTTTATAAAAAATTTGCACAATTTGAAAATTGTATTATATTTGCTACAATTACTAACTAACTTTTAATATAAAAATTATGAACAAGTCTGAATTAATCGACGCAATTGCGAAGGATGCAGGAATTACTAAAGTTGCAGCAAAGGCTGCTTTGGAATCTTTTATTTCTAACGTTTCAAATACGCTAAAGGAAAAAGACGGGAAAGTGTCCCTAGTAGGATTCGGTACTTTCTCTGTATCTGAGAGAGCTGCAAGACAGGGGATAAACCCCGCTACAAAAAAGCCGATCAAGATTGCTGCTAAAAAAGTAGCAAAATTTAAAGCCGGCGCTGATTTGGCAACTGCTGTTTCAGGTGTTAAGAAAAAATAATCCACCCGATTATAAAAATGGAAACCTCATCAGAAGATGAGGTTTTTTTATTTCAACAGATTATGGGGCAAGCCTGGATGTTTCCCAGTCCATATCTTTTAATGTATAGATTATTCTGTCGTGCAGCCTGTTGGGTCTTCCCTGCCAAAATTCTATTTCGTATGGTTTCGCAAGATAGCCGCCCCAATTTTTGGGTCTTGGTATTTCAGAGTTTATCATCTCCTTTTCCAGCTCTTTTAATTTTAGTTCCAGAAATTCTCTGTTGGGAATCACTTTACTCTGCGGGGAAACCACTGCGCCAAGCTGGCTTCCTTTGGGACGGGAATGAAAATAACCATCGCTCAGATTTTCGGCAATTTTTTCTACATCAGCTTTGATGATAATCTGTCTTTCCAGGCCTGGCCAGAAAAAATGGAGACAGGCTTTATGCGTTTTGTCTATAGCTTTTCCTTTTCTGCTTTCATAATTGGTGTAAAAAATAAAACCTTCGTATGTATATTCTTTAAGCAAAACCATTCTTACTCTGGGACAGCCATCGTCTTCCACTGTAGAAACCGCCATTGCATTTGCCTCAGAGACCGTAGGATTGGATGACGCATCCAAAAACCAGTCTCTAAACTGCTCTATCGGGTTTTCTTTAATCTCACTTTCAATAAGTTGAGCTTTTTCATAGACTTTTCTCTTGTCGTGAAGGTTTTCCATAAATAATTTTTATTAAATTTGAGTATGAATTACTCATACAAAGGTAAAATATTAATTTCCACGCCCGATATTTCCGGAGATATTTTTTCCAGATCAGTAGTTCTTATCATAGAACATGATGACAATGGTGCTTTTGGTCTTATCCTGAATAAAAAAAATGCTAAGATGAGCAGAAGATTCAGAGATTTCTTTGATTTTAAAATTGAAGTTTATGACGGCGGGCCCGTAGAAAACGAGAAAGTTTTTTTCATCATTAAAGGAAAGAAGATTTCGGAAGTTTTTACAGAGATTAACAGTGATTTTTATGTAACTGAAGATATAGAAACGGTGATCAATGCTGTTCTAAGTAAAGAAATAAGCATTGATGATGTGAAGATATTTTCAGGATATTCCGGTTGGGGAGCATTACAGCTGGACAGCGAAATCAACCGTAAAGTGTGGACAGTGGTAGATGTTTACAATCTGGATTATACGCTTCCCAACGATCAGACCTTATGGAAATCGATCATGCAGAATCTAGGCGGAGAATATCTTTTGTGGGCCAATGCGCCTGAAGATATTTCTTTAAACTAATGATTACTTCACAAAGAAGCGAGTTACATTTAACAGACTTTAAGTATTCATTACATAATTTTTAACATTCTTTTCACGTTCTTTGTTTAAATAAAAACAAATACTATGAACGTCAAAAAACTACTGATTGCCCCCTTACTTGCTGCCGCATTTTTGTCATTTAAACCTGCAGATAAGAAGATTATCGTCATCGATGCCGGTCATGGCGGACAGGACAGCGGAGCCACGTTTGATAAGGATTCTGAAAAGAAAATCGTCCTGGATATTGCTTCAAAAATTAAAGAAATAAATAATTCTCAAAGTAAATATGAAGTGGTCTTAACACGAGCAGACGATTCTTACCCCAGTATTTCTGAAAGAACTGAAAAAATAAACAGTCTGAATCCTGAAATGGTGATCTCCCTTCACATGAACAGAACCCCGGAAAATGAGACTTCGAGAAATGGGCACGAAATATTCGTGCAGAACTCTGATGCTTCAAAAAACATAGCAGATAACATTTCTAAAAAGCTGGGTAAATGCAGTATTTCGGAAAGAAACCTACACATTCTGAGAGAATCTAAAGCTCCCGCTGTACTGGTGGAATTAGGATTTATCAATAATACCGAAGACCGCAAATATTTAACCAGCCCAAAAGGGCAAAAAGAAATTGCACAGAAGTTTGTTGAATTTTTCAACGAGCAATAGACAAACCCTACACTTTCTGATTGTATCAGAATAAAACCCGGTAAAGGACGTTATTGTTGTTTACCGGGTTTGTCAATTTACTGCGGAAAGCTGTTTTTCCAGCCTTCTACCAGCTCTGAAAAGCGGGTGCTTTCAAATGTTTTGTTTCTGATTTTCTTTACCGAAAATATTCCTTTCTCGTCTGAAATCATGAGGATTTCTTCAGCCTTTTGAGACTCAAATGCAATGATCTCATGTTCCTGAATATCGGCAAGATTATTTTTGTGCAGAAAGGTCACAAAATTTTCCAGCAGCGGAGAAATGTAAGCACCTTCAGAATGCTTGGGAACTTTTATCACATTACCCTCCAGAAAGAGAAGATTTCCCGATGTAGAGCGTGCAATTCTTTTATTAGGATTCAAAAGAATCACATCATCCAGATCATTTTCCTCTGCGTAAATTCCGGCATAAATGTTTTCCGGACTGTGAACTCTGATATTGCTCAAAAGATGATTACTCACATTGATCTCCTTAATTAAATCTAATTCTAAAGATCTTCCGTCAATGGCCAGGACATCACTCATCTCACTCACTTCAAAGAAGTAAGAAACCGTAGATTTTGATAAGGTAATTCCGTCAGAATTTCTGTATACCAGGAAATTGATGATCCCGTTTTGCAGCCCTCCTTCATCGATTACTTTTTCTTTAAAAAGAGTCTGAAAAAACTCAAGAGTATACGTTAAAGGGATATGCATTCTCATTTTTCTCATAGATGCCATTAGAAAGAAATAGCATTCTTCATCCATGATCAATTGAGAATTTCTTACGAAAAATGAAACTTTCACAGCATCTCCCAAAAGAAATGCTCTGTTTTTAAGCTCGAGTTCTTCTGATGTAAAATAGGTATTTTTCATACGAAGATTTTTATTGTTTTTAAATGCCGCAGGCAATCGCAGTGTTTCAGGGGATGTATCCAGAGATAAAAGCGATGTCAAAGTATGATGATTTATAAAAAAATAATGAACGATAAATCGTTCATCAGTTTTACCATTAAGTGAGTACTGCTAACTAAGCAGCACCTAATTTTATTCTAAGGTTTTCTATGAGATTTTCCCAGTACAGCGCATTTTCTTCTTCGTCGCCTTCTTCACAAAAATCTGTAATATTGAGAGCCAAATCTTCTGTAATATCGTCAATAGTGATCGTCATTTCAAAGAAGTGTTTTGTACCTTCATCTTCTTCCCATCTGAAACGTACGAAACCTTCAGGCTTGTATCTGATCAAAGTTGCTTTTTCTTCAGAACCTCCACCCCAACTAAAATAGAAATCGTCACCTTTCTCTACCACATCATCTGCAAACCACTCAGATAATCCCTCTGCACTAGCCAAATATTCGTACAGAATCTCTGAAAGACAATGCATTGGGAACTCGTAATGGACTTTATGTTTCGCCATATAACTTATTTTTAACGTCACGCAATATATAAATTAATTTTTTTATTACACAAAAAAGTAAATATATTTTTATGCTTTATGAATGATATTTATCAGAAAAATTCATTTATTTTTTTTATTCAGGATTTTTATTCCGGACTTTACTTTAACTCACAAAAAATCCTCTTCATTGGAGAGGATCGTTGTGGATGCCAAAAACATATTTAGAGGTCTTCATTCAAAACGTCCAGAATAATCTGACAGCCTTCTTCTATTTCGCTTGCAGAAAGCGTCAACGGTGGTGAAATTCTCAGATATTCGTTTCTGTATAACTGCCAGAATACAATCAGGCCTTTTTCCATACACCGTTTTGCAACATTTAGGGTATAATCCGGTGTTCCCAGATTGACGGCAAGCATCAGTCCTTTTCCATTAATATTTTTAATTTTCGGATGTACTAAAAGTTTTCTGAAAAGCTTTTCTTTCCCGGCCACCTCATCCATCAGTCCGCTTTCTAAAACTTCTTTCAAAGTAGCATGAGACGCTGCTGCTATCAAAGGATTTCCGCCAAAAGTAGTGATGTGTCCCAATTTTGGTGAATGAGAAAGACTTTCCATGATTTTTCTTGAACTCATAAAAGCTCCTACAGGAACTCCACCTCCCATTCCTTTTCCCATGACCAGAATATCAGGAACGATCCCAAAATGCTCGAAAGAAAATAATTTCCCTGTTCTTCCGAAGCCCGGCTGAATTTCATCTAAAATCAAAAGTGCGCCTACTTCTTCGCATCTTCTTTTCAATTTAATTAGATAATCATCATTCGGAACCAGAAACCCTGCTGCTCCCTGAATGGTCTCCAGAATGACACAGGCTGTTTTTTCCGTAATCTTGGCGAAATCTTTTTCATTATTCAATTCAATGAAAGAAACCATTGGTAACAAAGGGCGAAATTCTCTTTTATGATATTCGTTCCCCGAAACACTTAATGCTCCGTGTGTATTTCCGTGATAAGAGTTTTTGAAAGAGACAATCTCTTCTCTTCCTGTATATCTTTTGGCTAATTTTAAACTTCCGTCGATGGCTTCGGCTCCGCTATTAACCAAATATGTAATTTCTAAAGGATCCGGTGTAGCTTCTGCCAACAATCTGCAAAGTTCTACCGGTTTTTCCTGAGCGTATTCTCCGTAAACCATTACGTGAAGATATTTGTCTGTCTGTTCTTTGATTGCATTGACAATCTTTGGATGAGAATGCCCCAAAGTATTGGCAGAGACACCTGCCACAAAATCAAGATATTTCCTGCCGTCTTTTCCGAAAATATAGCTTCCTTCCGCTTTTTCTACTTCAAAACCTGCTGCAAACTGCGTGGTCTGCGCCTGATATTTAAAAAAATCCTGTTGCATTTCTATGGATAAAATTTTGGCAAAGCTAAAGAAGATAAGTTAGATGATGAAATTTTTGCGGAAAGATGTATATTTTTTCTGGGGCAAGCTTCAACTTTGTGTTTTCAGCTATTATCTATAGGAGTAAAAACAGCTTACCTTTCTGAATGGATCTTAAAGAAATGCTTATTATTTTGAATTTTGAAAAAGCTAAGTAGGGAAAAATAAAAAGCAGGCGTGCTTTTAGAAATTGCACGCCTGCTTTTTTGAAAAGCTTTAGACGATTTGGGTAAAACCTTTAGAGCTTTTGGTAAAATCCTTTAGTGGGGTTTCAGTAATCAAATATTTGTGTTTTTATCATTGTTCAAAGTTGCAAACTTTGCGCAACGGGGGAAAAACTGCGATTTCTCATGACGAGTTTTTTGAAGAATTGAAGAATTAATTTGCTTTTTTATATAAAATCAAAACCCGCCAAAAAGGCGGGTTTTGTTGTTTGTGATTTAGTTCGAATTAATAACTTTTCCTTTCACTCTAAAAATATCAATACTATCAATAGGTACGTTTGCTTGTTATAGTATCATTTTTGAGGTAGTATAAAAATATTTATATTCTGGAGAAAGTCCACTGCAAGCACCGATTTCCTTTTTATTACTTCCTTTTTTGTGAGATACACTTACACATGCAGCATCTCCGGAAACAAATGTCACACCTATAAGATTACCACTAGAATCAAAAATGTCTTTAGGATATTTTATAAGACTCTCATCGATTTTCATAAATGAGTGATGATATTTTGATAATTTTCACGAGTAATACTTCCCGTAACTTTTGTTTTCTTATTTTTTATAACACGAAATGTACTAGACTTTTTTGGAATCCTTGTTGTCTCAAAACGAGTATCATAATATGACAAGATTACTTTTGTTCTCTTCTTCTTGGGAATGAGCTTTACATCCACTTTATACTGGTACATATAAAGCTTACTATATTTGAATGTATATACTCCTGCGCACAAGAACTCATTAGCGAAAGTATTAAGACTAAAATTATATTTTTCATTTTCTACAACTTACGGCTGCTTTGTCAACACAATATCTTTAGGGAAATTAATAGGATAATCACCATGTTGGGCTACGTAAGCAGCGTGAATACAATTGTCTACTGGAAAGCTATATGTATATTGAAAATGCAATGTCATTTTTTTATGTACCTCGTCAAAGTTGGTGATTTCCAAAGACGCATATTTGTTGCACATATTTTTTGGAGAGAAAATAAAGCTTTTATTAGGATTGTTATTTGGCATTCCAAAAATTCCGCTTATTTCAGGACTTGTATAGCTGAAATTAGATATTCTGTCAATTTCAACAATGCCATTTTGATCCATAACTTTTCTTTCGCCTAAGATTTCATCCCTATAATATGGATAATTATCATCATAGTGATATTTTACTTTTCTAAGGTCTAAATAAATTGTCTTTCCAGCCCATGTTCCTTTCCATAATCCAACGTATTTATTTAGTTCACCGTCTATATCTTTGTAGTAGCCATTAATAGGAATATCGCCACCATAATTCAAGGGAAATTCTTGCGCTGAAGCAATGCTTGATGTTATGATTGCAAAGAATGCATATATAAATTTCTTCATCATATTTTTATTATTTATGGACATTGGATTGATTGTTTAAAATTACCGTCTAGTTTTATTTCGGTCGTGGTATGATCTTCTTTATCAAGCCTGTAGACTTTAAGCCCCGGAATATAGGTATTGATATTCATATTTTTCGTCAAAAACTTCAAAAATAAAGTTTCAAAATCGTTGTTCGGTATGTTAGAGGCATTCGCTTTATCAAGTTGATCCTTATAGTCCTTAATTAGTTTATTCATTTGCTCATCTGTATAATTTGGGAAAGGTACAACATCTTTACCATCAAACATTAGGGTATAGTTTCCGTACTTGGTGACTACAGTATAGGTAAGATTTCTGATGTTTACTTGCTTGTCTGCATTCGCAGGAATAGCATTCCATGCTTTTGCCCAGATGATCCATCGGTTAAATTCCATAATATCTCCGGCGAAAAGATAGGATATATACCGTCAAAATGAGTATGCATGAAAGCATAGATGTGATAGTGAAAAGTAAAATCTACTTTATTAGACCCCAGAGGAGATTCTAAATATTGATTGGGTGGGGTTGCTTTGTCCGGGAATAGGGGTTCCCATCGTATAACCGGTTTCCGAACTAAAATTTATATTTCCAAAAAGGGTAGTTGCATTACCTTTAAAGATTCCGTTGGTGATCAAAGCCTGCAATCTTTGACAAGACGTTGCTTTTATCGTCGGCAGGTTCGGCATTGTAGGGATCTCATCAGGATTTCCGCTGCCCAATCCTCCTGTTTCACCGATACTCATACCGCCACCCGGCTCACCGTCATCCCCTAAGCTGGTGTCTGCACCACAAACCAATGCCACCATTGTAAAGCTTTTAGGAGCATTATCACCGGTCATGTCACAGCTTTGTCCCGGCATATGATGCTCTTTACTGGTACAAGGTATATTAATGGTAACTGTCTGGTAAGAACATGATGTCTTGGCAAGGCTTCCGCTGTACGTTCCCGTAGCAAGCTCCATTACGGTGGTTTTTCCATTTGTATCCATATAACCGCCGTCAATTAAAATTTGTTTTTCCGCAGAGGTAAAATTGTAAGTTACAAAAGCTCTTTATAAGTTCCATCAGGAAGAGAACTTAAGACCAAATTTTCCAAAGGTGCATCCGTAGGAGCATTATCATGCTTAATGTTGAAGGTGTAGCTGTAGAAACCTATACCGTTCTCTATATAGATCACATCATCGGTATCTATAGAAACACCGTTTCCGTAGTTCACGATTTTCCCAAAAGCACTGCTTTTTTCTTTAAACTTTGCCTCTGCCTTTTTCAATTAGGAAGAAGTTTTGCCTTGTGTTGGGCTTCGTCTAAAGAAATTATTTTGGAAGTGAGCTGAAACGCGTTGCTGTTGTTGTAGGTTTCTTTCTCGGGAAGTATATCCTGTCGACAGGATTGATAAGATAGCAAAGCTATCATCATCAGGCAAAGCCTGAGCATTAGTTTTTTTTCCACACCAATTTTGTTTGGTTTTTAATGGGTTAAATATATAAAAAAATCACGTAGCAAAGATGTAAAAAATACTGATACCACAATGCCCTATTTTTGATGCATGATTTTGTCTGAAAAAAAATTATATTTATCTACGCTAAACAGGCCTCATGAACACAACCGTAGGAAAGAGAATAAGAACCTACCGAGAAGAAAAGGTTTTTCACAGGAAGAACTGGCAGAAAAACTGCACATTTCGCGATCAACGTATCAAAGAATAGAAAACGGTGAGACCAACTCATCTGTAATTCTCTTGAGATAAAATTGGATGAAATTTTAAAACCAGAAGAAGGATATGTTCAAGTAAACAGAGAAAATACATCTAATGAGAATTCTAGTAATAATATGATTCAGAATCAGACTAATCATTATCATAGTTCTGATAAACTTATAGAAAGTTTCCAAGAACAGATTGCTTTACTGAAAGAAGAGAACCAAAGATTGAGAGAAGAAAACCATCTTTTGAAATCTCAAAAATAAAACTAAAAAAAATCATGCGGATGAGTTTATCAATTTATCCGCATCAATTTTATAATTCATCCGCATAACTTTTGAAGTTGATGCGGATGATTTTTTTATACCATTCAATTACTTTATAAAAAAGTATTGGGGTTTTGCCTAAAACGTCCGCATCTTTTAATCAAAACGTCCGCATCTTTTTGTGCAAAGATGCGGACGTTTTTTTACTAAAGACCAAATCGGTTGATTTCTTCGTTTTATCTTCTTACTCTCTTAGGTTTCTTAGCTTCTTCTGTGGCTTTCTGCTTATCTATAATTTCCTGAGCCTGATTAAAGAGTGTATCGGCAGATTCATATTTGATCTCCTCATAATTTGGTGTATCAACCAAAATATCCTGCCATTTTCTTATTCTGTCTTTGGTGTTCCAGTTAAAATCCGGGAATTTCTTTTTATCGGGACCTATCTTACTCATTGGATACGTGGAAGATAAAGCTCCGATGCTGCAGGAAATAATCTGCAATTCCTGCTGCTCGAACAGTGAACCGATGATTCCGCATGATGAAAGGGTAATTCCCAGTCTTTCGTTCTGCTTTGTTTTTTCGTTGTAGTCATCATCGTAGGTGATGGATTGTGCATTTCCGATCACTTTGATTTCCTTAATGTCTTTTCCTTCGTAATAGACTGCCATCTGCTTCCCTTTCACCTGGTTAAACTCATCTTTCATATTCAGAGAATCTGCTTTGCTGATGGCAAAACCGTTTCCGATTACTTTAAGAGAATCTATATTTTCTGTCTGGGTATTGAAATAAGCTTCCACTTTATCTCCGGTTACCTGTTTTTCTCCGCTCCACAGAATAGGGTCTTTGTACATGTGCATCACGCCGTCGGTTTCATTGAAGGCAATAGAATCTGCTCTTCCCTGTGCATTAGATTTATAAATTCTGGCTTTTTTGAAAGCCCGCAGATAACTTTTCTTAACATTTGTGGAATCTAATTTCTGATAAGAAAGTATTTTCTCCGCTGCAAAGTAAATAGAATCTTTTTCCAGAATTTTGACAGCGTAAGGATTTTTGGTCATCATCGCAGAATCTTTTTTCTCAAAAATCTCTCCGTATCCTCCTTTTAAATATCTTTTTTCCAAAGGATCATCCAGGGTTACATTTCCCGTAGCTTTTCCGAAACCCGTAAGCTGATTGTAATAAAGGGCATCTCCGGTAAGGATTTTATCGTTGTAATAGATCTTTGAATTTTTATTGAGAAAAGATTCTTTGGTATTCAGATTATGCGTTCCTTTCTCTGTAAAGATTCTGTTTTTAGGATTTTTTCTATTGGTAATGGTAGTAGGACCATTGATGTCAACAATATTGGTATTCTGGTTTTGCACCACATTGATCCCGTCCAGAATATAATCTTTATCTTCAATTCTTACATTATCCGTCAGATTGATGGTACGAAGCGTTAAATTATAGGTGGCAGATTTTGAGTAGGTGGTACTTTTACCGTCATTGATGGTTCCTCCCGTATTGTAGTATGCAAGATTCGAAGCTCTGTCATAATACATCGTTTCGGTTTTTATCACGGTACCTTTAGGATCATTCAGCACTACATTTTTTCTTGCAACGCCCTTCTGGGTATTGCCATCGTACTCCATTTCCTGAGCCGTTATAACAGAGCCGTCAGTATTCTGAAGCCTGGTATCTCCGGAAGCTTTTACAAAGTTTTCTTCATCATACATCACCACAAGATCTGCCGTAAGTACTGAACCCTGATGTTCTATCTGTACGTTTCCTACCAGATATCTGTTGCCGTCATATTTTGTGTCTTTCCTGATTTCATCCGCATGGATGATCTTTACTTTATTGTTAAGATCAGATTTCGGCGGCTTGTTTTTCACGGGATTCTGTAAAAAAGGATCTCTCTCTACAGGTTTTGTCTTATCCTGTGCCAATGTGAAAGTGGACAGTAGAATGAACAGAAAAACAAATATTCTCATGGATTAATCATTCTTGGTGCCATAAAAATACAGCGAATGCGAATCAATTTTTACACCGAAAGCTTCTTCTATAGCTTCTTTAATTCCTTGAATTCTAGGGTCGCAAAACTCGATGATTTCCTCAATCTCCTTGTCTGAATCTTTTTTATAAATCACAAGATGATCATGCTGCTTGTCAAAATAAGACTTCTCATAAGATGATGAAGTGAGCGTCTTTTCCCCAAACTGGTGTTTACGGATTAATCCGGCATCCAGAAAAATTTCTATTGTATTGTAGATAGTAGCTTTGGAGACATGATATTTCTTCTGCATCATCAAAAGATAGAGATCATCCACATTGAAGTGATGCTCCATATTGTAGATTTCCTCTAGGATGGTATATCTTTCTGGTGTATTTCGAAAACCTTTTGCTAAAAGGTAATTTCTTAAAACATCTTTTATTAAGGTTATATTTTTTTCTTTTTGTAAAGTATCCATTAAAAAATTTATACTACAAATTTATCGAATTTTATTTAAATAGAATGTACCACTTGAAGATAAAGCCTCTATCTGAATTTGCAAAGCATACACTTATACCTGTTCTATTCTTTTAACAGGAATTGTTTCCTCCGTAAGTGGCGCAGATTCTACAACGACATTGTGCATGGTAACGCCCCAGGCTTTAAAATCATCACTCCCGATATACTTCACAAAATTGTACAAACTTAAAGTAACTTTCTGTTTTACAGTCAGAAGTATATCGTTAATATATGTATTATCTATCACTACATACTTCAGATCTGGCGGTATATTATGCGCTCTTAATGAAGGATGGCTGCTTCTTGACGGAATGGTGCCTTCCGCCATCAGATCTTTCAGAACCATATTGAAGTAATCATTAATTCTTCTGTCTATTTTAAATCCTAAAAGGAAATTTACTTTATAAATCGTTCCCGGCAGAATTTCCTCTACACTGTACTTAAAAGTATAAGGATCTTCCTGATTGATAATGCTGAGTATGAAATAATGGTCTGCTCTTTTAGGCTGCTTTTTGATGATGGAATAGATGATTTTAGACTCAATTTCATCATTGTATTTTGCTCTGCTTAAATACGCAAGATTGGTACAGTATTTTGGTATGGTCTCATCCAGCTTCATATCTTTGATGATAGAGACATACTTACTAATTTTAACAAAATTGATAAACTTTGCTTTTATCTGTCTTCCGTTATACCATGAGTACATACAAATCCCTATAAAGCCTGCAAGAACCACCGTAATCCAACCGCCATCGAAAAACTTAATGATATTTGCACTGAAGAAACCTAATTCAATAGCACCGTACAATAAAAAGAAACTTAAAACAATAAGCTTGTTGACTCTTTTCTTCAGCAGCCAGAAGGTAAGCAAGATGGTCGTCATAAACATGGTCACCGTGATCGAAAGACCGTAAGCAGCTTCCATTCTGTGAGACTCTTTGAAATAAAGTACAACAATAATACAGAACAGCAGCAATCCCCAGTTTATTCTTGAAATATACATCTGCCCTTTGACACCAGAAGGATAATCAATTTTTTGGTTTGGCCATAAATTGAGAGACATCGCTTCAGAGAAAATAGTAAAAGAACCTGTAATTAAAGCCTGAGAAGCGATAATTGCAGCAGCTGTTGCCAGTACAACTCCGGGAAGAATCATCCATTCCGGCATTATTCCAAAAAAAGGATTTACTCCGTTTCCCTGTACAGTTTCGTAATTTTTCAGTAACCAAGAGCCTTGTCCTAAATAATTCAGGATCAGCATGAGTTTAACAAAAACCCAGCTTACTCTTATGTTTTTCGCACCGCAATGTCCTAAATCAGAATACAATGCTTCCGCTCCTGTAGTACATAGAAAAACGGCTCCCAAGATAATAATGGCACTTGGGGAGTTTGCAATCAGTTTATAAGCATAATAAGGATTAAAAGATTTTAAAATAGAAAAATCCTGTACAAGATGCGAAACTCCCAGAATTCCTAACACCAAGAACCAAATCACCATTACAGGTCCGAAAAACTTTCCTATAAAAGAAGTACCGAACTGCTGAACGACAAAGATGACAATTAAAATAGCACAGGTAATAGGTACAATTGGGGTGTGCGGATTGTAAATTTCTAAACCTTCAATTGCCGACATTACCGTAAGTGAGGGCGTAATCACACCATCTGCAACCAAAGCCGAGGCTCCAATGATAGCAATGAGGTAAAGCCAACGTTTTTTAAGATTTTTAATGAGCGAAAAAAGAGCTAAAATCCCTCCTTCACCCTTATTGTCTGCACGAAGCGCTATGATAACATACTTTAAAGTTGTCTGGAGAGTAAGCGTCCATATAATACAGGAAAGCGCACCTTCTATGTATTCATCAAACGGCATTGCGGCACCAATTTCTCTTGCATTTACAATCGCTTTCATCACATAAAGCGGTGATGTACCGATATCTCCAAAAACGATTCCTAAAGAAACCAAAACTCCTACATAAGAAAGTTTTTTAAGGTCCAGATGATGACCCCCACCAATAACGTCTGCCATGTCAGCTAATTAATTTGAAAGCGCAAATGTATACTAAATTTATGATCCTCAATGCAATTTGTGATACATTGTATAAATGAAAAAACTTCCTTTCGGAAGTTTTTTTCTATGATTTAACGTACATTGCTTTCTTTATTTCCTCTTTCACTTTCTCAAGTTTCGGGAACCAGTCTGCAAACAGCGCTGCAGAATAAGGAGCAGGTGCATCCGGTGTGGTAATTCTTTTGATAGGGGCATCCAGATAATCAAATGCTTTTTGCTGTACCATATAAGTAATCTCTGAGGATACAGAACCAAACGGCCATGCTTCTTCCAAAATTACCAATCTGTTTGTTTTCTTTACAGAAGTCAAAATGGTATCAAAATCCAAAGGACGTACCGTTCTCAGATCGATCACTTCAACAGAAATACCCTCTTTAGCCATATCTTCAGCTGCCTGAATTGCTAGTTTCATGATTTTGCCGAAAGAAACCAAAGTTACATCTGTACCTTCTCTTTTCACCTCTGCTTTTCCTATTGGCAGGTAATATTCTTCTTCAGGAATTTCCATTTTGTCTCCGTACATCTGTTCAGACTCCATGAAAATTACCGGATCGTTATCCTGAATTGCAGTTTTTAATAATCCTTTCGCATCATAAGGGTTTGAAGGAACCACTACTTTAAGTCCCGGAACATTTGCAAACCAGTTTTCAAATGCCTGAGAATGCGTAGCACCCAACTGTCCTGCAGAAGCTGTAGGACCACGGAAAACGATAGGGCAATTCCACTGTCCACCGCTCATCTGGCGGATCTTTGCAGCATTGTTGATAATCTGATCGATTCCCACAAGTGCAAAGTTGAACGTCATATATTCTACAATTGGTCTGTTACCATTCATTGCAGCACCAACAGCAATTCCGGTAAAACCAAGTTCTGCAATAGGTGTGTCGATTACACGTTTAGCACCAAACTCATCCAGCATTCCTTTTGAAGCCTTGTATGCACCATTGTATTCTGCTACTTCTTCTCCCATTAGAAAAATGGATTCGTCTTTACGCATTTCCTCGCTCATTGCCTGCGCAATCACTTCACGAAAAGTATATTCTGCCATATTTATTTGAAAAATTTAGAGTACAAAAATAGTAATTATTTATTATTTACATCATAAAAAAGACAACTCATTGCTGAGTTGTCTTATATTTAAAATCAAAGTAAGCTTATTAATTAACTTTCTGCCAAACCTGAGTTCTTCCCAAAAGAGAAAAGCCCATATAACCTCTCACATTCAGTTTGTCCCCTTCTCTTGTGATGGTACATTTGTATGTTTTACCGGTTTTGGGATCTGTAATGGTTCCGTCAGTAAACTCATCACCATCTTTTACAAGACCTCTGATGATTTCTAATCCCATAATTGGTTTTCCTTTTCGATCATCTTTACAACCTGAACAGTTCGGATCTGCAGGTTTTATTAATAACTGAGAAACCTTACCGTAATACTTACCGTCAGATTTTTTCCAGATTTCTACGATAGATTTTGCCTGTTTTGTTTCATCATCAATGGTTTTCCATTTTCCTTCTATCTGCGCAAAAGACATTACACCGACTAAAGAAAGTACCAATGTTGCTAATAATTTTTTCATTTTATTTAAGTTTAATTTTATTAATAGATAATTAATATGTTCAATAGTTAAAAATATAAATAAATTTTAAACATGCAACATTTTTTATTATTCAAAGCATATATAACCGCAGAAAGATACAGATCTGAAAATTAAACAGCTGCAAAAATCAATTCAGCTTCCTGTTGATCACTCTGTTCATATAATCCTGATACCATGCTTTTGCAACGAGTTTTCCCTTTTCCGTTTCCGGAGATTGCGTTTTGTCCTTCAGATTATTTTCAAATCCTAAATCATTTTTATCATAAACTCCGATAATATCTTTACCATCAAAACGATAAATATAATTTCCGTACATAAACTGTTCTGATGTACCGTCTGAATTGACGATGAGAGAAGGATATTTCTTCTCACTCAGCAAACTTCTTCCCCAGCTTCTTATTTTTTTATTATAACCAATGAAATCTGCCAATGTAGGATAAATATCAATCTGTTGTGCCACTTCATTATTTATTCCTTTCAACTCATATTTTGGATTCGGAGAATAAAAAATCAAAGGAACCGCAAAACGATTCATTGCTTTTTCATATTCGGAGTAATAAATTTGATTGGGATGATCGCCCGTGAAAACAAAAATGGTATTGTTGTACCACGGTTGTTTTTTAGCCGTTTCAAAATATTTTTTGATAGAATAATCTGTGTACTGCATCGGCTCATGCATTTCCACATTCCCCTTTTTGAATTTCCCGTTGTATTTTTCAGGAATTTTAAAAGGATGATGTGAGGAAGCGGTAAAAACCGTTGCCATAAAAGGTTTTGTCTTCCCTACATTTTTTGCAAAATACTGAAGAAAAGGTTCGTCCCAAATGGCCCACATTCCGTCAAAATCTTCGTCGTGATTGTATTCATCTTTCCCGAAATAATGTTTAAAGCCCAAAATATTTCCGAAGCCCAAAAATCCCATAGAACCATTCGGTGCACCATGATAAAACGAAGTATCATAACCCATCTCATTACAAACCGAAACAATCGACTGTATTTTCTGGTTGGAATAGGGCGAACTTGTAAATGCATCCGTCAAACTGGGAATTCCCGCCAGAATACTGCTCATCCCGTGAATAGACTGTCTTCCATTGGCAAAAGTATTTGGGAAGATAAGACTTTCATTTGCCAGACTGTCAATAAACGGCGTGTAAGAAACATAATCTTTGATGTTTTTATCTTTATTAAAAGCTCCCGAATATTCTCTTCCGAAAGATTCTACAATAAAAATAACCACATTGGGCTGATCCTGAACGTCCCTGTCATAAATTTTATAAGGCTGAATATTTTCGTCGATAAATTTCTCATCTACAAAATGAACCTCTCTGAAACTGTTGGTATTCATCGTTCGGAAAAAAGAAAATGTACTGTTGAGAACAACGTTTGCCTGCAAAGGAGTTTTTACAAATTTATTGGCATCTACCAAGTTGATCGGTCTTGTACTGTGTTTGAAGTCACCACGAATTCCGCCCACAACCAGAACTGCAGTAAGACAAATACTCACAACTGACCATACAAAATAAGGAAACAGTTTTACAGGTTTTCGCTCGCTTACTTTTACTTTTTTATAAAGAAAAACCCAAAGAGCCATTGCAACAACAAACCAGATGATCATCATAGGATGCTCTGCTACAGAAGTGGTAAACACTTTGAAAATATTGGTTTCATGTTTCGCTACCTGTAAAGCGGCAGAAGTTAATCTTGTCTGAGAAAATTTGTAATAAACAAAATCTCCGAAGTTCATGGAATAAGCAATACCATTGGTCACAAAATACAGCCAGAAAAGTATTTTTTGATACACTTTTTTGGTGTTGACGATGATTGGGACTAGACTCAGAAGAATAAATAATGAATTGACATACAAAATGGCAGTTGTATCGAAGGCAATACCATGATAAGCAAGACTCAGATAATCTGTAATTCCGTCTATTTTAATTAAATCTTTATTGAAAAACCAAAACAGAAGTCTTGCGATCTGATAAAATACAAAAGCCAAAAAAATCCTGTAACACAAAATCAGGATTTCTTGTTTTCTGAATTCTTTAAAAAATTTCATTGCTTTATAATATGTTTTTAAAGGTCAAATATAATTGCGCAATGACTTATTTTTAAAAAAAAATGAATCAAAGGCGATTTGTGGCACAAATTTACATTAAAATGGTTGTACTGTAATTTTTAGTATATATTAATTAAGGTTAAAATTTTAAAAAAATGTAATTTTGCTTTTATGAATTTCATTAAAAACAATCTGGCAAATGCCATTACGCTTGGCAATTTATTTTCGGGCTGCGTAGGTGCAGTTCATCTTATTTCAGGCGAATATAAAACAACAGCTGTTTGCATTATTCTTTCCTTAGTTTTAGATTTTTTCGATGGTTTTGTAGCAAGAGCTTTAAAAGCCAACTCCAATCTGGGAACTCAGCTAGATTCTTTGGCAGATATGGTGAGTTTCGGATTGATTCCGGGTTTGACAATGTTTAAAATGCTTGAACCTTTTGGAAATGAGTTTTTAGGAATGCAGTTGCCGTTTGAATTGAAGTATTTTGGGTTTCTGATTACCTTATTTTCGTGTCTTCGACTGGCAATTTTCAATCTGGATGAAGATCAGAAATATTATTTTAAGGGATTGAATACGCCTTCGAATACCATTTTTATTTTTGGATTATTTTTCGCCAATAAAGAACTGGGAAGTTTTGGGTTTCTTTTTGAAAACAACATCTATTTAGTTATTCTTACCGTTATTTCTTCATGGCTCCTGATTTCTCCCATCAAAATGATCGCCATGAAATTCAAATCGATGAAGCTCCAGGATAATTATCCTAAATTAGCATTATTAATCGGTGCCATTCTGATTTTAATTATCTTTAAAACAGTCGGAATTCCTTTGATGATTTTATATTATATCTTAATTTCACTCATCTTTCAGAAACAACTCAATTAAAAACTTAAACAACACATCCTTGAACCTTGACAAGGATATTATTCAAAACAAATAAATAACAAGCGATACCAAAAGCAAAGAGCCAATTGCCATTCGCTAAAAGCAAAACAAACATGAACTTAAAACTATATAAACCACTTTGCGTCTTTGATCTTGAAACGACGGGAACAAACATCGGAAAAGACAGGATTGTTGAAATCTGTATTTTAAAAGTAAATCCGGATTCTTCCAGAGAAAGCAAAACATGGAGAGTTAATCCGGAAATGCAGATTCCTTTGGCATCAAGCGAAGTACACGGAATTTATGATGCAGACATCAAAGATGCACCCACCTTCAGAGAAATTGCTCCAAAAGTAGTGGAAATGATTACCGGTGCAGATTTGGGAGGATTCAATTCTAACCGTTTTGATGTTCCTTTATTGGCAGAAGAATTGCTGCGTGCCGATTTTGATTTTGATCTGAGTAAATTCAAACTTGTGGATGCACAGACTATTTTCTTCAAAAAAGAACCCCGAAACTTAGGCGCTGCTTACAATTTCTATTGCGGTAAAACTTTAGAAAATGCACACTCTGCGGAAGCTGATGTACTGGCAACTTTTGAAGTTCTGGATGCGCAAATTGGGCGCTATGAAGATCTTCCCAACGAAATTGCAGATCTGAGTGAATATTCTTCGCAAAACAGGTTTGCAGATTTGGCAGGAATGATTCATTTTAATGATAAAAATGAGGAAATTTTTGCTTTTGGAAAATATAAAGGACAAAGCGTGAAAGAGGTTTTCAAAAAAGATCTCGGCTATTACGGATGGCTTCAGAATGCAGATTTCCCTTTGTATACGAAGAAAGTCTTTACAAAAATACAGTTATCAAGCAGATTTTAAATAATCTGATATTTTCCAGCCTACATGATCTTATATTATCCGGCATGATAGATTGTAACGCTAAGCAAACATAGATTTTTGATTACTAAGTGCTTTAAAGTCCACAGAGGCGTTTCACTTAGCAGAGATCACAAAGATTTTTAAAACATACTATAAATTATTGAAGGTACTTATGAGTGATCTGGTTAAGTTTAAATTTTACGAAACTGCTCTGGAAGCCAACAGAGACAAACAGATTTTGGCTGAAAATGATGTTCAGAGTTTTATCGCAAATGAACAGACCATACAATCTGACTGGTTATTGTCACAGGCTTTGGGAGGAATTCAGCTGCAGGTTTTTGAAGACGATTTAGAAAAAGCAGAAAAGATATTAGCCGATTATCATGAAAACGACAAATTTGCTCTTGAAGTAGAACATACCATTGAAAATCCTGAGTTTGGCTTTGTCTGCCCGAAATGTGGATCAAACCATATCTACAGAGACGACAGCTCAACGAGTTTTTTTGGAATTTCACTTTTGAGCAGCCATAAATTTGTGTGTTATTATTGTGGAAATGAGTTTGTACATTAAAAAGTTTCACAATGAGCAAAATAAAAAAAATCGGTAAATATTTTCTGATCTTTGTAATTGCTTATGTTCTCTTTACCGCAGGAAAATATTTATTTTTCTGGAGTCGGGTTGAAATTGACGGTAATCTGAATAAAAAGGCTTTATTTAAAAATTTTAATTATCAAAAACAGCAATACATTGACGGAGGAGACAGTGAAGAAATTAAAACGAATAATTTTAAAGTAAAAATTGACAGCTTTTCTACTGAATCTTATAATTATTGGATTACAGAAAATACATTTTCTTTAGAAATAAAACTTTTTAATGGAGACGGATTCAGTGGAGGAGGTTATATTTTTGACATTGTAAATAATCGTTACAAAGTTTCTCCTTATCATTATACGGACAGTCCAAGAACTTTTGATTTTATCAATGAAGAATACTACAAGATTATCAACAGTAAAGTAATACTTGATAAAGATTCTTACAAAAAGGGAGACAGTATTTTTGGATATACAGAACTTAAAGTCCAGAAAAGATACGGGCCTGAAAAATATTTCGTAGAAGGAAAAGGATATTTTAAAGGAATTGTAAATTAAATAAAAAAAATTATGAAGATAATCTGCATAGGAAGAAATTACAGTGAGCACGCTAAAGAACTGGGAAATGCAATCCCGGATCAACCTGTAATTTTCATGAAACCGGACACAGCGGTTTTGAAAGGAAACGATTTTTATATTCCGGAATTTTCTGATGATGTACATTATGAACTGGAAGTGGTGGTGAAAATTTCTAAAGGCGGAAAGTACATCCGGAAAGAAACTGCGCACAAACATTATGAAGAAATTGGGCTGGGAATAGATTTCACAGCGCGCGATCTGCAAAGCGACCTGAAATCTAAAGGTTTGCCGTGGGAACTGGCAAAAGGATTCGACGGTTCTGCAGTGGTGGGGAATTTTTTTAAAAAAGAAAATTATGATCTGGAAAACCTTCAGTTTTCGCTTTTAAAAAACAGAGAAAAAGTACAGCACGGAAACACAAAAGATATGATGTTCACAATAGATGATATTATCGCTTTTGTTTCACAGTATTTTACTTTGAGAGTGGGAGACCTTATCTTCACAGGCACTCCGGAAGGTGTAGGAAAAGTATCTGAAAATGACATTCTGGAAGCTTTTCTGGAGGAGGAAAAAGTTTTAGACATCAGAATTTTATAAATTTTAACGATCCATTTTTATAATTTCTTCGTATCTTTAAAAGACAAATTAAAATGTGAAAATATGATAAACATTGTACTGCCCGTAGATTTCAGCGATAAAACAGATCAGCTTGTAGACGGCGCAATAGAATTTGCGAGAAAGGTAAACGGAAAGATCAATCTCATCCACGTGGCTCCTACAGATATAGGTTTTGCGATCGGAGATATGGGCTATCAGTATTTTCCGGAGATCGAAGAAAACGAAATACGTGAAGAACTGGTACTTCTCAACAAAATCAACCAAAAAATTCTGGCTCACGGTATTGATTGTGAACATCTTTTGAAACAAGGCACTGCGAAGGATATCATTTTGGAATATGCAGAAATGAAAAATGCAGATTTTATCGTGATGGGATCGCACGGAAGAAGCGGTATCTATGATGTATTTGTAGGCAGCCTTACCAAGGGAATTACAAAAAGTTCTAAAATCCCTGTTTTGGTATTGCCAATACATGATTAACAGGAAAAGCAGATATAAAAAAGACCGATCAAAATAAATTGACCGGTCTTTTTACTATATAACCAATTAATTAACCTTCTTTTTTGTAGATCGTAGGATCGTAATAAGGGTGTTTACCCTCAGTCGGAGAATAATATTCTTTGTCTTTGTCTCCTCCAAGTGTTACCACCAAGACATAGCACCAATAGGTAAATAGTACACAACACACGATGAATAAAATCCAGTTGAGTACGTTTCCAAAGGTTGTGAAAAAACCAAAAGACCATTTGAAAACATCACTTAAGAATAGAAAGAAAGACGTCATTATTTTCCTTTTTTAAATTAACTTTGCACAAATTTATAAAAAATGTTTAGATTACTTTCAAAAGAAAGCAATATTTTTTCAATTCCTGTTTATATTGGTTTTCTTCTTTTAGTAGTTATTATCTTTAATATACTGAATTTCAACACGTATGAGGCAATTATTGCAGGCATTACATTTTTGGGTATTTCGCTTGGATATTTCTGTTTCAACACGATTGCGCTGAATTATCAGACGCATCTGCCATTATTTCTCTACACCTTTTTTATTTTCGGGCTGTATCCCGGCAAATTAGACATTGGAATTGCGGTTGCACTGCTTACCAATTCTTTTCTGCTTTTGCTGCTTACAAGTACCGATGAGGATCTCAGGAAAAAATCTTATGTTTTGGTAGGCGCAATTTTAGCCTTGAATTTTGTTTTTCTTCCTACAACCTGGCCCATGATATTCTTTGTAATGATTCACCTTATCGTAACATCCGAAAGAATAGGCCTCAATATCTTCAGATTTTTCTTAGGAATGTCCCTCATTGCGCTAAGCTATTTTTCGCTGATGTTTTTTATGAAATTTAATGCCTGGAATGCAGATTATCTTCCGTTTGGGAAAATGACTTTCATTACAGATTACAGAGAACTCTTCCCTTTGATTCCCATCGTGCTGATGCTGATCTACGCTGTATATGACCATTTTACCCATTACAATAAAAAAAGCCCTGTAAGCAGATATAAATATACTTTCCTTCTTGTTTTTCTCTTTGCACAGCTTGTAAGCATTGTCATGTATATGAATACCAATTATGAATATCTGCTACTTTTAGCTTTTCCGGTAACCATCATTCTGAGCAGGATGCTTCGGTTTTTACCGAAGTACTGGATGCAGGAAGTAAGTCTTTGGATGATCATTGCGAGTTTAATTGCGTTCAAGGCAGGGACCCATTTCAATTTATTTTAAAAAAAAAGATTATGATTCAAATAGACGATAAATTAATTTCTGAAGATATTTTCTCTGAGGAATTTGTTTGCAACCTTACCAAATGTAAAGGTGCATGTTGTGTGGAAGGAGATGTAGGCGCTCCTTTAGATAAAGACGAACTGGTAATTTTAGACAATATTTTCGATAAAATAAAGCCCTATCTTACTGCAAACGGAATAAAAGCTCTTGAAGAGCAAGGCACGTGGACTACCGATCCTATGGACGGAATGTACGTAACGCCGATGATCGAAAATGCAGAATGTGCGTATGTAACTTTTGATGAACGAGGAATTACCAAATGCGGAATAGAAAAAGCATACGAAGATGGTGCTGTAGACTGGCAGAAACCCATCTCCTGTCACCTGTATCCGATAAGAGTTACAGAATATTCTTCATTCTCGGCTTTAAACTATCATGAATGGCCCATCTGCAGCGATGCCTGTACTTTGGGTAAAGAACTTCAGGTTCCTGTATACAAGTTCCTGAAAACACCTCTTACAAGAAAATACGGGGAAGATTTTTATTCTACTTTGAGCGAAGTTGCTGAAGAATGGAAAAATGAGTACGGGAAATAGTTGATTAGTTGATTAGTTGATTAGTTGATTAGTTGAAAGCTACAACTTATAAAGAGCAAAACCACCACAGAAAAAATTCTGCGGTGGTTTTTATTTAACCGACTAAGATTAACTGAATTTATTTTGTTGAAACTTCAGGTTTTTTTGGGGTTTTTTCCCATCCGTCTTCCGGCATCAAAGTAACAATTACTCTGTTTTTGGCAAGATACTTTTTAGCGGCATTCTGAAGATCTTTTACCGTCAGAGCTTTTACTTTTTCCTGATAATTTAGGATATCGTATTTATCGCTTCCATCTAACTGATTCTTTGAGATCGCATTCATCCAATAACTGTTATCTTTAAGATCTGTCTTATAATCATTCATCTCTCCTTCTTTGTACTTATCAAGATCTTTCTGTTCGGGACCTTTGTCAATGAGTTTCTGAAGTTCTGCAATAGCACTTTTCGTCAGTTTATCTACATTTTCTGGTCCACAAGGGAAACTTAGGCTGAAACTGTAATTTCCGTAAGGAACTTTCCCCATATATCCTCTTGCTCCGCCTCCGTAGATTCCGCTTTCGTCTTCTCTCAGTTTTTCAATAACTTTAATGGTAGCCACTTCGCCCAGTGCAGACAATGCCATCGCTTCCTTTTCATTGTATGGAGCTTCGCCGGAATATACGATTTGTACCATACTTTTGGGATCTTTCCCTTTTTTGTAAACCTTATTATGATCACCTGTGATTGATCTGTACCCAGTATCTTTAAAGCTGGTCGTTTTTCCGGAGCTTGGTAAGCTTGCAATATACTGTAAGACTTCATTTTTAAATACAGCCTCATCAATGTTTCCTACAAAATAGAAATGGAAATTTCCTGCATTGGCAAATTTCTCTTTATAAATATCGTAAGCTTTCTTATAATCTGTTGCTGCCCAGTCTTTTTCTAAAGGAAGAATCCCGATAAATCTTGGATTTTTCTGATTCGTAAACTTTGCATGTTCACTGGCAAAATATGTTTGAGGATTAGAAAGAATGTTATCCAACATGGCAGACTGCTTCATTTTGTATGCATTAAATGCTTCCGGACTGTAATTTAAACCCGTAAAATAAGCATACATCAATTCCATTGCAGAACCGAGATCTTTCTGGTTGGTTCTTCCGTTAATCCCTTCTGTTAAACCACTAATATAAGGACTTACACTTGCCTGTTTTCCCGCAAGATAATTGGTAAGTTCTGCTTTGGAAGCGCCATGTACACCGGCTTCAGTTAATGCCTGAAAAGCGAATTGTGTTTTATTGTATTCAGCGTCAGGAATAATGGAATTTCCTCCAAGACTTCTTGCGGTAAAAACAATTTCATCATCTTTAAAATCGGTCTTTTTGAAGGTTACCTTTGCGCCATTGTTTAAAGTCCATGTTGTTGTACCTAATTTTGCATCGGTTTCTGTTGCAGTAATTTTACCGTCAGATTTGAAAGGTTTTACTAAATTTTTAAGGGTTGCTTTTTCTTCGTACGGTTTCAGATCAGCCATTTTCACATTATCGAAGGTCTTTAAAACCATCGCTTCTGTGGGCATGGCTATATTGTCTTTTTTAGGACCCGTAATTACGATTACTCTGCTGTCTTCTTTTACCATTTTTTTAATGATGTCATTCGTCTGAGCCAAAGTTACCTTTGGTAAAAACTGTTTGGCATCTTCATATTCCCACGCAATTCCCGGCATCGGTTCCTGCTCCAGAAAGTTTCTTACATACTCGTCTACCAACATATCGCTTTCGGTCTTATCGCGGTTATTGTAAGATCTTTCCATATTAGACATGATCTGGGACTTTGCTCTGTCTAGTTCTCCCTGAGTAAAGCCAAATCTTTTTGCTCTTTCTGTTTCTTCCAAAAGCACATTCAGTGCGCTCAGTTGGTTTCCTTCTTTTACCATTGCAAATCCCTGGAAAGCTTCCTTGGTTCTCGCATACGTTCCACCGTGATACACAGATCCGAAAGTAAATGGCGGATTATTTGAATTCACCAGCTCTCTCAATCTGTTATTCAGCATGGTTGTAGCAAGATTCTCCACAAGACTCTGGTTATATTGTTCCACAGTAACATCAGGTTGATAAGAATCTGAATCTTTCATGATAAACTGAACCATAGAATTCATAGCATCCGGATCAGTTTCTATAGCAACAAGAGTTTCCTGATGATTTGGCAAATCAAATGTTTTTCTCTCCTTTGGCTTAGCAGGATTTTTATATTTTCCGAAATTATCTTTAATTTTTTTCTCGATCTCATCCACATTAATGTCTCCTACCACAACAATCGCCATCAGATCTGGTCTGTACCAGTCTTTGTGAAACTGTCTGATGACATCCGGCTTGAAGTTTTCCAGAATTTCTTTTTTACCGATAGGCAATCTGTTGGCATACTGAGATTTGTAAAGTAACTTTGGCAGATATTTATCAGACATTCTTTTGTCTGCACCCAATCCCAATCTCAGTTCTTCTAAAACTACTCCCCTCTCTTTATCAATCTGGGCATCGGTAAGAGTGGCATTAAACGCCCAGTCTTCCATTACTTTAAGACCCGCATCAAGATTGCCCGGTTTGTCTAAAGGCACAGGAAGCATGTAAACGGTTTCGTCAAAACTTGTATAGGCATTGAGATGCTGTCCGAATTTTACACCGATCGACTGTAAAAAGTCTACCAGCTTATTGTCCGGAAAATTTTTTGTACCATTGAAGTTCATATGCTCCATAAAGTGGGCGAGGCCTCTTTGGTTTTCGTCTTCCAGAATAGATCCTGCATTGATCGCAAGACGGAAATCTACTTTCTTTTCCGGCAAAGTGTTTTTTTTGATGTAATACTTCATTCCGTTCGGAAGAGTACCTGTTTTTACAGAAGCATCCATCGGAATGTTCTGAGCAAATCCATTAGCTGATGCTAAGAACACCACGCCTAATGATAATAGGATTTTTTTCATGCAATTGATTATTTCGGTAGTAAAAATATCAATTAATCACAACGTAAAGAAATTGAAATCCTCAGTTTTTAGTTAAAAATCCGTTAAAATTTTCAACAAAACTGCAAAAAAGCAAAAGGCCGAAATAAAATTCCGACCTTATTAACATAATATTCGTTTTTTTTTAATTAAAATCAGTTTCGCTTACTCCCGAGTTGAGCGTAATCTTGTTGGTTTTAATGCTTACTTTTTGTCCGCTGCCTTCAGCTTCAATGAGTTCAGGAAATTTAATTCCTTCTACGGTCATATAGCTCTTCATGACGGCATCACCTTGTGGAGTCCCTGCTTTGTAAAGCAATCCTGTAGCAGCATCAAAATAAAACTTACCTTTATCTGAACCCAATACATGATAATCTTTACCGTCGATCTTCTCAACCGTTACAGTTTGAAATTTTAAAGCATCATAGCCTAAAGCATCTATTGTTCTGCTGTTTTTAAGCTCTTCTATCTGATTGGCGGGAATGTCGGTTTTATTTCCCATCTGATTCATATATCCCTTTTCACCATCAAAAACCTGAGTCACTTCCTGTCCCATTACAGACTGCACCGATTTGAATTTATTACCCATTTTTTTGGTAACAGAATTTATTTCCATTCCCTGAGCATTAATCGTATTGTCGATAATGGTAGATTTTACAGCTTCTAATTTTGCTCTGCCGCCCAATGCGGCAATATAATTATCAATCACCTGTTGAGAAGTAATTTTTGATGCAGATGCCGTAGTTTTTACAGGAGCTGCAGATGTTTTTTGTGCCATTGCCGGTGTTGCAAAAACCACTGCGCAGAAAAACGGAAGAATTATCTTTTTCATAGTATAGCTATTTTATTTGTTTTATAAATATTTTATTGATTGAATGAAAGCAATTATAATCATTTGTTTTTTTTGCATCATCCTTGTCATCAATTGCGTGGAATGTACATTTTCAAAAAAATTCCGACGAATTGAAATAAAAACGATTTAGATTCCTGCGGGATGGCAAATAGTGATGATTTTTTAGTATTGCTACCGAAGCTAATTTCAATTTCTTTTAAAGCAGTAAATATAAGAATATTGAATGATATGCAAGGTAAATACTTTCATCAACAACAAAACCCACCAAAATCGGCGGGTTTTAATTTTATATAAAAGCAAAAATTACTTTTTAAGTTCTTCCAAAAACTCGTCGTGAGAAATTGCAGTTTCTTTTTTAGTCGCTTTTTCAAGAATTACATCTTTCAGTTTTGCCATTGCAACTTCGGAAGAGATTTGTCTTACCTGCTCCTGATCTTTCAACATCTCAACAGCGTATTTCTGAATTTCTTCGTCCCCTAAATGGTGAATTCCGTAGATTGCCAATTGGTTTCTTACCAACTGCTCTGCCTGAGCTAAAACATCTGCGTAATCCAATTTAATATCGTTATCAGACATCAATTTACCTTCAATGATCTGATATTTCAATTGGTTTTTCTCAGCTTCAAGAATTTCTTTAGCCTGCTCTTCATTCTGGATATTCTGATTAGAGAATACCAACCACTTGGTAAGGAAAGATTCAGGAAGTTTTACTTCTTCTTTTTCAGAAACCTGCTCCAATACTTTGTTTACGAAATGTACATCTGCATTTTGCTGGAAATATTCATCTAACTCAGATTTTACTTTTTCTTTAAGTTCTTCTTCAGTTTTGATGTTTCCTTCACCATATACTTTATCGAAAAGTTCTTCATTAAGTTCTGCTAAATTCAGGCTGTAGAAATCTTTTACCTTCACCTCTACTTCAGCGTGGTGTAAATGCTCAGCTTCTTCTTTAGTAAATCCTAATTCTCTAGCTAAGTTTTCGTCAGCAGCCAAAGTTTCTTTAGAAACTTTTACAGACTCATCCATCTTCAGACCTTTTACCAATTTGAAAGCATCTTTGTTTTCAGCAGTAATGGTGGTATTTTTTGGTTGATGATGGTGCTCACCTTCAGCACCTTCTTCCACAACCTGAGAAATCTCCAAGTTGATGTAAGAATCTTTAGTGATTTTGTCTTGCGGCACTTGTTCTGCAAAACGCTTCTGCATATTTTCGATGCTCTTGCTGATTTCTTTTTCAGAAGCTTCTACTTTGTAGTGAGGAGCTTCATATTTAGCTAAATCTATAGTAAATTCTGGTTCGTAACCTACTTCAAAAGCAACTTCCAACTTCTCTGCATTATGATTGAAATCATTTACAGGTTGAGGAACTGGCTGACCAACTAATCTTAGTTTGTTTTCGTTGATATAGTTATTCAAAGCATCAGAAACTTGCTTGTTGATTTCTTCGAATGCAATGCCTGCTTCATATTGCTTTCTAACCATACTCAAAGGCACTTTTCCTTTTCTGAAACCAGGAACCTGTGCGTTTTTAGCATAATTAATCAATTGCTTTTCTACTTTTTCTTTGTAGTCAGATTTCTCCAATGTTACTGTAAGCAATGCACTTACATCATCATGGTTTTTTGCGGTAACCTTCATTATTGATTAAAATTTTAGGTTGCAAAAATATGAATTTTTTATTAAAATGAACCATTAAAGATAAATTCTTCGTCATCAAATCCTTATAAATAAAAAACCACTGAAAATTTCAGTGGTTTTAATTGATCAAAGTTTTTTTTAATTCGTAAGATTATACGTTCCTTCCGCATCTGTTTCTCCGCCTACTACACTTCCCCATGCAGTTCCGGATTTGGCATCATTTACACTTTGAGGAGAATGAATTAAGTCCAATTTCAAAAATGGTGACGGAGAATTTACGACACTTACCACTTCCCATTTTGTTTTCAGCCCTACTCTTTTCCCGTCACTTCTAAGATCATTTCCGTCTAATCTTGTAATATTGACTGTAGATTTCGGGAAATCAAATATAAGGAAATGCTCATTTTTAGCATCAATAATTTCTCCTGTAGCATCTTCATTTCCGTTTTTAAATTTCGCTTCTACAGTATAAGATTTACCGTTTACAAGCGGAATGGTAGGTATTCCTCCTGCACCAATGCTGTAATTATACTCTATTGCAACAGAACCCGGTGTATCTTCTTTTACTAGCAATATAATATTGGTCAGCTCCTCCTGCGGAAGATCATCTTCTTCTACCGAACCGTCTCTCTGACAGGAAACAACCGTAATTGCCATGAATAAAACAGATAATAATTTAATGATATTTTTAGTATTGAATAATTTGTTCATTTTGATAATTTTAAGATTTAAATTTTAATTAAATAATTGTTGAAAAACTTTAGAATCTGTATCTAAAGTTTAAAATAAAGTTTCTTCCTGCTTCATTCGCAAAGAACCTCAAACGGTTCAGGTAATCTCTGTACGAAGTGTTCAGGAGATTATTTACGATAAGACCAGCAGAAAGATTTTTGCTGAGATTAATCCCTGTCTGGATATTCCAAAGTGAATAGCCGTTTGGCGGGGTGCTGAAATCAATGGTTTTATTCGTCAATTCACCATCAATATAGACTTCTAGATCAGCATTTCTGATCGGGAATCTGGTTTGCTTTAAAAATGTCTGATTCTCTACAGTAAAATAAAAGTGGTTCCACTTTTCTTTTTTAAACTGCAATGCATTAGAAAAATTCGGAGGCATCATTAAAATCAGCGGTTCGCTGTTTGTGTCGTCCTGTCCGTAAACATAACTTCCTTTTCCAATGTAGGTAAGATCATCCGTCAGTTTCCAGTTTACATCCACATCCAGACCATACATTTTGGCATCAATCTGCTGATACGCCCATTCCGGAAACACGCCTCTTATGGTTCCTTTAATACCGACAGGAATTTCATTAATTAAATTTTTGGTTATAAAGAAATAAGGATTTACAGAAACATTCAGCCCGTGCAAAACATTGAATCTGGAGTCCACTGTAAGATTAAACTGATGTCCCTGTTCATTTTTCAAACCCATATCCCCTGTTTCAATAATTCCTGCCGAATGATGCAGTCCGTCTGAAAACAACTCTGCCACATTGGGCGATCTTCCCACTTTTGCATAATTGAATTTCAGATCAAAATCAGCATTCGGTCTGTATTCTAAACCTGCATTAAAGGAGACATTGTTATAATTCAATTGAGGACGGGTTAACACCCTATTCTGATCTGTTTTCACATAAAATTCAGGAAAAACATCTGCATATCTCTGTTCCCAATCGCTTTTGTCGTACCATTTGGTGACATCATACCTTGCAAAATCATATCTTGCTCCGGCTTCCAAATTAAAATCATGAGAAATTTTATATTTAAAAACCGAATACGCTCCCGCAGTATATTTATCGTAATTGGGAATCAAGCGTCGCGCTTTTGTTGCCGGATCCGAATAATTATTTTGAAAACTGCCGTCAATTCCTGTTTCCAGTGACCATTTTTCTCTTTCCAGAAGATCATTCATATTAAACTGATGTGTCATCAATTCCAGATCAAGAGAAGGAGTATCTTTCAGGTCGCCTCTTCTGATGTCATATTCCTGTCTGTGGTTGTACTGATAACTGTATGTGGCAGAAAGTTTTCCGATGTTTTCAAATCTTTTAAAAGTCGAAACTTTTGCAATATGATGCTCAATAACCTGTCTTGGATTATCAATATCATAACTGAAATTACCCGAATAAACCGGCGGATTTGCATTCATTGCCCGATCATAATCACCCGAACTCGAAACATGAGAATCTCTTAAAATCCCGATATTCTGGTTGGTTAAATAATAATCAAATGAAATTCCTTTTTCATAGGTATTATTCTGAACCGTGAAATTGAAAGAAGAAAAATCCATCCCCGTATTTTTCAGATTATAATCGGGAGCGCTTTGGTCGCCCAATTTTTTGATGCTTCCTCCTGATTTTACAGCCCATCCGTTTTTCCAGACTTTGGCAACATCTGCATCAAGAGCCAAACCACGACCATTAGAAATTCCTGAAATCCCGAGAACACCTTTGACGGTATCTTTTTTCGGGAAAATTTCAGGTTCTAAGACCACAACTCCGCCAATGGCATCACTTCCGTATTTTAATGCTGAAGCACCTTTTATGACATCAATATGCTGAAAATTATTAATATCAATATTGGGTGCATGCTCCACTCCCCATTCCTGCTCGGCAAGCCGCACTCCGTTATTCAGAATAGAAATCCGGCTTCCGTACAACCCATGAATAACCGGTTTTGAAATAGTATTCCCGGTTCTCAGAGCAGTAACTCCCGATATTTTAGATAATAAATTCCCGAGATTATCTGTAGAATTTCTTTCAATTTCAGATTTATCAAGAGTTTTTATAACTAAAGAGCCGTTTGTTTTATGACTTCCATGAATGGTCACCGTCTCAATATTCTGAACATGATGCTCTAAGAGAACCGTGAGCTGCAGATCCTGTGTAACTCCTACATTTTCAGTATAATCATTACAATCAGGATGCTTTGCAATGAGCGTATAATTTCCCGGAGGAATATTATTGATAGAAAATCTTCCTTTTTTGTCGGTTTTTGTTGCAAAATCTCCAATTTTCACCACGGTATTTTCCAGCATGGTTTTATCATGAAAATCCTGTACAAAACCCTGAACAGTGAAGGTTTTCTGTGCGTTTGTAAATGCTAATCCACAAAAGATAAGCAATAAACTATATATTAGTTTCATTGTAATAGCCTGATTAACTTTACATACTGCTGCGATTTTGCAGCAATTATAAAGTTTTGTTTGTTAAAAAAAATTGAGTGGATTTTTTGTTTAAATTAAAACTTACAAGCTTTCATATTTTAAATGTTTTTCATTAAAAATTAATGAAAAAACTTGAGTTCAATTTTAAACCATTAAGAAATATTAAGTGAATAAGATTTTTTAAGATTCAAATAAATTTGAAGTAAGCGTAACGCTTATTCATAGCTTTAGATATTCTGCTTAATTAGAACTTAAATATTCATTTCCCTTAATGGTTAAATTTTACAGCTTAAAAATCAAAAATGATTTTAAAACATTTAATTTTTAAAATTTAAAGCAAAAAAGTCCGGTAAGTAAATCGGTAATTAAGAAATGGTGGGTGGACCCCGAAGTTGAAAGGTGAATTTTGTCTGAGACCAGATTCTTTCCTGAACGGCAATAATCTGCTCTACCTGCTCTGAATAATTTCTGAAAGTAAAGCTAAATTCTTCTGGCACTAAAGTATTTCCGGTTGCTATAAAATGACAGGCCAGACAGTCGCCGGCTTTCTCTTTCGCCTGAGATTTTGAAATATTGTTTTCTGTTTTTTTAAGATTAAACCCAACAAAAACATCAGCCGAATTGTGACTGTGAAAACTTGAAGAAAACAACGCAAAAAAGTAGATCCCAAACAGGAGCTTGGAAACGAAACTTTTCAGATTTCTGCTTTCTTTAAAAATCATTTGACAAAAATAAGAATTTATTTTAAAGAATTTTAATTAAAGATTAAATAATAATGATTTATCATAAACAGTGCCGCTCCTGCGGAGCTCAAAAACATTCTTAACCGATATTCTACGAACATGGTGCTCCTACCGAGCTCCGTAGATTTCTGAGGCAGCCAGTTATAGATTTTTCTACAATTAAAAATTTCCGAAATGACTTTGCTTTTAACCTTTCAGTTGTAGCTAAAATAATTTTCACAAAAAAAAGGACGGGTTTATAACTCATCCTTTTTTTTGTATTCTTTAAAAAAGAAAATCACTCAATTCGGGTTCCTAAATATTCCCATTCCTGCAAGGCTGCATCAAGATCTTCTTTCGTTTTATTATATTTTTCCAAAGTTTCTTCAGAAGGATTTTCTGTAGTAAAAGAGGCTTCCATACTTTCAACTGCTGTTTCCAGTTCAGAAATTCTTTCTTCTACTTTTTTTATTTTATTCTGGATATTCTTTTGTTCTTTGCTGACAATCACATGGGTCTTCACTTCAGCTTTGGCCTGTTTTTCTTCAGCTTTTGCCTTTTCTGCAATTTTAGCATCTTCATCATGAAGTTTTGCTTTCTCTGCAGAAATCTCTCTTAATGATTCTTTTTGTCTGTACTCCAGATATTCGTTCACACTGCCTAAGAATTCCTTCATTCTTCCGTCACGGAATTCGTAAATTTTATCACAAAGTCCCTGTAGAAATTCTCTGTCGTGAGAAATGACAATCAAAGTTCCTTCAAATTTCTGCAATGCCAATTTGATAATCTCTTTTGACTGAATATCCAGGTGATTGGTAGGCTCATCCATGATCAGCGTGTTGAAAGGACGCAGCAGCAGTTTACAAAGTGCCAAACGGTTTCTTTCACCCCCGGAAAGCACTTTTGTCTTTTTATTGACTGCTTCACCTTGGAAAAGGAAAGATCCCAACAAATCTCTTACTCTCGGTCTTGTCTCTTCGGTTGCAGAATCTTCTGCTTCTTCCAAAACAGTTTTATTCGGCGTCAGGACTTCTTCCTGATTCTGAGCAAAATATCCGATATTCACGTTATGTCCCAAATTCCATGAACCTGAATAATCTTTGATATCTCCGGAAAGAATTTTGGCTAAAGTAGTTTTCCCCTGCCCGTTTTGTCCCAAAAGTGCGATTCTGTCTCCTCTCTGAACAATAAAATCTACCTCATCAAAAATCTGTTTTTTCCCGTACGCTTTTCCTAAATGTTCTGCTTCGAAAATTACTTTTCCCGGCGTAACAGACTGTACAAAACGGATATTGAATTTTGAAACGTCTTCGTTATCAACTTCAATACGGTCTATTTTATCTAATTTTTTAATAAGCGACTGCGCAAAAGATGCTTTGGTAGCACTTGCACGGAACTTATTAATATTATCTTCCATTTGCTTGATTTCTGCATCCTGATTCTTTTTTGCCTGAATCAGTTTCTCACGACGCTCTTCACGCATGACCAGATATTTGGTATAGTTAGTTTTGTAATCGTCTACTTTTCTATTGTTCACATCAAAAGTTCGGTTACAAACGGCTGTCATAAACTGTTTATCGTGACTCACCAAAACGATGGCACCGGGATAATCTTTCAGGAAATTCTCCAGCCAGATGATCGATTCCATATCCAGGTGATTGGTAGGCTCATCCAGAAGCATCAGATCATTTTTCTGAAGAAGTAGTTTTGCCAGTTCGATTCTCATTCTCCATCCTCCGGAAAACTCATCGGTGATTTTTTGGAAATCATCTGCTTTAAAACCGAGACCGAACAATACTTTTTCTACATCGCCCTCAAGATTGTAGGCATCATGATGCATCAAAAGATCATTAAGCTCAGTCATTTTATTGATGATATCGGTATAAGCATCACTTTCGTAATCGGTACGGGTCGCCAACTGATGATTCACTTCTTCCAGCTCATTCTTCCATGCATTAATCTGCTCAAAAGCCTGCATGGTTTCGTTCCAGACGGTTCTTCCTTTTACAAAATCAAGATCCTGCTTCAAAAAACCAATGGTGATATTTCCCTCCGGAACCACCAAACCTTCGTAAAAAGTGATCTCTCCGGAAAGCATTTTCAATAAAGTAGATTTCCCTGCTCCATTTTTACCTACCAAACCTACTTTATCATCCTTTTTGATGGTGAAATTAACGTTTTGAAACAGATAGTTTCCCGAATGATGTAATCCTAAACCTTGAACCGAAAGCATTGAATGAAAATTAAAAATTAATACTGACTATTTTTCGGGTGCAAAAATACGCAAAATAAAGGACTTTAAATTTAATAATTCCTTACCGTGATATGAAAACAGCTTTGCTGCCTTTCTTTAATGTAAAAAATGCGTCCTGCGTCGGCATAATACTTCAGCACTTTTTCTAAAGCGACCTCCAATTTAGGATTGTTCTTGAGTTGATTATTAAATCTTACATAAGAAATATCGAAGGAATTTCCGTAATTGTGAGAACTGATTCCCAAAGATGCATTGGCATTCACTCTTCTCAATCTGCATTGATCTTCGAGCGTTCTGGTAATGGAAGAAACAGTAAAAATATGTCCTTTGGTTTCTTTACTGAATCTTGCTGCTATTTTCTCTAAAGTAGCTTTTGCCTTGGAAACAAGATAAGGTCTGCTGTACTCGAGTTTCTGAACCTTATACCCTTTTCCTGTTTTGTTTATACTGTGAAATTTGCCTTTACTAATATACTTCTGAACCTGAGAAGTGCTTTTAAGAAGAGGTATATCAAAACTTTTTGAAGCATCCAGATGCGGTTTGTAAAGCAATGTAGGTTCTACCTTCAGCACATCCGAAAGATCATAACAGGGAAGCTTCTTTGAGGTCTGGCTATTCATAGATTGATAAAAGATCAATAGAATAATGGATAAAAACTTTCTCATACAGATTACTTTGATAGACTACAACGTAAAATTGATTGATTTTGTTATAGCCAAAGATATTGATTTAATAAAAGGCACAAAGTTTTATGAATAAAAAATAATCAACTTACATTTTCCAACTCAGCACATAAAATGAATAGATTCTTTAATAATAATTTATATTATTAACAATAACTTTGAATAATTAATTTTTGTACATTAGCTATACAATAAAAAAAACACAAAGATGATTTCAAAAACTTCAAAATTCGTAGCAGAAATGCTTGGTACTATGGTACTTGTTCTTATGGGTTGCGGAAGCGCAGTAATTGCTGGTGCAGACGTAACAACAGGAGTCGGACTTCTCGGAATTTCATTTGCTTTTGGACTAAGTGTCGTTGCGATGGCTTATGCAATCGGACATATTTCCGGCTGTCACATCAATCCCGCAATTTCCATTGCAATGGTAGCTGCCGGAAGAATGAAAATGGGTGAAGCAGTAAGATACGTTATTGCACAGGTTATCGGGGCTATAATCGGAGCCGGAATTCTGTATGTTATTTTTATGAATCATCCGGGCGCTGTGATGAAAGAATGGGCTTTAGGCTCCAACGGATGGGGAACTGGATATCTGGATGGCTATAATTCTACCGCTGCCTTCGTTGCAGAATTTGTATTTACATTTATTTTCCTGATGGTCATTTTAGGATCTACATCCACCAAAAATATCAATGGTGATTTTGCGGGTTTAGCAATTGGTTTCTCCCTGGTACTGATCCATATTGTAGGAATAAAAATAACGGGAGTTTCAGTGAATCCCGCAAGAAGTATTGGCCCTGCAGTGTTTGCAAAAGGTCAGGCTTTATCACAACTATGGCTATTTCTTGTTGCTCCGGTTTTAGGAGGTATTGCTGCAGCACTTACCTATAATTTATTAATAGAAAAACCGGAAGAGGAAAAATAATAGCGCTTTATGCAAAGAAAGATCCTGTCTTTAGACTGACCCTAAAAAGTGTCTATCATTTTAGGAGCAGTCCGAAGCCGGGATTTTTATTTCAGTTTTTTTATTTCAAAAGGATTCCTGAAAATAAGCTCTTCGTGCCTTCCTTTGATTTCCATTTTCCGCTGGAGTAAATTCAAAGCCATTTTCCGGAGAAAAAGATCTTTATCATTCAGTTTCCAGTAAGAATCTTCGTGCACTTTTCTTGGTTTTCGGATGATGTAAAATTCTGTTTCCCAAGTATCCACATTGTGATAAAACTCGATGATTCCACAGTGTTCCGGAATCATTGCATGATCTATCATTCCCATTGGCAATAAAAAACTGAATGAATTACAGGGATAATCTCCGCAAGATATTTTATCATGTTTCAGGAATTTCTCACCGGTTTTAGCATTGATGTATGACTTTTTAAAATCATTTTTAAAATCGCTTTTTGAAAATTTAATTTCAATTTCGTGACTGAATCCTTCAAAATCAATTATCAAAATATCAGCTTCCCAATCTGAATGAAAATGGTTACTGAGAACGATTTCTTTTTCAAAATCACAGTTTGTGTGAATGTAAGCGTGAATTAATTCTTCTATTTTAAGCACGTTTTAATTTTTTTGTTTAAACGCAAAGTCCACAAAGATTTTCTTATTATTATCGAGCATATTTTTTTCGTTCGCAAAGGCGTTTCACTTGGCAAAGAACTAAAACACTAACTAACTAACTAACTAACTAACTAACTAACTAACTAACTAACTAACTAACTAACTAACTAACTAACAAGCTGCATCCCCGAATATCCGAATGATCTATTCTTCCCAAAACCTGAAATTTCATTTCATCATCCGGTAATAATTTACCGAGATCCTGTGTTGCAATAAAAGAACAGGAATGAATATTGGCTAAATCAATAATATTAATTGTTCCGGTTTTTCCAGCTTTTTCATAACTCAAAGGATCTTCTGCATTTCTCACCAAAATCCTCATCCAGTTTGGGCATTTGTAGATATTTTCTCCCAAAGAATAGGCCTGAGACAACAGCTCTGTCATCGAATATTCCGAATATATTTTTTCAGTTTTGAAACCACTTTGCAGAATTTTTAAAAGTTCATCTTTTGTCATTTCTTCTTTACGACCTTTCATTCCGCCGGTTTCTATAACAATAAAATTGTTGGAAAGTTGGAGAACCTGAGAGTTTGAACTACAATAGTCCAGAAAATCTAAAAGCGCAAAAGAAACACCGAATAAAATTACTTTTTCGTCTTTCAATTCATTCAAAAGTTGAAATAAGTCTTCATGATTGTAGAGGAAGTAGCCGTTTTCGGGACGACTAGATTTCTTCATTAAAAAATCGACCATGTAAATAAGAGAAGAATTCTGTTTCTCCAGATAACTGGGAAGCAGTCCTAAAAAAATGAAATCTTCAGCCTTACCGATAAACTGCTCAAAACTTTTATAAATACTTTCCTGATAAATTGTTTCATCTGCAATGAAATGTTTAGACAAATTCATCTGCGTGGTTCCCGAACTCTGAAAATACAATTCGGTGGACCTATTTTTGTCTAAAATCTGATGATTTTTGAACATTTCTATCGGTAAAAACGGAATTTTATCCAAAGTACGCACTTTCTCCACATCAATATTCAGATAATCTACAAACTTTCTGTAAACCTCGATGTGTTTATACTGATAGCGGAACGTAGATAACGCTACATCCAGAAAATCCTGTTCGCTCTTGATGTCAAATATAGTTTTCAATTTAAAATTATTTTAAACCTTATTCATTCATTATGAATCATTTAATCCTGTTCGATTTTAATTTAACAAATTAATGGCTCTTTAAAACAAAATTTGGTTGGTTTATTGCAATTCAATCTTCGGAATATGGATTAGAAATAGCAGCTTTAGAAACTGCTCTTTCGGAAATTACCTCTTTTGAGGTAATTTTTTTTATGGATGTTCAAAAGTTTTCAGCTCAAAATCCTCGGCAAAAACTCCGTAGGTAAAATACGAAATCCAGTCTCCGAGATTGATATATTTTGAATCTGCATTAAGTTCCAGAACCATCGGCAAATGTCTGTGACCGTAGATAAAGAAATCTATTTTTTGTGTTTTCAGTTTTTCTTTTGAATAAATAATTAAATATTCTTTGTCTTCACCCAAAAATTCTTTGTCTTCATCACCGGAGATCATTTTATTTTTCTGGGAAAGATACAAGGCAACTTTCATTGCAATATCGGGGTGAAGCCATTTAAAAAACCATTGCGCAACAGGATTTGTAAAGACTTTTTTCATTCTCTTGTACCCTTTGTCTCCCGGTCCCAAACCATCACCATGAGCTAATAAAAACTGTTTTCCTGAAATCTCAAAATATTGTTTCTGGTAAAAAACAGTACAGCCAATTTCTTCTTCCAGATAATCTTTCATCCAGAGATCATGATTTCCTACAAAAAAGTAGATATGAATGCCACTGTCTTTCAATTCTGCAATTTTGCCGAGAACACGCACATATCCTTTCGGAATTACATGCTTCCACTCGTGCCAGAAATCAAACAAATCACCCATCAGAAACAAAACCTGAGCATCTTTTTTGATCTCATTCATCCAGCGGATAAATTTTTCTTCCCGAATTTTGCTCTGCTTCGGATCCGGCGCACCAAAATGCTGATCTGAGGCAAAGTACACCTTTTTTCCGGGATCTAAATTAATGGTTGTCTTTAGCACCTTTCTATTTTTAACTTCAGAAAAAACCTATTGATTATCTTCTGCAAACCACTCTCCGTAAGAGTTTTCTGTTTCATGAAGCTTTAGATAAGCCAAAGAAATATCTGCAGGAAGTTTAGATTTTATTTTTGCAGCAATGGCATACAGCATATTTTCGCAAGTCGGCTGAAAGTTGCAGTAAATAACCTTCTGACCTTTATTTTCCAGCTCTTCTCCCATTTCTCTGTGCGGAGAAACACCATTTATCAAGACTGCGTGATCCCAAACATCAACAATTTCGGCTTTTACAATGGCTTTAATATCGCCAAAATCGACTACCATTCCGTTCTTAGGATTTTCCAGATCGTTGATTGGTTTTCCTTTTACGGTAACAAAAAGCTTATAAGAATGCCCGTGCATATTTTTACATTTCCCATCATAATTGTATAAAACATGAGCAGTCTCGAAGGTGAAAATTTTTGTAATACGTATCATGTTGCAAAGATAGGAAATTCAATATTTAAAAGAATGCTGTTATGCTGATTTAAGCCAGAACAAAATCAGAATATCCAAAATAGTGATGCAACTAAAACAATTGGTATGATGATGACGGCAATAGGCAAAATAATATTGAGAATAGCTTTTCCTGTTGAAAACTTCTGTACTTCTGAGAGACCGATGACCATAAAAACAATCGTGGTAAGCGATAATGCAACCTGAAAAAATACAGAAACCCAGAATATAATATTCCCAAAGGTTCCTGCAGAATCATAATTTACATCTCTGAAAACATCATTTCCATAAACAGCCATTTGAGGAACTAAGAAAATAAGCGACAACACTGAAGGAAATATCGTATAACCGGTGATTCTGTAAATTGAAGAGGTATTTCCTACTCCGTTCAGCCATTTTCCTGTCCAGCTAAGCAGCGCTGCATAGATGTAATAAGAAATCCATCCCAGTGCACCTCCTAAAATTACAGCTCCTAACACAATGGATAGAAGCGAAGAAGTATCTCCCATATCCTTTGTAGTGGCACGGTCAAAAGCTCTTGATATTCCTCCGAAAAACAATAATATATAAAGATGCTTTTCGTATTGGGTGTCATTGATAAATTTAAAAACTCTTCTAGGACTTGTCCATATTTCTGTAAAAATATCACGATCAGAAAGGACGTCATATTTTTCGAATTCTTCAAAATTATTTTCTGTATGTTGCGTTTCCATAGTTTTTACTGAATTGCTAAAATAGTGATATTCATCAAAAAAATAGCGGATGTTTCTCTTAATTAGTTTATTTTATTAAATTTATCCCAAACACACCACAATGATTGTAGACCTTTTATTTCCGAACCGCTGCCTCAGCTGCAGCCGAATGATAGATGCCCATCTTCTGGTCTGCACGCTCTGTTTTGAGAAAATTCACTTTACACACCATCAGTATTCTGATGAGAACTTGATCAAGGAGAAATGTAAACTTTTATTTCCTGTTGAAAACGCGTTTGCTTTAATGCATTTTTCACAGGAAAATTTAAGCCGAACAATTATTCACGAATTAAAATATAAAGGCAGAGAAAAAGCAGGCAAAACTCTTGCAGATTGGGTAACGGAGCAATTGGATTTTAATAATAATAATAATAAGCCGGATCTATTGGTTTCCGTTCCATTGCATCCGAAGAAATTGAAGGAAAGAGGCTACAATCAACTACATTTTTTCACTGAAAATTTATCCGAGTTCTATACAATTCCTTTTGATCATGATTTAATTAAAAGAAATCATTATTCCAAAGCTCAGGCTTTAAAAGACAAACAGCATCGGATCGAAACCACCAATCCGTTTTCTGTCACCAAAAATATTTCGGGAAAACATGTTTTATTGATTGATGATGTTTTTACCACCGGAAATACACTGGCTTCGATCGCCTGGGAAATTCTGAAAGCCGGAAATAACAAAATAAGTGTTTTGGTAATGGCAATGGATGAATAATCATTTAAAAAAAAGAGGTCCAGTTTCTTCAGCTGTTATTATATGAAAAACCAACATTCTCCGATTCTTATCCAGCCTCATGCATTTCTTTCAGCAATATCTTTATCTAATGAAACGCTCACCACAGGCAGACGGCTGCAACCCTATTTCAGAATAAAATAAAATTGCATATTATAAGTTAACTTATTATATTTGTACATATAAAATTTGCAAATATTTAAATAAAAAAAGATGTGGACAAAAAGCTATTCTATCGTAACAAAAGAAGTGACCAAAGAACAGATGTGGAAACTGATTTCCGACGTAAACAACTGGCATACATGGGACAAAGGAATCGAGTTTGCTAAGATGGGCGGAAATTTTGAAAAGGGAAACAAAATTCTGCTGAGACCTAAAGGCGGTCCGAATGTAAATATTGAAATATTGGAAACTATTGAAAATAAAAGATTTTTTGATGTTTCAAAAATGCTATTCGCTAAAATATATGACGATCATATTTATGAGGAAACCGAAAATGGTCTTCAAATAACCGGAATTATTACAGTTAAGGGACTTCTAAGTTTCTTTTGGGTAAAAATGGTTGCTCAAAAATTAGCTGATTCTCTGCCTGCCGATATAGAGGAGCAAATAAAAGCAGCGAGCAAACTATGAAGACTCAAAAATTCTGGATAGCCGTAGTTTCCAAAGAACATACTATGCGAGGCGTAAACGGAAGCTATATGCAAGTCTGCCATGGCAAACAAACACCTTTGAAACGAATGCAGCAACATGATTATATTATTGTATATTCGCCAAAATTGTCGATGGAAGGAAGTGAAAAGTGCCAATCTTTTACTGCAATAGGACAGGCAAGCGATGATGTTGTTTATCCGTTTACAATGAGTGAAAATTTTATTCCGTATAGACGAAGCATAAAGTTTTATGACTGCAAAGAGATTTCTATTCTTCCATTGATTAATGATCTTGAATTTATTCAGAACAAAAAATCCTGGGGATTTCTTTTTCGTTTTGGCTTCTTTGAAATTCACGAAAAAGATTTTAATCTCATCATGTCAAAAATGTTATACAATGAAAAATAACGACAAAACATTTAGTGTAGAAAAAGCCGAAGACAGTTCGGGGTTTTTATTATGGCAGGTGACCAATTTATGGCAGAGAGAAATTAAAAAAGCGTTGGAAAAATATGACTTGACGCATTCTCAATATGTTTTAATGGCGAGTATTCACTGGTTGACATTACACCAACAGGATGTAACACAAATTTTGCTGTCTTCGCATACGAAAATTGATCCAATGACAACTTCAACTGTCTTAAGAACTCTGCAAGCAAAAGGACTTCTGGAGAGACAGGAACACCTGACAGACACACGAGCTAAAACGGTAGGGCTTACAGAAAGCGGAAAGAAAATCATTAAACAGGCCGTAAAGACTGTTGAAAATTTTGATAAAACTTTTTTTGAAGGACTTGGAGAGAATACTCAGATATTTAATGAGCAATTACTTATTTTACTCGGGCAGAAAAAGTAAAGACAACTGTTGCCAATCGTTTTGTTTCGCTAAAAAGGTGGATTTATTGCTTGATTCACTAAAGCATTATCAGAGATCAAACGCAGAATATTCCCATTAAAAAAGAATCCGTCTCACAACAAAAATGAGACGGATTTTTTATTTTCCTTCATTTTGATCTTTGCTTTGAAGAAAAGAAAAAGTTGTCCTTTTTAGGCAACTTTCTTTCTTAGATTGTGTGCTAA
>Ga0308164_10000762_pt1 | contig 45196 bp, 43 predicted proteins | sample PhyTR2_FD_201031 | JGI IMG/M metagenome (GOLD analysis project Ga0308164, IMG submission 201031) | Phyllosphere microbial communities from UC Gill Tract Community Farm, Albany, California, United States - DLSLT.R2 | ecosystem: Host-associated > Plants > Phyllosphere > Unclassified | place: USA...
TTGGCGCTTCCCAAGTGCTCGTCTGTCGCAAGCAAAAACGCGCAGATGTAACATCCAAGCCCTTCTCCATCTGGTTCACATCCGGGTGATGTAACTGCTGGTCGACGTTTGTAAGACAAACGCCTACCGGCTCGTTGTCGTCTGCGCTGTACTAAAAAACAGAACAGAGCCAATTTCTGCTGATCAGCCCCCCCTTCAGAATGCATTCACGGCGAGCAAATTTGCAGCCGAACATTCAGGAGTAAGGACCGATCATGACAAACAACGACATCATTGCTGAAATCCGCGACGCCAATCTGGGCTATTTGATGCTGGCGCAACAAATGATTCGGGCTGACAAAGCAACGGCAATCTTCCGTCTTGGTATCAGCAATGAAATCGCTGATCTGATCGAAGGCATGAACAACGCTCAAATTCTCAAACTCGCGGGGGCCAACATGATGTTGGCACGATTTCGATTTGACGACGGCGCCATCCTTGGAATGCTGACGAACTACAACAAGGACCGCTCGCTGGCGCAATCGCATGCCGCGATCCTGATGGCAGGTCAGGCAATCGAACAAATCGCCTGATTCCGGTTTCGGTTTTCGTTTTCATCCCCTCTCACCGACGCGAGCGCAAAATGGCCAAGAAAAGTGTTGTTACCGAATCCCAGGAAATCCAGCTGGCTATTGAGCTGATCAATTTGGGCGCCAGATTGCAGTTGCTGGAGTCGGAAACCTCGCTGTCGCGTGAGCGTCTGCTCAAGCTCTACAAAGAGTTGCGCGGTGTATCGCCACCAAAGGGAATGCTGCCATTTTCCACAGACTGGTTCATTACCTGGCAGCCGAATATCCATTCGTCCCTGTTCATGGGCATACATAAATACCTCGTTGAGCATGCTCAGATTTCTGGAATCCAGGCAATCATGAAGGCGTATCGCCTGTATCTTGAGCAAGTTGAGCCGGGTAGCGATGGCGAACCTGTGCTATCTCTGACGCGTGCATGGACCTTGGTGCGCTTTTTCGAGAGTAAAATGCTGTCAACGGCATGCTGCAGTGAATGTGGCGGTAACTTTGTCGTGCATCATCTTGATTTAAAAGCCAACTACACCTGCGGTCTGTGCCACATGCCGTCCAGAGCCGGTAAAACCAAACGCGCTAAATTGGATGCAGCATTGATGGCCGCCTGAAGCGGGTTCAACCATCGGATTTTTGCGTGAAAAGAAAGCGGCGTCGTAACGCACGATCAAGTTCTGTCAAACCTCTCCATCGAGCGCCGGCCATTCTGGCGCTCGTTCTGCAAGTTCTTTCCTTCGTTTTTTCCTTACTGCTGATTGTCTGTCTCGATGCTGTGTTTGGCGTGGCAGTGCACGTACTGTTGGCTGCTGCACTCCAGGGCGGCATTGCGGCCGGTTTGTCACGTCTGTGCAAACAGGCGCCTTGGTGGCTGGTGATACAGTTTTTCTTTCCCGTGGTCCTGGTTCTGGTGTTGGGTCTACATCTGCCGCCAACGTTGTTCCTCGGCGCCTTTCTCATTCTGTTGCTGCTTTACTGGAGTACGTACCGTACTCAAGTACCGTTTTATCCATCGCGCCTGTCAACCTGGCAAGCGGTCGAGAATCTGCTGCCGTCCAAGTCGTCGGTGCGCTTTATTGATATCGGTAGTGGATTGGGTGGATTGCCGTTGTATCTGGAAAAGCAGCGATCGGAAGGTGAATTTGTCGGAATTGAAATTGCGCCTTTGCCCTGGCTGATCAGCAAGCTGCGCGCGCGTTTTGCCTCAAGCAAGGTGCGCTTTGTGCGCGGTGACTACCGTCTTCTCGACTTTACGCAGCATGATGTGATTTTTGCCTATCTTTCACCCGCCGCCATGGTGGATTTGTGGCAAAAGGCAAAGGAAGAAATGCGCCCTGGTGCTTTGCTGCTGAGTTATGAATTTCCTATTCCTGACGCACCAGCAGATATCGTGATCTCTGCGCCGGATGGCGGGCCGGATTTATATGGCTGGCGAATGTAAAATTTATTTGCTCGGCAGTTTGCTTTCAAGCATCAAGTTCCCCTCATCGTAGCCGTTGAATGGTTACATCCCGATCATTTTGACCCGACGTATATGCAACAGCACTTATAGAGCGCAGTTGCGTATAGGCAATCGTTAGGGCAATAATGATAGCCAACCCTATCCATACGGAGCCTTCGCTTGTTAGTCATCATCGGTTATCTTGTTGTTCTCGGTTCTGTATTTGGCGGTTTCGTATTGGCTGGCGGACATTTGCATTCGCTGTTTCAGCCTGTCGAATTGCTGATGATCGGTGGGGCAGCAACCGGCGCTTTCTTTGTCGGTAACAACGGCAAGGCAATCAAGGCCACGCTGAAAGCTTTGCCGACTGCGCTCAAAGGTTCGAAGTACAACAAGGCGTTGTACATGGAATTGATGACCTTGTTGTTTGAAATTCTGAGCAAGGTACGAAAAGAAGGCTTGATGTCCATCGAAGGCGACGTCGAAAGCCCCGAAGAAAGTCCCATATTTTCCAAGTATCCGGCGGTTCTCGCCGATCATCATCTGATCGAATTCATGACCGACTATCTGCGCTTGATGGTGTCGGGCAACATGGATGCGTTTCAGATCGAAAACCTGATGGACAACGAAATCGAAACGCATCACGCCGAAGGTGAGATCCCGGTGCACTGCATCGCCAAACTGGGCGATGGTTTTCCTGCATTCGGTATTGTTGCGGCGGTGATGGGCGTGGTGCATACGATGGCATCGGTTGGTCTGCCGCCGGCAGAACTGGGTATTCTGATTGCGAATGCACTGGTCGGTACCTTCCTCGGTATTTTGCTGGCATACGGTTTCGTTTCGCCAATCTCGAGCGTGCTGGAACAGAAGTTGCACGAATCCTCAAAGATTTTCCAATGCGTCAAAGTCACGCTGCTGGCAAGCCTCAACGGCTATGCTCCTGCACTGGCAGTGGAATTTGGTCGCAAGGTTCTGTTCTCGACAGAGCGTCCTTCGTTCAGCGAACTTGAAGAACACATCAAGCAATCGCGTTCGAAGTAAGCATTTTTAACATCGACTACAGAATAAGTATCTGAACGGGGACTGACATGGCTGACGAAGGACTCCGTCCCATTATCGTAAAGCGCATCAAGAAAGGCGGCGGTGGTCATCACGGCGGCGCCTGGAAGATTGCGTACGCCGACTTTGTGACGGCGATGATGGCGTTCTTTCTTCTCATGTGGCTGCTTGGTTCGACCGCCAAAGGTGATTTGCAGGGGATTGCCGATTATTTTGCGACGCCGCTGAAAGTGGCGATGGCAGGCGGCTCCGGTAGCGGTGATGCGTCGAGCGTGATTCAGGGCGGCGGCAAGGATCTGACGCGTATCGATGGGCAGCAAAAGAAGGGCGAAGATAACGAAGCGACCAAGAAATTCAACTTGAAGGCCGCTGAAGCCGAACTTGCACGGGCCGAAGGTCGCCGTCTACGCGCGTTGAAAGAACGTATCGAACTTGCCATTGCGACGGTGCCCAGTCTTCAGCAATACAAGAACCAGTTGCTGCTGGATATCACCACTGAAGGCTTGCGCATTCAGATCGTGGATGAGAAAAACCGTCCGATGTTTGCGTTGGCACGTGCCGAGTTGCAGCCCTATACCAAGTTGATCCTGCACGAGATCGCCAAAACCCTCAACGATATTCCCAACAAGATCAGCCTGTCCGGCCATACGGATGCCACACCTTATTCGAGTGGCGAACGGAGCTACAGCAACTGGGAGCTTTCGTCGGATCGCGCCAATGCATCGCGTCGTGAACTGATTGCCGGTGGCATGCAGGAAAACAAAATGCTGCGGGTGGTCGGCCTGTCTTCTGCAGTTTTGTTCGATCAAGCGAACCCGTTGAATCCGATCAATCGACGTATCAGCATCATCGTCATGAACAAGAAGACGGAAGAGTCGATTGAAAAAGAAAATCAGACAGTCGATGTGACAGACGAAGAATCTGCTCAGAAAGCTGTCGAGCAGGGCGCCCAGCTTGCGCCAGTGCCACCGCCACAAGCTGCACCGGGTCCACATGCGCCTGCATTGGCGGTTGCAGCAGAAGCGGCCGCCGCCGCTTCGTCTGTACAGCCAGCAATGCCGCAAACACCACGTTAGTTCCAAGACCGACAATCACCACGACACAGCTCATATGATTATTCCTCATCCGCTGGCGCCCAAATTACAGGACGTATTGTCATCGCTGTCTGAGCATGGTCGACAACATTTGACCGAGGTCGAGGCCGATCTCCTGCAAACCAATCAGTTGCTCAAGGAAGCAATTGCCAAGCTCGGAGAGAGCTTCATGGCGATTCATGCCGCAACGCTGGAGCAGCAAAGCATTGTCGATCGTTTGCTCGCAGAAAAAGCAGATGGACAGATCGCTGTGCAGTCGGTGCGTGAAGTATCGGAGAAAGTCGGATTGTGCATCAATGCTGCTGTGACCGGCTTACAGTTTCAGGATATGACGGACCAGTTGATTGCACGGACGATGCAGCGCGTTGTCGGTTTTCGCGACGTGCTGGAGATCCTTTGTGTCGGTGGTGACGATTTGGGATCGCAGCAGAATGACGATAGTATGCTTGCGGTTCTCGATCGAATGAAAGTCGTGCTTGAACAGGAAAGCATCAGCCTTGATCAGACTTTACGAAAAGCAGTACGTCAGACGCATATGGAAAGCGGCGACATAGAATTGTTCTGAATACGTTATAACTTCATGCAGGCGTGAGAGCGTCTGAAAACAGTATCAAGCGGGAGTAGAGATGGCAAAGACAATATTGGCAGTCGACGATTCTGGATCATTGAGACAGATGGTGGTCTTCAGCTTGCGCGCAGCAGGCTATCAGGTGACGGAAGCCGTGGACGGTCAGGATGGTCTCGACAAGGCCAAGGCGCAGGTGTTTGATCTGGTACTGACCGATCAAAACATGCCGCGCATGGATGGTTTTACCTTGATCCGCTCATTGCGGGCGTTATCGACTTACCAGAAGGTGCCGATTCTCGTTCTGACCACGGAGTCGAGTGACGAGATGAAAGCCAAGGGTCGTGCCGCTGGCGCGAATGGCTGGCTGGTCAAGCCGTTCGATCCTCAGCGTCTGACAGAGGTTGTCAAAAAAGTCCTCGGTTGATGCACATAGAACGATAACGATGAGCAGCTACGCTATCAAGCTCACAATAAACGGGGTAAGGCCATGACCATCGACATGAGTCAGTTTTTTCAGGTTTTCTTCGATGAAACTGAAGAGCTGCTGGCAGAGATGGAAAAGCTGCTGCTTGCAGTCGACATCGAAGCTCCCGACGCAGAAGATCTGAATGCGATTTTCCGTGCTGCGCATTCGATCAAAGGTGGTGCCGCAACCTTCGGTATTACCGATCTGACGGAAGTCACGCACGTTCTCGAAACCTTGCTCGACAAGATTCGCAAAGGCGAGATGGCATTGATGCCAGAGCACGTTGACGCCTTTCTGTCGGCCAAGGATGTGCTCAAGATGCAGTTGGATGGACACCGACTGCATACGCATGTCGATCTCGAAGCGGTGGCAGATGTGCGCATCATGCTGGAGTCGCTGGCGCAAGAGGCCGGCGCGCAAGTTGCGCCACAGCCAGCAGCCGCAGCGATGACGCCACCGCCAAGTGCCGTTGCGCCTGTCCGTGCAAACGGCGATCGCGTTTTTCGCGTCGCTTTGCCGCAGCAGACCACCGCGCGTGACGTCGATGCACTGGCAGCAGAGCTGGGCTTGCTTGGCGAAATTCATCGTGCCATGTTGCCGGATCAACGTGCTGAATTTACGCTGACGACAAATGGTAGCCAGGACGACATCATTGCGATCTGCTCCTTCATTCTCGATCCTAATGATCTGCAAATTTCAGAAGACACGAATGGCCAGTCTTCGGCTCAATCTGAAGAGGCGCGTCGTGCTCTGGAAGCGGAGCAGGGCTACGGTTTCTTCGAACCGCTGAATACAGCCATCGAGCAAGAACAGGCAACGCGCGAACAGGAAGAGACACAGGGCTATGGCTTTTTTGCGCCATTCGAAGCACCGCCTGAAACGACTGCAGCAAGCGCGAGTGAGTCGCATACGAGTGTGGTATCTGCATCCGACAAAGTTGAGACCACTGCCGAACGCAAACCGGCTGCCAAGCGTGAAGAAAAAGTTGCGGCGCCTAACGCCGAGTCCACCTCGATTCGTGTCGGGATTGAAAAAGTCGATCAACTGATCAATCTGGTTGGCGAGCTGGTGATTACGCAAGCCATGATCGAGCAGCGTACCGGTTCACTTGATCCGATGCTGCATGAACGCCTTCTTAACAGCGTTTCGCAATTGACGCGCAATACCCGCGATTTGCAGGAAGCCGTGATGTCGATTCGCATGATGCCGATGGATTACGTGTTCTCGCGTTTTCCTCGCATGGTGCGTGATCTGGCCAGCAAGCTGGGCAAGAAGGTTGAGTTTGTAACGCATGGTGCAGCGACCGAACTCGATAAGGGCTTGATCGAACGCATCGTGGATCCGCTCACGCATCTGGTTCGCAACAGTATCGATCACGGTATTGAATCACCTGAGGTGAGGACCGCGGCTGGCAAACCGCCAATGGGTCAGCTTTCGCTTTCTGCTTCACATCAGGGCGGCAACATCATCATCGAAGTCAGCGACAACGGTGGCGGCTTGAATCGTGAACGTATCCTGAGTAAAGCCAAACAGAATGGTCTGCCTGTCAGTGATGACATGCCTGACAGTGAAGTCTGGCAGTTGATTTTTGCTCCGGGATTTTCGACGGCAGAAGCCGTGACCGATGTCTCTGGCCGTGGCGTGGGTATGGATGTGGTCAAACGTAATATCACTGCGATGGGTGGTGTTGTTGATATCGCATCGAGCAAAGGATTCGGCACCACGATTTCGATTTCATTGCCGCTTACGCTGGCGATTCTCGATGGCATGTCGATCCGGGTGGGCGAAGAGATTTATATCCTGCCGCTTGGCTACGTGGTGGAGTCGCTGCAACCCACACTGGACGATGTCAAAGAGATAAGCGGGCAAGGCAAAGTAATCAAGGTGCGTGGCGAGTATTTGCCATTGATTCCTTTGTACAAGATTTTTGATGTAACCCCACGTTTTACGGACCCATCTCAGGGTATTGTAGTGATACTGGAATCCGAAGGACGCAAGGCAGCTTTGTTCATCGATGACCTGGTTGGACAGCAGCAGGTCGTGGTGAAAAATCTGGAATCGAATTATCGCAAGGTGGCGGGTATTTCCGGTGCGACGATTCTGGGCGATGGCGGCGTGTCGCTGATCATTGATGTCGCGGCGCTCTTGCGCTCAAGCAGACAGTTGAACGAAGAGCCGAGTTACTTCTGAAGTATTTCTGAATGATCTAATTATCAAGAGGGAGAGACAAGATGAATGATGTCTTGAAAAACAATACGACCGGTAGCGAAAACGGCAATGAGTTTCTCGCATTCAAACTGGGCAAAGAAGAATACGGTATCGATATTCTGAAAGTGCAGGAAATTCGCGGTTACGAAGCAGTCACACGGATTGCCAACGCGCCGGACTTCGTCAAGGGCGTCGTCAATCTGCGCGGCATTATTGTGCCCATCGTCGACATGCGCATCAAGTTCAACCTTGGTGAGCCGACCTACGATCAATTTACTGTGGTGATCATTTTGAATATTGGCGGCCGTGTCGTCGGTATGGTGGTCGACAGTGTGTCTGACGTCATCACGCTGGCACCGGAGCAGGTTCGCCCTGCACCCGAGATGGGGACTGCATTCAATACCGATTATCTGATCGGTCTCGGCACGCTGGATGAGCGCATGCTGATTCTGGTGGATATCGATCGTCTGATGTCCAGCTCGGAAATGGGACTGATCGAAACGATCGCAGCCTGATAAGACGAATCGATCAGCCACGCAAGTGGACAACGGAATTCGCGGCAGGTAATGACGGAGATCGCGCATAGCGAGCGGCAAACAAGGAACTATCTGCATCATGAAAGCAAACGCGCAAATCCGGCCGGAAGGCACGAAGGAATTTGAATTTACCGCGCGTGATTTTGAACGTGTACGTGGCTTGATCTACAAGCGCGCGGGCATTGCTTTAGCCGAAAGCAAGCAGGAAATGGTCTACAGCCGTTTGGCGCGTCGCTTGCGTGCTACCGGCATACATTCATTTGCCAGCTATCTCGATTCGCTTGAAAACCGTAACGATGGTCCCGAGTGGGAGGCATTCACCAATGCGCTCACCACCAATCTGACTTCTTTTTTTCGCGAAGCACATCATTTCCCACTGCTGGCAGAACATCTCAAAAAAACCAAGGCGCCGCTGGAGATCTGGTGCAGTGCCGCGTCTACTGGCGAAGAACCGTATTCGATCGCCATCACAGCCTGCGAAGCGTTCAATTCGCTGACGCCGCCGGTGCGTATCATCGCCACCGATATCGATACCAACGTTCTGCAGACAGCCGAAAACGGCATCTACACGATCGATCGTCTGGAGAAAATGTCGCCAGAGCGCGTTCGCAAGTTTTTCCTCAAGGGCAAGGGCGCGCAGGAAGGCATGGTGCGTGTTCGTCCTGAACTGCGGCAAATGATTACCTTCCGTCCGCTCAATCTGTTGGCGGATCAGTGGCCTGTCACCGGCCCGTTCGATGTCATCTTCTGTCGCAACGTCATGATCTATTTCGACAAGCCGACACAGGGCAAGATTCTTGACCGGTTTGCTCCCATGATGAAAGAGGACGCGCTGCTGTTTGCGGGTCATTCGGAGAACTTCCTGTACGCCAGTAACGCCTACAAGCTGCGAGGCAAGACAGTCTACGAACTTGATCCAAACCGGAATGCGGGTGGTTCCCGGGTAAGACGCGCATGAGGGAGATGGCATGAGTGGACCAGTCAATGAGCATTTCGCAACCAACGTGTATTTCGACCGCACGTTTGATCGCGATGCCGCGAAGATTCTGCCGGGTGAGTATTACTACACGGGCAAGGATATGCTGATCGTGACGGTATTGGGATCGTGTGTGTCTGCGTGTATCCGCGATCGTGTGTCCGGTGTCGGTGGCATGAATCACTTCATGCTGCCGGATGGGGATGTCGACAGTCCGATTTCCGCATCGGCACGCTACGGTACCTACGCGATGGAAATTCTGATCAACGATTTGTTGAAGGCCGGTGCACGTCGTGAAAATCTGGAAGCCAAGGTTTTTGGCGGCGGCAATGTATTGCGCGGCTTCGTCAACATGAATGTAGGGGAGCGCAACGCGCAGTTCGTGCGCAACTTTCTGAAGGTTGAAAATATCCGCATCGTTGCTGAAGATCTCAACGATATTCACCCGCGCAAGGTCTACTATTTTCCACGAAGCGGCAAGGTACTGGTCAAGAAACTGCGTCAACTCAATAACAATACGCTGGTCAACCGCGAGCAGGATTACGCCAATCGTCTGCAGTCAGGCGGCGTAAGTGGAGACGTCGAACTTTTTACGTGAGTTTGACAAATAAAACAATAATTCAGAACAAGACAACATATGAAAATCAAGGTCCTCATCGTTGATGACTCCGCACTCATCCGCAGTGTGATGAAGGAGATCATCAACAGCCAGCCCGATATGGAGGTTGTCGGTGTGGCGCCAGATCCGATCATCGCGCGTGACCTGATCAAGCAAACCAATCCAGACGTGCTGACGCTCGATGTCGAGATGCCAAAAATGGATGGCCTCGACTTTCTGGAAAAATTGATGCGTCTGCGTCCGATGCCGGTCGTGATGGTGTCGTCGTTGACCGAGCGTGGATCAGAAATTACGTTGCGCGCGCTGGAGCTGGGCGCTGTCGATTTTGTGACCAAGCCCAAGATGTCGATCCAGAGCGGCATGCTGGAATACACCGAGATGATCGCCGACAAAATTCGCGGCGCGTCGAAGGCACGCATCAAGGCGCGTCAGATTACGCCAAGCGATGCCAGCAAGACGAGCGTTGGTGCATTACCTCAGATTCGCAATCCGCTGACCAGTAGTGAAAAACTGATCATCATCGGCGCGTCGACCGGCGGTACGGAAGCGATCAAGGATTTTCTGATGCAGATGCCGTCCGATTGCCCGGGCATTCTGATCACGCAGCACATGCCACCCGGCTTTACCAAGTCGTTTGCGGCGCGTCTCGATAGCCTGTGCAAGATCGGCGTCAAGGAATCCGAAGGCGGCGAACGGATTCTGCCTGGCCATGCCTATCTGGCACCAGGCGACATGCATTTGCAACTCGTGCGAAGCGGCGCCAATTACGTGACGCAGCTGGATCAAGGGCCACCGGTCAATCGTCATCGTCCTTCCGTTGACGTGCTGTTTCACTCTGCCGCAGTGCATGCCGGTAAAAATGCCGTCGGTGTGATCCTGACCGGTATGGGTAAGGACGGCGCGCTTGGCATGCTGGAGATGAAAAAGGCGGGAGCATACAATTTTGCGCAGGACGAGGCATCTTGCGTCGTCTTTGGCATGCCGCGTGAAGCGATCGCGGTCGGTGCCGCGCATGAAGTCGGTGCGCTGCACGCCTTGCCAACGATGGTGATGAATTATTTGTCAACAAACAGCACGCGTGCGTTGCGTGTCTGAAGAATAGCCGTTGTTTGCCGTTTCTTTTTCTTTCAGCCTGACGGCTGTCACAAGGCATAATAGCAACGGTCTGGATAAATCTGGGTCATGTTCGATCCCAAGCAGGGATCGATGACGAATCAAGAAATGAATGGAGTAATTCATGGCAGGTCCAAATACCAAGTTTCTCGTTGTTGACGACTTTTCGACAATGCGCCGCATCGTGCGCAATCTGTTGAAAGAATTGGGTTACACCAACGTTGATGAAGCAGAAGATGGCGCGATGGCTTTGGCGAAACTGCGCAGTGAACAGTTCGATTTCGTTGTCTCCGACTGGAACATGCCGAACATGGACGGCCTGACCATGCTGCAGCAGATTCGCGCCGATCCGGCATTGTCGAAGCTGCCGGTGCTGATGGTCACGGCAGAGGCGAAGAAGGAAAACATTATTGCTGCCGCTCAGGCTGGCGCCAATGGTTATGTTGTCAAACCGTTCACGGCTGCCACGCTGGATGAAAAGCTGGCAAAGATTTTCGAGAAACTCGCCGCCGCCGGAGGCTGAGTTGACTGCTGCTTCGGGGGGAGCCGTTTTGCAGCAAATGAATGCGATGTCGTCAGAACCGCCGTTAAACGACGAGATGATGGCGCGCGTCGGCCAGATGACGCGTGCTTTGCACGAAAGTCTGCGCGGTCTGGGTTTCGACCAGTTACTTGAACGCGCCTCGCACGATATTCCGGATGCACGTGATCGACTGGATTACGTCGCCCGCATGACGGAGCAGGCTGCTCAGCGTGTTCTCAATGCTACCGATTTGGCCGGGCCTTTGCAGGAACGCATTCAGTCTAGTTCTGCAACGCTGGCGTCCGACTGGCAGCAGGCATTGGCTAATCCATTTTCAGAGCAAGCCTACCGTGATCTCGCGGCGCGTACCGTGAGCAGTCTCGATCAGACCCAGCAGGCATCGGCGGAAACGCGCCAGCATCTGATGAACATCATGATGGCCCAGGATTTTCAGGATCTGACCGGGCAGGTTATCAAAAAAGTCACCGAGCTCGCACATGGCATCGAACAGCAATTGCTGCAGTTGCTGGTCGATTACGCGCCTGCTGATAAAAAGCGCGAAGTCGATACGGGTTTGCTGAACGGTCCGCAAATCAATCCGACCGGGCAGGACGTTGTGGCCACGCAGGAACAGGTAGACGATCTGCTCGATAGTCTCGGTTTCTGACCAGAATTCTTTATTTTCCAGAGCAGCGCATTCATGCCAGACAGCCAATTTATTGTTCGATCGCCATTGATCAGCCCGACGCACCAGATTCTCGGCTACGAGCTATCGTGGTACAGCATCGATGCAACCGGCGGATTTTCGGGCGATGACGAGTTGCTTTCGTTGTTGTCGTTCGCAGCTTCGCAGCTGGTCAAGGATGACGGGACCTGGTTGCTGGGCGATCTGGTTCTGTATTACGAAGTCACGCCTGCCGTGATCGCCTCCGATCAAATCAAGCAACTGCCGCCCGCCAATACCGTCTTGCGCATGACCGCGGCCGACTTGTCCGATGGTGAAACGCTTGCTCAGATGCAGGCGTTGCGACAGCTCGGTTATGGTATTTCCCTGTGCAATGCTGGCGACCTGCAGGCGGGCAGCCCGCTTTTGTCCTTGATAACGCATGCCGAAGGGGAGTTTGGCAAGCCGGGTAGCAATGTCGGATTGTTTAAAGCCGCGGGTGTGCAGCCTTTGGCTCGACGTGTCGATACCTGGGAAGAGTTTGATGCCTGCATCGCCGCAGGGCTCCCGGTTTTCATTGGCAATCTATACACCAAGCCGAGACAGGTGGTTGGTAAAAAAGGACTGAGTCCCGCGCAAGTGATCATCGTTCAGTTGATGGACATGGTTCGCAAGAATGCCGACGTGCGTCAACTGGAAGAAGTGCTCAAGCGCGACGCAGCCTTGTCATACAAGTTGTTCCGCTATATCAATAGCGCCAGCTTTGGCCTGGGCGTGGAAATCCAGTCCTTGCGTCATGCCGTGACGATGCTCGGTTATTCGCCGTTGTATCGCTGGTTGTCCCTGCTGCTGGCTGCGCTCAGCGATAACAGTCAGGCAGCATTGATGATGCAGACCGCGATCGTGCGGGGTCGCATTGCCGAGCTGGCCGGTCATGGCATTCTGCCAAAGGTCGAAGCCGAGAATCTGTTTGTGGTTGGTATGTTCTCCTTGCTGGATCGTTTGCTGGGCATGCCAATGGACGAGGTGCTCACCAACATCCATCTATCGGACGCCGTGTCGATGGCACTGCTGTCACGCGAAGGCGTCTACGGACCTTTCCTCGTATTGTCAGAAGCGTGTGAAAAAGACAATGGCGAGCTGGCAGCGATGTCCGATTCGTTGTTCATTCGTGCACGGCAGATCAACGAAGCGCATCTGGCTGCGCTGGTCTGGGCGCAGAAGATCAAGCTATAAACCCGCGGAGCGGCAGTCTGCCGTTCCCATTTCAGCCAGCCGTTCGGCTGTTTTACCCGTCTCAACTCTTCTGTACGGTGCATTGTCCTCAAAGACATCCAAGGCAGAAACATTAAAAGCGGGCAGTTTCCCTTCTTATTCCCCCGATGGCCGCGTCGCTTTCTGACCAATAATCGCACTCATCGGTCCCTATGGCGTCATTCCCGACCCAAACAGGACTGCTCAGGAGTCGGCCTTGGCTGAAGAAAGTGATCTCGAAAAGACGGAACCCGCGTCACCGCGCAAGCTGGAAAAGGCGCGGGAAGAGGGGGACGTCCCGCGTTCGCGCGAGTTGGCAACCTGCACGTTGCTGCTCGGCGCGGGCGCTGCTTTCTGGTTCACTGGCGGCAGCATGATCAGGCAGATCAACGCCATGCTGGCTTCCGGCTTGTCATTCGATCGCGCGATGGCGTTCGACATGAGTCTGTTGCTGACCCATACCGCTGCACAAATCGTTGATCTGCTCATCGCTTTTTTCCCTGCTGCCATGATTCTGATCGTGGTGGCGCTGGCCTCGCCGATGCTGATTGGCGGCTGGCTCTTCAGTGGCAAGGCACTCCAACCTAATTTCGCCCGCATGAATCCGATGAAGGGCCTCGGCAACATGGTGTCCACGCGTGCCTTGGTCGAACTCGGCAAGGCAGTCGGCAAAACGCTGCTGGTCGGCTGCATCGCTTACATGGTCATCAAGTTCGAGATCGATGCGGTGATGGCACTCAGTGTGGAATCCCTGAAAAGCGGCGCAGAGCATCTGGGACACCTGATGCTCCTGACCTTCATTTTTATTGCCAGCGGCCTGATCATCATCGCTGCGATCGATGCGCCTTATCAGATGTGGCAACACGCCAAGAAACTGATGATGACCCGTCAGGAAGTGCGTCAGGAAGCCAAGGAATCCGACGGTAACCCTGAGATCAAGGCCAAGATTCGCCAGCAACAACGCGAGATGGCACGTCGCCGCATGATGACCGAAGTGCCAACAGCAGACGTTGTGGTCACCAACCCGACGCACTTTGCGGTCGCACTCAAATATTCTGAAAACGGCATGCGCGCACCGAAAGTCGTGGCCAAGGGCGCCGACGAAGTTGCCGCAAAAATTCGCGAAATCGCACTGGAAAACAATGTGGTCCTGCTAGAGGCACCACCGCTGGCACGTGCGCTCTACAAACACACCGATCTGGGCGATGAAATTCCAGAAGGTCTGTATGTCGCTGTGGCGGAAGTTCTGGCTTACGTCTTCCAGCTGCGCACCTTCAGCAAGCACGGCGGACAACGTCCGCAAAAACCTGCCGATCTGGATGTTCCACCGCAAATGGATCCTCTCAACCCTGCTGCACAAGACGCAAACGGTACGAAACAATGAACAGTCTGACGATGCCGTCCTGGATGACAGGCGCCAACTCAAAAATGATCGCCGCACCGATCCTCATCATCTTGATGCTGGCGATGATGGTGCTGCCGCTGCCGGCGATGGCACTGGATATCCTGTTCACTTTCAATCTGGCGCTGTCGATCATCATCCTGCTGACCGCGCTGTACACGGTCAAGCCGCTCGACTTCATGGTGTTCCCAACGGTGCTGCTGGTCAGCACCATGTTGCGTTTGTCGCTGAACGTGGCCTCCACCCGTGTCGTGTTGACCGAAGGCCATGCCGGTCCTGACGCTGCGGGTAAAGTGATTGAAGCTTTCGGCCACTTCCTGATCGGCGGTAACTACACCGTTGGTATCGTGGTCTTCATCATCCTGACCATCATCAACTTCACGGTTGTGACCAAAGGTGCGGGCCGTATCGCTGAGGTGGGTGCACGTTTTGCTCTGGATGCGATGCCAGGTAAACAGATGGCAATCGATGCAGACCTGAACGCTGGCCTGATCGGCGAACAGGATGCGCGTATGCGTCGTACGCAAGTCGCCCAGGAAGCCGAGTTCTACGGTGCGATGGACGGTGCCAGTAAATACGTTCGCGGTGATGCGATCGCCGGCATCATCATTACCGTTATCAATATCGTCGGCGGTCTGATCGTCGGCATGCTGCAACACGACATGGCGTTTTCGAACGCGATTGAAAACTACACCTTGCTGGCAATCGGTGATGGTCTGGTGGCACAGCTGCCATCGCTGATCATCTCGACCGCAGCCGGTATTGTCGTGTCGCGCGTGGCAAGCGATCAGGATATTGGCGGCCAACTGGTCAACCAGTTGTTTGCAAAACCACAGGTTCTCTATATCGCTGCCGGCATCATCGGCGGCATGGGCATCATCCCAGGCATGCCGCACGTGGCTTTCCTGTTCCTGGCAGCGATCCTTGCCGGTTCCGCCTACATGATCACCCAGCGTGCAAAAAATACCCCGCAAGTCGAAGCGGAAGTCGCGGCGCCACCATCGGCTGCACCAGAAGTCGAAGAAGCGACCTGGGGCGACATCGTGCAAGTCGATACGCTGGGTCTGGAAGTTGGCTATCGTCTGATCCCGCTGGTGGATAAAACACAAAGCGGCGAGCTGCTGCGTCGCATCAAGGGCATTCGCAAGAAGTTTGCGCAAGAAGTCGGCTTCCTCTCGCCACCTGTACACATCCGCGACAACCTCGAACTCAAGCCATCGGCTTATCGCATTACGCTCAAAGGCGTGGAAGTCGGTAGCGGCGAAGCACATGCCGGTCAGTTCCTCGCCATCAATCCAGGCATGGTGACCGGTACCTTGCCGGGTGCTGTGACCAGCGATCCTGCATTTGGTCTGCCTGCAACCTGGATCGACTCGCATATGCGCGATCAGGCGCAAGGCATGGGTTACACCGTGGTCGATGCCGGTACCGTGGTCGCAACGCACCTGAATCATCTGATCACGACGCATGCGTCCGAATTGCTCGGCCGTCAGGAAGTGCAGGCGCTGCTGGATCACCTGACCAAGGACTCGCCAAAACTGGTCGAAGATCTGGTGCCAAAACTGATGACCCTGTCGTCCCTGCAAAAAGTGTTGCAGAACCTGCTGACAGAAGGTGTGCACATCCGTGACATGCACACCATCATCGAAACGCTGACCGAGCACGCTGCCTATACGCAAGACGTCAATGATCTGACCGCACTGGTGCGTGTTGCACTGGGTCGCGCGATCGTGCAGCAGTTGTTCCCGTCCACCAACGAGCTGTCCGTCATGACGCTCGACAATCGTCTGGAGCGTTTGCTGATGCAAGCCATGCAGTCGAACGGCGCAGACGGTGCCGGTATCGAGCCAGGTCTGGCAGACACCATTGCCGCGCAGGCAGAAGCCGCAACGCGCCAACAAGAACAAATGGGGCTCACACCAGTACTGCTGGTGCCGGCTCAACTCAGAACGTTGCTCGCGCGCTTCCTGCGCCGTGCGATTCCACAATTGAAGGTGTTGTCGCACGCTGAAGTGCCAGACACCAAAACCATCAGGGTAACCAGCCTAGTCGGAGGTCAAGTATGAACGTCAGAAAATTTACCGCACCAACATCGCGTGAAGCATGGCATTTAGTTCGTCAGGCGCTCGGTGCTGACGCCGTCATCCTGTCCAATCGCAGTGTCGAAAACGGCACCGAAATTCTGGCACTGGCTGGCGAAGACATGGCCGCACTGGCTGCACCGGTGGTAGAGAAAGCTGCATTGTCGCCACAGACGCTGGCTGCACTGTCGTCTAAACGTGCAGAGGCACCCGCGCTGACGTTTGCTCAGCCACACGCCGGTATCAATATCAAGCCTGCCGCACCTGCTGCGCCCAAAGCGACAGCACCGGTTGCTGCGCCGATGGAAATGGCCACAGCCTCCATCCCGGCATTCGATCGTGGCGAGCTCGATACCGTCATGAACGAAATCCGTTCCATGCGCGGCATGCTCGAGATGCAACTGGCTGAACTGTCGTGGACGGATCAGCAGAAAAAAGAACCTGCCAAATCAAGCGTCCTGCGTGAAATGCTGGCAGCCGGCTTCAGCGCCAGCCTGTCGCGTTACATGATTGAACGTCTGCCTGCCGGTGCTTCGCACAAGCAAGGCATGAACTGGATCAAGGGCGTGCTCTCCAAAAACCTGAACACCATCACCAGCGAAGACGAAATCCTGGAAAAAGGCGGCGTCTACGCGTTGGTTGGTCCGACCGGTGTTGGCAAGACCACGACCACGGCCAAGCTGGCTGCACGTTGCGTCATGCGTCACGGTGCCGGCAAGCTGGCACTGATCACGACTGATGGTTATCGTATCGGTGGTTACGAACAGTTGCGCATCTACGGCAAGATCCTTGGCGTGATGGTGCATTCGGTCAAGGACGAAGCCGATCTGCGCATCGCACTGGACGAACTCAAAGGCAAGCACACGATCCTGATCGATACGGTTGGTGTCAGCCAGCGCGACAAGATGGTTGCGGAACAGATCGCCATGCTGTCCGGCGCCGGTACCGAAGTCAAACGTCTGCTGTGCCTCAACGCGACCTCCAACGGCGAAACGCTCAATGAAGTCGCACGTGCCTACATGGGTGATGGACTGGCCGGTTGCATATTGACCAAACTGGATGAAGCTGCAACCATTGGCAATGCACTGGATGTCGCCATCCGGCAGAAATTAAACTTATACTACGTGGCAAATGGACAGCGCGTACCGGAAGACCTGCATGTCGCCAACAAGGCGTATCTGGTTGACCGTGCGTTCAAGCTCAAGCGTGAAACAGCGCCGTTCCGGTTCAACGATGCGGAGATTCCGCTGGTCATGGCCAATACGGCCCGTGCAATGAACGATAAAAGTCTGCGTGAGGTGATTCTTGGCTAGTTTTGAATGTGATCAGGCTGAAGGACTGCGCCGCCTGCTTGCAGGACCGCGGCCGCGCATTTTCACGTTCCTGTCGACGACCTCGGTTGCCGAGAAGAGCACCATGCTCGTCAACCTCGGCGCATCGCTGGCTGAATGCGGTCGCGATGTCGTGCTGCTAGATGCATGTGCTTCGGAGCAGGGGATCGTGCGACGCATGGGTGCAGACGTTTCGGCAACCTTGCTGGACGTGTCGCGCCAGCACCGCGCTTTCGATCAGGCAGTGCAGATGATGCCGCAGGGTTTTCGTCTGGCCTCGCTGACTGTGGGTTCGCGTCGTGCGATGACGACGGATGTCAATCAGGTGCGCCGTCTTTCCAATACCTTCCATGTGCTGGCAGCGCAGGCGGACGTCGTCATCGTTGATGCAGAGCTCGATCAGCATGACGCCTTGCCGCTCAGTGTTCTGGCAAATGGCGATATCGTGATTCAGGTTTCACCTGCCGCAGAGTCGATCAAGGATGCCTATAGCCTGATCAAACGTTTATATGCGCAACTTGGACGTCGTCCATTTGGTATCCTTGTGACCGGAGCGGACGAAGAGGAAGCCGCCGTGGTTTATCAAAACCTGGCGCTGGCAGCCAGTCGTTATCTGGCCGTCTCCCTGTTTTCGATTGGTTCGATTCCAAATGATGAGCAAGTCACACGTGCAGCCCGCCTGGGTCGCGCAGTGATCGATGCGTTTCCGCGGGCAGGCGCGGCAACCGCGTTCCGCCGTTTGGCGCAACGTTTTGCCGTACCGGACGCCATGGCAGGCAGAGTAGAAATCGGGGTTTGAGTTGATGTACACAGCGGCCGGAAAATCGGACAAGGATCATCTCGTCGGCGAACATGCGCCGCTGGTGAAGAAACTTGCCCATCAGATGAAGGCCAAGCTGCCACCCAGTGTGGAAGTCGATGACCTGATTCAGGCCGGCATGATGGGACTGCTCGATGCAGTCAATCGCTACGAAGAAACGCACGGTGCGCAGTTCGAGACTTACGCGGTGCAGCGTATTCGTGGCGCGATGCTCGATGAACTGCGCAGCAGTGACTGGATGCCACGCAGCATGCGCCAGAACATGCGCAAGATCGAGATTGCAATGAACACCTTGCAGCAGCAGTTGGGTCGTGCACCGAATGAAAGCGAAGTCGCCAAGCAGCTCAAGCTGTCGCTGGCCGATTATCAGGATCTGCTCAGCGATGGTGGCGGACACCAACTGGTGTACTACGAAGATTTCCACGATAGCGAAGACAACGAACACTTCCTCGACCGCTATTGCACCGACGAGACGCCTGATCCACTGCAGAATTTAATGAACACCGGCTTCCGTTCGGCGGTGATCGCCGCGATCGAAGCCTTGCCCGAGCGCGAGAAGATTCTGATGGGCCTGTACTACGAGCAGGAAATGAATCTGAAGGAGATCGGCGCCATCATGGGCGTGACCGAGTCACGCGTCTCCCAACTACATAGTCAAGCCATTGCACGTATGCGTGCCAATTTACGGGAGAAGGCGTGGACTGGGGTAGCCTGATTGGTATCACGCTGGCCGTTGGTGGCCTGCTCATCGGACAAAAGCTGGAAGGCGGCTCGCTTGGATCACTGATTCAGCCGGCTGCCTTTATTATCGTCGTCGTCGGCACGATGGGCGCAGTGCTGCTGCAGAGCGGGCTGCATAATTTCATCTACGGTATCAAGATGGCACGCCGCGTTTTCCGCGCGGGCGATGACCAGTTTCCAGAACTCATGCGCAGTGTGATCGACTGGAGCGTGACCGCGCGTCGCGAGGGTTTGCTCAGTCTGGAAAAACGTATTCCCGGTGTACAGGACCCGTTCGTTGCACATGGATTGCGCCTGATTGTCGACGGCATCGAGCCGCGTCGCATTCGCGAAGTGCTGGATATGGAAATCGGCGTCTATGAAACCAGACAGCGCCTCGGTGCCAAAATCTGGGAAGCCGCCGGTGGCTACGCACCGACCATCGGTATTCTTGGGGCGGTGCTCGGCCTGATCCATGTGATGGAAAACCTGTCTGATCCAGCACGGCTAGGTAGCGGCATCGCCGTTGCCTTCGTCGCAACGATTTATGGCGTCGGCTTTGCCAATCTGATCTTCCTGCCCATTTCCAACAAGCTCAAGGCGATGGTCAACCGTGATGTCTTCCGCCACGAGTTGCTGGCTGAAGCCTTCTCCGGCATAGCTGCCGGCGACAACCCGCGCCTGATCGAAGAGCGCATGGCGGTTTATCTGCTCTGATGAGCAGATTCCCGGACGATTCCATGCGACGCAGACGCCGATACGATGATGATCAGGACAACCACGACCGGTGGCTGGTCTCGTACGCCGATTTCATTACCTTGCTGTTTGCCTTCTTCGTCGTGATGTATGCGGTGTCGTCGGTCAACGACGGCAAGTACCGTATTCTTTCCGACTCGTTAGGGATAGCGTTTAGCGGCTTGCGTCCTCAGGCGCCTCTGATCGATTCGCCGATTGAATCCCAACGTCCGGCCTTGCCACTGCCGATGCCGGCACCGCGTCGTGCCAATCCCAATGTGACGGCTGTTAAGAAAGAGCGAGAGCAGATGACGGGCATTGCACGTGATCTGCTGGCAGCCATGGCGCCGCTGATCGATCAGGGCAAGGTGCGTGTGACGCAAACCGATCGTGGCGTCAGTGTGGAAATCAATGCCAGCGTATTGTTTGCACCGGCGGAAGCCAAGCTCAGCCAGCAATCCGAGAAGACGCTGCGCGCCGTCGCCGAGGTCTTGACAAAGGTCGACAACTCGATCCAGGTCGAAGGCCACACCGACAACATGCGGATCAATAATCCCATCTTCCCGTCTAACTGGGAGCTGTCGGCCGTACGCGCCAGCAGCGTAGTGCGCCTGTTCGTCGATGCTGGCATCAATGAAAAGCGTCTGCTGGCGGTCGGTCATGGTGCCAATCAGCCGGTTGATTCCAATGACACGGCGGAAGGGCGCTTGCGCAATCGCCGGGTTCAACTGATGATCCTTTCCAAAATTCCGGAAACGATTACCGAAGTACCGATTCAGCCTTGAGTAACCTCAAGTCGTCCTGAGCACACCGAAGCGTCGCCTTTAGACTCTTCGACTCTCTTTAGTCACTCTCAAATTCTTTCCATCCTGCTGGCCCCATTCTCGCTTACCTGAGGAGGAGGGACTTCGTGCGTCTTTTGCCCCAGTTTGGAAACTGACGTGCCAAAACGGTGCCAAGTCTTACCATTTTCTTGCGGAAACAGTAGTTGGGAATAGTATTTCCTCTCATTCGTGGGCAAAAGACTGCAATTTCCAAGGTATTTGCTGAAAGTTTCAGCAAATCACAAAACTGGCATGCGACATGCTTAGATCTGACATGTCACATCTTTGTTGTGTCACTCATCTTGGAGAATGCCATGCCCTCATACAAATGGATTTCCCGTTTGCTGGTCGCCGTACCACTCGCGCTGACTCTGCATTCCGGAGCGTATGCCGAGACGGTTGCCCGTTACGGTATTTCTATGGCGGATATTCCGCTGACCACTGGCCAGCCTGATCGCGGCGCTGGCGCTTATCAATTTACCGGGCACACCATTTACGATCCACTGATCGCGTGGGAAGCCAACATCGATTCGCGTCCAGGCAAACTGATTCCTGGTCTGGCGACTGAATGGAAGGCCGATGCCAAGGATCCGAAAAAGTGGACCTTCACCTTGCGTCAGGGCGTCAAGTTCCATGACGGTACTGCATTCAATGCCGATGCCGTGATCTGGAATCTGGACAAAGTCCTCAACGACAAATCGCCACAGTTCGACGCCAAGCAAAGTGCCCAGGTTCGTCCGCGTATTCCATCGGTTGCAACCTATCGCAAGATCAGCGACTACGCGGTGGAAATCACCACCAAGGATGTCGATGCACTGTTCCCGTATCAGTTGCCATGGTTCCTCGTCTCCGGCCCTGCACAGTGGGAAAAGCTGGGCAAGGACTGGAACAAGTTTGCGTCGCAACCATCCGGTACCGGTCCGTTCAAGCTCGACAAACTGGTTCCGCGTGAACGTGCAGAACTGGTCAAGAACGCTGACTACTGGGACAAATCGCGCATCGCGAAAACCGATCGCATCGTTCTGCTGCCGATCCCTGATGCACTGACCCGTGCCAATGCATTGTTGAACGGCCAGGTCGATATCATCGAAACACCACCGCCTGACGTCGTCCCGCAATTGCAGGCTGCGAAGATGAAGATCGTCAAGAACGTCACGCCGCACGTCTGGCCTTACCACTTCAGCACCTATCCAGGTTCGCCATGGACCGACATTCGCGTTCGCAAGGCTGCCAATCTGGCAATCGATCGCGAAGGCATTGTGGCGCTGATGAATGGTCTGGCAGTACCGGCAGTGGGTCAGGTCGATGCAACCAGCCCATGGTTCGGCAAGCCAAGCTTCAAGCTCAAGTATGACGTCGCAGAAGCCAAGAAACTGATGGCAGAAGCCGGTTATAGCCAAGCCAAGCCACTGAAAGCCAAAGTCGTGATCGCCCAGGGCGGTACCGGTCAGATGCTGTCGCTGCCGATGAATGAATACATCCAGCAAAGCCTCGCAGAAGTCGGCATTCAAGTCTCGTTTGAAGTCGTCGAACTGGAAAACCTTTACCTCTACTGGCGTAGTGGCGCCAAGGCAGACATGGCGACCAGCAAAGGCATCACCGCAATCAACCTGGGCTATGTGACCGCTGATCCGTTCTACGGCATCACCCGCTTCGTTGATAGCCGCTATGTCGCACCAAACGGCGTCAACTGGGGTGGTTACAACAATCCTAAAGTCGACGCCATGCTGGATCAGGTTCGCACCAGCTTTGATGTGAAGAAGCAGGATTCGCTGCTGGCACAAGTGCACCAAACCATGGTCGACGACGCGTTGATGCTGTGGGTTGTGCATGACGTCAATCCACATGCGATCTCGCCAAAGGTCAAAGGCTTTATCCAGGCACAACACTGGTTCCAGGATCTGACCACGATCAAGATGTAAATGAAGCAAAGGCTGTCCTCAACAGCAGTGGTTCCCTTGTAGTTGCAGTAGAAGTTGAAATTGAAATAGCAGTACCTGCAGTTGTAGTTGGTAGTTAGTAGTTGAAGTCCTCCCGGGCGCGGTGCGGCAAGAGCCGTATCGCGTCACGGTCCTCGAATCGAATGACCTGATTTTGTATTACTGAAAGCTGTCTCATGTTTACCTATATTCTCAAGCGCCTGCTGTATGCGATCCCGATTGCGCTGAGCGTGACTGTGCTGTCGTTCATGCTGGTCTATCTCGCCCCCGGTGATCCACTCAACGCGATTGCACCCGCCGATGCACCGGAAGAAGTGATTACCGCACTCAAGGCCGCCTATGGCCTCGACAAGCCGGTGCCAGTGCAATACGGCATGTGGCTGTTGCGTGCAGTGCAGGGTGATCTTGGGACATCGATTGCATCCGGCCGCGACGTCGTGACTGAAGTCATGAGTGCGGTCAGCAATACCTTGCTGTTGGCGGGCGCCGCTGGTCTGGTCGGCGTGCTCGCCGGTTGCGTCCTGGGTGCACTGGCCGGCTACTGGCACGGCAGCATCATCGACCGTGTCGCCACGTTTATCTCTGTCATTGGCGTCAGCGTCCCGCATTACTGGCTGGGGCTGGTGCTGACGATCGTCTTTTCCATCTGGCTGGGCTGGTTGCCTGCAATGGGCGCAGGCCCCGGCGGGGGCTGGACGTGGGACATGGAGCATCTGCGCCACCTGATCCTGCCAGCCGCGACCATGGCCGTGATCCCGATGGGCATCATCACACGCACCGTGCGTGCACTGGTGGCGGACATGCTTGAGCAGGAATTTGTTACCGCCTTGCGTGCACGCGGCCTGAGCAACATCGCCATCTTCCGTCACATCGCCAAGAACACGGCACCGACTGTACTCGCCGTTACCGGTTTGCAGATCGGTTACCTGATGGGTGGTTCGATCCTGGTCGAGACCGTGTTCGCATGGCCGGGTACCGGCTTCCTGCTGAACACCGCGATCTTCCAGCGCGACATGCCGCTGCTGCAGGGCACGATCCTCGTGCTGTGCATGTTCTTCGTCGCGCTCAACCTGCTGGTCGACATTCTGCAACCGTTACTTGACCCCCGCATGGGTCGCTAAGGATTACCATGGCTTCCACTTTCGAATTATTGCCACAGCCGCCGATGCCGGTCGTCGTGGCCCGCTCGCGCGGTTACTGGGGCAGTGTGTTGCGCAACCTGATGCGCGACCCTGTTGCGATGGGCGCTGCGCTCGTCATCCTGATCATTGTCGGCGCTGCCATATTTGCACCGTGGCTGGCACCTGCCGATCCGTTCAAGGGCAGCATGATCAAGCGTCTGCTGCCGATCGGTAGCGAAGGCTATCTGCTCGGTTCCGATGAATTGGGTCGTGACATGCTGTCGCGCCTGATGTACGGCGGCCGCCTGTCGCTGATGATGGGCGTGATGCCGGTCTTGTTTGCGTTCGGTATCGGTACCTCGATCGGCCTGCTGGCGGGTTACGTCGGCGGCAAGGTCAACATGGTCATCATGCGTGTGCTCGACGTGTTCTACGCCTTTCCATCCGTGCTGCTGGCGGTTGCAATCTCCGGCGCACTTGGCCCCGGCATGAGCAACAGTATCCTGGCCTTGACGTTGGTCTTCGTGCCGCAGATCGTGCGCGTGGCGGAGAGCGTAACGACGCAGGTCCGCAAGCTCGACTACATCGAAGCAGCCCGCATGAGCGGTGCCAGCGCCTTCTCGATCATCCGCACGCACGTGCTCGGTAATGTGCTCGGTCCGGTATTTGTCTACGCCACCGGTCTGCTCAGCGTTAGCATGATTCTCGCTGCCGGCTTGTCCTTCCTCGGCCTCGGTGTACGTCCGCCAGAGCCGGAATGGGGCCTGATGCTCAATACGCTGCGCTCGGCGATCTTCCGCAACCCATGGATTGCGGCTTTGCCCGGCATTCTCATTTTCGCGACGTCGATTGCCTTCAACCTGCTGGCAGACGGCGTGCGCTCAGCCATGGATATCCGTAAATGAAAACCGAAGACAACACCTTCGCCACCCAGGACAAGGGTGGCCCGGCGCAACCGCTGCTGATGGTCAAGGATCTGAAAAAATATTTCCCCGTGCGCGGTGGCATCCTCAATCGCGAAAAGAAATTTGTGCACGCCGTCGATGGTGTCAGCTTCTCGGTCGCCAAGGGCAAGACGCTCGGCATCGTCGGCGAATCCGGCTGCGGCAAGTCGAGCACTGCACGTTTGGTCGCACGCTTGATGGACCCGGATAGCGGCAGCATGATTTTCGACGGCGAAGGCGTGGCGGAATTTGGCGGCATCGAGTTCAAGGAATTCCGTCGCAACCTGCAGATGGTGTTTCAGGATTCGTTTGCCTCGCTCAATCCGCGCCTGACGATTGCCGATACCGTTGCTTACGGACCAGAAGTACATGGCGTGCCGAAGCGCGAAGCCATGGCGCGCGCGCATGCCTTGCTCAAGCGCGTCGGTCTGGAACCATCGATGTTCGGCTCGCGTTATCCGCATGAGTTGTCCGGCGGTCAGCGCCAGCGCGTCAACATCGCGCGTGCACTGGCATTCGAGCCGCGTCTGGTGATTCTGGATGAAGCCGTCGCCGCACTCGACAAGTCGGTACAGGCGCAGGTGCTCAACCTGCTGCAGGAACTCAAGGCCGAGCATGATCTGACCTATCTGTTCATCTCGCACGATCTGCACGTCGTTCATTACATCAGCGACGAAGTCATGGTCATGTATCTGGGGCAGGTGGTCGAAAAGGGCCCGGTGGACGATATCTACGGCAATGCACGCCATCCGTACACGCGCGCGCTGTTGTCGGCTGTGCCGTCGATGGACCCGGACAATCGCACCCAGCATTCGCCACTCGCAGGCGATCCGCCCAATCCGATCAATCCGCCGAGCGGTTGCCGTTTCCGCGAACGCTGCCCACATGCAGAAGCCGTCTGCAGCAGCCTCGTACCAGCGCTCATGGCCGTCAAAACCAATCAGGAACACACCGTGGCCTGCCACATGAACAACGCAGCATCCGGCCACAGCCAGGCAGTGGGCGCTGGGATGGCATCCGCAGCCGAGGAGGTCGCAGCATGAGTAATACCGATAAACCTCTGGTCAAGGTCACCGACCTCAATGTCGAGTTCCATGGCAATCGCAAGGCGCATGCACTCGATCACATCAGCTTCGAGCTGCCCGAAGGTCAGGTACTTGGTCTGCTGGGCGAATCCGGCTCGGGCAAGAGCGTCACATTGCGCACGTTGTTGCGCCTGCATCCGCAACGCACCACGCGTATCGGCGGCAAGATCGAGATTGATGGCAAGGATGTGCTGTCATTGAAAGGTCGCGATCTGGAAGCCTATCGCGGCGGCACGGTCTCCATGATTTTTCAGGAGCCAGGTCTGGCGTTCGATCCGGTCTACACCATCGGCCAGCAGATCATGGAAACCATTCGTGCCCATGAAAACGTCGATAAAGCCACCGCCGCCAAGCGCGCGCTGGAAATGCTCGACAAGGTGCAGATCCCGCAAGCCAAGCGCCGCTTTGATGCCTACCCGCACGAGCTGTCCGGCGGCATGCGCCAGCGCGCGATGATTGCTCTCGCGCTCTCATGCAAGCCCAAGCTGTTGCTGGCGGATGAACCGACCACCGCACTTGATGCATCGGTACAGATTCAGATCCTGTTACTGCTGCGCGAGCTGCAAAAAGAAACCGGCATGTCCGTCATCTTCGTCACCCACGATATCGGTGCAGCGGTTGAAGTCGCGGATCGCATCGCCGTCATGTACGGCGGCCGCATCGTGGAAGAGAACACGGTCAAAGGCATCGTTACCGCACCGCGTCATCCCTACACGGCGGGCTTGCTCGGTTCAACCGTCAGTACCGAGAATCGTGGTCAGCCTTTGCCTGCTGTGCGCGGTGCGCCACCTGATCTGTCGGCCTTGCCGCCGGGCTGCAGCTTTGCACCGCGTTGTGACAATGCGAGTGATAAGTGCCGGTCGGAGAAGCCAGCTTTGCTGGCTGCGGATGGAGAGCGACTAGCTTGTTGGCATCCGGTGAGGGAGTTGATGCCAATTCAAAGAGATTCGGTTTGCGCCTGAGAAATGGCGTCTAAGTAAAAGGGCACCGTTGGTGCCTTTTTTTGTCACTGCTTTTTTGACGTAAAGCAATAACGCGGCATATGATTATCTGTCATTAATATCCCAAAGGTATGTATATGTCGGATTCTTTGATTAACAACGATGAAGATGATGCCGTTACAAAGATTCGAGATGAGCTGGAAAAACTAAATCCAGATCTAAAGAAGAGAGCATTAGAGAAATTTGCACTTGCTGCACTTGGAAGTATTCCTTGGGTTGGCGGCTTTATAAGTGCGGCAGTAAATCTAAAAACGGAGGAAGGTACGTTGAAAACTGACACTCTCCAAACCAGATGGCTTGAAGAGCATCAGCAAAAAATGCAGCGACTTAATGAGACTTTGAAGGAGATCGGGCAACGTTTTGACAATATTGGGCCCGTAGTAGAAGAGCGTATTCGAAGTGATGAATATCTAGATGTTGTTCGTAAAGCTTTTCGAACTTGGGATAGTGCGGATACCGATGAGAAAAGAAAATATGTTGCCAACCTTATTTCAAATGCTGCTGGCACAAAACTTTGTTCAGATGATGTCGTTCGTCTATTCATCGATTGGTTGCAGCTGTATCACGAGTCTCATTTTTCCGTTATCAGGGCGATTTACCTGAATCCGGGGATCAGTCGATATGACATATGGTCGGATCTATATGGTGAACTGCCGAGGGAAGATTCTGCAGAAGCTGATCTCTATCGTTTATTGATTCGTGATTTGAGTACCGGAGGAGTCATTCGTCAGGCTAGAGAGACAACTTATGACGGTCAGTTTTTAAAAAAACGGCATTCTCCGAAACGTAGTGTGTCTACATCCAACACCATGGAAACCGCATTTGAAGATACCAAACCATACGTCTTAACCGAACTTGGGAAGCAGTTTGTTCACTATACGATGAATGATGTTGTATCTCGTGTTGGAGAATAAAAGATAAAAAGCCGCACTAATGTGCGGCTTTTTGTTTAATGCAACGAACAACTACTTCTGTGTATACATATCCTTCTGCTTATCCTGCAACAGCACCTGCGTATACAAACGCTTCTCCGCCTTCTCAAACTTCTCTTCCGCCCAAGTACGGCACTCAGGGCAGCAGAAGCGTGGAATCTGCACGGCGAATACCGGCAGGCGTGGACGGCTTTCGTTGCGTGATTCGATCGTCACAGCACCACCACAATCCGGCACGCTGCAGGTACGTACGGTTTCCGTTTGCGATTCACGGATGCCTGCAGTGTCGTAATAGATCTGCTGGTCGCGCGTGTGGAATGGTTTGTCGCCATAGACCTGATCGCGCAGGGCTTCGCGGTTGTTCCAGTGTTCGAGCGTGACGTCCTTGAGATTCTCCAGATACTTATTAATGCGTGGATCCTGCTTCTGGTCTTCGGCGTCGTAGTCGGGTTCGCGGATCTGTGAGTAATCCATGCCGGCCATCGCGAGGATGATGCCGGTGTTGATGTAGGGCAGGGCGCTTTCGATCGAGTAGCCACCTTCGAGCACGGCGATATCGGGTTTGAGGCGATCGTTGAGGACCGCATAACCTTGCGCCGTAAATTTCATGTTGGTGATCGGGTCGGAGTAGTGATTGTCTTGGCCGGCAGAATTGATGATGAGGTCGGGCTTGAAGTCGGCCAGGATCGGCATCACGATTTCGTCGAGCACGTAGAGGAAGCCTTCCTCGCAGGTATCTGGCGGCATCGGCAGGTTGATGGTGGTGCCGAAGGCGTTCGGTCCGCCCAGTTCATCCGCAAAGCCGGAGCCCGGATAGAGCGTGCGGCCATCCTGATGCAGCGAGATGAATAGCGTGTTGGGATCGTGCCAGAAGATGTCCTGCGAGCCGTCGCCGTGATGGCAATCGGTATCGACGATGGCGATCTTCTTGATGCCGTTCTTGTCGCCGTACTTCTCGCGGATGTACTCGACCATGATCGCTTCCATGTTCAGCGTGCAGAAGCCGCGCGTGCCGTGCACCACGCGCATCGAGTGGTGGCCGCAAGGGCGCACCAGCGCAAAGGCGTTGTCGACTTCCTTGGTCATCACCTTGTCGGCAGCGGTCAGCGTACCGCCGACCGAGATCAGGTGCGAGGCGTGGACGAGCTCGTCGATGCCAGGCACACAGAAGTGCACGCGGTTGATGTCTTCTGCGGTGGCAAGATCTGGCTTGAATTCGATGATGTTGTCGAAGTCGAGCAGGCCTTCTTCGCTGACCTGATCCTGCGTGTAGAGCAGGCGTTCTTCGCGCTCAGGATGATTGGGCGAGATCGCATAGTCGTATGCGGGGAAAAATACCAGTCCGGTTTTCTTTTTGGTCATGGCGTGTCTCTCTTAATTGATTGCGTGCTTCGTCAGGCCGGGCTTGATCTGCAGCCGGACGCGGAAGTTCTTGCCGGTCGTGGAGCCATTGCGGATGACGTTGAAACTCTGGCTATCTGCCACTTCGATCTCAATGTCTTCTTCAGGCGCACCGGCAACGCGGGCGATTTGGGTGAGCTTCTCGCGACCGACGTCGATCAGATCATCGATCGTGAAGTTACGCGGAATGTCTGCTTGCGTGCCTTCTTCGGCAATCGACATCTGGCGTTCTTCGGTATCGGCCATCAGTGTCAGTTCAACCGTGGTACGTGCCATGGCTGCCCCGCTGGCGTTGATGACGTCGGAATCGCCGGGTACTACGGCTTTCATCTGCAGCAGTTCGCCGACCTGTTTTGCCATGTAAGGCGCAGGGCCACCGACCACGATGGCATCGGTTGGTGCCAGCACTTTGCCTTCCAGCATTTCATGAATGGTGTAGACCGGCTTGCCGTTGACTTCGGCGATCATGCTGCGCGTCTTGGCGGCGATGGTGTCGCAGGCGAGGTCCATGATGGCTTGTGCAGTCTGTTGCAATGGTTGCCCCAGATCCTTGGCGACCGCTTCGATGGCAGCCGTGGCTTTGGCCTTGTCGCCGATGGCAGCCAAGCCGAGCACGATCATCGCATCGGTCGGTGTCGGCACCGGACCGTCGAATGCCATGGCTGAGCCTTTGCGCTCCGGACCGATGACGAGCGTGCCGTCGATTACGCGCACGTGGCTGTCGCCACCGATCGCGATCGAATGGGTGAGCAGGCCGCGGATCAGTGTCTTGTGTTCTTCGATCTGCACGCCTTTTGGTTCGAGCAGCGGCGCACCGTTGGCGAACAGCGCGATATCGGTGGTCGTGCCGCCAACGTCGATGGAAACCGAATCACGGTCGGTCGGCACGAACGGCAGCACGCCCATGATGGTCGCTGCCGGACCGGACAGAATCGTTTGCACTGGATAGTGGCGCGACTGTTCGACATCGATTGTTCCGCCGTCAGCCTTGAGGATGTACAGCGGTACATCGACGCCCAGTTGCTTCAGATACGTTTGCAACTGATCGGCCATGCCGCTGTGCAAGCGCCAGACGGCTTCGTTCAGGTAAGCCGTCGAGATACGACGCGGAAAACTTAGCTCGCCCGACAGTTGATGACCGACGGTCACGTGGCTGGCTTGGTCGCCGAGCAGTTCCTGCACAGTTTGTTCATGCGCCGGGCTACGTGTGGAGAACTTGCCGATCACGCCGAACTGCTTGACGCCTTCCTTCGCGAACGCATCCTTGAGCGCGAGGATTTCATCTTCATCGATGCTTTCTGCTTCGAGGCCGCGATGGTTCATGTAGCCGTTGACGAAGTGCGCCTTGTCGCTCAATGGCAGATCACGATGCGATACGCCGGGACCGCTCATGACGATTAGACCCACCGGATCGAGCTGATGCTGGGCGACGGCATTGGTGGTCATGGTCGTGCTGAGCACGATGCGACGCAACTGCTGGATGTCTTCCGGCTGCGCGACAGCGTGGGTGGCAAGCGTGACCGATTTGAGCAGATCGCTCTTGTCGGTCATGACTTTCGATTTGCGGAGAATTTTGCCGTTCTGCATCAAAACAGAATCGGTGTGCGTTCCACCTACATCAATACCAAGAATCATTGTTTCCTTTCAGATAACCCGTGCCGAGGGTAGCGACGCCAATAACGACATTAATAGCAATATTATAAATGCCCTGCGGATGCGCAAGTCTGAAGGATCACACACTCGCTGGAGGCGCAGCATCAATGCGGCTTCGCCGGTTTTTGGAGGTGAAAATCTGACAAATGTTAAATCGCGAAAACGTGGAAGAATAAGTTGTCTTTTTATTACCACCATCCATCAAATTTAATTATTTTTTTGTAAATATTCGTGCCACACTCCGGATCATTAAAAGATATTAAAAAAACAATCTTTATCGTCGTTTTTGTCCAAGGAGAAGGGCATGAATATCGCAATCTGTATCTGTACATTCAAGCGGCCAGCAGGCCTGCAAGTGGTACTGGATTCCTTTGCTCGTATGGAGTTGGACGGGCACGAAATTGTGGTTTTCGTGGCCGAAAATGATTTGGAAGCGGCGGAAGGGTATAACTTCATCACCGCAAACAGAGCCAGTTATCCGTTCAAGATTTTTTGCGAGATCGAACCTGGCGTCGGCATCAGCTATGCAAGGAATCGCACGGTGGCGATGATTCGCGATTCTGGCTATACGTTCGATTACATCGCCTTTACCGATGACGATACGGCGGCCTCGTCGCGCTGGATTGCGGATATGGTGCTGGCAAGCGTGAACTATAAAGCGGACGTGGTGTGCGGCAAGGTGGAGTCACGATTCAGTGTGTTTCCCTCTGCAGAAATTTATACAGCGCCTTACTTCACGATCGAGGCAGGCGGCGTGAGCACAGGGACGCGCATTTTCAATGGCGGTACCAACAACGTCATGTTTGCTGCATCCATTTTTCAGAAGGAAGGCTGGGAACTCTTTGACGTGAAGCTGGCCTTGTCTGGTTCCGAGGACAAGGATCTGTTCATGTCCCTGGAAGAGAAAAATTACAAGATGGTGTTTTGTGCTTCGGCCGTGATTTACGAGATTTTTCCGGCATCGCGCCTGACGCCCGAATGGCTGTTGCGTCGCTACTTTCGTCGCGGCAGCACGCAGGCGTTTTTGTTGCGAAAAAGAAGATCGCTGATGACGTATTACTCGGCCGCAGGCAAAAAGCTCATTCGCTTTCCATCGCAGTACGTGAAGTATCTTTTAAGCCCGACATTGGCAAGAAAGTGTTATGTCTACGATGCGCTTGGCTTTTTCGACTTTATGCTGCATCAGAAGCCGGCCGAGGAATACGCACGCAACCCTGCGAACTTGCCTCCGCTGATTCTGGAAGTACCGGCGCAGCCTGACGTTGTGGATGTTGATGGGATGATCGCCAAGTAGCCATGAGGATGTGTTCAGCATCCAGTCATATGGAGTTGCATGTACAAGAAATTTATTAGCGGTGCGGGTTGGATGTTTGCGGGTAATGCATCGCAGCAGATTCTGCAATTCATTACCTTCATCATTCTCGCTCGCCTGCTGGCGCCTGAAATCTTCGGGCAGGTTGCACTGGCTTCTGTCGTGACCGACATTGCCGGTGCCGTCGCGCTATGGGGATTGCCGCAGTTTCTGATCCAGCGGGGCTTGCTGGTGCGGACCATGCAGTCGCATGCCTATGTGCTGGCCATTCTGATTGCGCTGGTGCTGTCTGTCCTGATTGTGACTGGTGTGCTCATCTATGCGTGGGCGCACGAATTTACGCTCGTATCGCAACTCATTCTTTTGCAAACACCGTTGCTGTTGATTCAGGCGATTGGCATCGTCCCAGACGCGCTCTTTCGACGCAATCTGGATTTCAAGCTGCTGGCATTCCGCAATAATCTCGCTGCTTTTTTCGGTGGGGGCGTGGCGCTAACGCTGGCGTTTCTCGATTACGGTGTGTATGCGCTGGTTGCACAAAAGGTGGTGGCGATCAGTATCTTGACGCTGACGGTCTGGTGGGCGCTTGAACAGCGGTCCTTCGCTCGACCTGCCGGCATCAAGGTCGCGACACTTCTCATGATCAGCCGTCAAAGCTTGCGACTGCTATCCAACCAGATCGCGACCTTGGTGGGCGTTCGGGCGATGGACGGCATTATCGGCTTGTGGCTGGGTAATGCCGTGTTGGGTCAGTTCAAGATCGTCATGCGTATCTACGACTTGCTGGTGCAACTCGCGGTGTCGCCGCTGAGTGCCGTTGCGCTTGCCGCTTTCCCGAAACTGATTGCCGATAACGAAGCGCTGCGCAAGTTCTACAACCATTTGGTGACGTTTTCGCTGGTGGTGTTCGTGCCGGTCATGACAGGCGTTGCTTTCACGGCGGACAAATGGGTGCCGATGATACTCGGACCGCAGTGGATGGAAGTTGTCCCGCTTTTCCAGATCATCAGCATCACCTCGGTACAGTGCATTCTTGGCACCTTCCAGAATGCATTGCAGATGTCCTTGCGCTGGAATCACTTTGTGTTCAAACAGAACATGTTGCGCCTGGTTACGTCGGTTCTGCTGACGCTGTTTGCCGCACAATTCAACATCTACCTGATCCTCGTTTTCTACGCGGTCTGGGCTTATGGTCTTGCCATTTACAACGCGCGTGCGCTGAACGTGGCGCGCGGATGGCCATGGTCTGATCTGTTGACGACCTTGCTGCCATCATTGGCACCGACGGCCATCATGCTGATTGGCCTGATTGGGCTGGGACGATGGACCAACACGGGCAATGTCGAAGCGTTGGTGGTGGATATCGTCGTGGGAGCGGTATTGTATGCAATGACTTTCCTGCTGATTTTTTCCAGACAGGCAGGCATGTTGCTGCAGTTGTTGAAGACAAAAAAAACCGAAGCGCTTTTATAGGGCTTCGGTTTTTTGCAATCGCAACTTAGGGCATCGTCTTGTTTTCGTTCAAATCGATGATGCCCTTGATCAGTCGATAGCCTTTCCATAACCATGCGACGCCCCAGACCAGCAATGCGGCAGGGATACCGATGACGGTAACCCACAGCACGCCGCCGACGATCAGCCAGGCGATATACCACCAGAAGGAACGGATCTGCCAGCTGTGATGGCTGTGGACGAAGTTGCCTCGCGTGTCGTCACGCTTGATGTAGTTGATGATCAGCGGCACGAACGACAGCATGCCGAGCGAGAATACCAGACTCAATGCATGGCCGATATACAGCCACCATGCAAGGTTCTTGGCTGATTGCAGCGGTTGGTCCAGGACCAGTTGATCGTTCATGCCTGCCTCCAGTGGATAACTGTTTTTCTGAGTCTGTATCTGGAGACGAAGTTCCGCACATCAAGAGTGATGTGCGGCAATGGTTAGGCTGGATTCTGTGCTTTGCTTCGCGATTTACTTGGGTTGCAGGAAACGGTCGACGACGCTGCTTTTTGCCTTGGCTTCGCTGGTTTGCAGCGGTGGCATCCCCATGAAGACGTGACGGTAAGACGCGTACATCAGGCTGCCGAGAATCGGGAACAGCGGCACCACGGTCAGGCCGTGGAACAGGGCGCCGCCCATCATGGCCAGCGCGCTGAAGAACACCACAAAGACGACAAACTTGTTCTGGTTGACGCCTTGGAATGTGTGATCGAGGCAAAGCCGCAGCGATAGGTTGGTACAGATCATCAACGGCACGGCGAACCACGGCAGGATCACAAGCAGCCACAAGCCGATCGCAAACAGCGCCTTGGAGCCGACCAGAAAGTCGCTGATCTGATATTCCTGCGGCACATAGGTCGAGGTCGTCACCGGGCTGCCAAGCGTCGTGCCCTTGACGATCATCAGGATCATGAAGAAGGCGATCGCCATGATCGATACCGTCATGGTCGTGCAGAACAGGACGCGCAGGATGCCAGCCGGGGCTGTCTTCAGTGTTTGCACGACAGATTCGGACGAGGCAGCGCTATGCGCGACCAGGATGAAGACGCCGACCAGAGCGGGCGAGACGATCAGCAGCAGCATCGGCGAAAACGGCGCCAGCAGGCCGACCGTCAGCAGCACCAGACACACGTTCAGCGCGAGATGCTTGCCAGAGAGATGGAGGGCTTCCTTGAGCCAGCGTTGCCAGCTGGAGGATTCGACAGGGCGGGGACCGAAAGTATTCATGATGGTGTCTGCATTGGGCTGAAAGGCGCGCCTGCCCGACCAGTGCTGCAAAACTCAGACACCACTACCCGGACATGCGTATGAACAAAATATGCATGGATCTAGGTAGAGAATAAGTAAAACTACGTAGCAACGCAAACAAATCGGTATTAATCCGACTGGTTTGCTCGGCTGTTGTGGATTTGAGGGGAAAACTACGCGGCGTCGTCACGTTGCCATGACGACTGGCAGAGGAGATTAGCTGCTGAACAGATTCAGCAAGCCATCCAGCCCGACAAAATTGAAGCCAACATCGGCCTGACTGCGCACGATGGGTTTGGCGCGGAAGGCTACAGACAGCCCGGCAATGCTCATCATCTTGAGGTCATTGGCGCCGTCGCCCATGACGATCGTCTGTTCGGGGGAAATGCCGAGTTCGTTGCAGACACGTTCGACCGTGCGTTTCTTTTCTTCACCATCGACAATATCGCCGATCACACGACCGGTCAGCTTGCCATTGACGATTTCCAGCTCATTGGAATGGCTGTAATCCAGACCCAGACGTTCCTTCATGCGGTCGGTGAAGAAGGTAAAGCCGCCGGACACCAACAGCGTCTTCATGCCGGCAGCCTGTACGCCCTTGAGCATGGTTTCTGCGCCTGGTGACAGTTGCAGCCGTTCGTCGTAGACGCGCTGCAGTGCGCTGGCATCAAGGCCTTCCAGCAGCGCGACGCGGCGCGTCAGGCTTTCCTTGAATTCGATCTGGCCGCGCATCGCGGCTTCGGTGATCTCGGCGACTTGCGGCTTGAGGCCCTGCATGTCGGCGATTTCATCGATGCATTCGATCGTGATCAGCGTCGAATCCATATCCATCGCGACTAGCTTGAAATCGGCCAGCGAGCGACGGCGCTCAATAAAGGCGTAATCGAGATTGGCAGCCCACGCTGCCAGATCGATTTGCGACTTGACCTCGTCGTTGTAGGTCACGTCCTGGCAGCGATAGGCGTGTTCGCCAATGGCGACGATAGAGCGTGGACGTGCCAGCCCCGCGAGTTGCTCGACGAGATGGCGGGAGACGGATTGTCCTTGCAGGATCAGATTCATGGTCGTGGTCTGGATGCGGGAAAGGTCATGATAGCAGGGCGCGGATGGTGTTCTTGATCTGCGCTGTGCGTGCAGCGAGATCGGGCATGCTGGCGGTAATGCGCAGCTTGTCCTGGCCGTTGAGCTTGATATGACGGTTCTTCTGGATCAGTTCGATGATGCGCATTGCATCGATCGGTGGATTGGGTTCGAACTGTAGCGTGGCCGATTCGGCATGCGCATCGATCTTGATGATGCCGACCGGCTTGGCGATCACGCGCAGGCGATGGGTTTCGATCAGGGCTTGCGCTGCATCAGGCAGTTTGCCAAAGCGGTCGATCAGCTCTTCCTGCAGATCGTTGACGGCATCCTGCGTCTTGCAGTTGGCCAGACGTTTGTAGATCGACAGGCGTTCATGCACATCGCCGCAGTAGGTTTCCGGCAGTAAGGCAGGCACGTGCAGATTGATCTCGGTGGTGGTTGCCAGCGGGGTGGCCAGATCCGGCTCCTTGCCGTTCTTGAGCGAACGCACGGCTTCGTTGAGCATGTCGGAATAGAGCTGGAAGCCGATCTCGGTCATTTCGCCCGATTGATTTTCGCCCAGCACTTCACCGGCACCGCGAATTTCCAGATCGTGCATCGCGAGGTAGAAGCCGCTGCCGAGTTCTTCCATTTGCTGAATTGCGTCGAGGCGACGCTGTGCAAGCTTGGTCAGGCTCTGTACGTCATGTACGAGCAGATAGGCGTAGGCCTGATGGTGTGAGCGACCGACGCGACCGCGCAACTGATGCAACTGCGCCAGACCGAATTTGTCGGCGCGATGCATGATGATGGTATTGGCTGTCGGAACGTCGATCCCGGTTTCGATGATGGTCGTGCACAGCAGGATGTTGAAACGCTGCGCAACGAAATCCCGCATGACCTTTTCCAGATCGCGCTCATGCAACTGACCGTGCGCGACGGCTATGCGTGCTTCTGGCAACAGTGCTTCCAGCATCGCCTTGCGGTTCTCGATGGTTTCGACTTCGTTATGCAGGAAGTACACCTGGCCGCCGCGTTTGAGCTCACGCAAGCAGGCTTCGCGGATGACGGATTCATTTTCGCCGCGCACGAAGGTCTTGATTGCCAGACGTTTTTGCGGTGCGGTGGCGATGATCGAAAAGTCGCGCAGACCTTCGAGCGCCATACCGAGCGTACGCGGGATCGGTGTGGCAGTCAGAGTCAATACATCGACTTCCGCCCGCAATGCCTTGAGCGCTTCCTTCTGCCGTACACCGAAGCGATGTTCTTCATCGATGATGACCAGACCCAGACGCTGGAACTTGACGTCCGGCGACAGCAGCTTGTGCGTGCCGATGATGATATCCAGCGTGCCGTCGGTCATGCCTTTGATGGCTTGCGTGATTTCCTTCCCGGTGCGGAAACGCGAGAGCTCGGCAATGCGTACCGGCCAGTCGGCGAAACGATCCGCGAAGGTTTGTGCATGCTGTTCGGCCAGTAGCGTGGTCGGTGCCAAAATCGCAACCTGCTTGCCGCCCATGACCGCGATGAAGGCGGCACGCAATGCAACCTCGGTCTTGCCGAAGCCGACGTCGCCGCATACAAGGCGGTCCATCGGCTTGCCCGAGGTCATGTCCTTGATGACATTGTTGATGGCTTCGCGTTGATCCGGTGTTTCCTCAAAGCCGAAACTTTCAGCAAATGCATCGTAATCGTGTGCGGAATATTCGAAGCTGTGGCCTTCGCGCAAGGCGCGGCGTGCGTACAGGTTCAGCAGTTCCGCTGCGGTGTCACGGATTTTTTCAGCGGCGCGGCGTTTGGCTTTTTCCCACTGGCCGGAACCCAGCGCATGCAGCGGCGCGTCTTCTGGCGAAGCACCAGAGTAGCGCGAGATCACGTGCAGTTGCGAGACCGGGACGTAGAGTTTGCTTTCCTTGGCGTACTCAAGATGCAGGAATTCGGTTTCACCTTCGCCGAGATCCATGCTGATCAGGCCCATGTAACGCCCGATGCCGTGATTGACGTGGACCACCGGATCGCCGATCTTGAGCTCTGACAGATCGCGCACCATTGACTCGACCTGTGTGGCGCCTTCCTGCTTCTTGCCACCGATGCGACGACCGGAGCCTGCATACAGTTCTGCCTCGGTCACAAACGCCAGCTTGCCCAGTGACGCGCCGAGTTCAAAACCGGCATGCAACGGGGCGACGCCCAGCATCAGCTTGGCACTGGCGGTCGCAAAGTCGGCGTAGCTTTCGGCAGACGTCAGCGGCAGGTCGTATTCGTTGAAATACTGCTGCAGTGTTTCGCGACGGCCGGCGCTTTCGGCACAGATCAGTACGCGTTTGTCGGTCTGTAGCAAATACGCCCGCAGATTGACCAGTGGATCGTCTGCGCGGCGATTGACCGCAACGTTGGGCAGCGGCGCGGCGAGTTCGGACGCAACGGCCTGCGACTGCACGACCCAGCGACCGAACGGCTTTGCCAGCGTGAAGAACTGTTCTTCCGACAAAAAGATCTGGTCGGGTGCGAGCACCGGACGTTCGCGGTCGGATTTCAGGAAGCGATAGCGGGATTGCGTATCGGACCAGAAGCGTTGAATGGCAGAGTCGATTTCACCGATCAGGGCGAAGGTCGTTTCTGCAGGCAAATAGTCGAACAGCGTATTGGTGTGTTCAAAGAACAGCGGCAGGTAGTACTCGATACCGGCGGAGGCAATTCCGTTACCGATATCCTTGTAGATGACCGAGCGGGATGGATCGCCTTCGAACACTTCGCGCCAGCGACCGCGGAAGGCGGTACGCGCTTCTTCATCCATCGGGAACTCGCGTGCCGGCAGCAGACGTACTTCCTTGACCGGATAGAGCGAACGTTGCGAGTCGGCATCGAAAGTACGAATCGTGTCGATGGTGTCGCCAAACAGGTCGATGCGATACGGCAGGACCGATCCCATCGGAAACAGGTCAATCAGGCCGCCGCGTACCGAGTATTCGCCCGGCGACATGACTTGCTTGACCGGCGTATAGCCGGCGAGCTGCAATTGCGTCTTCAGTCGTGTCTCGTCCAGCGTTTCACCCTGCTTAAAGTAGAAGGTGTAGGACGCGAGAAATGCCGGTGGCGCCATGCGCACCAGCGCCGTGGTGGCTGGCACGATCAGAACATCGCATTGCCCGTTGAGCACTTCATACAAGGTCGCCAGACGTTCCGACACCAGATCTTCATGCGGCGAGAAGGCGTCGTAGGGCAGGGTTTCCCAATCAGGCAGGAGATGGCAGCGCAGTTGTTGCTGTGCATCATTGCCAAACCATGGAATCTCGGTCAGCAGACGTTGTGCATCGCCCGGATTGGCAACGACAATCGTCAGCATGCGTTGCTGGGCTTTCAGTTCGATCGCGGCTTGCGCCAGCACAAATGCATCGGCGGAGCCATGCAGCGGCGGCAGAACAAAACGGGTACCGGCTTTGGGGAGCGTCTTTTTAAGATTGAAGGACATCAAATTGCGACATTACGCATGTCATCGGGTGAGCCAAGGGCGCGTGAGAAGAGTATTTGCGCCTGATTTGACAGTGAAAAATTATGGTGCGATTATAAACCAAGCCCCTTTTTCGGTTGGGCGCATGCGCAACGAACAAACGACTGTCTCCGAAGCCTCTCTTACAACAAGCGCATTCCCTTCTTGCAAGCCTCCCGTATGATTTCAGTATGACCTCGGCCCGCTATTTCGGTTTGATTCCCGCCGCCGGTATCGGTGCGCGCATGGGTTCTGCCATTCCCAAGCAATATGCCGAAATCGGTGGCAAGCCGATGTTGATGCACGTGCTCGATACGTTTGTGCATGCCTCAGTCATTGCACATACCTTCGTCGTCGTGAGTCCGGACGATGGTTATATCGACGGCACGCTGGCGGCATCTGCATTGCATGATCACTCGGGAATGTCTGTATTGCGGGTTGGTGGCGCGACCCGACAGGATTCGGTCTTGCATGGACTGCGCACGATTCGCGGGCAAGTGCACGATGACGACTGGATACTGGTACATGACGCAGCGCGGCCTGGACTGGACGCTGGCTTGATCAAGCGTCTGATCGATGCGGTCAAGGATGACGAGGTGGGCGGTCTGCTGGCGTTGCCGGTAGTCGATACGCTCAAGCGCGCCGATCCACAGCAACGTGTCGCGCAAACCGTGCCGCGTGAACAATTATGGTCGGCGCAGACACCGCAGATGTTTCGCTATGGTGTGTTGCGTCGTGCGCTGGAGCAGGCGGTCAATGTGACCGATGAAGCCGGCGCGATCGAAGCACTCGGGCTAACGCCAAAACTGGTTGAAGGCAGTACACGCAATTTCAAGGTCACGCTGCCGCACGATGTGGCGCTGGCCGAACTTTATTTGAAAGGTCAGGCATGAGCCATCCCGCCATTCCCTATCGTATCGGTCAGGGGTACGACTGTCATGCGCTCGTCGAGGGACGTAAACTCATCATCGGTGGTGTCACGATTCCGCATCCCACCGGTTTGCTCGGACATTCTGATGCCGACGTGTTGCTGCATGCCATTACAGATGCATTGTTTGGCGCCGCCGGGCTGGGTGATATTGGCCGCCACTTTCCCGATACGGCAGAAGAGTTCAAGGGCGCCGATTCCCGCGTTTTACTGCGTGAAGCGGCAAAGCGCGTGCTGGCAGCCGGTTATGCAATCGGCAACATCGATGCCACCATCATTGCGCAAAAACCGAAGATGGCACCACATATCCCGTCCATGGTCGTCAATCTGGCTGCGGATCTTGGCTTGGTCACAAATCAGATCAACATCAAGGCCAAGACTAATGAAAAGCTTGGTTATCTGGGCCGTGAAGAGGGCATTGCTGCCGAGGCCATTGCCTTGCTCTATCGACTCGATTGAAAGAATGCTGCAATTTTTTGCGTTACTCGATGTCCATCATGACAGGCAGGATGACTTGTCACCGGATTTGAAAGGAAACAAAGCATGTCGAACGAGGGATATCACGAGCCAGTAGACAAGTTGTCGGCCGAGACGATGGATATGCACCGCGCCATTACCTCGCTGATGGAAGAACTGGAAGCAGTCGACTGGTACAACCAGCGTATGGATGCCACCAGCGATCCGGAGCTGAAAGCGATTCTCAAGCACAATCGTGACGAGGAAAAAGAGCATGCCGCCATGGTGCTGGAATGGATACGACGTCGTGACAAGAAGCTGGACGAGGAATTGCGCGAGTCGCTATTCAAGGATGGCCCGATTGCCGGCGATCATAATCACTAGAGAGTTGCCCCATGACGAGGCTGTTTGGACGAAAACGACAGACTTGTTTGCAGTCAGATATTGAAATTCACGGAATCGTCCCTAGGTATTGCACCATGCGCGGTATTGCCGCATAGTACGTCAGCAGACTGTCAATTTTTACCGATAGTCGGCACACACGGAAACAGGAGTAATTAATCTCATGACATCATTTTTCTTTAGCCAACAAGCCAACAGCTGGCAACAAATGTTTCGTCGCAGTCAGTCCGGCGGCTTTTTCTCGCGCCTGTTTGCATGGCTGATGCTCGGCGTGCTGATGATGGTGGGCTTGCTGGTGGTCGTGACCGTATTGCTGCTGAGCTGGTTGCTGATTCCGGTCCTGCTGTACAAGAAACGTCGTGTCGTGGAAAAAATGCGCCAGGCTGCGGCTTCCGCACAGCGCTATCAGCATTCACCGGCACAGGGTGATGTAATCGAAGGCGTCATCACCGAAGTCAAGGACGACGCTAGACGTTAAGCCTTAGGTAATGCGAATGCGATGATGCACATGCATCGCACAAGACAAAAAGCACATCAAAAACGATGTGCTTTTTTTTTATGCCTGTTCGGAGGGAATTACTTGCTGCCTATTTGCTCTTCGGCGGTGGGAGTGCAATGCGGATGATCAAACCACCGCTGTCACGATTGGAAAGTAGCAAACGGCCGCCATGACGCTTGATGATGCGGTCGACGATGGCGAGACCCAATCCTGCGCCGTTGGCCTGCCCCCGCGCCTGATCCATTCGTGTAAACGGCCTGAGCAGGCGTGTGATTTCCTCATCCGGTACACCGTTGCCATGGTCACCGAATTCCAGCATGACTTTGTCGCCATCTGCCTGGCAACGTAATTCAAGCTGTACTGGCAGAGCAGGGTCTTTTTTGCCGTAGCGACGGGCATTCTCGACGAGATTGTTGAGGACACGCTTGATCTCGATCGGATTGCCGGCAATCGTGATGTCGTCGGCGATGCTTGCGGTGATTTTCACGTCGGACAGGCGTTCGATCTCGTGCAGGCCTTGGCGCAGCAGACCGGACAGATCGATGTGTTCAAAGGTCTTGTTGTCCGTCGGTTTTGCGTAATCGAGGAATTGCCCGATGATGGCATCCATCTGTTCCAGATCGGATTGCATGCCTTTGCGTGCGTCGTCTGGCAGACCGGCCAGTTCGACTTCCAGCTGCATGCGTGCGAGGGGCGTTCGCAGATCGTGTGAGATACCTGCAAGCACCAGTGCGCGATCGGATTCAACTCGTTCCAGATCCTCAACCATGTGGTTGAAGCTGCGATTGGTTTCGCGAATCTCGGCAGGCCCTTTTTCCGGCAATGGCGTGATGTGACGACCATTGGCGACGGCCTTGGCAGCGGTGGCGAGACGCGCCAACGGTTGATTGATCAGGCCCGAAATGAACAATGCACCCAGCAGGGAAAGCAGCAAGGTCACGGCGCCCCAACTCGCCCATTGAATGCCCGAAGTGCCTTCAATCCGGTCGCGATCCAGCATCAGCCAGTACTCATCGTCCGAGATGGCAAAGCTGACCCAGAAACCGGCCACGTCGTTGACGTTGCGAGCGAAGCGGGTCTCGGCGCCAAGGCCAGCGCGAATATGTTCCTGGATCGCCTGCATCATGCTGTTATTGATGGGCGGTTCGACTTCGTCGGTGTCTTCCAGCGGATAGATGCGCACACCTTCGTTGCTGGCAAGATCGAACAGCAATTCACGACGCAGGTCAGGTGCCGAGTGCGTGAGCGCGGCACGTGTAATCGTGACGACAGAAATCACCTGCGCGGCAATCTGATTGGCGCGTGGGGTTTGTTCAATCACGCGAAAACTGGCAACCCAAGCCGCCATGCTGATGGCAATCAGCGTGGCAAGCAGGAAGAAAGTGCGCCAGAACAGGCCGCTACTGACCCAGGACAGGCGAGGGGACGGAGTACGCATTGCTGAATTCTTCAGTCTGAAAAAGCCAAGAGCTGGATCAGCGGGGTTTGCCTTCCGGGATAAACACGTAACCAAGGCCCCAAACCGTCTGGATATATAGCGGTGTGGAAGGATCGGGTTCGATCAGTTTTCGCAGACGCGAAATTTGTACATCGAGGCTGCGATCAAACACTTCATATTCGCGACCGCGTGCCAGTTCCATCAGCTTTTCCCGCGACAGTGGCTGGCGTGCATGACGCGCAAATACCTTGAGAACGGAAAATTCGCCCGTCGTCAGTGGCACGGTCTCGCCATTTTTCTTGAGCGTGCGTGTGCCAAGGTCCAGTTCAAAATCACCGAAGGTAAAGGATTGCGGGGTTTCCGACGGTGCGCCCGGGATTTCATCCGGTCCGACGCGACGCAAGACGGCATTGATGCGTGCCACGAGTTCGCGCGGATTGAAAGGTTTGGGCAGGTAATCGTCGGCACCCATTTCCAGTCCGACGATGCGATCGACATCTTCGCCTTTTGCCGTCAGCATGATGATCGGTGTCTTGTCACCGGCGCCGCGCAGACGACGGCAGATGGACAAGCCATCTTCACCCGGCAGCATCAGGTCGAGCACCAGCAGATCGTAGCGTTCGCGCAACCAGAGCTTGTTCATGGCTTGCGCATTCTCGGCGACGACCACGCTGAATCCCTGTTCGGCAAGATAGCGTCGCAGCAAGTCGCGCAGGCGCAAATCGTCGTCTACCACCAGCACTTTGGTCTGATGGGCATTCGTAATGTGAGCAGTTTCGTTCATGATCGCATTTGTCGTAGTCATGTCGATATGGTAACTTCAGAACTGATTAAGGGTAACGCTGCCGGACAAGGCATTACAAAGTGTTACAACCTTTACGGAAAAGCGCTTAGAGCCGGTGCATAAGCAGCCTACACTTTAGCCATGGAGGTTAGGGTGTCTGGCCAGTTTGTCCGGCACGCAAAATCATGATGAATAGTACAGTGAAAAAAACGGGATGGATGCTGCTGTTTTTGGCAGCGATGACCACGACAGGTTTGGCGTCTGCGCAATCGCGCTATTTCGATAGCAACTATGGCGCACAATCGCGCGACAATCGAGGCGAGCAGCGTGGAAATCCGAACGACCAGCGTCAGAATGCAGAGCGCGCTCGGCAAGAGCAGGCGCAGCGCCGCGATCGTATGTCTCCCGATGAGCGACGCGCATTGCGTCAGCAAATTGATGAGGCGGGACGCGATATTTATCGGCGTCGTTAAATCCGACAAATACGTGCACGCAATGTAATCAATTGCGCGCAAACAAAAAACCGGCAGGCTTTGCAGCCCGCCGGTTTTTTTATATCTGAAATCAGGTTTGGCTAAACGTCAGGCGACGATGTGACGGCCAATCGATTTGCTTTCTGTCTGGCCATTCGGGCCGTAGACCGGGCTGCCTTGCACACTGCCATGTTGCAGCACATTCAGGACAGTTTGATTACGGACCATCTGTTTGTTAATCAGCGTGCCGTTGACGCGGTTGATTTCCTTGGCTTCTTCGGCCATCGCAATCAATTTTTTCCAGGCATCGATCGCGCCTGCGGGTGCTACGCCCGTTTCAAGCCAGGCTTGCATGCCGATTTCCGACGCTTCATGACCGGCGGCTGCGAGGGCGTCGTGACGCTTTTGCGTCAATTCGGCCATCTGTGTCGCAGCTTGTGCCTTTGGTTCGGTCAGAACAGCGATGCGCTCGATATCGGCGGCAATCAACTGTTCCTGTTCCTGTTCCAGCAGTGCAATGAGGGCGAGCATTGCA
>Ga0308164_10000763_pt1 | contig 45128 bp, 44 predicted proteins | sample PhyTR2_FD_201031 | JGI IMG/M metagenome (GOLD analysis project Ga0308164, IMG submission 201031) | Phyllosphere microbial communities from UC Gill Tract Community Farm, Albany, California, United States - DLSLT.R2 | ecosystem: Host-associated > Plants > Phyllosphere > Unclassified | place: USA...
GGCAAACTCTGAGCAATTTGTGGATTGTTGTAACTGGAGAGCCGGATGCGATGAAAGTTGCACGTCCGGTTCGGAGAGGGGCTGACGGAAAAGTACCATAAGGTAACTCGCCGGCAGCCTACTCTACCATGGTATTCGGTCAGTCGTTCGGTGATGTTCGTGTACCACATAAGGGGGATGTAATAGGGCAGGTTATCGAAGGGGCTTATGAAGTACTCGGCATATTTGACCGCGTTGATAATGATCTCGACACCATGAAGTGTATTTCACTCACCGAGGGGGATCAGGAATTATTTGCTCGGGCGGCCTTGAGTTACCGTTACGAATACGAAGATAAATCACCGATTACCCCATCGCAAGTTTTACGGCCACGCCGTCGGGAAGATTACGGTACCGATTTATGGACGACATTCCAGCGTGTTCAGGAAAATATGATTAAAGGGGGATTGCCGGGTAGAAGTGCTACCGGTAAAAATACCCGGACACGGGCAGTCAATGGCATCGATGGGGATATAAAACTGAATCGAGCGTTATGGTTGATTGCGCATGAATTCAAAAATCGTATGAAATAACAAGGTGCCCCGGTAATGACGCCCATCAATACCGGGGGCTTCTACTGCTACAGAACGTACTATTTACACAACGTGGTCAGTATGAAATAAGAGATGACAATATGCAAACAGAAAAAGTATTGATATGCAGTACGGCACATTTTACATCGGAAGATAACGAGCTGTTAGCGACAATGGCAGGGCAGGCGGCTTTTAGTTCCTGGGTGGTTAACATCCAGTACGGTTATATTCTGCTGCTGACGGATTATCGCTGGCGGCTGCGGGTATTAAAGTCTCAAGGAGCCTCAAAGGCGCTGAGGCGGTTTTTAATTATTCAGATAAAATGTCACAATGTGGGCTATGTTCATTTTGATTGTGATGCTGAGACTTTGCCTGAATGCGAAATTTTTGAATGGTAGCGCGCTAATAGTTACCTTCCCCCTCGAGGGGAGGGTAACTATTTCCCCCGCCCGCCCAGCGGAAAATAAATTTCCCGCTCCCGCTGCCCCAAAGGGGCACCCAGGTTAGCACCAAAATCATGTATGATTTTGGCAGTGCCCGCTTGAGTTATAAGCTTATCCACATCTACACAATCATCGTTATTTCACCTTGTTCCGGTGAAATAACCGCTCCCGTTCATTTCCTATCGAGTTGGATAGGAAATTTCACTGGCTTTGATTCATGTGCATATGTGGATAAGATGATGTTCAGTCGATTACTTTAGCTTTTATGTTACCGGCCTTGATCCCTTTATAGATGCTATCGATTTTCATGGCATATCGGTGTCGTGCAGCGATAGTCTCATCTTTATTCTTAACCCCAGCGTTATACATCCCCACAGCGAGCCAGGTAGCTCCATAGGCATTAAAATTACGCCGTAGTACCATAGCCCCAACATGAATGTTGAGACAAGGCTCATTTAATAGACGCTCTATCGTTAACTGAGGATAATCCTTACGAAATCGCTGCAACGTTTTACTGTTAATCTGCATTACACCGTAATCGGTACTTACGATCTGTCCCTGCTTGTTTTTATTGTTGTTTATCGCGCGAGGATTGAAGGAGGATTCGCGATAAGCAATTGACCGGATGTAATCAGGGTCGATGCTGTAATAGCGTCCTGCGCGATCGAAACAATCCGCATGGACCCAGGTCGATATAAAAAGCAACACAGTTGTGCATGCTCGCGCTAACGATGAGTTCATCCAAGTGCCCCTGAAATTAAAACAACCGGAATGACGATTATACCAGACGCGAATTTTAGAACCAGAAAAGAACACACCACTCGCAAATTAAAATTTGCTGGATGTTTTCTTTAATATCAGTGAGTTAATTTATGATTGTGTGTTGTTTGTACGAAATTCATGGTTTCTATCTTGTGCCTCATTAGTAACTCGTTGGTTACTCAAGGGATTCTGTTTAGTGCTTGCAATACTATCAATAAGTTAACTATGATTGTGCATCAATGGTTACGTGATGGTTCCGTATGAGTGGCTTTCTGGTAACGTTGGTTTGTTTTTTTTACACAGAAGATACCAGGTACCTCAGCTAACCGAGCGAGATACGAGCGGAATTCAATCAAATCAATACTGGATGTAAAAACATGAATGATGAAAATCAAAAGCGCGCAAATAGAGTAAATCTGACCGTTCCGTATTCATTCCTTGAAAAAATAGACCACCACGTTCAAGTAAGGCTTGATGATGGTGAAACTCGTGATACAGCGAACCGCGCTGCCTTTGTAATGGAAATGTTTAAACTTGGCTTGCGAGTGCATGAGAACAAATTGAGTAAGGATGAAAATCAGAAATCATTGGATGATAAGTTGAAGATGATTGCGGGAAACGTGCTTCTTACATCGTTCCTTTCTGAAGCTCTTTACTTTGTGATGCAGGAAACTGTAGAACCAGGCAAGGTTATTAAGGGAAGTCAGTTTATTGATGAAGATTTTGTGGGAGCAGTAAAAGAACGAATTTCAGGAAAACTATCTGAATTCTTCAAGTGAAGGCACGGGCGATGGTGTCGCCCGGAATTTCAAGTGTTAAGTAATTTGTTGATCTCTTTGTTTATATCTGAAATTCTAGCAGGTTTAGTTATTAAAGGAGTTTCGTCTGATTGATAATCATCCGGATATGCACTGATAAATATAAAAGGCGTGTTCTTATTTGGTCCATTACCATTTCGAATAATGGTAAGCAATTTATCTCCTGACATGATTGGCATCTGCAGATCGCTAAGTATCACGTCATATGGAATACGATTCAGCTTTTCAATAGCTCGATTAACAGAACTGATAGCCTCACCTTGATAACCTACCCCATTCAACGTAGATAGCATAGAGTCGCAAGTTAATTCATTGTCATCGACATATAAAATTTTGATACCTTTATTTTTATTTTCTGTGGTTTTCGCCAATACATCGCTTTCAAAATTCTCTTGATCAGGGTAATCCACAGGGATTTGTACAGTAAAACAACTTCCTTTACCAGGCTCGCTTACTAGAGATATACACCCATTCATAGCCTTTATAATACCGTCTACAATGGCTAGGCCCATACCAGAACCCGGAACCTTTGATGTACCATTTTCAATTCTGACAAATGGTTGGTATATGGTTTCTTGTTTTTCCTTATCAATACCGATCCCTGTATCTGTTATCTCAATAGTCAATGTCATGAATTTTTTATCCTTCACAATTGAAGAATTTAATGAAATGCAACCCTCTTCGGTGTATTTGAACGCATTTGTTAGAAGGTTTTCTATGATTTGGTAAAGCCTGATTGGATCACTTTTTATAACTTCTATAGGCTGAGAAACTATCTTGGCAGTGATATTGCTTTTGCTAAATCTTGAATTGCAGTCTGAAACAACTCTACTTATTAATTCTCCGGAATTGAAAGTAGACTTGTTTATTTTGAGTGATCCATTGTCTATCTTTGCGTATTCAGCAAGATCATTCATCTGCTGTTCTATTTGAGATACTGCACTTTCCAAACGTAACAGAACATTTTTAGTTGCTTTATTTTCTGGTGCATAGATTATAACCTCGATAGAACTTACGATGGCTTGAAGAGTTGTCCTCATTTCATGGCCTAGCTTGCCTAAAAAAGCATTTTTGTTGTTAAATGCTTTTTTTTCTGATTCAAGTTGCTTGTTCATAGATATGGTTTGTTTAAATGAAACCATAAGCATCAAAAGCAAAATGGTATATATCACGAATATAGGGACTTTAATTGAGTCACCTTTCATTAAATAATCATCATATATAATGTTACGCTGATTAACTTCGGCATGGTCTGATATGGCCATCAGGTTTTTATTCTCAATACTGATGCCCTTTATATAGCCAAGTATAATGTCATAGTTGGGATTTGGATTATGCATCTCAGTATCAATTTCAGTCAATAAGTAATGTATAGTTGAAATGGTAGAGGCATAAGTTGGTTCTTTAAATAAGTAACGGGTTGATGAACTTTCATGAAGAAGAACATTGGAGCTTGAAAATAGAATGTCAAGATCACGAAGGAGTGATTCATTATTAGTTGCATCAATCCTTAACTGTCTTTCGATGTCAGCTTCAAATATAGCTAAACGAATTGAAAATTTAGCAATAGCCCAGGCATAGTTCTCCTGCGGACCTGCAGAACTGATATTGTGTTCTGTAGAAAAGTACCTGTTGTACATCCACATAAAAGAGCCGGTAAGTACAATCAGAGCCAATGCATATTGGCTTATTGTTTTCTTAAATTTCATTTTTGCATCACCGTTATGCTGTCGACTTGCCATACCAGCCGAGAATAATAGATAGGTTTGTTCAAGTCTTCAGCATTGTCGTCTAGAGGATAAACAATAAAATATGGACCGAAATCACGAACTTTTAGTTCAACCCTGTCTCTTTTGTTCGCTATAATGATGTTATATGAGTCCACATCTTTCATAGGTATATCTACCCAATAATCATTTAATGCATGAACCCTTAATGTTTTGCCTTTAAATCCAGAAGCTGCAAGCACATCTTTCATACTTACTCCTTCGAACTTAGTACTGGGAGTCCAAGGAGTAGTGGTAGTTATCATTGCCCTCGGCAGAGTAGAAAAGGACTCCTTGCTGAATGTGTGGCTAGCATGAGATTTTTCATCCTGTATCGTTAGATCGCCAATCCGATAGTCCATAGCTCTGGCGGGAGATAGAGCAAAAAATGTAATACTTAACAAAGTAACAATATTAAAACCTTTCATAATACGCCTCAAATTTTTCTTCTACATGATTTATTATAGATTGACATTCAGTTTCATGAAGTTTATCAGTCAATTTGTCGCCAATGTATATTGACTCGCAGTTTTTATAGTATCTACTTCTAAGCTCAGGCCTTATGGATGTAAAAATACATAATGTAGGGATGTCATAAGCGGCTGAAATATGTAGGGCCGATGAGTCACACGTATAAACATAAGATGAGTTAGCTATCATTTTAATGAATTCAGATGTGTTGTTACACTGATTGGTAACATCGGTAAAGTTCGGGTGACAGACGGAGCTAAATCCAACTATCGGTAGTTTAAATTTCTTAGAAAGTTGGTTAAATATATGGAAGTGATACTTATCAGGAATTGTTCTTAGGTTTGTACTTGCTTTGGGGCAAAACATCACATAACCATTGGATTTTCTATTTTCCTTTGGGATGGCCGTCTGAAGCCAGTGATTTTGTTTCCATTCTTCAGGGATGTTTTCATGGTTTATTCCAAGGCTTCTTAAGAAAAAATCGTGCATCTCTAACTCAGAAAAATCACTCCAAAAAAGCTGGTTTCCGATATCAATATTAATATCATACTGGGCTAGTCGAGAAATCTCATAAGGCATGTACTCTACCTTATCTAAAATAGTCGTTGCTATTTTATATATTTCATCTACATAACTATGGCATGTCTCCGGCCTTATCAGATTTATATTATTGTTTTTGTTTATTTTTTTTATGCAATCTAATGCACCTATGCCGATTATCGAATCACCCAAGGTGACGCCCATGCCATTTATTACATTAATGAATTTACTTTTGGTGTAATCAATGTTGAAATTGCAGACCGAAAAGTTAAGTATTTCCTTACTTAAAAGTCTTGTTATTTTCCCTTTTCTATTTGAGTTGGAGATGTCGAATGAAGATGTGATATGGGTAGCGTTTTCAATTAAACTGCCGGTGTTTCGTATGAGATCTAACATGATTATTTACCTAGAAAAATACTTATCAATCTGACGCTGTATTGAATTTATTTTCAACGGTTTGCTAAATGGTCCAATTATATCGAAATCCCTGATTGCTGAGGCTATTTCGTCATCAACTTCGTCACTATCCTTGCCTGTAAGAACAATAATCATAGCGTCTGGTTTTTTGCTCCCTCGTATTTTACTAATGAGATCATAAACACTATTGTCATTTATTACCCAATCTAATATATATGTATCATAGGGTTTGGATTTTATTTTTTCCTCAAGACTACTTATTTGACTATATATATCAACTCGGTAGTCGTTAGTGTCTATAAGCATCTTTATGTTTTCTGCTATACCGATCTCATCATCCAGTATAGCTATGCTAGGTTGGATTTTTGTGTATGTCTCTGATTCAATCATTACCATATACACCCCCCTTTTGGAATCCATATAAATTTGGTTGTTAATTATCTCTTCTGTTTTAAATACATGCCATTTGTCATTTACCCTAACAGCAGAGAACACAGTTTGTGTTTTATCTTCTGCATGTCTTAAATATGTTTTACAAGGAATTTCAACTCCATCAAGGTCTAGTAACCCTAGAACCAATTCAGCCATTTCGTTTTCTATGATCGTGTAGAAATCACTCATGCTCATGCCCAGGGAAGTGATAACAGCTTCCAGTTGCGTAACTTCCCATTGGGCATGCCCTTTTAGTTTTTTATGAGCCTGGGAGGAGGAGATGGACAAAACGCTTCTAACGTGGTCGACGTGCTTATGTTTAGGTATGCCATGCATGTTAAGGATCTCTGTGACGACATCGCCTGTGTGCATTCCCTCAGTGTTTCTAATGTTTTCAGTGTTCATAGACCCTCGCAGGATTCTTATTTATGGATGCCCAACGAGTCTAATCGTTGTGAAAAAAAAGACAATAAAAACAAGTGGTTCAAGCAATTCCTTTCTTGAAAAGATGTTCTTTATCGATCTTAATTTTAAAAAAATATCCAAAAAGGATGTAAAATTGCTTTACATTTCTTGTTTGGATACTGCATCATCGCTTTTAAGGATAGTCTCTTTATTCTTCTTCGCGTTTTACGCATCGATTTTCGTTTTTTGCGTTCAAAGAGGTTTCAATAAATTCTTGTAAATACGGTTAATTTAACTGGTTGAAAAATGAACAATATCAAATCCGAATTGAATCCAGATTTTAAAGAAGCTCATGTAACGGTGCAGCTCTCCGCGGAGGACAATCATCTCCTCACGTTAGCAGCGCAGCGTTCTGGGCGATCAAAAAGGCAAGAGTTGGTGGTGAGATTGTCTGATCACCTAAAGAACGTCGAAGATATTGCGACAACCGGTAAACGTTTCGACAGATAAAGCACTATCACTTTCAGTTCAGGCCAACACCAGGGCCTTTTGCAGCACCAGGGAATCTATTAATAACACCACTTTTTTCATAACACACTGTAAGGAGGTTTATCACCAGACATTCAAATTTTGGGTATACGCATAACAACCTTTTTATTTTCCTCACTGTTAAAGGAATCTCCAATGAACGGTCAACTTTCTACGTCCGTCAAGTCCCCGCGCATTTTGGGTGCGGTAGCCATGGCTAAAGCAAATTTGTATAACCCAAATGTATTAACCATGGTTGGCTTCACGCTCATGGCACTGGCATTAATGTTTATGCCATCTACCCATGCTGAAGCTGTCGACCTCTTTACTAAAGGTAGAACGAACATCAAGGATACGTTTGGTTTAAGTTCTACTGTTGTCTGGATCCTGTATATCATCGAAGGTCTGGGCGCAGTATTCACCTACACCAAAACCAAAAACCTGGCTGTTTTTGGTGGTATCGCAGCAGTTATGGTTTTCGTTAACGTACTGTTCGGTATTATTCCTTAATCGCAGGTTTTAACTATGGAACAACGTAACCGATATAAGTATCCGGCTACGTTTTCCGAACAACCGCGTTGGGTGGGGCTTCCTCGGGACGAGTTTATTATTTATGTTCCATTGGGCTTACTGGCAATATTCGTAAACTTATGGATATTTTGCCCCACCCTCGCTATCGCTGTGTTTGGGATACGTCGTCTGAAAAAAGGGAAAGGAACTAGCTACCTGCTGAATTTGGCTTACTGGTTCTTGCCAACCAGCATATTACGCTTTTTCCTTTCTGTTCTGCCTGAAAGTTTCAAACGTTACTGGGTTGCCTGAGGGAATGCACCATGGAATTCAAACTCACGGCGGCCAGAAATCGAAATCTGTCCGTCGCTATCGTTATCCTTCTCATTATCTCCATTCTTAGCCTGGCGCTCTGCCATCGGCTGTACTCTGATAATCGCGCGCTGACTGAAGCGCTGGTCAATAACAGACAAACCATCGTATTGCCTATGGGGGTAAATAAGGAATTTGCTTTTAACGGTGAACGTGGTGATGCGCGTTATATACGCCTAATGGCTCTGAGCCTACTGAATTTACGTCTTAACGTATCAAACGAAACAGCTGCTGAAAGCCATGCATTACTCCAGGCTTATGCGTGTGACGGCCAAAAAGAAAAAATGGAACCTGCATTGAATGCTGAACGTCGTTTATTGAAAGCCAATGACGGAAGTTCGGCATTCTATCCATCTGACTTTAAAGTCTGGGCCGACAAAGGGATCGTTGAAGTCGTGGGTAAATTGCAATTCATTTACGGGTTACAAAAACCTGAACCTGTAGATAAACGGTACCAGCTGCGTATCGACACCCGTAATGACGGGATGTGTTTCAACGCTTTTGTGGAGGTGCCCGTTGAAAAGTAAATCTCTGATATTTGCATTGGTTCTTGCCAGCTCTGCCGCCCAGGCACAAGAAGTCGATATAAACCCTAATGCTCGGCTGGCGTTGGCTGTTAGTAACACCGACCCCAATTATATCTCCGTCATGGATGACAGAGTCATCGCTATTCAGGCAACTCAGGGGGTACTTTCGGACAAGCGGACAACGGCAGGCGGGGCGGTGTTGTTTTCAACCGTCTCGGATAAACCTTTTACGTTGTTTGTTCAGACAGAGTCAGGGTTTGCCTTCTCTGTTATGGCTTCTCCGCGTAAGCAGGCAGGACTGTCACTGGTGGTGAATAATCGTGAAGTCCGTGGAACTGAAGCTGCTCGCGAATGGGAGGGGTCACAAAATACATATAGCGCGCTTGTCACAAGTCTGATCACTAAGTTCATCAATAACGATAGGCCCTCTGGGTTTGTGTATACAAAAAATCGCGATGTCCCATTATCTCCCTCAATAGAAACCTATTTTTCAGTTCGATCTGTCGCAGCATGGCAGGGAAATAAACTCCGCATTGTGCGGTTGGATGTCACCAATCGCTCCACTTCCAGAATTGAACTGAATGAACGCTACTTTTGGTCAAAAGGGGTAATGGCCGTGTCGTTCTGGCCACAGGTTGAGCAAGTGTCCCCGGGTACTACGGTGTCTGCCATCGTACTACTCCGTGATGGGGAGAAACCACGATGAACCTGAACATCAATAAATTAGTTCAAAGCAAACAGCGCAAACTGTTCGCTTTGATCCTCGCTGGTATCGCTCTCGTGCTGGGTACGCTTTGGTTCCTTAATGATCGTGCCGGCGCCTCTGCCGGCGCCGAACCGACCGAGGCACCTGTCGAAAATGGGTTACCTGAACCTGATTTGACTGGTGCTGTCACCAACACCTTCGATGGAGATGTCCAGGGCGGCGTTCTCGTCGATGCACAGCTGCGTGAGCGTGAAGCGAACAAGGCTGTGACCGACATGAAAGAGACGATGCTCGATATCAAAAAGCAGTTGGATGAGATGAAGGGGAACAACGACAGCCTGAAAACCCAGATGAGTGATCTACAGGTTGAGCTAGATAAAGCCAAAATGAACCAACCCGTTGCACCAACCCCGCAGGAGGCGGGTAACGGGTCGCTTCCTCCCGCCCAATATCGACTGGGTCCGCCGCCTGTATCCCGTGGCCAAATCGATAGTCCATTGTTTGATTATACCGAGATAGACAAGCCCAAAAAGAAGACCAGTGCTGCGTTCTACGTCCCGACCGGCACATTCTCCAACGCCATTATTATCGAAGGTGCTGATGCTAACGCATCGGTGCGTGGCCAGGAAAAACTGGTCCCTATGCAGTTCAAGTTGACTGGTCTCTCGCATCTTCCCGGTAATCAGAAAAGTGACAAATTGGCAAATTGCTTCGTTACAGCTTCAGCTTTTGGCGAAATCTCCAGTGAGCGCGCTGAGGTTAAAACTGAGCGACTCTCTTGCGTCATTAACGGAAAGCATATTGACCAAGAAGTAGAAGGGCATGTGGCCTTTTACGGCAAGAACGGTATCAAGGGTATCCCGGTTATGCGTAATGGCAAATTACTCGGCCTCTCATTTATGGGCGGGGCGCTGAGTGGTTTGGGGCAGACCGCCTCACAAGTCGGTCAGACTGTTGCCGGCGTGGGCGCGACAACAACTATCACCGCCGGTGATGCTGGTCGTGCTGCTATCGGCGGTGGCGCAAGTACTGCGGGTGGCAAGCTTGCCGATTATTACATCCAGCGTGCTGAACAGTATCACCCGATTATCCCTATCGGTGCCGGCAACAGGGTCGAGGTGGTATTCCAGAAGGGCTTCAAGGCTGAGTTTATCGAAGATATCGAGGAAGCGGAGAAACAGGCGAATAACCCGACAGGTCAACAGGCGCAATCAGGTACGGCGGATACGACGACTCAGTCTCAGGGAAATAGCGGTCTACCGCCGGAACTCATCGGAAAGCTGGGAGACGCAGCTGCACTCAAGATCCAGGACTTTGTCACACCGGCACCGGGTGCGCCGCAGAACGGCGGCTAAGGAACGATGATAGCTGAGCTAATGCATTCAGGCATCCGTGAGAACCCAACTTACTCCATTAACGGTGACCCCCATGATTGACTCGACAATTTCCCTCGATGAATTCGAAGACCTGCTAAGTGAAGACGGTCTGCCAGATGATGCACTGGCAGTAATACGCCAGATCTTCAGTGATATTCGCCCAGTGACTCAGCGTTTTAAAGCCAACAGCAATGAGTTGATTAACCTGGCCGTGTCCCATTCGCCTGCCTGCGCGGCATTACCGAATGAACGGCGGGAGTTCTTTAACGGAGTATTGAAACTCCCGATATTTTTCATGATTGACCCGGATTAAAGGAGCCGCGAGATGGACAAAACGAATACAAAGATGGCTGGGGTGTATGGGGTACTGCTCCTGGCGTGGTGGGGCGGCTGGTTAGCATTAGATGCCTGGCGCATTGAGCATCTACTTACCCATGTCGACAAATGGGTAAGTTTTCGGCAAGACATTCTCATTTGTGTGGTGTCGTCAGCGGTCTCTGCGATTGCCATGATGGTGCATGAAAAATCAATAAATGCTGTTTACACACTGCTGGGATGCCTGGCGGTGATATTGACTTTGATGATCCTGTTCGTTGGCGGGAATTCTTTTATTTCCTGGCAATTTAATTCGGCACTTTTCTGGACTTGGTTCTCGGGTGTCGGAATTAGTCTAGCCCTACTCCTGCCGTTCATGACTTACATCGTGGCAAACATACTTGATTATTAAAGATATTCGCCTCCGCATGCGGGACAGCCTGCTGTAGGTGCCCAAAGGCTCAAATTAGGAATGATCATCATGAAACAAATTCTTTCCCGCATGCTGCTGTGCAGCGTTGTGATGCTTTCCGGCTGTGCCGGTATGAACTCAGAGTTTGAGTTCGACAAGCCCGCTAAAGATTCCGGAATCTGGATGTCCCAGGCTGACGACATGACGCTGGGTAACAACACCGGTGCTGCGACAGGGCGTTCTACCAGCGGTACGAACCACGTCGATCTGGACAGTTATCGACTTATCGACACGGGTCATATCCGTCTCGATGTACAACCACTGGTCACCGGATCCCGTGTTGTGCAGGGGCCTACGCCAATAGGGTATCCATTACGGACCTCCGCAGCCACCTCGGGCGGCGTGTTTACCGCATCTGCCGGCACTCCGGCAGTTAATACCGGCACGGTCTCTTGCAATACCCCACGCTGCTACCCCGAACCGGCCGCCGCGTTCCGTAAACCGGATGGAGTACAGCGCATCTGGATAGCGCCTTATGTGTCACCCGATGATGCGGTGCATATGGGGGAGATCGTCTTTGCCGTCGCCAAGCCGGCAGACTGGAACGGCGTACTCTGAGGTCAATTCCATGTTTGATTTTTCACGATTCAAGTTCGACCCGCTTAATGTGATTGAAACCGTTGGTAGCATTCTCGGTGAAAAAGACACATTGAACGAGACCCAAAAGAAGCTCAACGATATGGAGTATCCCCATATCCGCGACCTGCTGCCGTTTGCAGACTATAAAAGTGACGACCAGTTTTTTATCAACAAAGACTCCATTGGCTTCATTCTTGAAGCCCAACCCTTGATTGGTGCCAATGAGTTACTGGCCGACAGCCTGGATACCTTGTTGCAGGATAAGGTGCCTCGCGGCACGCCTTTGCAGGTCATGATGGTCAGCAGTCGTGCGATTAAGGAGCAGATTGAGTATGGCCTGAAGGACTTCGGCTGGAAAGGTCACAGGGCTGAGGACTGTAACGACGTAACTCGTCGGTTTTATCTCAATGGTGCTCAACATGAGTTTCCCAATGATCTGGGCCATCCACTGACGTTGCGAGATTACCGTTTGTTCTTCACCTGGGGGATGAAAGTCAAGCACGTTACCGAAACCGATTTTGTCCGGCTGAGAGATGTACGTCGTAATTTAATGAATGCCCTGACATCTGCGGACATATATGCCCAACCTATCGGTGTTGAGCGATTTATGGGGGTGATGCGCGAACTGCTGAACCACGATGTCAATCGTTTGTCGGCGTATGACATTCCCTATGATCCGCAGGCAGATCTGAAAGCACAGATGGTTGACCAAACCACTTCATGGCAGGTTAAACCGGGCTATATCCAGGTGAGTGGCAGTGACGCGAAGCAACGACCGTTCAGCAGCAGGATGGTCAGCCTGAATCTCGATCGCAATCCGCAGGAGCATTACCTTTGGCAGAACGGGGACATATTAGCTGACCTGACATCGCCGACTAACGGTATCCCTTGTCCCTTTGTCTTTAGCATCGTCTTGATAACGGAGGACCAGGCGAAAAGTCAGGGAGAGGCCACGCGGGAATTTCTTGCGCTGGATACACGGGTTAATACCTCGTATGCCAAATATATTCCCAATACCGTGCCCCGGCACCAAGAGTGGAAAGACGTTCGCCAACGGCTGCTGGCCAACCAAACTGCGCTGACCAGCTACTTCTACGGTGTGACGCTCTTTTGCGAAGACAATGATGACGTGATGGCCAGGGACACCGAACGAACCAAAAATGCCTTTGCAGCACAAGGATTGAAATTTGTTCGGGCCGATTTCATGCAGATCCGCAACCTCATGGGGGCTATCCCCTTTACCACTGTGGATGAAAAGTTGTGGAATGATTTCAAGCGAACAGGGGCTTTGCAACGTTCAGAAACGTTCCATTCCGTCAACCTGATGCCGATTATCGGCGATAACAAGCTCAGTCCTGCTGGTCTCTTAATTCCAAGTTACCGCCATCAACTAGCGTTTCTCGATGTGTTCGATGAGAACTTACCCAATACGAATTTCAACTGGTTCCTGTCCGGGACATCAGGTGCAGGTAAATCGGTATTGTCGCAGGGTATTGCGCGCCAGGTTCTGGACGTCGGCGGGTTCCTCAGTATTAAAGATATTGGTGATTCATACAAAGCGTTCTGTCATAGCGTCGGCGGTACCTATATCAACGGCAGCACGCTCAAATTTAACCCTTTTGCCAATATCACCGCTGAAACACTCCACTTAATGGCTGAGCGAGTGCGTGACCAAATATGCATTCTAGCCAGTCCTAACGGGTTGCTGGATGAGGTTCATGAGTCGCTGATACTAGAGTCCATTACCGAATCATGGCCGAAATATCAGCAGGATATGCGAATTGACCATGTCGTGGAGTATCTGAAAAAACGCCAAAATGATGTTGGTCGGCAACACTCGGTACAAATGGCCGGGCGCATCGATGAAATCGTGACGTTGTTAACCAAGTACACCACCCGTGGTATCTACGGTACCTATTTCAACAGCTCCGAGCCAACCCTGAAAGGTACAGAGCAGTTTGTTGTGACAGAAATGGGCGACCTGAAGAAGCAGGGTGACCTCCTCGCTGCTGTGTTGTTCTCGATGATGCTGTGGACCGAAAACTTGATGTACAGCACCCCCCGCAGCCTTCGCAAGATGGATATCACCGATGAAGGCTGGAAGATGCTCAGCAGTACCAGTGACAGGGTTAGGGGCTTTATCGAGGAGGGCTACCGCACCGCACGTCGTCATAATGGTTCTTACGGCACGGTAACACAGGCCATCCGCGACAAGAACCTGAGTACGGCAGCGTTAGCAGCGTATGACAACAGTTCCTTTAAGTTTACCACCATGCAGGACGCCAAGGCGTTCAGTACCTTCAAGCAGGAAGAACCCGATGCATTCAACGAGCTGGAGTGGAAGCTGATCAGTAAGTTCCCGCCGGCAAAGAAAGCGAAATACAGTTCGTTTCTGGTCAACGTGGGGTCGTATAGCAGTTTTCACCGGCTCAAACTCGATCCGCTGACAGACAAGCTTTTCTCCTCTAAAGGTGACGATTTTACCTACAGGGAAAGGAGGCTGAAGGAGGGCGCGGACATCAAGGACATCTTATTTGAAATGGCTGAACACGACCCGCATTCGCGGGAGGTACTCGACCACCTGCGGAGGATGGAGGCATGAATATCAATAAAATTGTACAGCGAACATTTCCAGATGTATTCGACGAAACACTGCCCAGTACCAACGCTAACTGGTGGATGTCTGGCTCCTCTGGTGCCGGCAAATCAGTGACAACGGAAATAATAGCCCGCCAGGTGCTGGACAGCGGTGGGTTCCTCAGCATCAAGGACATCGGAGACTCATATAAGGCGTTCTGTAACAGTACTGGCGGTACCTGCATCAATGGCAGCACCCTGAAATTCAACCCGTTTGCGAACATCACTGATGACACATTTCCCCGGATGGCGGAGCGTGTGTGTGAGCAACTGTGCATTCTGGCCAGCCCCAATGGCCAGTTGGATGAGCTGCATGAATCGCTGATCCACGAGTGCATCATCGATTCGTGGCCACACTACCAGCAGGACATGCGTATCGATCACGTGGTCGATTACCTGGAAAGGCGCCAGCGCGATGTCGGGCAGCAGTATTCAGTGCGCATGGCCGGGAAGAACGACGAAATCATCACGCAGTTGAACAAATACACCACCAACGGGATTTACGGGGCGTACTTCAACAACTCGGAACCGACGCTGAAGAGGAACGAGCAGTTTGTTGTTACCGAAATGTATGACCTACGTAAGCAAAGCGATCTGTTGGCGGCTGGGTTGCTCTCAATGATGCTCTGGACCGAAAACCTGATCGACAACACGTTGCCACATCAGCTCAAGATGGATGTCTCTGATGGGTGTTGGAATATGGTGAGCTGCACTAGCGAAAAGATTGGCGTTTTTATCGAACGCGCCCACCGCGTCGCGCGCAGGCGCAACGGTTCCTACGGCACAGTGACGCAGTCCCTCCGAGACAAAAAACTGAATGCAGCGATGCTGGCGACCTACAACAACAGCGCCTTCAAATTCACCCTGATGCAGGAACCCTATGGATTTCGCAAATTCAGACAGGAGGAGCCGGAAGTGTTCAGTGAGCTGGAATGGCGCCTGGTTGAGTCGTTCTATCCGCCTAGGAAGGCCGGATACAGCGACTTCTTGCTCAGTATCGACATGTACAGCAGTTTGCATCGCATCTGGCTCGACCCGGAGAACGGTATCACTACTTGTGGTAAGACGTTGGAAGAAAAAGATGATCCCAACGAGGTTCTGTTCAAGATGGCACAACACTACCCGCATTTGCGGGAGGTACTTGGCCACCTGCGGAGGATGGAAGTATGAACATCAAACAGTTAGTGGTCACGGTGGTGCTGTCGGCGCTGCTTACGCTGGGAGCCGGTGTGGCCGCCTGGGAATATTGGCTGAAGCCACCGACCTTGGTCAGTTTTGACCTGAAGGGTACTACCAACCAATTTCTGCTTCAGAGCGCCAAACTGGATCTCTCCAATGACCAACGTGATGTCTTGTTAAGCCGCTTCAACCAGAAACTGACGCATGTAATAGAGCGCTGGTCAGTAGAACATCACCAATTAGTCATTGTGCGCGCTGCTGCAGTGAGCGGAGTAACCGACGTCACCCCACAAATTCGCCGCGAGTTGGCCATCGCAATGAAGGAGAACGAAAAATGACAGCATTTCATAAGAGTATCGTCCGCCTGACCCTGCCCCTATTTACCCAGCCCATCCAGAAGTTGAAAGCTGCTCTTCGGCGCCCTACGGGTGCCTGGGTTCCTGCTCCACCTCGAACTGGGTTGGTGTTTGCCCATCGGCTGGGGTGGTCTGCATTGGCGGTTGCATTAGGATTAGCGATCGCTGGTTATGCCAGTCATACCTTCTGGAGTGCGTTGTTTGCCGGGTTGTACTCGCATAATCAGGCGTTGTCTGCAGATGCACAGGCACTCAAACCGCTGACGAATATCACGATGTATGCCATTCCCACGTTGTTTTATGCAGGCGGGGTCGGGGCCTTTGGTGTTGGAGTGGCGGGTCTGCTGGTACACGATGTCGGGCAGTGGGTCGATAACTGGCGAGCGCAGCGCCGAGGGATCCCCTCATGCGACTGAGGTGGTTCATCATAGTCCTCACCGTCCTGATCATGGTCTACGTGTTTTTCGCTCCCCCCTTCAATTCGTGAACAGCGCACAAATCAAATGTATCAACAGATCGCACGGGAAACGGCTGTGTGCCCTCAGATATCGGATGTGCTCAGGTCCTGGCGTGATACGAAGGATCAGTTAATTGCCTGCATCAAAACGGCGCCGGTGAAACAGGGCGCAGCACTCTACGGTGTGATGGGGGGGCTGGGGCTGTTCGTCCTCTGGCGTTCACGACGAAGGAGAAAAAACGATGAAACTTAAGCCCGTGTTGTTGCTTGTAGCCCTTGCTCTGCCGGCCAGCGCCGCAGACCTGGGAACCTTCGGTGAGGTTTGGGACGTTCGGGAACAGAATTTACTCACAGTCATCCAAACACGCCTTAAAGATCACTTTGCCGGCCGCAGCCAGGCCGACATCCAGAAAGAATTGCAAGACCGCGTCACTGAAAGCGCAATGCGGCCGGCGCCAGTGGAAGGTGTTGGGCGCGGCCCCAAAACCTGGGTGCGCCAGTTTGACCCTGCAATCGTCTCTAACCAGGAGATGGCCGACCACAACGGTACCGTCTTTGTGCGTAAGGGGCAGCGCGTCTCACCTTTCGATGTCATCCCGGTCTTCAACGAGACGTTGTACTTCATCGACGGAGACGATGCTGAGCAGGTGGCATGGATGAAACAGCAAAAACCGACCACGGTCGTCAGCAAAATTATTCTGGTCAGCGGCAGCATCAAGGACAGCGCCGAAGCGCTGGACAGCCGTATTTACTTTGACCAGGGTGGCGCGATTGTGCGTCGCTTCGGCATCAAACAAATCCCGGCAATTATCACCCAGGAACCGGGAAAACCCTTACTGCGTATAACCGAAATAGGATTACCTTGATGAAAAAATTAATGTTTGCGGCCGTCCTACCCCTTCTTTTGTCAGCACAGTCCGCAATAGCCGTTGAAACACCTTCAGTAGAATTTTTTAAGCCAGGAGAACAAGAAGCCATTGGCAAGATCGCCGCTGACTACCTTCGGGCCCACCCAGAGATCCTGATCGAAATGAGCGAGAAACTGCAGCATCAGGAAGAACAGCAACAACAAAAAGGCGCTATCGAGGCGGTGTTGGCTAACCAGAAAGCCCTGCTGCAGGACCCGTCCAGCCCGGTGGTACACCCCGACGGCGATGTGGCACTGGTACAGTTCTTTGACTACCAGTGTATCTGGTGCTCCCGTATGGCACCCGTGGTCGAGAGCCTCATTACCGGTGACGCCAAGTTGCGCGTTACCTTCAAGGAATGGCCGATCTTCGGTAAACAGTGGCCACTATCGACCTTTGCTGCCCGGACTGGATTGTCAGTGTGGGCTGCCAAAGGTGCTGCCGGCTATCAGCAGTACCACAATACGCTGTACCAAACTGGTCATGTGGAAGGGCAATTGACCCGAGACGACATTGTGCGTGCGGTGACTGCCGCCGGGGCCGACGATGCCAAACTGGAGCGAGTACCGGAAACTCAGCTCAGCGCCACTGCTGAACTGGCGAGCCAGTTAGGCATAAACGGTACACCGGCCTTTATCGTGATGCCGGTTAACGGGGCCACCGCCGGCAACACCTCGGTGATGTTTGGTGCAGTCGATGCAGCCACGCTGCAATCAGCCATCACCAAAGCGCGGTCTACCGGGAGTGCGCAGTGAAGCGCCGCTGGCTGGCGCTGGGGTTACTGGTTATCGGAGCCGTGGTCAGCGGGGCAGCATCAGCAAAGGATCTGACCTGTGAGGGGCGCTGGGTCAACCCCATTACCGATGTGTGCTGGAAATGTATGTTTCCCATGAGCATCGGCAGTACACAAGTCTCCAAGGGCAGCTTGCCGGATACGGAAAACCCTACCTCGCCGATCCAGCTGTGTCCGGCGCCGCCACCGATATTTAAACGTGTGGGTTTGGCTATCGGGTTCTGGGAGCCCTTTGCCATGACCGACGTAACGCGGGCGCCGGGCTGCATGGTCAACATGGGTGGCTTCAGCATCCCTATTCCGAAGGTGGGAACGGGGGCTGGCACGAAAGAGGCCAACGACAATCCAGGAACCTTCTATCACGTGCATTGGTACAAGTATCCGCTCATCAGTTGGCTGAACATCATTACTTCCGTGGGATGTATGCAGGGCGGGGAATATGACATCGCATACCTCTCTGAGTTAGATCCGATGTGGAAGGACGACATGCTGGCACTGTTTACCAATCCTGAAGCAATTTTGTTCGGTAATCCGGTGGCGCAGATGGCCTGTGCGGCAGATGCCGTTGCGGCCGAAGTGCACAAGCCGATCGATGCGCTGTTCTGGTGTGCTGGCGGGCACGGTTCAATGTACCCCTTTACCGGGAACCTCTATACCGAAAGCAGCGGGTTGAACAGTGGGGTACTGCTCAGCGAGCGGATGAATTTCAAGTTGCACCGCCAGGGGATGATTTGGGACACGGTTGGCGTCAACACTGCAGTCTGCTACGAGTATCCGACAGTCATCATGCCCAAGGGGCGCTATCGCTACCAAATGGTCAACACCATTCCTGATGCCAACCAGTGCCACCCGCTGGGACGCAGCGTAATGCGCTGGCAGGTGGGAAAAGAAATGCCGAACAGCCGCAAAAACTATGGGTATCTCATATGGAAAAAACGAAATTGCGTCGTGCTTTAGCACTGATGCTGCTCTTCCTGTCGGCAGACGTCTGCGCTGTCGACAGTACCCCGCTGGATGAATCGCCAAACGAAACCGCCTACTTCCTGTCAGCGTCATTACCGGAAAAAGACCTGGTTCCGCTCATTCAGGCGGCGGAAAAACACAATATGCCTGTGTATTTTCGGGGGCTTATCAACAACGACATGAAAACCACAGCCACTTACATCCAATACCTGGTCAGCAAATACCACATTGCCGGCATCAATATTGACCCGCTGCGGTTTGAGCGTTTTGGGATCACCAAAGTCCCGGCTCTGGTGAAACGTTGTGGGGCGCAGTTCGATGTCGTGTATGGCAACGTTGCACTCAGTCAGGGCCTGGACATCATTGCGCGCCGCGGGCAGTGCGCCGGAAAGTAAGTTGTTCCCTCCCAGCGTCAACCTTAATTAACTCTTTTATCTGTATTAATCATTCGACAGCAACCGGAGGCTCCCATGTGGCGTGCCACGCTTTCGTTATATTCCGCGGCCGGCCTGTTGTCGCTGGCGCTCAATCAGTGTTACGCCGGCGACATGAATACCTCGATGGAAGAGGGGTATTCAGCAGCCCAAACCGCCGGAAGCCAGGCCCAGTCTTCCATCGGCGGCGTCCAACCGCAGCAGTATTTTGAGCACTATGATGCAAACCCGCCGCAGAGCGGGTATTACCAGGGCGGAACCCAGACTGATACCTCGCTCGGCGCCAAGGGACAGCAGGAACTGGGAACCAGCGAAATGGGGAAGCTGGCGCGAGAGTCCTTCATCAATAACCCGAGCGATAAGATTGACTGGGATTCGGACATGATGAAGAACGTCCGAAACATTCAGCAGAATGCCGATGTAATCGCCGCCGGTACCGGGCCGCAGTGTGTTAAACAAGCCATCAACAAGGTCAGCTACAGCTCACACAGTTGTCAGCAGGCAAAAAGTGTCGAAGCCGATTGCAGGCGAGAAGCCCATATCGAGACCCGAAGCAAGGTGATCAAGAAACAAAAAACCGTCGCCGTCAGTGTCCCTATGCAGTCCAGCTGGAGTGGGCGCTGGAACGGTCAACTGGTGATACCAGAGAAGGCCCGGCTATTACGCGTCGCGGTCAGGGCATCCGGTATGCCCATTCCTTACTCTGAGGCTTGTTACTACCAATGGAACGGGAAGTGTAAGGCATCGGTAGGTGAGACATTTTCCATTATGGGACGAGCGCTACCGGTGAAGGTGGACGCGTTGCCGAATCACAGCGAACAGTGTGGCGGCGGTAAAAACGACCACTGTACACACCGGTATAACGACGGTAGCAGCAGCGTCAATCAAACCTTTGATGTTGATATGGCCGTCAGTGCCGGTCAGACGTTCGCGGTGGTCAAAACGTCCAAAACCACCGGTGTCCGTCAGCCTGCTGGCTTTACTGTCAACGTAACGCTGACATTAGAAGTGGAGGAGACCGTTGCGGATCCGGTAGTGGTATGGACCGAAGCCTGTACGGCCGACAAAGCGAATGATGTGCAGCTCAGTTCACAATGTGTCTCCCCCGGCGGAAACCGGGTAGTGCAGGTCGGCGGCCAGAGTTACACCCTGTATCAGGACTGCTGGGCCTACAAGGATGTCTACCAGGTCTACGAAAGCGATGATAACACCTGCAGTACCTACGAGAAGGACCGTAACTGCACTGTTGGCACCCGAACCTGTCTGCGCAAAGTCGGGATGTACTGCGTGATGGAGTCACTGACTTACCAGTGTCAACATACCGTCAGCAGCGAGGGGTGGGTATGTGGCAGTCAGTTCTTCTGTTCAGACGGCAAGTGTTCCGCCATTAAAAACGACAGCAATAACGATTTTCAGGGGGCGGTGTCCCAGTTGGCCGCGCTGGCCGCTGCCGGCAAGGATGTGGCAGGCATGGATCCTGACAAGGTCCGGGCCTTTACCGGAAAAGGGATGTCCTGCCGGAAGTCGGCGCTGGGGTTCAGTAACTGCTGTAAGAGCAGTGGCTGGGGGCAGGATGTGGGGCTGGCGCAATGCAACGATGAAGAGAAATCCATCGGTAAGGCCAAGGAAAAGCTGTTGACCGTCGATATCGGTGAGTTCTGTGCGAAGAAGGTTCTGGGCGTCTGCCTGCAGAAAAAGCACAGCTACTGTGTATTTGACAGCAAGCTGGCGCGGATCGTTCAGCAACAGGGCCGGGAAGGGCAGCTTCATATCGGGTTTGGGAGTGCAAAGAGCCCGGACTGTCGGGGTGTCAATATGGATGAATTACAGCGGATCCAGTTCGACCATCTCGACTTCACCGACTTTTACGATGAGTTGCAGAGCAATGTAACCCTGCCTGATCAAAAGCAGTTAACAGACCGTATTTCTGACCAAATCAAGAATAGCCTGCAGCAAAGTGGAGGAAAATAAATGAAACGCGCCCTTATCCTGGCCGTGGGCGTTGTGACCGGGGTGGTGCATGCTGCACCCCCTCCGCAGCCCAACGGTTACACGTATGACCCCGCAGTAGGTTGGCATTGGTATAACGAACCGAAAAAAGCAAAGGACAAGCAGCCTCCGCCGGGATCACCGTCATCACCAACACCTGAAAGTGCGACTGAAACACTGAGAAAACTGAGTGTCATTCGAGATGAGCTGAGAAATCAGGCTGTTTTGGAAGGCACCCCAGAGAGCGTGCGGCGTTACAAGGTTATGCAGGACTACCTGGTGGATAAAGCCACCAAGTTCAGCGCCACATGGGACCGTGTTCTGCTGGAAAATCCCGAGCTCGATTACAGCCTCCAACATCCCTACTACAACGGGACTGCGCCGCTGGAATATCAGAAAGAACGGCAGGCGCAGAATGCCGCGATTCGCTACGTCAACCAGCGATATGGGGTGTTCTTCTTTTACCGGGGCAATGAGCCACTGGATAACAAGCTGGGTGAGGTTATCAAGGAGTTTTCAGTGCAGTACGGCATTCCTGTTATCCCCATCACTGTCGATGGCCGTGTAAACCCAGATTTGCCAGAAAGCAAACAGGACACCGGACAGGCAGGGAAAATGGGTATCAAACATTTTCCTGCGGTCTACCTGGTCGAGCCAGGGAAAAAGACATTTAAGCCTCTGGCCTACGGCTTTATCACCCAGGATGACCTTGCACGCCGCATGTTGAACGTCGTCACCGACTTTAAACCCCGTTTTTAAGGCGCATGCCATTCGGCATCCCCTTCTTTATCTATTACTGAACCAGGAGTTTTTATGTGGAACCGAACTGCGCACCTCGGCGGTGCGCTGCTGAGTTGTGCCTGTTTTACCTCCATATACGGAAGCGTTTTCTTCCGGTGGTATCTCACGAACATCGGTGGCTTGTTACCTGCGGAGAGCGCCGTTTTCCTTATCCTGTTCACCCTTTCCTGGGTGTGCCTGTCGCTGGCCGCAGGATTAGTGCTGAGTGCATTCGTTATCGGTGTATTCAATAGCCTGGCTCTGGCCCTCTCCCATGGTGGTCGGGCCGGCCAGATCTTGCTGCAGCAATTACGTTCATCGCGGAGGAACAAACCATGATCCGGACATTGCTTATCGTCAGTGCGCTGACATTACTTCCTCTTGTTCCTGCACTGGCGGTGACACCGGCTACGACTACGCCGAATGTGCAACAGCGTGCACCCTCAACGGCACCGAGTTCACCGGTCTGGTTTCGGTTGGCTGACGGCCGCACCATTGATATTCAGCACTGGCAGGTGGTGCATTTCATCCGCTCAGATTGTCCGTACTGCCACCGCTTTAATCCGGTGCTGCGTGATATGGCTGATCGTTTGGGTTTAAAGGTGTTCGTCTACAGCTTTGACGGAGTGGGAGACGCGGTTTTTCCTGATGTCTTGCCGACGAACGACGCGGTACTTGAGCAGTTCTTTGCTGAATTGCCCAAGGTCACGCCGACCGATTTTCTGGTGAATACGCAAACGCTGGTCACGATCCCTCTGGCGCAGGGGGCACTCACCGACGTGGCGCTCAGCCAGCGTCTTGATGAAAGTTTCGGGCTGGCTGTCCGTTTGGGGGTGTTGTGATGCTGAGAACGTTTTTCCTTCATCCCATGCGTTTGCTGGGGGTGGCATTGCTGTTGGTGCTGGCGGCGGCGGGTGTTGAGAACGCGGGGAGATGGTTACTGGCCTTGTCCCTGTGGCTTCCAGAACAGCAGTGGTTGGCGGGGTTACCTGTCCTGGAGCGGCAACACCATATGCTGGCGCTCGGGCTTCTCTACCTGGCTCTGATACTGATGGCCATCGGAACGATCGTGGGTTATGCGCAGTGGGTGATTAACGGCGCGAAGTGGATGAAATCACGGTGGATCAAGCTCAGAAGCGGTAAACGAGGTACGCATGAAAAATAACATGAAATGGGTGGCCTTGTGCCTGGCTGGTGCTGTCTTTCAAGCCCAGGCTGGTATCAATGATGATCTGAACTCATTCTTTAACCAGATGGGCGGCGGCGGCAATGTTTCGATGCCGGCAGCCTGGCAAGGGCAATCGGCCGGCTATTTAACGGGGGGCAACCTGTTTATGCGTATGCCCGTGCGTAATATCCAACTGGTGTCTGTGACGCTGCCTGATATCAAGGCCGGATGTGGCGGCATTGACGCCTACCTGGGGTCATTCTCGTTTATCAACAGTGACCAGCTTAAGGTGATGGGGAAGCAAATCCTGAGTAATGCTGCAGGCTATGCGTTTGACCTTGGGCTTGAAACGGTTTGCCCACAATGCAAGGCGGTAAAAGATTACCTGCAGCGTATGGCCACTGATATTAACAATATGAACATCTCTACCTGTCAGGCGGCACAGTCTATCGTCGGCGGACTGGTTCCAAAAAACTCTGAAACGACCCGCAAGGTGTGCCAGGACATCGCCGGTCAGCACAACGTATTTGCTGACTGGGCTGCCTCTCGTCAGGGTTGCGGGGTGGGCGGTGAAACAGACAAGGTGTTCAGCAAAGCGACGCCGGAAGAGAAGAAACAAATTCCACGTAACCGCAACCTGACCTGGGCGACCTTTGAAAAAGTTAACCAGTTCATCAGCAACGATCGGGAACTGAAAGAACTCATCATGTCGATGGCCGGTACCGTGATTTATGACGATCGCGGCAACCCTACGTTCCTGTCGCCGAGGGGAGGCAGTGAGGCCATTTTCAATACGCTGCTCAATGGCGGCACGGCGAAAATCTACCGTTGTAACGACAATACGGAATGCCTTAAACCTTCTGCTGCTGAATTTACGCTTTCTTCAGATAAAGGAATGACGGCACGCGTCAGAACGATCCTGCAGGAAATTTTCCGCAAAGCACAATCGGACAAACCCATTACAGAAGCCGAAAAGAATCTCATCGAGAGCACGCGCGTCAAAGTTTTGCGCTACGCCATCGACACCGCGTCTGTCGGTCTGGATGAATCGGTCGTTACCAGTCTGGCCGAGTATATCGCGGCTGACATGGTGATGACCTACATCAATGGCCTGCTGGATGTGGCCGAGACTGCAGCGTCGGGAACCCTCAATACCGAAGATGAAAATACGCGTTTCAGGGAAAACCTGATGTCGGTTCGTGGCCAATTGGGGCAGCGGGTCTCGCGTATTCAGGTGCAGCAAAACGGCGTGATGGAACTGGAGCAAAACCTGTCGTATATGCGTCAGCAACTTTCCAGTGGGTTGTCTGACAAGGTCATGTCCAACTATGAATTCGGGGGGCAGTGATGGCGCTTGATATTTGGGCTATCGGGAACGGCAGCATGATCGCAATGGGGCTTAACGCCGTCGCGACCATGTTCAACTCGGCAAGTTGGCAAACCCTCTTGTGGCTGGGGGAGACCCTTGGGGTTTTGACCTGTGTTGGAGCCTACATCAAAACTCACGATTTGCGCGGGGTGTTTGCCTGGGCCATGACATTTTGTATCTGCACGGCGATATTACTGACGCCCAAGGAAACGGTTGTGGTCAACGACCTTACGCGCCCGGAGCGGATAGACCGGGTTGATAATGTACCGGTGGGACTGGCCGTTCCGCTCTATTTGTTGACAGGTCTAGGCTATACCCTGGCAACCTCCTATGAAGATTTTTTCCACTTCCCGGATGAGCGTTCGTATAGCAAAACCGGCATGATGTTTGGCTCGCGGCTGTTGCAAGACTCCTTTGTGATGGCGGCAACGGACCCGGAGCTGCAGAGTAACTTCAATGAGTACGTGAAGAATTGTGTCATCCCGGATGCGCAATTGAACCATAAGTTCTCGCTTGAAGCTGTGATGCACTCAACCGAGATGGCCAATATCATTTTTAGCCAACCCAGCCCTCTGCGGGGGATCTATTTCCGCAGTGGCGCCAACAGTACGTTTATGACCTGTAGGGATGCTACGCCGCGCCTTAAATCTTCACTTAACAAGGAGGCCAGCGGCGGCGGTGGAACCTTCATGTACCATGCTTCACGTATGTTCCCTGGGAATAAACAGGCACAGGTGTTATATCCAGGCATGCTGCAAAGCAGCTACAGCTATTTCTTCGAGGCCGGCAAAAACGCGCGGGACATTATTCAGCAAAATGTACTGATAGCCGGCATGCGGCGAGGGACCAGTAGCTATGTAAAATCGATGAATGATACGGCTTCACTGGTTGATATCGCTTCTGAACAGTCGCTGATGAAATTGAGGCTCTCCCATGCAACCAGTTACAAAATTGCCCAGGAAATATTGCCCCAATTGCATACGGTGTTGCTGATGTTGTGCGTCAGTATTTTTCCGGTCATGGTGTTGGCGCTCTTTGTCAGGGAGCTGACCTGGAACGTGGTGAAGAACTATCTCAATATTTTGGGAAGTCTGATGCTGTGGCCGGTAATGTTCGCGATATTCAACTTCATCGTCAACTGGGGAACACAGATCTCCCTCAGTGGGGAAGGGCCTGGTGGGCCAACACTCAGTAATATGAACCGGTTGATGGAGACCAGTTCGACCACCGGTGGGATTGCCGGCTGGCTGATGATGTCCATTCCATTTATCAGCTTCAAGCTGTTTACTTCTTTGGGGCAGAACATCGCCAGTGCCGGTTCGTATCTGGGTAATGCCCTTACCGGCGCGGCATCGGCGGACTCGGCCAATGTGGCCTCAGGTAACTACAACATCAACAACCAGTCCGTCGATAACATCAACGGGTTCAAACGTGACCTCAATGTGGTGAACCGCGAAGGGATGGTCACTAACCAGCTGGCTAATGGTGCGCTGGAGACCCGCACGGGGGGCGGGCAGACGGTGTACGACGGCTCGGGTGCGATGTCTCGTTTACCTGTTGATCTCAACTTCGATCACCATATGGCCAGTGCAGCACAGAAAATGACGCGCGATAGCTTATCCCAGACCCAAACGGCGATGGACGGTTATAACCACTCTGTCGCGCAGACTGCCAGCCAGGTGCGGCAGTTCCACAATCAGTTCGGCAACAGTGACTCGGCCACCGTCGCTGCACAGACCGGAATGTCGGTGAACGACGCCGACAAGTTCCAGAAGGCGGCCAGTGTGGCAGAGGCTCATGCGAAGAAATATCACCTGACCTTTGATGAATCCTACAGTGAACTGCAGAACAAGGCCAAAAGTGCGGAGATGAATGCCGGCGCCAGAATATCAGCAGGTTTTGACAGCAGTAAATCCGGCGTTGGGAAAGTCGGTGAATTTGTTACCGGGGTATCGGTGAAAGGAGATGGCCATGCTGGTGTCGAATTTAGAGGGAGTACCGGCAGCACCTCGCAAACCAGCGAAAGTGGGCGCAGTGGTAATGATACCAGCCATGATGTATCGGCACAGGACTTGAAGACGTTCAGCGAAGGGGTGACGGTGGCGCGTAACTACAACACCAGCTTCAATGGGGCGCATGTGGATAATGCGGCGGCCGGATTGATGACCCAAATATCGACAGGTGTCACCACATCTGATACTCGTTATCAGCAGTTTACCGACAGCCAGGCGCGGACACACGAGTATCAGCAGATGGCCTCGCAGACCGACACGCTCAGCGCTCAGGCCAAGAGCAACTATACGCAGGAGTTCGTGGAGTATGTGCGGCGTGAGGCCCCAGGGGAGGCTGCAGAGTTGCTGACTAACGCTGATAATCCGGCGATCCGGGAACGGCGGGAAGATATGGTCGAAACCTTTATGCAGGATAAGCTGAAAGGGCGACTGGATAACCATTATGAAACCAATGCGGCACATACCGGTGATAATATCTCGGGAGTGGGAAATAATGCCGTCGGGCAGATGGGGAGGGCTTATCAACAATATAACCAAGATATTGATGGCAAGGTCAACGATGCTGGAATACAAACAAACGTGAAAAATAATATCCTCACGCATATGAATACTACGCAGGATCAGATGGATAATCTGGAAGATGTGGTTCATAATGAAAAGAAAGATATTGATAAACAGCAGGTCAATAGGGAAAATGAATATGATGGGGCAAATAAGGACTTTAGAGAAAAACATCATGCTGCTGAATTACATCAAGCAACAATTAAACCATGGAAGAATAACTATCATGATCTAATTGATGAAGCAAAAGCAGGTTTGAATGATAAAAAATGATCACGGGAGGTGTTAATATGCTTACACATAAAGATATTCGTGAGGAAGTTGATTGGATTTTATCAGCTATGGCTGATTCTGATAGTAGGGTTCCCACATTGTGGAGCTTAGTTAGTCATGCGATGTTCGTTTTTTTTCTTGCGGAGTTTATGCTTTTTATTTCATTCTTGGTTGAGCAAGTTAATTACCCTAAGGCATTTAATACTAGCGTAGTGTTATGGTTTATGGCTTCTTTATTTGGGCTGTTTTTTGTGGCTTTTAGTATGTCATATCGTAGTATGTATCTCATGATACCTAACTCGATTAGAAACAAATCAAGGCTGTGTAATATGTTGCGTAGGAAAGTGAAAGTTTATTCAAGGGTGTTGTTATTTTCATGGTTTGCTATCACTATGTTAACTTGTGTAGCTTACGGGGCGGGAACCGCTATAGTTGCTATTGCCATGATTGTTTCAATGTTTGTTGCAATGGCTGTATTCTCTCTTGATTTGTCTCGCTATCAGCTCTCAGCGTTTTGGGGAGCTTTACATACCATAAAAAATAAACTGCATAAAACCTCTGGAGTTAATGAGAGCTAAAATTATTAAGGTAATTTATGTGGTGATAAAATAAACCATCCCTACAGTCACGCTGAGTAAGCGTGACTGTTCTATAATTTATTAAAGGTATTGTAATAATGAAATCAAAAAATATTTTGATGGTAACCGCTATTGCCTCAACGCTGGCTTTATCTGGTTGTGGTGCAATGAGTACCGCTATTAAAAAACGTAACCTGGATGTAAAAACCCAGATGAGTGACACCATCTGGATAGAACCGTCTAATGAGCGCACTGTATATCTGCAGATCCGTAATACATCAGATCGGGATATGCCAGGCTTACCCGCAAAAATAACGCAAGCCGTCCAGGCCAAGGGCTATCAGGTAGTCACTTCTCCCAGCGCCGCTTATTACTGGATCCAGGCCAATGTACTGAAGGCTGAGAAAATGGACCTGCGTGAATCGCAAAGCTGGTTGAGTCAGGGTTATCAAAGTGCAGCAATCAGCGCGGCATTAGGTGCAGGGATCACGGCCTATAATACAAGCTCAGCGGGCGCCACACTGGGCGTCGGATTGGCTTCCGGTCTGGTGGGGATGGCAACAGATGCACTGGTGGAAGACACCAACTATACAATGGTGACTGATGTGCAGATCGCCGAACGAACTCAAGCGTCAGTACGAACCGACAATGTGGCAGCGCTGCAGCAGGGTAACTCCGGTGCCAAGGTGCAGACCAGCAGTGAGACCGGCAATCAGCATAAATACCAGACCCGTATCGTCTCCAATGCCAACAAGGTTAATCTGAAGTTTGAAGAAGCGCAGCCGGTTCTGGAGAACCAGTTGGCTAAATCGATTGCCAATATTCTGTAAGTTTCCTGCCACTTTATTTATTTCACCTAATCTTATTCAACCTCGGGGGTGATGGAGTCAATAATGACTTTGTCAAATGGGAATGTCATGTTTAAAAATGAACACATCGCGATAAAACTCCTCAAAGAGTGCAAGGGGAATATTATTGTTGTAGGGAAGTCTGGTGCCGATAAAAAATCGTTGGTCAATAGGGTGTATTTTGAATCGGTCGAGACTATTGATGTTTGTGGTGTTATGGAAAAATACCCGTATGACTATGTACTTACTGATGGTGGCTTTGACTTGCTTAAGTTGGATACGTGTGCCGCCGAAGTGGTTATATTGGATAAGGTTAATATCTCTGACGCTCGATTGTTTAAAGCATCAAAACTCTATGAATTTATACGGATAGCAGGGAAGAGGGGGCAGAGAATTATCGTGCTGACGCAATCTGAAATAAATCCTGCAGTGGCAATATGCTTTGATGGCATGATCTCGATAACACCGATGGATGAAGAGTTATCTGAATCCCCAATGAAGAAAAAGCAAACGCAAACGCTACATTAACAATATATGTCAGCCTCCCGTATAGATAACTGGGGAGGTTTATCAGGGTTATAATATCTCTTTATAAAAGGGCTCTATATGAGCGGTTATCGTTACTATACCGATGAGCTGGGTGTAATGCATTTCCTGTGCGGCACAGATGAAATGACACCGCCAGTCAAATTATCCTCCCCCGTACAACTCAGTCGTGGCGGTAGTGCAATTGTTGCTATCAGTGAATGCAAGGATAACGGGCGTGTCACGTTGTTGAGTGAGGCGGATTTGGTCACCATGAATTACCAACCTGATAAGGTTATTACCACGCCGGAATGGCTTAACGACTTTTCAATTCGTCAGCAGTACACGCCTTCCTGGCGATAGACGTCAAAATCTTTCATTTTCACTCCTTTATATCATGCCGTCTGAATTAACTCAGTGAGGTCACATGAGTCTAAATACCCGTAACGTCACACAGGGTGGCCAAGTATTAAAATACATGATCAGCATGTTTATGCAGATCAACAACATTATCGTTTATTGGATATTGATGGCCTCCGTCGGTGTTTTCTTTATCTGGTTTTTCAACCGCATGAGTGTGGAGCAAATTCTCCATGGATTCAGTTTCTGGATACTCTACGTGTTTGTTTCCGCATTACCCTCAGCAGCTAAAAACGAATATACCTTTCATTGGACCAGTCCTCGCACTGGTGAGTCCATTGAGCTGCATCGTACGGCAGGTCAGGTACTGGCTGACCCCTATTTCCAGGCGGTAGGCATCAAGCTGAAGGATGTCGCTTTTACCGGTTGGGGCTTGTCATCCATTGTTTTTGTTTCCGGCATTATAGCTGTGTATTGGTATTTGGGGCGAAAAGGCGCAGCCCAACGTACGAATGAGCAGATAGGGGGACGTGAGTTAACGACTGAAGTTAAAGACGTTAATAAAATCCTAAAATCTCAGAACAAACTTTCAAACCTGAAAATCAACGATTTGCATCTTGTGAAAGAAACAGAGATGCAGAACGTGGCGTTACACGGGACTGTGGGTTCAGGTAAAAGCCGGGTCGTTATTGAATTCCTGACGCAGCTGCGTGCCCGGGGCGACCGGGTCATCATCTACGATAAGGGCAACAACTTTGTTCCGCTTTTCTACCGCCAGGACAAGGACAAATTGCTCAACCCGCTCGATAAGCGCTGTCCGGCATGGAGCCTACGTGATGAGTGCCAGACCACTTCTGATTTTGAAAATTTTGCCTCGACCCTTATCCCGGACACCGGCCATGGCGATCCATTCTGGTTGATGTCGGCGCGTCAGTTGTTTGTGGCCACCACTCGGCGGTTGGCCCGCTCCAAGGACTGGTCGATTGCCAATCTGCTGAAAATGCTGCTGTCGATTACGTTGGCTGATCTGCGCGAGTTCCTGAAGGGCACTGATGCTGCCAACCTGGTGGATGGCAGCATTGAAAAAACTGCGATGACGATTCGTAGCGTGCTGACCAGCTATGTTCGCTCATTGCGCTTTTTGCAGGGGCTGGATGATGAAGGCAAAACCCCATTCAACATTCGCGACTGGGTGGCTACTGAAGACATTGGTGGCGATAACAGCTGGATCTTCCTGACCAGCGATGGCCGTAACCACGAAGCACTCAAACCGTTGCTGACCGCCTGGATCTATCTGGCCATGGTCAACATCCTTGGCCTCACTGAGAACCGTGACCGCCGTATCTGGTTGCTGCTCGATGAGCTCCCGTCACTGCATCGTTTACCTATTCTGCCCGGATTCGTGGCAGAGGCCCGTAAATTCGGTGGCTGTACCCTGATTGGTATTCAGAACTTCCCGCAGTTGCGAGAGCAATTCGGTAAGGACTTTGCCGATGCCATTTGGGACTTACTGAACACCAAATTCTTCTTCCGTGCGCCCAGCAGCACTGTAGCCGAGTGGGTAGCTAAAGAGCTGGGAGAAATGCGGCACATGAAGTTCCGTGACCAGTATAGCTACGGTGTCGACACCATCCGTGACGGGGTGTCCTTCTCCAAGGATGAGGTGCGTGAACTGCTGGTGAGTTACTCCGACGTGCAAAAGCTCAATGACCTGCAGTGCTATGTCACGCTGCCCGGCGATTACCCGGTGGTGAAAATGGATATCAAGTACAAGGCGATGCGCCAGGTGGCGGAAGGGCGTATTGACCGTAACGTTGAAGAAATTTTCGATCCGGAGATTGAACAGTCAATCGCGCAGGCTGAGGCGGAAGCCAATGGCCAACTGGACGCGATGCTGGACCGGTTGTTTACACCGCCATCGACACTTCCATCGAATGCCAATGCTACGACCTCTGACGAAGGATCTCCGTCAACCGTATCGAACAACGAGACGGCGTCTGCGACAGAAAACGACGGGCGTACAGCCCAGATCCAATCCGGGCCGGCAGTGACAGCACCTGCGGAGATTCATTCCGAGCCCGTTAAACCCACTGCACCGGAATTACCAGAACGTACAGACGAGAACCGGAACCTGCGCCACCGGGATATTGATGTGGAGAGTGATTTCGGGGTTGAGAGGTAAGCCATGCTATCTGTAGCCAATGTTAAAAGTGCCGGTGGCGCTGCGAGTTACTACGAGTCCAAAGACAACTACTACTTCCTCGGCGAGATGGCGACCGGCTGGTACGGCACCGGCGCTGAGTCGCTGGGGCTGGAGGGGCCGGTCAAAAAAGACGTGTTCACTGCGGTGTTGGAAGGCAAGTTGCCTGATGGGGCTGATTTGACCCATATGGTGGATGGGGTTAACAAACACCGTCCCGGTTACGACCTGACGTTTTCGGCGCCCAAAAGTGCCTCGGTGTTAGCGCTGGTTGCCGGCGACACCTTTCTGATTGAAGCCTTCAATAAATCTATAGATATCACACTCAATGAAGTCGAAAAACTGGCCTCCACCCGCACCATGAAGGAGGGAGTAACTGAATTCGAGCAGACCGGCAACCTGGTGGTGGCCAAGTTTCTACACGACACCTCACGTAACCTTGATCCGAATCTGCACGGCCACGCAGTGGTGGCCAACGCCACCCTGAGCAAGGACGGTTGGAAGACGCTGTCTACTGATACAAAAACTGGAAGGGGGTTTACCGACATCGTATGGCATCAGCAGGTCAGTATCGGTGCCTTCCAGCGCGGCGTGTTCCGCGGCCTGCTCGAAGAAGCCGGCTACCCGATTGTCGATACCGGTCCGCGTGGGCAGTGGGATGTAGAGGGCGTACCGATCACCGAGTTTTCTTCTCGCCGGCAGGAAATTATGGCTGCAGTGGGGCCGGACGCATCGGCCAAAGCAAAAAGCATGGCGGCGCTCGACACCCGTCAGGCAAAAGATTTCAGCAATATTGAGGAGTTTCGGGAACTGTGGCAGGAGAAGCTGCAGGCCACCGGCTTTAATCACGCAGAGTTTGAGGAGCAGCGGTTGTCGAGGGCAGTTGAGCGGGCGCAGAAGGAACATGACCTGCAGGCCGGCCCTGCTGAAAAACCGACGCTGGCTGCGGCAGTGGCCGACGCCATCGACGTGATGACGCGTAAGTCCGTGCGCTTTACCTACGATAATGTGCTGACCACTGTGCTCAACCAGGTGGCGGTCCACGACGGCGTATTGATTGAGGCGAAAAGCGCCCTGGATACCGCCATCGAAAAAGGGCAACTCATCGCAGTAGACAAAAACCAGACCCTATTCACTTCAGCGGCGCATGTGCGGGACGAACACCGACTGAGCGCTACCGCTGGCCGATTGGCCGAGCGCGAGGCGGGTTTAACGAGTGACGCCGGTCAACAGGGTGTGGCAGCTCGAGTGGCGGACGGCAACCGTGGCTTGACGCTGGTTGATGCGCGCGGGGGCCAGGAATTTCAGCAACAGCTACTGGCCAGTTTTGGTCGTCTGGCCGAAAGCAGTGATCGCCAGGCGGTGTTCCTCACTGCTGACAAAGGGGCTCAGTCCCAGTTACGCAGCGCTTTTGGCAAAAGCGCCTCTGCGGTGATGACGGCCGCCGAGCTGGCAGAGCAGCCGTTGGCAGCGAATTCACTGCTGGTCATTAGCGAAGCCGAACGTTTCAGCGTGCCCATGATGCAGGCTGCTCTGCAAGCGGCCGACCGCGCCGGTACGCCGGCAGTAGTCATAGATACCCATGCTCGCCGGACAACGGGCTTTGCTGCCGAGGTCCTGAAAGCAGCAGGAACCCCGGTGCACCTGACCACTCAAAACCGCGAACAGAGCCGGATTACGATGGTGCACAAGGATACGGTGGATGACCGGATGAGCGTCGCCGCACGCTATGTGGCCAAACAACGTGCCGCCGGTCAGGAGGTGGTGGCGCAGGCTGGCAACAGCCGAACTCGCACGCAGTTGACCCGGGAGATCCGTAGCGCGTTGCAGGAGGATGGCGTGCTGGGAAAGGCAGTGGCCAACATTGATGTTTTAGTACCGGTATGGACGGACAACGACACGCGCGGCCTTCGTAGTACTTATCAACCCGGAATGGTGTTAGAGCGGCTGCAGCCCGGCAATATCATTGAGCAACTGACCATTGTCGGCGTGGGCAAGGAGAACCATCGCCTGACAGTGTCAGATGCTCAAGGGCAGCGTCAGGGATTGGCCATCGGCGCCATCGACAGCCGCTATCGACTGTACCAGCCCAAAACGTTGGAGGTGCGGGAAGGAGAGCAATTGAAGACCACCGGGGCGTTGCACAGCCGAAGCAAAAACGGCGAGTCCCTGAAGGTGGTCGGGATGAAGACAGGTAACTGGTTGTTTAAAGAAAAGCTGGTACTGGAAAAAAACAACGGTGATCAACTAAAGGTGGGGACCGATACCCCCCTTAAACTTGATTACGGCTATGTCGAGGCGTTGGGGGCGAGCAGGCACAGTCGCGGTGCGGTGGTGGCGGTGCTCAGCGGTAAGGAGGTCAGCGATGCCACCGTCAACCAACTGCGCCGCAGCGGCGACAACATCGTCGCCTTTACGCCACTGGATGAAGCCGCCATTACTGCCCGACTGGACAAGGAACGTCCTGGCGTCTCCATCACCCGGGGGCTTCGCAGCCTCACTGGTCAAGATGACCTGACCCATGCGTTGCGCGATTTGCAGCAATCACGGCTGACGCCACAGACACGTGCGATGCACCTGGCCATCGATAAGGTTACGGGCACGGGCGTCACCTTCTCAACGTTCCGGGCGGTGGAGAACGCGATGTCTGTTGACCGCAACCTCACCCCACAAGGGGCAATGGCTGAACTGGGAAGGTTGGAGCGGCGGGGCGATATCATCGCACTGGACGGTACTCAGGGTGCCGCCGGAGATTATGTGTCGCGTGCGAACTGGCAGAACGAGCTGACTATCCTGCGCCATATCGCCGAGGGAAAACACAGCGTCACGCCACTGATGCCTGGTGCTCGTGACCAACTGCAGACAGAGATGGCCGGTTTGACTGAAGGGCAAAAGCAGGCCGGAGGTCTGATTCTCGAGTCATCCGATCGCTTTATCCCTATACAGGGTTATGCCGGCGTGGGGAAAACCACGCAGTTCAGCGTGGTGGCCAGCGCCCTGCAGCAGTTAGACACCCCACCGCAGGTGGTGGGGTTGGCACCCACCCACCGGGCGGTGTCAGAGCTCCAGTCGGCGGGGATTGATGCGCAAACCATTGCCAGCTTCCTTGGCGAACAGGAACGGTATCAGGCGCGGGGAGAAACGCCGGATTTCAGCAACACTGTCTTTGTCATCGACGAAAACTCCATGAATGGCAACGCGCAGATGGCGGCCCTGGTGGACATCGTCGCGCGTGGTAACGGGCGGGCGGTGCTAAGCGGCGACAAAGATCAGCTGAAATCGCTGGAGTCGGGTGCCCCCTTTGCGTTGATTTTAGAGCGCAGCGCCGCGGATGTGGCGGTGATGCAGGAAATCGTGCGCCAGACGCCGGCGTTACGGCCGGCTATTGAGGCGATGATCGCCGGCAATGTGCGTGAAGCGGTAACGGTCACTGGCCAGATGGGACCAGAAACGGTTGCCCGTAATGGCGAGGCCTTTATCCCGGCCAGCAGCATCGTCGATTTGTCTGCGATGACAGAGATGGAGCGGGAACAATCGGTGCCACTCGCAGGTGGTGAAACAATCCACGCGATGATCGCCGATGACTACGTGGGGCGCACCGCTGCGGCACGAGAACAAACACTGATTGTTGCCGAGCTGAACGTTGATCGGCGAGCCATCAACCGAGAGGTGCATGCGCGACTGCAGGAACAGAACGTTCTTGGTGACAGTGTCACTGTTCCGCAGTTGGTCAGGGTCAGCAACAGCACGGCAGACCTGGGGAGCATGACCTTCTGGCAGGAAAACACCGGCAATACTGTGCGTATGGGAGAACAGTATCTGACCGTGGGTGAGGCAGATGCGAAAAGCGGCGTGGTGGCGTTGAAGGGGGATAACGGCACGGAACAGTGGCTGTCGCCACTGACATTACGCACGCAGAACGTGGCGGTGTTTGAAACACAGTCCATTGAGCTCAGTGTGGGGGAACGGCTTATTTTGACAGCGACCGATCGGGACCGTGTGCTGCGTACTAATGATCCGGCAACCGTGTCGGCTGTGACATCGGAGGGCAAAATCACGCTGACCATGGGGGGGCGGGATATCACGCTGGATCCGATTAATCAGCCGGCCGACCAGCATTTCGAACATGGGTATGCCATAACCACCACCGGTTCGCAGGGGGCTTCTATCAACAATGTTATTGGCCTGGTCGGGACCGAAGGGGCGCGCAACATGATGGCGGCGCTGGACAGCGCCTATGTCGGTTTCTCGCGCGCCAAAGCGCATGTGCAGCTGTACGTCGACGATCTCGAAAAATGGCAGGGTGCCGTAGAACGAAATAGTGGTCAACGTGAAACCGTGCATGACGTGCTGTTGCGTGCCGACGATGTACGGGCGGAACAGGCCGATCGCGACTGGAGTCGTAGCAAGCCAGTTGAGGAAACTCGTTTGGCAGAAAAACTTGACGACAGTGTCGGTGATGCCGCCCGTTTTATGGGCGGCAAGTCACCAGAACTGTTGTATGCGGTGCTTAACGAACAGGGGCGGCAGCGAGGTAACTGGCATGTCCCGGTTTCGCCGACTACCGGCACGCTGAATATTGACCAGGCGCACTATGAAGGGGCGGAAGACGGACGCCGGATCGTCCTGCAGCAGGGCGACAGTGACGCGCCAGTGGTGCAGGTTAGCCGGCTTGAGGACGCTGTGGCGGCGATGGAGGCCAATCCGGGCAGTGCCGTGGTGCTGGAAAGAGAAGCGCCGATCGGCACGACGGCCGTCACCAGCGACAGCGAGTCGGCTGTCACCGCGGCGGAAATCACCGCCCTGAGCCTGGAGAGCGAGCTGGAACAAGGCTTCCGGGATCCTGCCGACCCGCTTGAGCCGACGGAACAACCGGCCCGGGAGGTCGATGAGGAAAATGCACCGGTAGAGGAGAAAGACACCGAGGAAGCCATGTGGGCTGCGCTCGATGATGCGCTGTATGACCTGCAGGATGGCGCCGAGTATGACGGCTGGGGATCCGGCGAGCAACCGCCGCCGATGATGAACGAGGAAGTGAATATTCTGCGTCATGAAGAACCGGCGCAGGACCTGTCCCACAACACCCAAAAAACCCTGGAGTAAGGCATATGTTTGTGACACTGGTCATGACCGTTACGGTCGTTGTTTTTTTGTTTGTGATCCTGTCTTGGCTTCCGATGATGCAGCCGGCCAATGCCGCATTACAGCGTTGGACGCGAGGGGAGGCTGAGGGGCCCTACCTGGTGGAGGCCGCGAAAGACATTGTCCAGGCATTCAGCCGGCATCACCGGCTGTCAGTGGGGCAGAGTAATGCCGTCGTGGCGCTGACCCGTCGGCCCCGGATGTTTCCGCTGACGCTGTGCCTGAAGCCAACCTTAGTCCGTTTTGAACAGGACAGTTTCGTCAAAGGGGGGCAGTTGAAGGCGCTGATGCAGAGCATCGTCGTGATTGCACTGGTGTTTCCGTTAACGCTCGGGTACGCGGTCAATCATCCCGTCCTGATGTTATTTCCGCTGCTGAATATTGCGGCATTCATCCTGTGCTGGAGTCTGGTGAAGGCCGCGCTGAGTGAGTTGGGTACGCTCAATATGCTGTTGCCGCACAACCTTCAACATCTATCCGAACCCTGATGCGGATGATACCCCTGTCACCGCTTGCTACGCCATCGTGTGGCAAGCGGTTCCCACTCCTTCATTGTTAGGGATCTTTAATGAAACGAACCGTTTTGGCGCTTGCACTTTTTGTTGCGAGCATTCCCCCCGTTTTGGCACACATTCAGGTTGGATTCTCGACCGTCGGCACGGCGGAGCCACTGGTGCTGCAGACGCTCAATGAGGCGAGCCAGTCTTTGGATCTGGCGGCCTATGCCTTTACCAGCACGCCGGTGGCTAATGCCATCTATGGCGCCTGGCGGCGCGGCGTCAAGGTGCGGGTACTGGCTGACGCGCGTTATGCGCGTGAGCACAAGAGTGCGGTGGACACGTTGGCCAATCTCGGCGTGCCGGTACGTATCAACAGCAGGTATAAAATCCAGCACAACAAATTCACCATTATCAACAACGAGATAGTTCAGACAGGCTCATTGAATTACACCAAGGCCGCCCTGATTGGTGAAAATGCCGAGAATGTGTTGGTGATCCGCAACGAACCGGCAGTTAGCCAAGCCTATCATTGTGAGTTCGAACGACTGTGGGAGGAGGGAGAAACCGTTACCGCAAATTACTGACGTTTGACCGGATTTATGGGATGTTTTTCCGCCAATTCATTATGTTCCATAAACAAAAAGATCGTAATCAGGCTGCCAAGCCTGAGTTTTTGTAGTAATCTCAGACAAATTGATCCTTTAAGATCCTTGAGGGGGCGAGATGTCGCACACAGTTACTGCAGAATCTTCCTCAGCGAAACCTAAACGACTTTACCGTAAAGGCAATCCAATGACCGCTACCGAAAAACAGTTGGCAGCGGTGGCCAGAAAGCGTGTAACTCATAAAGAAGTAAAGGTTTTTGTTCGTAACCCTTTAAAAGATATGATGGTTCAAATCTGTTCTGAAGGGGAGATGACTCAAGCACAATATATTGAAAGTTTGATAGAGCAAGATCTCAATCAACGAGGACTTTTAGAGTAAAGTCTTTACTTTCTTGCCTGTTTTAGTGCTGAGTGCTAGATTACTGATCGTCTGACAGAATTCTTGGTTAGCCACGCCGTAAGGTGGCAGGGAAGTGGTTCTGGAAGTTGTTACCGGAACACTGAAAAGCAAAAACCCCGATAATCTTCTCATCTTGGCGGAGGGAAAGACTACCGGGGCTCACTCAAAACTGTATAGAAGCGTTGCTCTATGCAGGGAGTATAGAATTGTGCCAAAAAAAATTCAACTCCTTCTGTGCAACATAAGCACAGGGTGCTTTGACTAGCGCCAATTTAATCACTGTTGAAAGCTCAACACTTATTAAACCACGCCAAACACGTCGCGGAGAGGCTAATGCTCTTCGCAAAGGACTGGCGAAGGTTCACCGTCGTTATCAACCAGGTTTAAGCTGTGCCGTCCCTCGAGGAATGGCATCGAAAGTTGTGGCGCGTGTCAGCAGCCATAATTGGCACCGCAACCCTGATTTGGTCGAACTGCGTCGTAGCGGCTATATTCCCTATACCAAACGCAATGATCGCCATTACGTACCCAAACCGATGCGCGTACACGCTCGCTCAGAAGCCTGTGAAGCCTTGACGGCCCTAAGCCAGGTTATGGCCGCCAACTGCGACTACAATCCGGACAGCGACTACCCGTTTGAGATCATGGCGCCAATGGAGCAGCTCGCTCACTATATGGGCGTGTTGCATGTGTACCATAATGGACGAAAAGCTTACGACGTCGCGCTGAACGCGCTGTCGGTCATGGAGCAGTTGCAGTACGCCATTGTGCTGCATGATAAAGACACCGATTCTGGACAGAACAAACCACTACGCATCTGGCTCAGCGAAAAATTCTTCACGTCGCGCGGGATCGCCGTCGACGAAATTCGCCAGTGGCTCGGTCAGTTCCGCTCCTGGGCCATCAAAAATGGCCTGACAGAAACGCTGCGTACCAAATACGAACGACACCTCCTACGCATTGAGCACATCGGTATTGACCTCAAAAACAGGCATTCGCTGCGCAACCGGCTAAAACAAATCAAGCGGTGGGTTGTTAGTCCGGATCTTGCACGCGAAAAAGAACGTGCCGTTGGCCAACTGGAAGACGCACTGGATACTATCGAGAACTCTGAGCGTCTTGATGCTGTCCTGGATGGCTTGCAGGGGCGGATCAACGCCTCCGCGAAGGGAAAGAGAAAAGCCAATCCGTTCTATCAGGCATTTGTCAGATGGTCCGGTAAAGCGATGCCGCACCATGTTGTGCAACTGGAAGCGGCGCTGAAAAAAGACCAACCAGGTTTACTGCAGCGAGATCCGGAAAGTTACTACCGGCAGTTGCTTGAGCGAGCCGGCCAGCTCTGATCCGTCCCTAAACCTTCCCCACGATACTGTGTCTTGCCAGACGCAGGGTTTCTGCTGTCTGGCGTTCTGAAATACTCTTCTTTTCGCCGCAATTACCGCTGCCGGCGACCAATAAAATTCACGACGTCCTACACAGTGGCCACATTTTAAACCGGTTATGCATTCCGAAGAGCATTAATTTCGAACTGACATAAAGTAGTTTCGAAGAGTAGAGTTAGTTTCGAAGAGTAACCCATTGATATCGTTAATTTCGAACGTTAATCCATTACAAAATAAGCCTTTTAAAAAAGGGGATGTCATCGCGCAATAGCGCTCGATGGCACCTCCCTCGCTTTGCTCGGGCAGATACAGAGAGAACAGCCAGATCGAGGAACAAGCAGATCTTAAACATAACACCCGCCGGCTACGCCGACAAAGCACCACCTGGCTTCGCCAGGCATGCTCGCTTCCTCATTACCCAAACTCAGCAAAAATTGCGCTTCAGAATCGTCAACAACCCCGATTAATCGGGAACTTCAAATGGCAACTCACCACCGCAAAGCCTCCCCGTCCGGGCCAAAGGCCCGGAACAGAGTAGCTTTAAGATGGATGCTGTAACTAAAAACGGAGTTGCTGCCGGAATATTGCGATTAGTCCAGTTGTACACGCTCGTAAGCGGTCCTAAAGCCCGCTAACGCGGAGCTACGCCCCGGCAGCGGCTACGCCTTGCCGTGACCACTCCGACCGCGCAAAAACAGTTCTGTGGCGCTGTTAGTGGGTTCAGCTCTTCAGGGCGAGGGATGGGATAGGCAGAACCTATCAAACCGGAACCGGCTTCGCCGGGCTACCGGCGCCCCTCATCATCTGAGTTCTTTATGGCCATGTTTGTCGCCTTTATGCGCTAACGCGCATTAACCAAACTTACGATTTCATGCCCACTGGCCAGAACCGCCAAAATTTCCGACGGCCTGCCGGGTGTGAAAAACAACATTATAAAGATATAATGTGACAAAATGACATGTTTTGGTGGGTGAATGATGACGGGATTCGAGTTGAAACTTTGGCGGACGGGGCTCGACTGGACGCAGGAGCGGGCAGCTGAGGAGTTTGGTATCTCGATGCGTACCTACATCCGTTATGAGCAGAGTAAGCCGCCCAGGGCGATTATGCTGGCTATCCAGGCATTGTCCCTGGTGGCCATGTTACCGGACATTGATACTCTGCCGGTTGAGACTCTGCGCCGGCGAATCAGAACACTGGCGGGCGACAACCCCACGGGCTAAAGAGACAAATGTCGCATTTTGCAGCTTCGCCCCATTGCGCCAAATAAGTTGTCGCCGGAAGTGAAAAATGAGGCGGAATTTTCGGGGGTTCCGGCATAGACGTCATTTTCAATGCATCTGGATTTTTGCCTGTAAATCCATGAGCCGATCGGCAATTCGTGTCAGCCCCTCATGAACATAGTTGCGCTGTATTGGCATGACGTTCTCATCAGCATTCAGCGCTTTCCTGAAGTCTTCTACGCATTCCTGCCATAACCTGAACGACTGACCCAGCCGGATTATTTGTTCATGGTTAGGAAACTCAATCGACCCTTATTGGGTTTCCTGACCATCAATCAGGGCGAGAAGGAGCCGCATGTGGTGGGGATTTAGTACGATAATATGAAACAAATGCCAGTTTTGCTGTATTTTTATGCTAAACCCCATTTTTCAGGCGCACTGATCCAGTGCCGGTGCCTGAAGCCATCGCTTTTTTTCCATCCGATGCAGCCTGTCAGAGAGTATTTTTGTGGCGTGCTAGCCTCCCATGGCACCGGAAAAACGCAACCGGCCTTTGCAAAGAATGCACTGATACGAATCGGTGCCCAGGAACGCTTTCATTAGCACAGCGAACCCCGGCTTCTGCGGTTTTTCGCGTGGCGTCATCTCCAATGCTTCGTAGACTTTCGGCAGTAACGAGCCGCGCTTGCGGTTGGCCAGGAAGCCGTAGTAACGCACCATTTTAAAATGTCGCGCCGGGATGTGGCTGACGTAACGCCACAGCATATCTTCCTGGCTCAGTTTCTGGCGTTTATGCTGCTGCGTGTTGTGGTCGTAATACTGGTGAACTACCGAACCGCCACGGTAATGGCGGAGCTGCGACGCCGCCACCGGCGGGCGTTTCAGATAGCGGCCGAGGTATTTGACGCTGCGCCAGGCGCCGCGAGTTTTTTTGGCGAAGTGGACCTTCCAGTGGCGCTGATATTGCGCCTGCAGGTAGCGCTTCCACTGTTTATCATCACGGATATGGCCAAGGTTGGGCTGCTTACCGGGATTGACGCGAGCGTAGCTGGCGCGCAGCAGGCGGATTACAGCGCCGTGCCAGATGGCTTCGACCTGCTGTTTTTTGAAGAACAGATCGCGCCAGACGTCGTGTTTAACATCGAGGCCGCCACGGGTAATGGAGACGTGGATGTGCGGGTGCTGATTGAGCTGGCGTCCGTAGGTGTGCAGCGCGCAGAAGATGCCGACTTCGATACCCAGTTTGCGCGCGTGCCTGAGCATGGCACGGGTGGCGCAGCGAAACAGGTCGTTAAGTAGCGGCCTGTTGTTGTTGAAGAACGGCCACAGCAGATGCGGCATGGTGAAGGTGATATGTTGCCAGTCGCAGTCGGGCAGGATGTGCTGCTGCTCGGCAATCCACTGCTCGGTGCCTTTGAGGCCGCAGCTGCTGCAGGCCTTGGACTTGCAGGTCTGGCAGAGAAATCGAGAGTGTGTGCAGTCAGGCGAGCTGCAGCAATAGCGGCGCACGCCCATGGAACAGGTGCCGCAGGCAAGCATGCGTTCGACGGCGAGTTTGGTCCAGTCGCTGAGGGTGTCGCCGTGTTTGTCGAGATAGCGGCTCCAGCCGTCATCATGCTGGAACAGCAGTTTTGCGGAGCGTGGAATATACATGGTGCAAAGTCTACAGGGTGGCAGCGGGCAGGAAAAGGGTATCGGCGCCAGCCGGCTCACGTCGCAGACGTGCTCATTTTATGCGTGTGTCAACGCGGCGGTGGGGCTGTCAGGTGGCACTGGCGTTGATGTGAGACTGGATCTTAAAGACGGTTGAGGCAGCAACGCTGCCGTGCTCGCCCCGAAGGGGCGCTACGTTCAGTGTGCCAGGGTATTCATACAAAAACTGGAGCACCAGTCTGGCAAGTTGGCCGATTGGGTCAGGGAGTTGTTGTGTCGGAAAAGTAACTTTGTCGTAACCTGTGCTCTGGCAAACAAGCTGGTCAGAATAGCCTGGGCACTGACGGCGCGACACCAAACTTACGAAGCATAAAGGCAGAAATACACCAGTTTAAACAATTACTCATCTGGTTTTGCGAATACTAATATTGATGATACTAACGGCCACCGGCCTGTTGAGGAACCAGTAAAACGGAAAGGCTCGCTGAAGCCGTATATTTTCTAGAGGTTCATCAGGCGCGGAACTCATCGAGGCGCGGGAATAAAATCCCATTCAGACGCCGGATAGATTCAAGCAAGCCAACTTATCGTCAAAATCGGTGTTGCAAAAACGGGAGTGACCATAGATTCCGTTTCCCAAACGGAGCCCTTAACAGCATTCGAAATTGGGGGAGGGTAACTTCTCTTATAAATATTCTAATGTTAATTATATGTAATGCAACTATTCCCCGCTGTCGGTTGGCTAATCTAATACTCAATGACTTTTCAGTGCCAGTGCTGTTGGGCCTGCAAATAGAGCCTTAAAAGCGGTTAAGGTTGCAGAGCAGCCACGCGCACTGCCAAAAACTATGTTTGCATATTAATAACAACAACCGAAACCGGATTTACCCCAAGATAGCGCCGATCGTTAAATGGATCTTGATAGGTTTTGGCTATTTATGTGGTTTTCAATGATCGCTACTAACGATTTCTATTTCTTATGTTTTTTCCCTATAGTCTATTCAGACGAGTAAGAAAGCGAACCAGAAGCGCTGTTGCTAACAGACTGATTAATAGTCGCCAAGCGTATTGTAAATACGTCCTATTATATCAGTTACAGCTAAAATGAGACGGTTCTACTTTTTTGTTAATCACATAAGCTATTACTAATAATCAGGGTAATTAACTGCTCGAACATGCACTTTTTCTGAGGGCATTGTGCATGGCATGACTAGCTTGACCACCGTCATGATAATGGCGAGGGAAACAGGAAGGAGATGAGGTAAATGCGCATGGCATTTTGGGGATGTATTGCCGTCGTCATTGCCGTTTTTTCCTGGTCAGCTCGATATTACTATCAGCAGTCCATTAAATGGCAGGAAAAAGCAAAAGAAGCCAGTGCGTCAGTCAGGCAATATGAAATTCAACTCAATGTGCTACAGCGGCAGCAGCGCAAGCTTGCTGAATTAGATAGAGACTACACGGAGAAACTGAATGAGGCTGAACAAGAGAATACGGCTCTGCGCTCTCAGCTTGCCCGTGGCCATCGCAGGATGCTCGTCGCTGGACAAAAAGCCTGTCCAGACCGAACATCCTCCTCAGCCCGCAGCCTGGGCCATGATGGCACCCTCGAACTCGCTGCTGATACTGGACAGCGTATTCTTTCTGTCCGGGAAGGCATCATCCGAGACCAGCAAAAACTGATGTATCTTCAGCGTTATATTCGGCAGTTCTGTCTGCGAGAGTAAGAAGTTATGGCTGTTTCATTATGTGGTACGTGCCCATTATTACGATCCGATTTACGCGAATTTATAACATTAACAAAAATTGGAGTGCTAATGAT
>Ga0308164_10000764_pt1 | contig 45057 bp, 44 predicted proteins | sample PhyTR2_FD_201031 | JGI IMG/M metagenome (GOLD analysis project Ga0308164, IMG submission 201031) | Phyllosphere microbial communities from UC Gill Tract Community Farm, Albany, California, United States - DLSLT.R2 | ecosystem: Host-associated > Plants > Phyllosphere > Unclassified | place: USA...
AGCCAGGACGTTGACACCGGCGAGCATTTTCTTGCGGGCGGAATCGCCAAACTTTACTTCTTTAGCAGCCATGATCGATTTTCCTTGAATACTGGGAGTAAGGGGGAAGCCTGAGGGCTTATCAGCCTTCGATGACGGCGAGAATTTCGTTCTCGCTCATGACCAGCAGGTCTTCGCCGTCCACTTTCACAGTGTTGCTGCCGGAGTAAGGGCCGAACACGACCTTGTCACCTACTTTCACGGCCAGCGCGCGGACTTCACCGCTGTCCAGCAGCTTGCCGGTACCGACAGCGACGATTTCGCCACGGTTCGGTTTCTCGGCGGCCGAACCTGGCAGAACGATACCGCCAGCGGTTTTGGATTCTTCTTCACTGCGACGGATGACTACGCGGTCATGCAGAGGACGAAGCTTCATTGTCGATCTCTCCTAATTATGGTTTTCATCGGCCAGTGGTATCACCGGCGGTTGGTTCAGTCCGGCGTTGCCGGTCGCGGATCGACGTGCGAGCCGCGGAATTAGTCCGGCATCAATGCCGGAAACCTTGCGGTGACACATACATAGGGGCGGGGCGAACGATTACAAGGGCGATTGAACAATTTTTTTCAGTTTACAGGCACCTGGAGCACAAACGGCCCTCTAAAGGGCCGCTTGATTCGTCCAGCAACGGCGATCAGCGATCGCGGCGCTCGTATTCGCCTTCGATCACCTCGCCTTCGATGACTTCCGGCTGGCGCCGCGCCTGGGCACCTGGGCCAGCAGCGGGGCCGCCGGCCTGCATGTTCTCGGCGAAGGCGCGCTGGCGCACGGCCTGGGCCTCGGCCTTTGCCCGCAACTTGCGAATCAGTGCATGGCGGGTGAACGGCAGCAGGCAGATCACGGCCAGCACGTCGGTAATGAAGCCCGGTACCAGCAGCAGGCCGCCGCCGATGGCGGTCACCAGGCCATCGAACATCTGTTCGGCGGGCATCTCGCCACGCTGCAGGCTCTCACGGGTGCGCAGCACCGTGGCCAGGCCGGCCAGGCGCATGACCATCACACCCAGCGCCGAGCCGACGATGATCATCAGCAAGGCGGGAAAGAAGCCGATCGCGGTGCTGACCTTGAAAAACACATACAGCTCAAGCACCGGGAACAGCAGGAACAACACTAAAAAAGCACGCATCAAGGGTTTCCTCTACGGAAGAACGCTTCCAGTACAGCCTAGATGGCGTCGATAAATCGTGAATTCAAGCGCGCAGCGTTTCATGGCCAGGCCATTGGGTGGCATGAGCCAGGGAAACCAAGGCCTCGCGCACTTGTGTCGGAGTGTTACAAGGCGTTGCAAATGGCAGCCACCAGAGGCCTTGGCCGATGCGCAGGTGCAGGCCTTCGCTGTCGACCCCGGCCATGACCGCTGGCGCCGTGTCGGGCAAGCCGGCCAGGGCCACATAATGGGCGATGGCCTTGGCGTGGTCGGCGTTCATGTGCTCGACCATGCCGGCTTCGGCCTTGCCGGCGAAGGGGTTGGCCAGGGTCACGTCGTCCAGCCAGTGGATGGCGCCGAAGCCGCCGATATAACGGTGGCGCACCGGGGTGAGCACCCAGAAGTCGAAATCGTGGGCGCTGTGGTAGTTCTGCGAGTCGGGGAAATAGCGGTAGTAGCGCGCGGCGGCGGCCTCGATGGCGTCGGCGGCCTCCAGCTTGCTGGCTTCGGCCAGCACCGTCAGGCGCCCCTCGGCTTGCACATCCTCGGCCGCGCGTTCGCCGACCAGCAGCGAGCACTTGGGGTCCAGGGTCAGGTTATGGGTGTGCTGGGCGATGCGGCTGATCAGGATCAGCGGGTTGCCGTCGGCGTCCAGGCAGTAGGGCACCACGGAACCGAAAGGGAAGCCGGGCATGGCCTTGGAGTGGGTCGACAGCACCCCGCGGTATTCCTTGAGCAGCAATTGGCGGGCTTGCTTGAGGGCTTTGGCACTCACGGGAGGGCCTCCTGCAGATGATCAAGGCATCAGCATGCCACGGTAGGCACAGGCGTTGAAAGCTGGCGAAAAACACTGTTGGAGCGAGCAACGCTCGCGATGAGACCCGCTCAGGCAGCAAAAGGCTCGCGAGCTGCGCTCGCTCCAACGGGGTTGCGTGCGTTACCAGGTCACGCCGAAACCGGCGGTATAGCGGGTGGTATTGAGGTCGCTGTTGGATGTCCCGACCACCTGGTCTTTCTCGGCCTTGAGGTTGAGCGACGCCCACTCGGTAACTTTGTAGCGCAGGCCCACTTCGCTATCCAGGCTGTAGGTCGCGGTGTTGTCCAGCGGCCGCCCGACTTCACCGGTGGTGAAGAACTGTACGGTCTTGCCGATCAGATAACGGTTGTAGTCCCACTTGACTGCCAGCGAGTAGAAGTTTTCCTTGGCGCCATCGCTGTACTGGTAATCGCTGCGGTTAAGCAATGACGTGAGCGAGAACGCACCCAGTTCGTCGTCCCAGAACTGGTAACCCGGACCGGTACCGACGGTGCGCTGGCGCTCGAGGTCTTCGATGTGGTCGCTCTTGTAATCCACGCGCCCCTGCCAGAACCATTTATCGGTAATGAAGCGGTCCAGCGCGTATTCGGCCTGCCAGTTGTCGGTGGTGGTGATGCCGTCCTGGGACTCGCGGTTGTACTCGCCGGTCGCGTTATGGCGCCATTTGCCGTGGCGGGCCTGGGTCTTGAAGGCGATGTTGTAGTCGTCGGTGTCAGTGTCGGCACGCTTGAAGTCCAGCGCCAGGTCGACGTTGCCGGTGATGCGCAGGTCCTCGACAATGGGCTTGGGCTTGATGATCTGCTGGATGCTCGACAGTTCGACGGTCTTGGGTGCCTCACCGTTCTGCAGGGTCACCTTACCGTCGTCGGCCGCCTTGAGCGATTTGGCTTTCTCGCCGTTGTAGGCATCCTGCTTGACCAGCAGCTCTTGATCGCTCTGCAGGGTCTTGACCTGTTTCATGTCGAGCGGAATAGAGCCACCATAGGGCGTGTCAAGCATCAACTTGCCACCATCGAACACCTTGATGGTACCGGTCAGGCGGTCGCCATTCTTCATCCAGACGGTGTCGGCCATGGCAGCGGAAGACGCGGAAAAAACGGCGAGACAAAGGAGGGTTCTTGGCAACATAGGCGGTATCAATGCTCTTGGTTCACGAATAGTTACTATTCGTTTCGGTGGTGGCAGAACAAGGACAGACTTGAGAATGACCAATGAGTTCCCTGAAACGTTTATGCCCCGACCAAGCGACGATCCGGCCCAGCGTCGCGAGGCGCTCTACGCCGTGCTTGCGGCCGTTCCCACGGGCAAAGTGGTGACCTATGGGCAGCTCGCCGCCCTCGCCGGCCTCGGCCGCGCGGCGCGGTGGGTCGGGCGCACGTTGAGCCAACTGCCAGACGGTAGCCGCCTGCCTTGGCACCGGGTGGTTGCCGCCGGTGGGCGCCTGAGCCTGCCGCCCGGCAGCGCCAGCGGCGATGAACAGCGCCAAAGGCTGCGCGAGGAAGGCGTTCAGATAATGAATAATCGCGTGGATATTGCTCGCCATGGCTGGCGCCCGCAGTAGCACTGCGGTTAGAGTGCGCGCTTTGTTTTCGCACTTTTTGAGGCAGATTTCAGCCCATGCCCCGCAAAACCTGGCGCGCTGCGCTCGCCGCTTATGCCAGCCCGTCCACGCTTGTGCTGTTGCTGCTCGGCTTCGCCGCCGGCATGCCTTACATGCTGGTGTTTTCTACCCTCTCCGTCTGGCTTCGGGAAGCGGGTGTGGCCCGGGAAACCATCGGCTACGCCAGCCTGATCGGCCTCGCCTATGCGTTCAAGTGGGTGTGGTCGCCGCTGCTCGACCAGTGGCGCCTGCCGGTGCTCTATCGCCTCGGGCGGCGTCGCTCGTGGCTGGTGCTGGCGCAGACGCTGGTGATTCTCGGCCTGGTCGGCATGAGCTTCTGCGACCCGCAGAAACACCTGTCATGGCTGATCGCGATCGCCGTGGTGGTGGCCTTCGCCTCCGCCACGCAAGACATCGCCATCGACGCCTACCGCCTGGAAATCGCCGAAGACAGCCAGCAAGCCGCCCTGGCCGCCAGCTACATGGCCGGCTACCGCGTCGCTGCGCTGCTGGCCACCGCTGGCGCGCTGTTCTTCGCTGAAGGCTTCGGCTCCACCGGGTTCGCCTACCTGCACAAGGCCTGGGCCGGCACGTACCTGCTGTTCGGCGTGCTGATGGTGCCCGCGCTGCTCACTACCTTGATGATGCGCGAACCGGCCGTGACCCTGCGCACGCAGATGGCCGCCGGGCGCTACAGCTTCAGCCACCAGGTGGCCTCGGTGCTGGTGCTGATCATCCTGCTGGTGTCGGTACCGGCGATGTGCACCCAGCTGTACAACACCGATTTCGCCGCCGTGTTCACCGGCGCCGAGAGCGTGACCGGGCTGTTCATGGACGACCGCGCCTTCCTGCGCGCCCTGCTCTACATCATCCTCACCGCGCTGTGCCTGTCGGCTGTCGGCCGCCGCGGCCTGGCGCCGGTGCTCACGCCGGTCAACGACTTCATCTTGCGCTACCGCTGGCAGGCGTTCCTGCTGCTGGGGCTGATCGCTACCTACCGTATGTCGGACACGGTGATGGGGGTCATGGCCAACGTCTTCTACATCGACCAAGGCTTCACCAAGGATCAGATCGCCAGCGTCAGCAAGCTGTTCGGCCTGATCATGACCTTGGTAGGCGCCGGTGTCGGCGGCCTGCTGATCGTGCGGTTCGGCATTCTGCCGATCCTGTTCATCGGCGGCGCGGCGTCGGCCGGCACCAACCTGCTGTTCCTGATGCTGGCCGACATGGGCCCCAACCTGCGGATGCTGATCGTCACCATCTCGCTGGACAACTTCAGCTCCGGCCTGGCGACCTCGGCCTTCGTGGCCTACCTGTCGAGCCTCACCAACCTCAAGTTCTCGGCCACCCAGTACGCCCTGCTGAGCTCGATCATGCTGTTGCTGCCCCGTTTGATCGGCGGCTACTCCGGGGTGATGGTGGAGAAGTATGGCTACCACCAGTTCTTCCTGATCACCGCGGTGATGGGCGTGCCCACGTTGCTGCTGATCGCCCTGCACTGGTACCAGGAAGCCCGGCGCGAACCGCTGGAGCAGCAAAAACCGGAACCGGAGCCCGAACGCTGATCGCCAGGCACAAAAAAACCCACCGCATGGTGGGTTTTTCATTGGCCGCCGGGTAATCCCTTACTTGGCTGGCGAACCATCCTGCATCACGCGAATCACCCGCTGCGGGAACGGGATGTCTATGCCTTCGGCACGCAGGCGGTCGCGGATCTCGCCGTTGAGCATGTTGGTCACGCCACCGAAGTCACCGGTATTGACCCAGATGCGCAGCGATACGGTGATCGAACTGTCGCCCAGCGCCGCCACCACCGCTTCCGGTGCCGGCGTGGCCAGCACGCGCGGGTCCTTGGCCAGGTCCAGCAGGATGTTGCGGGCCTTCTGCAGGTCGGCGTCGTAATCCACGCCCACGTCGTAGGTGATCTTGCGGGTCGGCTGGCGGTTGGTGTTGGTGATGATGCCGTTGGACAGGTTGCCGTTGGGCACGATTACCGTCTTGTTATCGCCGGAACGGATCACGGTATGGAATATCTGGATGCTGTCGACGGTTCCCGCCACGCCTTGGGCTTCGATCCAGTCACCGATGCGGAACGGGCGGAACAGCAGAATCAGCACCCCACCGGCGAAGTTCGCCAGGCTACCCTGCAGCGCCAGGCCGATGGCCAGGCCGGCGGCACCGATGGCGGCGACGAAGGAGGTGGTCTCGACGCCGATCATCGACGCCACGCTGACGATCAGCAGAATCTTCAGAATGATATTGGCCAGGCTGCCGATGAAACCCTGGAGGGCCAGGTCGATGCTGCGCAGGGCCAGCAGTTTCTGCAGGTTGCTGGTCACGCGGTTGATCAACCACCAGCCGATGCACAGGGTCACCAAGGCCAGGATCAGCTTGCTGCCGTACTGCATGACCATGGGGACCCAGGCCTGGGATGCCTGCACCAGGTGGTCGACTTGGGCGTTCAAATCCATGGAGCTCTCCTCTCTTTCAATCCTAAGGCAGCAGGGGCGACCAAAGGCCGCCACTGCATGGGGCGTCGGACGTCGATGAACGCAAGAGGTTCAACCACAGGCCGCCGCGCGGGTCAGTCGCGGAAGTTGTTGAACTGCAGCGGCATGTCGAATTCCTTGGCGCGCAGGGCGGCGATGGCTTCTTGCAGGTCGTCGCGCTTCTTGCCGGTGACACGTACCTGCTCGCCCTGAATGGCGGCCTGTACCTTGAGCTTGGCATCCTTGATATGGGCGACGATCTTCTTCGCCAATTCTTTATCGATACCTTCGCGCAGGTTCACTTCCTGCTTCATTTCCTTGCCGGACGGATAAGGGTCCTTGAGTTCCAGGCACTTGACGTCGAGCTTGCGCTTGACGATCTGCAGCTTGAGGATCTCGATCATGGCCTCCAGCTGGAATTCGGCTTCGGCGGTGAGGGTCACGGTCAATTCCTTGAACGCGAAGCTGCCTTTGCCTTTGAGGTCGTAACGGCGGTCGAGCTCCTTGATGGCGTTGTCGACCGCATTGGTCACTTCGTGTTTGTCCAGCTCGGACACGACGTCGAACGAGGGCATTGTGGGGTTCTCCAGATTATGGGGCGTGACTCGTTTCATACACTGAGCACGCCTGACTTGACGACTAAAACACGGGGTCATTATAACGGGTGCCAGCATTACGACATGCGCCAACGAACGCAGGTTCGAGCACAGGGCGTAGAGCTTGCGATAACGACGGTACTCCCTCCGGTCTGCGGATTTTATCCCTTTTGTGCGAGCCATTTCATGTCGAACCCGAATCTGCGCATTTTGCTGGTCAACGATGACCCGGCAACCCTCCCACCTGTGCTCGATCGGCTGCGCGATGGCGGGTACGTGGATATCCGCCATGGCAGCCACGCTGAACTCGACAGCCTGCTCGAACGCCGCCCGGATGTACTGATCTGCGCGGGCGCCGCAGGCCTGGCGCTGGCCAGCCGCGTGCGCCAGCTGGACGAACTGGCCGATACCTACACCTACATCCTGCTGATCAGCGATGCGCCGGCCGCCGAGCTGCTCGATGAGAGCGCCGACCGCGGCATCGACGACGTGGTCGCGCCCGCCCAGCTCGATCTGCTGCTGCCCAAGGTGCTGGCCGCCGACCGCCTGTGCAACGTGCTGCAACGCCTGCGCCACGAGAACAGCCTGCTGCGCAAGAACATCGCCAGCCTCGAGCAGCGCAACCTGGTGGACGCCCTCACCGGCCTCGGCAACGCCCGCTACCTGCGCCAGCAGCTCAGCGACAGCCTGCGGCAGATCAAGGCCCGGGGTGGCGCCATCTGCTACCTGCTGATCGGCCTGGAACATAGCGACGGCCTGCTACGCGAAAACGGCACCGAGGTCTATGATGAACTGTTGCAGGGGGTCGCCCGGCGCTTGCAGCAGATGGTCCGCCCGCTCGACGTGCTGGCCCGCCTCGACGACCGCCACTTCGTGCTCATGACCCTGCCGGCCGACCTCTCGGAATGCGCGCCCAGCAGCTTCAAGCGCCTGCACGACGGCCTGAACCAGAAAGGTTTCATGACCCGCGCCGGGCTGATGGACATCAGCGCCGGCATCAGCCTGATCGGCCTCGACAACCAAAGTATCGCCATGGACCCGCAATCGCTGTTCGAAGAAGCCAGCCAACTGCTGGGCGAGTCGTACGCCAGCCACCTGGTCAGCGCCAAGCGCTTGCCGCAGCGCGCTGAATGACCACGCCCTGGCACGTGCTCGGCGCTGGCAGCCTGGGCACCCTCTGGGCCTGCCGCCTGGCCCGGGGCGGCCAGCCGGTACGCTTGATACTGCGCGATACCGCGCGCCTGCAGGCCTACCAGGCGGCTGCCGGGCTGACCCTGGTGGAGCACGGTAGCGCCCGTACTTACTCAGTGGAAGCGGAGGGCCCCGACGCACAAGGCCCAATCCAGCGCCTGCTGGTCGCCTGCAAGGCCTACGACGCCGCGCCCGCCGTGGCGGCGCTGAGGCACCGGCTGGGCGCGGGCAGCGAAATCATCCTGCTGCAGAACGGCCTGGGTAGCCAGGACGAAGTCGCCGCCCAGGCGGGCCCGGCCCGTTGCATTCTCGCCTCCAGCACCGAAGGCGCCTTCCGCGAGGCCGACTGGCGCGTGGTGTTCGCCGGCCACGGTTTCACCTGGCTGGGTGACCCGGCGCGGCCGGAGCCAGTGGCCTGGCTCGCTGCCTTGGTGGCCAGTGGCATTCCCCATGAATGGAGCGCCGACATCAGCACCCGGCTGTGGCGCAAGCTGGCGCTGAACTGCGCAATCAACCCGCTGACCGTACTCTACGATTGCCGCAATGGCGAACTGGCGCAGCACCGTTGCGAAGTGGCGACCTTGTGTGGCGAGCTGGCCGAACTGCTTGAGCATTGCGGCCAGCCAGAGGCGGCCAGGGACCTGCACAGCGAAGTGGAACGGGTGATCCACGCCACCGCCGCCAACTACTCCTCCATGCATCAGGACGTGACCCAGCGCCGGCGTACCGAGATCAGCTACCTGCTGGGCTACGCCTGCGCCGCCGCGCAACGCCATCAACGGCCGTTGCCGCACCTGCGACAACTTCAGGCCAGGCTGGTCGAACACTTGAAGTCGCTGGGGCTGCCGACGCATTGATAGCGCCTGCTCGGGCCTCATCGCAGGCTGCGCCAGCTCCAACGGAGTGGGGGTCAGGCCTTCAGTGGGGGGTTGGCTCGCGCTGCGGGAGTCTGGCCCGTCTTCGGCAGCCACGCGAGGCCTGTTGGAGCTGGCGAAGCCTGCGATGAGGCCTGCTTCGACACCGCATCACTTCAGGTCGCGCGCCACAATCAGCGTTACACTCTTCCCACCCTCGCCCAAACACCCACGAGACCCTCGATGCAATTGCGCCAGCGACTCGAAAACCTCCCCGTCGGCCAGAAACTGCTCGCCGCGCTGCTGGCGCTGCTGATCACCGTGTTGCTGGTGGCCAACCTCACCTTCATCAGCGCCGCCTATTGGATCTCCCAGGAAAGCATGGCCCCCCAGGCCTTGCAGACCATCGGCCGGCTGGTCTCCAACCCCGACCTCGCCCGCCAGGCGGTGGAATCCCCCGAGCGTGCCAGCGACCTGCTACACGAACTCGACAGCTACTCGCCCCTGCGCGCCGCGGCCCTCTACGACGGCGAGGGCGGCCTGATCGGCCAACTCCAGCATGGCAACCGGCTGAGCCTGCCCTCACGCTTCAGCCGCATCGAAACCTGGCGCCTGAGCGAATTCCGCAGTACCCAGCTGATCGAACTGCCCCGCGCCGGCCAGCCCTCCGGGCACCTGCTACTGGTCGCCAGCAGCGAACTGCCGATGGCCTTCTACACCGGCACCCTAACCGCCAGCCTCGGCATCCTGGTCTTCAGCGTGCTGCTGTGGATGATCATCGCCCGGCAGATCAAGCGCCTGATCACCCAGCCCATCTACCAACTCGAAGAACTCTCGCGCCAGGTCACCCGCGAAGAGAACTACGCCCTGCGCGCCCAGCCCGGCAACCATGACGAAATCGGCAGCCTGGCGGAAGCCTTCAACACCATGCTGTCGCGCATCGAAGCCCGCGAACAGCAACTCAAGCGTGCCCGCGACGACTCCGACGCCGCCTACTCCCAGGCCCAGGGCCTGGCTGAGGAAACCCGCCACACCAATCGCAAGCTCGAGCTCGAAGTGCAGGTGCGCAGCAAGATCGAGAAAAAGCTCACGGGCTTTCAGAACTACCTCAACAGCATCATCGATTCCATGCCCTCAGCGCTGATCGCCCTCGACGAACAGCTCTACGTCACGCAATGGAACCAGGAGGCGAGCGCCCTCTCCGGCACGCCGTTGGACGAAGCCCTGAACCAGCCGATCTTCCTCGCCTTCGAACCGCTGAAACCCTTCCTGCCGCAGCTCAAGACCACGGTCGAGCAGCACACCGTGGCGAAGATCGACCGCGTGACCTGGACCCGTGAAGATATCGCCAAGCACTACGCGCTGACCTTCTACCCGCTGGTGGGCAGCGCCGGGCGCGGGGTGGTGATCCGTATCGACGACATCACCCAGCGCCTGTCTCTGGAAGAGATGATGGTGCAATCGGAGAAGATGCTCTCGGTCGGTGGCCTGGCCGCCGGCATGGCCCATGAGATCAACAACCCCTTGGGCGCCATCCTCCACAACGTGCAGAACATCCGCCGGCGCCTGTCGCCGGAGCTGCCCAAGAACCTCGAGTACGCCGAACAGACCGGCATCGACCTCGACACCGTCAACCACTACCTCAAGGGCCGCGAGGTGCCGCAACTGCTCGACGGCATCCAGCAGGCCGGCGCCCGCGCGGCGAAGATCGTCACCCACATGCTCAGCTTCAGCCGCCGCAGCAACCGCCAGATGGCGCCCTGCGACCTGCCCGCGCTGATCGACCAGGCAGTGGAAATTGCCGGCAACGATTTCGACCTGACCATCGGCTTCGACTTCAAGGGCCAGAACATCCAGCGCCAATTCGACCCGCGCCTGGGCCCGGTGCCCGGTACCGCCAATGAGCTCGAACAGGTGCTGCTCAACCTGCTCAAGAACGCCGCCCAGGCCATCCACCAGCGTCCGGCCAGCAGCGAGCCGGGGCGGATAATCCTGCGCACCCGGCTGAACCCGCCGTGGGCGGAAATCCAGGTCGAGGACAACGGCATCGGCATGCCGGAAAGCGTGCGCAAGCGCACCTTCGAACCTTTCTTCACCACCAAGGAAATCGGCCAGGGCACCGGGCTGGGCCTGTCGGTGTCCTACTTCATCGTCACCAACAACCACAAAGGCCAGATGGAAGTGCACTCCACCCAGGGCGTCGGAACCTGCTTCACCCTGCGCCTGCCGCTGGAAAACAGCCTTCCCCCTGAACTGCAATCGGAGCTTTGACCATGGGCTTTCGCCTGTCGAAAATCTACACGCGCACCGGCGACCGCGGTGAAACCGGGCTAGGCGACGGCCGCCGCGTGCCCAAGGACCACCCGCGGGTGGAGGCTATCGGCGAGGTCGATACGCTGAACAGCCAATTGGGATTGTTGCTGGCCGGGCTGGCTGGGGACCCGGCGCTGGCTGAAGTCACCGCCGTGCTCGCGCCCTGCCAGCACCGCCTGTTCGACCTTGGCGGCGAGCTGGCGATGCCGGCGTATAAAGCGCTGAGCCAGGCCGAGATCGAGCGCCTGGAACAGGCCATCGACCGCTGGAACGAGGAGCTGGGACCGCTGGAAAACTTCATCCTGCCGGGCGGCTCGGCGTTGATCGCCCAGGCCCACGTGTGCCGCAGCCTGGCGCGCACGGCCGAGCGCCGCTGCCAGCAGTTGAATGCGCTGGAGCCGCTGGAGGGGGTGGGGTTGGCGTATATCAACCGGCTGTCGGATCTGCTGTTCGTGGCAGCGCGGATCATTGCGCGGCGGCAGGGGGTTGCGGAGATTCTGTGGGAGGCGGCGGCTAAGCCAGTGGAGGGTTGAGGTGGCTGCAGCGGCCTCAAAAGCTCGCAGGCTTCGCCAGCTCCTACACAGACCGTGTTCACAGCTTCAATTTCGAGCTGTGAACACGGCCTGTGTAGGAGCTGGCGAAGCCTGCGAGCTTGGCGTCGGTAGCAGCGACCCGATGCTCAGCCAGGCCAGAACGCCCGAATCCCCGCCACACCTTGCGCGCAAAGTTGCTGAGCGCGAGCGGTATCGGCGGGCGTCACGCCGCCCAGCAGGAACACCGGGCGGTTGCAGCCCACAATCAACTCACCGGCCTTTTCCCAACCCAAGGGCTGGCCATCAGGATGGCTCTGAGTCGGCTGCACTGGCGACAGGGTGATGAAGTCGGCACCGATCTGCTGAGCCAACGCCACTTCCTCGGCATCGTGGCAGGACGCAGCCAGCCAACGCTCCTGGGGAAAAGGCCGGCCTTTGCTGGCGTACTTGCGCAACTGCGCCGCCGTCAGGTGCCAGCCGGCCGAGGGAAAGTCCCCCAGCCACTCCAGCGGGCCCTTGAGCATCAATTGCGCCTTGCCGGCACACAACCCCACCGCATCTACCGCCAAATCGCGGTACTGGGGGTCATAGCCGTTCGGGGCGCGCAGCTGGACCAGCTTGATGCCCTCAGAGATGGCCTTCTGAATCCCTCTGAGCAGCACAGGCGTATCCAGCTCACCCGGGGTGATGAGGTACTGGCTGGGCAAACTGGCCGCCGCCACGATCGGCCGGTTGGCCTCGGGGAAGTCGTATTGCGGCAATTCCCGCGCGGACACCCAGGCCAATGGCTGGCCCTCGGCGCCATGGGGCTCGCCGGTGAACGCCGAGACCTCCCAAACGTCGAGCAGCACGTGCTTGTCGGCGTAGTCATGGCTGACCTTGATCAACGGCCGCGCGGTGGTGACCTGGATGCCCAGCTCCTCGGCCAGCTCGCGCTGGAGCGCAGCCTGGATGCTTTCGCCTTCCTCGACCTTGCCGCCGGGGAATTCCCACAGGCCGCCCTGGTGCTGAGCATCGGCGCGGCGTGCGATCAGAATCTTGTTGTCGGCGCCGCGAATCACGGCGGCGGCTACGTGAATGCGTTTCACAGTGCCTCCTGGGTTCAGGATGAGGTAACGGGCCGAACAAATAGCGTGGCCCTGCTGGCCTCATCGCGAGCTTTGCTCGCTCCAACAGAGACGTGGCGTATCCGTTGGAGCGAGCAAAGCTCGCGATGGGGCCAGCTAGAACCCCGCAAGGCCCGCAGCGAAAATCAGGTCCGGTATTCGGCGTTGATTTTCACGTACTCGTGGGACAGGTCGGTGGTCCAGATGGTCTCGCTGGCGCTACCACGGCCAAGCTCGATGCGGATGGTGATCTCCTCGCGGGCCATCACCGCCGAACCTTGCTCTTCGGTGTAGGTGGCCGCGCGGGCACCCTGGCTGGCGATGTTGACTTCGCCCAGGTACACGTCGATCAGGCTGACGTCCAGGTCCTGCACGCCGGCACGGCCCACTGCGGCCAGGATCCGACCCCAGTTCGGGTCGGAGGCGAACAGCGCGGTCTTGATCAGCGGCGAGTGTGCCACGGTGTAGCCCACGTCCAGGCATTCCTGGTGGTTGGCGCCGCCGTTCACTTCCACGGTCACGAACTTGGTCGCGCCTTCACCGTCACGGACGATGGCCTGGGCCACTTCCATGCACACCTCGAACACCGCCTGCTTGAGCTTGGCGAACAGCTCGCCGCTGGCAGAAGTGATTTCCGCCAGCGGCGCCTGGCCGGTGGCGATCAGCATGCAGCAGTCGTTGGTGGAGGTGTCGCCGTCGATGGTGATGCGGTTGAACGACTTGTTGGCGCCATCGCGCATCAGGTCCTGCAACACCGCCGGCGCGACCTTGGCGTCGGTGGCGATGTAACCGAGCATGGTCGCCATGTTCGGGCGGATCATGCCCGCGCCCTTGCTGATGCCGGTCACGGTGACGGTCACGCCATCGTGTTGGAACTGGCGGCTGGCGCCCTTGGGCAGGGTGTCGGTGGTCATGATGCCGGTGGCCGCGGCCGCCCAGTTATCCACAGCCAGGTCGTCCAGCGCCGCTTGCAAGGCGCCCTCGATCTTTTCAACAGGCAGCGGCTCGCCGATCACGCCGGTGGAAAACGGCAGCACGGCGCTCGGCTCGACGCCGGTCAGCGCGGCCAGCTTCGCGGTGGTACGCTCGGCGGCCAGCAGGCCGGGCTTGCCGGTACCGGCGTTGGCGTTGCCGGTGTTGGTCAGCAGGTAGCGCACAATGCCACCCACCCGTTGCTTGGAGAGAATCACCGGCGCCGCGCAGAACGCGTTGAGGGTGAACACGCCAGCCACGCTGGAGCCTTCGGCACAGCGCATGACCACGACATCCTTGCGCCCTGGACGCTTGATGCCGGCGGAAGCGATGCCGAGTTCGAAACCGGGAACCGGGTGCAGGGTAGGCAGAGGACCAAGACCGACAGCCATGTGAGCGCTCCTTGAGAGGAATCTGCGCCGCGGCGACGGCCACGGCGGCAATAATGGAAAAACGCCGCGAACGGCAGGCCGTTCGCGGCGTGGGACTACAAGTACTAACGCTGACTGTCAGTCGATCTTGCCGTGACAGTGCTTGAATTTCTTGCCCGAACCGCACCAGCACAGCTCGTTGCGGCCCAGCTTCTGGTCGTTGCGCACCGGGGCGGCAGCGGCCAGGGCGATATCGCCGGTGTCTTCCTGGGCCAAGGTTTCCGGGGCATCCAGGCCAGGCGCTTCAGCGTGCTGGAACTGCATGCGGGCGGCCAGGTTCTCGGCATCCTGGCGCAGGCGCGCTTCTTCCTCGGCGGGATCTTCGCGGCGAACCTGAACGTGCGAGAGTACACGGATGGTGTCGCGCTTGATCGAGTCCAGCAGTTCCTGGAACAGGGTGAACGACTCGCGCTTGTATTCCTGCTTCGGGTTCTTCTGAGCGTAGCCGCGCAGGTGGATACCGTGGCGCAGGTGGTCCATGGTCGACAGGTGGTCTTTCCACAGGTCGTCCACCACGCGCAGCAGGATCTGCTTCTCGAAGGTACGCAGGGCATCGGCGCTGGCCTGCTCTTCCTTCTCGTTGTAGGCCGCCAGCAGCTCGGCCAGCAGTTTCTCGCGCAGGGTTTCTTCGTACAGGTGGTGGTCGTCGTCGAGCCACTGCTGGATCGGCAGCTTCACGCCGAAATCGGTGAACAGCGCAGCTTCCAGGCCGGCCACGTCCCACTGCTCGGGCAGTGACTGTGGCGGAATGTGCGAAGCGATGGTGTTGTTCAGCACTTCCTGGCGGAAATCGTTGATGGTCTCGCCGATGCTGTCCATCGCCAACAGGCTGTTGCGCATGTGGTAGATCACTTTACGCTGCTCGTTGGCAACGTCATCGAACTCTAGCAATTGCTTGCGGATGTCGAAGTTGCGGCCTTCCACCTTGCGCTGGGCTTTCTCGATGGCATTGGTGACCATGCGGTGCTCGATGGCCTCGCCGGACTGCATACCCAAGGCCTTCATGAAGTTCTTCACCCGGTCGGAGGCGAAGATGCGCATCAGGCTGTCTTCCAGCGACAGGTAGAAACGGCTGGAGCCGGTGTCGCCCTGGCGGCCCGAACGGCCACGCAGCTGGTTGTCGATACGGCGCGATTCATGGCGCTCGGAAGCGATCACGTGCAGGCCGCCAGACTCCAGTACCGCCTGGTGGCGCTTCTGCCAGTCGGCCTTGATCTGGGCGATCTGCTCTTCGCTAGGGTTCTCCAGCGCCGCGACCTCCACTTCCCAGTTGCCGCCCAACAGGATGTCGGTACCGCGACCGGCCATGTTGGTGGCGATGGTCAGGGCGCCAGGGCGGCCCGCCTGGGCGATGATCTCGGCTTCCTTCTCGTGGAACTTGGCGTTCAGGACCTTGTGCTCGATGCCTTCCAGGTTGAGCAGGTTGGACATGTGCTCGGAAGTCTCGATGGTCGCCGTACCCACCAGGACAGGACGGCCAACCGCCATGCTTTCCTTGATGTCGGCAACGATGGCCGCGTACTTCTCGTCGGCGGTCAGGTACACCAGGTCGTTGAAGTCTTTACGTGCCAGCGGCCGGTTAGGCGGCACGACCATCACGTTGAGGGTGTAGATCTGGTGGAATTCGAACGCTTCGGTGTCGGCGGTACCGGTCATGCCCGACAGCTTGTTGTACAGGCGGAAGTAGTTCTGGAAGGTGGTCGACGCCAGGGTCTGGCTTTCGGCCTGGATATTCAGGTTTTCCTTCGCTTCGATGGCCTGGTGCAGGCCTTCGGACAGGCGGCGGCCCGGCATGGTGCGGCCGGTGTGCTCGTCGACCAGCAGAATCTGGCCGTCCTGCACGATGTACTCGACGTTGCGGTTGAACAGCTTGTGGGCGCGCAGGCCGGCGTACACGTGGGTCAGCAGGCCCAGGTTGTGCGCCGAGTAGAGGCTTTCGCCCTCGGCCAGCAGGCCGGCCTGGGTCAGCATCTCTTCGATGAACTGGTGGCCACCTTCGTTGAGCTCCACCTGGCGGCTCTTCTCGTCGACGGTGAAGTGGCCCTGCTTGGTCACTTCGCCCTCGACTTCCTCAATGTGCTGCTCGAGGCGCGGGATCAGTTGGTTGATCTCGGTGTACAGGCGCGAGCTGTCTTCGGCCTGGCCGGAGATGATCAGCGGCGTACGGGCTTCGTCGATGAGGATGGAGTCGACTTCGTCGATCACGGCGAAATTCAGTTCACGCTGGAATTTTTCTTCCAGGCTGAAAGCCATGTTGTCGCGCAGGTAGTCGAAACCGAATTCGTTGTTGGTGCCGTAGGTGATGTCGGCGGCATAGGCGATACGCTTGTCGTCAGGCGGCGCGAACGGCGTGACGACGCCGACGGTCAAGCCGAGGAACTCGTACAGCGGGCGCATCCAGTTGGCGTCGCGGCGGGCCAGGTAGTCGTTCACCGTGACCACGTGCACGCCTTTGCCGGACAGGGCGTTGAGGTACACCGCCAGGGTGGCGCAGAGGGTCTTGCCCTCACCGGTACGCATCTCGGCGATCATGCCTTCGTGCAGCGCCATGCCGCCGATCAGCTGAACGTCGAAGTGGCGCATACCCATGATGCGCTTGCCGGCTTCACGGCACACGGCGAAGGCTTCAGGCAGCAGCTTGTCGAGGGTCTCACCTTTTGCCAGGCGGGCCTTGAACTCTTCGGTCTTGGCACGCAATTGCTCGTCCGAGAGGGCCACCATTTGCTCTTCGAAGGCATTGACGACAGTGACCGTCTTGAGCATGCGTTTCACTTCACGCTCGTTCTTGCTTCCAAAAAGTTTCTTTAACAAAGGCGCAAACATATCGACAGGTTCTTCCACACATAGGGATGGAGGGCGGCCCCGTGAGTCGCCCGAGCAGCCCTGATGGCCGCATGCGAACGAGCATTCTACCCGGAAACGATGGAGAGGAAAGTGGCGTGATATCCACGATGCTGGCACAGCGCTGTGACGGGGCTGTTTTACAATAAGGCCTTTTCTGCCAACTTCAACCCATCCGGGCAGAAGTTATGTTCCCCAGCCATCTGTTAACATGGTCTTTCTGTCACTTCCGGTATCGATTCCATGGCCTTCCGCCCCCTCCCCGCTCGCCAGCCTGGCGTGCTTCTGCGCGAGGCCCGGCCGCTCAAGGTGCTGTTCAACCAGGCCCAGCGGCTGGGGCAGTTGCAGCGCCTGCTGGAAAGCCAGCTGCAGCCCGCGGCGCGCGAGCATTGCCATGTGGCGTCGTGGCGCGAAGGCACCCTGCTGCTGGTGGTCACCGATGGCCATTGGGCCACGCGCCTGCGCTACCAGCAGAAGCGCCTGCAGCGCGACCTGCAGGCCCTGGTGGAATTCGAGAGCCTGACCCGTATCCAGTTCAAGGTGCAACCGCCCACGGTGCAGAGCGCGGCGGTGGGCCACAGCATCGACCTGTCGGTGCGCGCCGCGGAAAACATCCAGGCCACGGCCGAGGGCATCACCGACCCCAACCTGCGTGCGGCACTGGAGCGGTTGGCTAGCCACGCCAAGGCCAAACCGCAGAAATAAAAAAGGCCACCCGAAGGTGGCCTTTCAAACTGAGAGAGAAGCGTTCGAACTTACACTGCCGCTACAGGACGCATGTAAGAGATCGGTGCCGTACTGGCATCCTCGAATGTCACCACTTCCCAAGCATCCTTCTGCTCGATGAGCTTACGCAGGAGCTGGTTGTTCAGCGCATGGCCGGACTTGAAGCCACGGAACTCACCAATCAGGCTATTGCCCAGCAGGTAGAGATCGCCGATGGCGTCGAGGATCTTGTGTTTCACGAACTCGTCTTCATAGCGAAGGCCGTCTTCGTTCAGCACACCGTCCTTGTCCACCACGATAGCGTTTTCAACGCTACCGCCGAGTGCGAGGTTGTGCTTGCGCAGGTACTCGAGATCACTCATGAAACCGAAGGTGCGTGCGCGGCTCACTTCTTTTACGAACGAAGTGCTGGAGAAATCCACGCTGGCAACCTGGGTACGGTCACGGAACACGGGGTGATCGAAATCGATCTCGAAACTCACTTTGAAGCCTTCGAAAGGGACGAAAGTGGCGCGCTTGTCGCCGTCTTCCACTGTCACTTCACGCAGGATGCGGATGAATTTCTTGGCAAGCCGATTGAATCAGGAATACGAAGGGTCCAGCGCTACCATCCATGATCGGGACTTCGGACGCGGAGAGCTCGACGTAGGCGTTATCGATCCCCAGGCCAGCCATGGCCGAGAGCAGATGCTCCACCGTGTCTACCTTGGTATCGCCGTTGACCAGAGTGGTCGACATCGTCGTCTCGCCGACATTTTCCGCGCGAGCGGGAATCTGGACGACTGGGTCCAGGTCGGCGCGAACGAAGACGATGCCGGTATCCACCGGCGCAGGCTTGAGGGTCAGGTATACCTTCTCCCCGGAATGCAGGCCTACACCTGTGGCACGGATAATATTCTTCAGGGTGCGTTGTTTAATCATGGCATTGGCCGCTTCAGCGCAAATTGCGAACTGGTATCAACAAAGGCTGGCGATAATAGCAGACCCGACCTTTGCTGAACACCAATCACCCTAATACCCCTGATAAATTGCATTAATCGGCCTGGCGACGCAGGAAGGCCGGGATGTCCAGATAATCCAGATCGTCCTGTGGGTTGAGCTTCGCGGCCGCGGCGGCACCGGCTTGCGCCTGGTTACGCATGACGGTCGGGCGCTCGAGGTCGCGGTAGTTCACCGACGGCAGTTCCTGGCGTGCAGGTGCCGGGGCGGCAGCCTGATGGGCCATGGTCTGCATGGTGTTGTCGATGACCTTCACAGGCTTCTCGATCTTGGCACCCAGGCCGGTGGCAACCACGGTCACGTGCAGCTCGTCGCGCATGTCCGGATCGATAACGGTACCCACCTTGACCATCGCGTGGTCGGAAGCGAATGCCTCGATGATGCTACCTACGTCGGAGTACTCGCCCAGGGACAAGTCCGGACCGGCGGTAATGTTCACCAGGATGCCGCGGGCGCCCTGCAGGTTCACATCTTCGAGCAGCGGGTTGCGAATAGCCGCTTCGGTGGCTTCGCGTGCACGGTTCGGGCCGCTTGCGCAACCGGTACCCATCATCGCCATGCCCATCTCGCTCATCACGGTGCGCACGTCGGCGAAGTCGACGTTGATCATGCCCGGGCGCTTGATGATGTCGGAGATACCGCGAACGGCACCGGCCAGTACATCGTCAGCCTTGGCGAACGCCGACAGCAGGGACGCGTCCTTGCCGAGGATGGTCAGCAGCTTTTCGTTCGGGATGGTGATCAGCGAGTCGACGCTTTCAGAAAGCATGCGAATGCCTTCGTCGGCGATCTGCATGCGCTTGCGACCTTCGAACGGGAACGGACGGGTGACCACCGCAACGGTCAGGATGCCCATTTCCTTGGCCACTTCGGCAATGATCGGGGCTGCACCGGTACCGGTACCGCCACCCATGCCGGTGGTGATGAAGACCATGTTGGTACCGACCAGCACTTCAGCGATGCGCTCGCGGTCTTCCATGGCGGCCTGACGGCCGACTTCCGGGTTGGCGCCTGCGCCCAGGCCCTTGGTGACGCCGGTACCCAGTTGCAGAATGGTGCGCGCACCAATGTTTTTCAGGGCTTGAGCATCGGTGTTGGCGCAGATGAATTCAACGCCTTCGATGTTGCTCTTGACCATGTGATTGACCGCGTTGCCGCCGCCACCACCAACGCCGATCACTTTGATGACCGGGCTTTGTGGGATGTTGTCTACGAGTTCGAACATGTTCCCTCTCCTTCAGTTCTCTAGTTTTTTCGCCTACTGCCCATTACCGCTTTTGAAGCTTAGAAATTGCCCTGCACCCAACGCTTCAACCGCTCAAGCACCGGGGCTTTCTCTTCTTCGCCATAACCGCTATTGCTGTTACTGCTTATCCCGGACAGGTTGACGCCATCGGACTGCTTCTGCAGGCCGTACATCAACAAACCCACCCCTGTGGAATAGATCGGGTTGCGGATCACGTCGCCGAGCCCGCGCACCGTGTGCGGCACGCCAAGGCGTACCGGCATGTGGAAGATTTCCTCGGCCAGTTCGATGGCGCCTTCCATTTTCGAAGTACCGCCGGTCAGCACGATGCCGGCCGGGATCAAGTCTTCATAACCGCTGCGGCGCAATTCGGCCTGGATCAGGGTGAACAGCTCGTCGTAGCGCGGCTCGACCACTTCGGCCAAGGCCTGGCGCGACAGTTCGCGCGGTGGACGGTCGCCAACACTTGGCACCTTGATGGTTTCGCCAGCACCGGCCAGCTTCGCCAGCGCGCAGGCGTAGCGGATCTTGATTTCCTCGGCGTACTGGGTCGGCGTACGCAGGGCCATGGCGATATCGTTGGTGACCTGGTCGCCAGCGATCGGGATCACGGCCGTGTGGCGGATCGCGCCTTCGGTGAAGATCGCCATGTCGGTGGTGCCGCCGCCGATGTCCACCAGGCACACGCCCAGCTCTTTCTCGTCGTCGGTCAGCACCGAGTAGGCCGAGGCCAGCTGCTCGAGGATGATGTCGTCGATTTCCAGGCCGCAGCGGCGCACGCACTTCTCGATGTTCTGCGCCGCGTTGACCGCGCAGGTGACCACGTGAACCTTGGCTTCCAGGCGCACGCCCGACATGCCCAGGGGTTCGCGAACGCCTTCCTGGTTGTCGATCACGTAGTCCTGCGGCAGCGTGTGCAGCACGCGCTGGTCGGCCGGGATGGCCACGGCTTGGGCGGCGTCGAGCACGCGGTCGAGGTCGGCGAGGCTGACTTCGCGGTCGCGGATGGCGACGATGCCGTGGGAGTTGAGGCTGCGGATGTGGTTACCTGCGACGCCAACGAAGGCCGAGTGGATACGGCAACCGGCCATCAGCTGCGCTTCTTCCACGGCACGCTGGATAGACTGCACCGTGGATTCGATGTTGACCACCACGCCCTTCTTCAGGCCGCGGGAGGGATGGGTACCGATCCCGACGATGTCCAGGGTGCCGTCGGCCGCGACTTCGCCTACCAGCGCCACCACCTTGGAGGTGCCGATATCCAGACCGACGATCATTTTGCCGCTTTGCACGTTTGCCATGGGTCCTGCCTCTTCTTAATTCTTCGCGACGGCGGGTTTTTCCGCGGCCGGTGCAATCGGTTCGCGCCAGCTGACGGCGAGGCCGTTGGCGTAGCGCAGGTCGATGCTTGCGATATTCGTGATCTGTTCTTTGAGCGTCTTGTCGTAAATGACGATGAACCGGCGCATCTTCTCGACCAGGTGATCTCGCCCCAGCAGCAATTCGATGCCCGGCCCGGCGCTGCCTGCGCCGGTGGTCAGGAACCAGCTGCCGCGTTCACGCAATTCGAGCCTGGCGACGGAGAAGCCCAGGGGCCGCAACATCTGACTCAACACTTGATACTGCTGCATGACTTGTTGCTGAGCACGCTGCGGCCCGAACAGCTGCGGCAGGTGCTCATAGTTGGCCAGCTCACGCGGCGCGAAGGCTTCGCCCTGGTTGTTCAACAGGGCGCCTTCACCCCAGCGTGCCACTGGCAGCTGTTCTTCGAGGCGGATCACCACCTGGTCGGGCCACACGCGGCGGACTTCGGCGTGGGCGATCCAGGGCATCTTCTCCAGCTCGGCGCGCATGCTCGCCAGATCGATGGTGAAGAAGGTGGCCGCGATATACGGTGAAATACGCTGCTGCACCGCCTGCTGGCTGATGTAGCTCAGGTCGCCCTGCACGGCGATCTTGGTGATCGGGCGGTCGGCGTAAGGCATCAGCCGCTGCGCGCCTTCATAGGTGCCGTAGCCCAGGGCCACCAGCAGTACCGGCCACATCAGGGCTTTCAGGAAGCCGAAATTGGCTTTCGGCAGGCGCACCGACATCGGTTCCTTGGCCACCATTCTGCTGGCGCCACGGGGCACCGGCTTGCGGCTCGGTGCGGGGGTCTGATGACGAATCGATGCGCCCTGCATGGGTTAACCTCGTTCCGGAAGGCTGGCCGCCAGGATCGCCAGCACCAATTGCTGGAAATCGAGGCCGGCAGCGCGTGCCGCCATGGGGACCAGGCTGTGGTCGGTCATGCCTGGGGCCGTGTTCACTTCCAGCAGCCAGAACTGGCCGGCTGTGTCCTGCATCACGTCCACGCGGCCCCAACCGGCGATGCCGATGGCTTCGCAGGCGCGGGCGGTGAGGTCGATGAGTTCCTGTTCCTTGGCCGGCGCGAGGCCGCAGGGAATCCGATACTGGGTATCGTTCGCCACGTACTTGGCGTCGTAGTCGTAGAACGTGTGCGGGGTGCCCAAGGCGATCGGTGGCAGCACCTGGTCACGCAGGGTCGCGATGGTGAACTCGGGACCGGTGATCCATTGCTCAACCAACACTTGCGAATCGTAGGTACTGGCGGCTTTCCAGGCATCGATCAGTTCTTCGACGCTGTTCACCTTGGCCATACCGATACTTGAACCTTCATGGGCCGGTTTGACGATCAAAGGAAAGCCCAGTTCCCCACCCGCTGAAATACAGTCGGCTTCGCTGGCCAACACGGCGTGGTGTGGCGTCGGCAGGCCGAGGCTTTTCCACACTTGCTTGGTGCGCAGCTTGTCCATGGCCAGCGCCGACGCGAGGATGCCGCTGCCGGTGTAGGGAATGCCCAGGCACTCCAGCAGGCCCTGCATGCTGCCGTCTTCGCCGCCACGGCCGTGAAGGATGATGAACGCCAGGTCGATCTGCTCGCGCTGCAGCACGTCGAGCAGGTCGTCGCCGACGTCGATGCCGAATACGTCAACGCCCGCGCTTTGAAGGGCGCCCAGCACCTGTGCGCCGGATTTCAGCGACACTTCCCGTTCAGCGCTTTTGCCGCCGTACAGAACGGCCACGCGGCCGAAGTCCTTCGGCGCGATAGTCGAGATCAGAGAGGAATAGGCGCTAGCGGTCATTTCAACTTTCCTGGGCCGGCGACGGCACCGGCAAACAACGGGCTTTTAAGTAATTGCGGGGCCAAGGCACCGATATCCCCGGCGCCCTGGCACAGCAGGATGTCGCCGGGACGCAGCAGGGGTTTCACCAGTGGCGCCAGTTCGACGCCACGCTCGATGTAGATCGGGTCCAGTTGCCCGCGCTGGCGGATGCTGTGGCACATCTGCCGGCTGTCGGCGCCCGGGATCGGCTCTTCGCCGGCCGGGTAGACCTCCATCAGCATCAGTACGTTGGTCTCGCCCAGCACCTGGACGAAATCGTCGTACAGGTCGCGGGTGCGGGTGTAACGGTGCGGCTGGTAGACCATCACCAGGCGGCGCTGCGGCCAGCCGCCACGCACGGCGTTGATCACCGCGGCGACTTCGCGCGGGTGGTGGCCGTAGTCGTCGACCAGCATCACGCTGCCGCCTTCGACCGGCAGTTCGCCGTAGATCTGGAAGCGCCGGCCCACGCCCTGGAAGCCCGACAGGCCTTGAACGATGGCTTCGTCGCTGACCCCTTCATCGGAAGCGATGGCGATGGTTGCCAGGGCGTTCAGCACGTTGTGCCGGCCCGGCATGTTCACTGACACGTTGAGCGGCTCGCGGTCGCGGCGCAGCACGGTGAAGTGGGTGAGCATGCCGTCCTGGCGAATGTTGATGGCGCGTACGTCGGCCTCTTCGCTGACGCCGTAGGTCACGGTCGGGCGGGCGATCTGCGGGAGGATGTCGCGCACTACCGGGTCGTCGAGGCACACCACCGCCAAACCGTAGAACGGCAGGTTGTGGAGGAAGTCGACGAAAGTCTTCTTCAACTTGTTGAAGTCGCCCTGGTAGGTGTCCATGTGGTCGGCGTCGATGTTGGTGACCACGGCCACCAGCGGCTGCAAGTGCAGGAAGCTGGCGTCGCTTTCATCGGCCTCGGCGATCAGGTAGCGGCTGCTGCCCAATTGCGCGTTGGTGCCGGCGGCGTTCAGGCGGCCGCCGATCACGAAGGTCGGGTCCAGACCACCGGCGGCGAACACCGAAGCCAGCAGGCTGGTGGTGGTGGTCTTGCCATGGGTGCCGGCCACGGCGATGCCATGGCGGTAGCGCATCAGCTCGGCGAGCATCTCGGCGCGCGGTACCACGGGAATGCGCCGCTCGAGGGCGGTGGCTACTTCCGGATTGCTCGGGTTGATGGCGCTCGAGACCACCAGCACGTCGGCGACGGAGGCGTTCTCGGCACGGTGGCCAATGAAGATCTCGGCGCCGAAGCTTTTCAGCCGTTCGGTGATGGCCGAAGCCTTGAGGTCGGAGCCGGAGACGCTGTAGCCCAGGTTGAGCAGCACTTCGGCGATGCCACACATGCCCACGCCGCCGATACCGACGAAGTGGATACGGCGGATACGGCGCATTTCCGGCTGCGGCATGGCTTTCTGGTTCTCAACCATGGGCCACCTCCAGGCACACATCGACCACGCTACGGGTGGCATCGGGTTTCGCCAGGCGGCGCGCGGTGGCTGCCATCTGGCTGAGTTTCTCGGGCTGCATCAAAACCTCTTTCAGGCGCTCGGCCAACTGGGCCGCGCCGGTTGTCGCTTGTGGCATCAGGAAGGCTGCGCCTTCGCGGGCCAGATATTCGGCGTTGCGGGTCTGGTGATCGTCGATCGCGTGGGGCAAAGGCACCAGGAACGACGGCAGGCCAGCGGCCGCCAACTCGCTGACGGTCAGCGCGCCAGAGCGGCAGACCATCATGTCGGCCCAGCCATAGGCTTGGGCCATGTCCTTGATGAAGGGCGCTACCTGCGCGGTCACGCCGGCGGCCTGGTAACGCTCGGTGGTCACCTGGTCGTGGTTCTTGCCGGCCTGGTGGAACACCTCGGGGCGCCAGGCTTCGGGCACCAGCGCCAGCGCCTCGGGCAGCAAGCGGTTCAATGGCTCGGAGCCGAGGCTGCCGCCGGTGATCAGCAAGCGTGGCTTGCGCCCGGCCAGGCTCTGGCGCGGGGTTTCCAGGAACAGCTCGGGACGCACCGGGTTACCCGTGGTGCGGCGCTTGCTCGACGCGCCGAAGGTGTTCGGGAAAGCTTCGCAGACTCGCGTGGCGAAAGGCACCAGCAACCGATTGGCGGTACCGGCCACGGCGTTCTGCTCATGCAAGATCACCGGCGCACCGGCCAGGCGCGCGGCCAGGCCGCCCGGGCCCGTCACGTAGCCACCGAAACCGAGCACGCACACCGGCTTGAGCTGGCGCACGATGCGCCGCGCCTGCAGCAGCGCGCGGCACAGCACGAACGGCGCCTTGAGCAACGACTGGATGCCCTTGCCACGCAGGCCGGCGACGTTGATCAGGTGCAGCGGCAGGCCGGCCTGGGGCACCAGTTCGTTCTCGATACCGCGCGGGGTGCCGAGCCAATGCACGCTATAGCCACGGGCCTGGAATTCACGCGCACAGGCCAGGGCCGGGAACACGTGGCCCCCGGTGCCGCCCGCCATGATCAGCACGTTACCTGCCATGGGTGGGCTCCTCGGCGAAATCGCTCTCGCTGAATTCCACTTCTTCGCTGCCCAGCGCCGCCCGGCTCTCCCATTCGATGCGCAGCAGCAAGCCGAGGCACACGCAGCAGATCACCAACGAGCTGCCACCGTAACTGAGGAACGGCAGGGTCAGGCCCTTGGTGGGCAGCAGGCCGACGTTCACGCCGATGTTGATGAGGAACTGGCCGATCCACAGGAACGACAAACCATAAGCCATATAGGCGCCAAAGTAGTGCTTGGCGCGCTCGGCCCAGATGCCGATGTACATGCCGCGAATACACACGAACACGAACAGCGCCACGGTGCACAGCGAGCCGACCACGCCGAGCTCTTCGGCGAGCACCGAGAACACGAAGTCGGTATGCGCTTCGGGCAGGTAGAACTGCTTCTGCACACTGTTGCCCAGACCCACGCCGAACCACTCGCCGCGGCCGAAGGCGATCAGCGCCTGGGTCAACTGGTAGCCGGAGCCGAACTGGTCGGACCAAGGGTCGGTAAAGGTCACCAGGCGCGCCATTCGATAGGGCTGCGCCTTCACCAGCAGCACCACCGAGACCACCGCAAGCACCACCATCAGGGCGAAGCGGAACAACCCCACACCGCCGAGGAACAGCATGGCCGCCGCAGCGCCCATCATGACCACGGTGGCACCAAAGTCGGGTTCCATCAGCAATAGGCCGGCCATCGGCAGCAACACGAAGAACGGCTTGAAGAAGCCCATCCAGCTATCGCGTACTTCCTGCTGGCGACGCACCAGGTAGCCGGCGAGGAAGATCACCACGAACACCTTGGCGACTTCCGAGGGCTGCACGTTGAAGAAGCTGAAGCCGATCCAGCGCATGGAGCCGTTGACCTCACGACCGATGCCCGGCACCAGTACGCCCACCAACAGCCCGAAAGCGCCCAGCAACATCCACCAGCCCAGGCGTTGCCAAGTGGCGATCGGCACCATCATGGTCGCGATGCAGGCACCGAGGCCGATCGCCAGGTAAATCAGGTGGCGAATCATGTGGTACAGCGGGTTGCCCATCTGCGCCGCCGCGACTTCCGACGAGGCCGAGCTGATCATCACCAGGCCGAGGCCCAGCAGCGCCAGGCAACCGGCGAGCATGGGGAAGTCGATATCGATACCGCGGCCGCTGATCAGCGGCGACGGGTAAGGCTTGATCACGCCGAAGATCATGACAAAGCCTCCACGGCACGGGCGAACAGGCGCCCGCGCTCTTCATAGTTCTTGAACATGTCGAAACTCGCGCAGGCGGGCGACAGCAGCACGGCATCGCCTGGCTGGGCGAGTTCGGCGCAGCGCAGCACGGCGTCGTCGAGGCTGGCGGCGCGTACCTGTGGCACACCCTCGCCCAGCGCGGTGGCGATCTGCTCGGCATCGCGGCCCAGCAGCACCACGGCGCGGCAGTGGGCGGCCACGGGGGCGGCCAGGGAGCTGAAATCGGCGCCCTTGCCGTCGCCACCGGCAATCAGCACCAGCTTGCCAGCGATGTCGGCGCCCAGGCCTTCGATCGCGGCCAGGGCAGCGCCGACGTTGGTGGCCTTGGAATCGTTGTAGTAGCTCACGCCATCAAGCTCGCGTACCCACTGGCAGCGGTGCTCGAGGCCACCGAACTCGCGCAGGGTCTGCAGCATGACGTCCATCGGCAGGCCGACCGCATGACCCAAAGCCAGGGCCGCCAGGGCGTTCGACTGGTTGTGGGCGCCGCGAATCTTCACTTCGCTGGCGGGCATCAAGTTGCTGAACTCGAACGCCAGGTATTTCACCCCGTCCTCTTCGCGCAGGCCGAAGCCCTTGAAGTCCGGGCGGTTGAGGCCGAAGGTCCAGCACGGCTGGCCTTCGGTGGGCAGCGGCCGCGACAGGGCATCCTGGCGGTTCACAACCACCTGGTGGGCGCCGCGAAAAATCCGGTGCTTGGCCAGGTGATAGGCCGGCAGGCCGCTGTAGCGGTCCATGTGGTCTTCGCTGACGTTGAGCACGGTGGCCACTTCGGCACCCAGCTGGTGGGTGGTTTCCAGCTGGAAACTGGACAGTTCCATCACGTACAGCTCGACGTCGTCGGCCAGCAGGTCGAGCGCCGGGGTACCGAGGTTGCCGCCCACTGCCACGCGCTTGCCGGCGGCTGCGGCCATGTCGCCGACCAGCGTGGTGACCGTGCTCTTGGCGTTGGAACCGCTGATGGCGACGATCGGCGCCTTGGCGTTACGCGCGAACAGCTCGATATCCCCCGAGAGTTTCACGCCACGGGCGGCTGCGGCCTGCAATGCCGGGGTGGCCAGGGCCAGACCGGGGCTCACGTAGAGCTCGCTGGCGCGGCAGAGGAAATCGGCGTCCAGCTCGCCGCAACGCACTTCGATCTGCGGGTAGTCACGGCGCAAGGTCGCGAGCTCTGGCGGATTCTCGCGCGTGTCGGCCACGGCAAAGGGCACGCCCCGGTTCGCCAGGAAGCGAACCAGGGACATGCCGCTCTTGCCGAGGCCGACAACGATGCGGAATTGGTCAGAAGCAATCAGGGACACTTGTTCTACCTCAGCTTCAGAGTGGCAAGGCCGATCAGCACCAGAATCACGGTGATGATCCAGAACCGCACGATGACCCGTGGCTCGGGCCAGCCTTTCAATTCAAAGTGGTGGTGGATCGGCGCCATGCGGAATACGCGGCGGCCGGTCAACTTGAACGACGCCACCTGGATGACCACCGACAGGGTTTCCATCACGAACACGCCGCCCATGATGAACAGCACGATTTCCTGGCGCACGATCACGGCGATGGTGCCCAGCGCGGCGCCCAGCGCCAGCGCGCCGACGTCCCCCATGAACACTTGCGCGGGATAGGTGTTGAACCACAGGAAGCCCAGGCCGGCGCCGATCAGCGCGCCGCAGAACACGATCAGGTCACCAGCACCGGGTACGTACGGGATCAGCAGGTAGTCCGCGAATTTGACGTTACCCGACAGGTAGCAAAAAATGCCGAGCGCGCCGCCGACCATCACCGTGGGCAGAATCGCCAGGCCATCGAGGCCGTCGGTGAGGTTCACCGCGTTGCTGGAGCCGACGATCACGAAGTAGGTGAGGATGACGAAGCCGAAGCCCAGGTGGATGCTGGCATCCTTGAGCATCGGGATGATCAGGGTGGTTTCGTTGCTGCCCGGCGCGGTTACGTACAGGAACACCGCGGCGCCGAGGCCGAACACCGACTGCCAGAAATACTTCCAGCGGCTTGGCAGGCCACGGGAGTTTTTCTCGATCACCTTGCGGTAGTCGTCGACCCAGCCGATGGCGCCGAACAGCAGGGTGACGATCATCACCGTCCACACGTAGCGGTTGCTCAGGTCGGCCCACAGCAGGGTGCTGATGGTGATGGCCGAAAGAATCAGCGCGCCACCCATGGTCGGCGTGCCGGACTTGGACAGGTGCGACTGTGGACCATCGTTGCGCACCGCTTGGCCGATCTGACGCATCTGCAGGGTGCGGATCATCCAAGGGCCCAGGAACAGGGCAAGCGCCAGCGCGGTCAACACACCCAGAATCCCACGCAGGGTCAGGTATTGAAAGACCGCGAAGCCTTTGTAGAACTGTTGCAGATACTCAGCCAACAGCAGCAGCATTAATGTTTCTCCCCGCCGGATACGCACAAGGCCGCGACGATGTTTTCCATCGCCGCGCTGCGTGAACCCTTGATCAAAATAGTGGTGTTGGAACCTTGCTCGGCGCCGAGCGCCGCAATCAGGTCAGCCTGGCTGGCAAAGTGCTGCGCGTTGGCCCCGAAGGCTTCCACGGCATGGGCCATCAGCGGCCCGACGGCGTACAGCGCGTCGACCTTGCCGCGCGCGTATTCGCCAACCTGCCGGTGCCCCTCGATCGCCCACTCGCCCAGTTCGCCGATATCTCCGAGCACCAGAACGGTGCGGCCGGAAAAGCCGGCGAGTATATCAATGGCGGCGCACATGGAGGAGGGATTTGCGTTATAGGTGTCGTCGATGACGCGCATGCCGCTGCTGGCCAGCTGCGCCACGGTGCGGCCCTTGACCGGCTGCACCGCATTGAGGCCACTGGCGATGCCGGCCAGGGACACGCCCATGGCCGTGGCGGCCGCCGCAGCCGCGAGGGCATTCTGCACATTATGGGTGCCGAGCAGGTTCAGCTGGACTTCGGCTTCACCCTGCTGGCCGTGCAGATGGAAGCCTGGGCAGCCGCGGGCGTCACTGACGATGTGAGAGGCGTAGAAGTCGGCGGCCGGGTTGCTCAGGGCGAAGGTCAGCACCTGGCGTTGGCCGGCGCGAGCCTGCCAGGTCGGGAAGGCCTTGTCGTCCAGATTCAGCACGGCGATGCCGTCGGCCTGCAGGCCTTCGATGATCTCGCCCTTGGCCTCGACGATTTTTTCCGGCCCGCCGAACTCTCCGACGTGGGCGGTACCGGCGTTGTTGAGGATCGCCACGTGCGGCCGAGTGAGGGCCACGGTGTAGGCAATTTCGCCCAGGCGCGAGGCGCCCAGCTCGATGACGGCGGCACTGTGTTCAGGGGCCAGTTCGAGCAGGGTCAGCGGCGCGCCGAAGTCGTTGTTCAGGTTGCCACGGGTGGCGAGTACCAGCCCGCGCGTGCGCAGGATGCTGGCGAGCATTTCCTTGACCGTGGTCTTGCCGCTGGAGCCGGTGACGGCCGCTACCGGCTTGTCGAAGGCGTTGCGGTTCAGGGCACCCAGCTGGCCGAGGGCGATGCGGGTGTCGGCAACGACCACCTGGGGCAAGGCGCACTCCGGCACGGCGCGTTGCACCAGGGCGGCAACCGCACCTTTGGCGGCGACGTCGGCGAGGTAATCGTGGCCGTCGAAGCGCGGCCCGGCGAGGGCCACGAACAGTTGCCCGGCGGTGATCGCCCGGCTGTCGATACTGACCCCGTCAAAATGACAATCGCCGCCCTGGAGGCGGCCGTTCAAAGGCTGTAGCACTTCGCTCAACGCCAAGGGCTTAATCATGGTGCAGCTCCCATGCGGCGAGCGCCAGGTCGGCTTCGTTCAGATCGGAGAACGGCAGCCGCTGGCCGTGAATTTCCTGGTAGTCCTCATGGCCCTTGCCAGCCAGCACGATGACGTCGTCGACGCCAGCCGCGGCGATGGCCTGGGCGATGGCCGGGCCACGGCCGGCCACGAATGGCACCTGCTCGGGCTTGTCGAAGCCGGCGCGGATGTCGTCGAAAATCTTCAGGGGCTCTTCGGTACGCGGGTTATCGTCAGTGACCACCACGCGGTCGGCCAGGCGCTCGGCCACGGCAGCCATCAGCGGGCGCTTGCCGCTGTCACGGTCGCCGCCACAGCCGAACAGGCACACCAGCTTGCCCTTGGCATGGGGGCGCAGCGCTTGCAGGACCTGGTCGAGGGCATCAGGGGTGTGGGCGTAGTCGACCACCACCAGCGGCCGCTTGCCACCGCCCAGGCGCTGCATACGCCCTACCGGGCCTTCGAGCAGCGGCATCACCTTGAGAATGTCGTCGAGCGGGTAGTCCATGCCCAGCAAGGCGCCGACCGCGGCCAGCACGTTGCTGAGGTTGAAGCGCCCCAGCAGGCCGCTGCGCAGGCTGCGCTCGCCCTGGGCGGTGACCAAAGTGGCGCGCACGCCGCTGTCATCGAACTGGGCTTCGCGGCAATACAGGGTGGCGGCCGGGTCTTTCAGGCTATAGGTGATCAGCCGCGATTCGTGCGTGCGCCCGGCCAGCTCGCGGCCCAGCTCGTCGTCGATGTTCAGTACGCGGCACTTAAGCGACGGCCAGGCGAACAGCCGCGCCTTGGCGTCGGCGTAGGCCTGCATGGTGCCGTGGTAGTCGAGGTGGTCGCGGGACAGGTTGGTCAGCACCGCCACGTCGAAGGCCAGCGCGGCCACGCGGCCTTGCTCCAGGGCGTGGGACGAGACTTCCATGGCCACCGCACGGGCACCGGCCTTGCGCAGGTCCGACAGGGTCGACTGCACGGCGATCGGATCGGGCGTGGTCAGGCGGCCGCTTTTCAGCGAGCCGTAGAAGCCGGTGCCCAGGGTGCCGATCAGGCCGCAGTGCTGGCCGAGCAGGTCCATGGCCTGGGCCACCAACTGGGTGACGCTGGTCTTGCCGTTGGTGCCGGTCACGCCCAGCAGGTGCATCTGCCGGCTCGGTTCGCCGTAGAAGCGCCCGGCGATCTCGGACAGCTGGGCGATCAGGCCCTTGACCGGAATCAGCGGGATATCGGTGAGCGGCAGCACGGTGCCGCCTTGCACTTCATAGGCCACGGCAGCGGCGCCGTGGGCGATGGCGTCGGTGATATGGTCGCGGCCATCGACCTTGAGCCCCGGCACCGCCAGGAACAGATCGCCCGGGCGCACGTTGCGGCTGTCGAGGGTGAGCTCGCGAATCAGCGGGTCGCGTTCGACCTGGCTGAACAGGTGGTTGAGTGGCATGACCATCAGCCGCGCCCTCCCTTGACCGGTGCTGGGGCCGCTTGCGCTTGCTGCTGCGGCGTCGACGGCAGGTTGTCGGGCCGCACGTTCATCAAACGCAGGGTGCCCGACATGACCTTGCTGAATACGGGTGCCGACACCAGGCCGCCGAAGTAGCCCGCCTTACCCGGCTCGTCGATGACCACGATCACCGCGTAACGCGGGTCGGCCGCCGGGCCGAAGCCAGCGAACAGCGAGCGGTAGGCGTTCTCGGTGTAGCCGCGCGAACCAATGGTGGCCTTACGGGCGGTACCGGATTTGCCCATCACGTGATAGCCAGGCACCCGCGCACGGTAAACGCCGCGCGGGTCTTCGATTACCTGGCCGAGCATCCACTGCACGGTGTCGGCGACTTTCTCCGGAATCACCTGGGTGCTGTCAGGCGTCTTGTCGACCTTGAGGATCGACAGCGGCGTCAGGCGGCCGTGGTTGGCGATGGTAGCGTAGGCGTGGGCCAGCTGCAGCGCGGTGACCGACAGGCCGTAGCCGTAGGACAGCGTCGCGGTTTCGGCCTTGTGCCACTCGCGGTGGTTAGGCAGGTTGCCGACCCGCTCGCCTGGGAAGCCAAGACCGGAGTACTGGCCCAGGCCCACGGACGACATGACCTTGAACACGGCTTCGCCGCCAATATCGAACGCCACTTTACTCATGCCGACGTTACTGGAGTTGATGAGGATGCCGGTCAGGTCGAGCACCGGGCCTTCGGTCTTGGTCACGTCGCGAATGGTGTAGCGGCCGATCTGCAGGGTACCGGGGTACACGTCGACCTTGTCGGTGGGCTTCCAGCGGCCGGTTTCCAGCGCTGCGCTCATGGACAACGGCTTCATGGTCGACCCGGGCTCGAACACGTCGGTGATCGCGCGGTTACGCATGGCGGCCGGGAACATGGTGCGGCGGTTGTTGGGGTTGTAGGTGGGCATGTTGACCATGGCCAGCACTTCGCCAGTCTTCACGTCGAGAATCACCAGGCTGCCAGCCTTGGCTTCGTTCTCGGTGATGGCCTTGCGCAGCTCGCGGGTGGCCAGGTATTGCAGGCGCAGGTCGATGGACAAAGCCAGGGTTTTCCCTGGCTTGGCATTCTTGGTGACCTGCACGTCCTTGATCAGACGGCCGCGGCGGTCCTTGAGTACCTGGCGACGGCCCGGCACACCGGCCAACCAGTCATCGTAGGCCAGCTCGACGCCTTCGCGCCCATGGTCGTCAAGGTCGGTGAAGCCGACCATGTGCGCGGTCACGTCGCCGGCGGGATAGAAGCGGCGGAATTCTTCCAGGCCGTAGACGCCCGGCACTTTCAGGTCCAGCACCTGCTGGCCCTGCTCGGGTGTGAGGCCGCGAACAAGGTAGATGAATTCCTTGGTGGCGTTGGCTTCGAGGCGCTCGGTCAGCTGCTTCGGATCTTGACCCAGGGCGGTCGCCAGCGCTGGCCACTTGTCCTTGCCCAGCTGCATTTCCTTGGGGTTGGCCCACAGGGTAGTGACCGGCGTGCTCACGGCCAGCGGCTCGCCGTTACGGTCGGTGATCAGCCCGCGGTGCGCCGGGATCGGGATATGGCGCATGCTGCGCGCATCGCCCTGGCCCTTGAGGAAATCGTGGTCGATAACTTGCAGGTCGACGATGCGATAGGAAATGGCCAGGACCATGATCATCAGCAAGCCGACCATGACCCGGAAGCGCCAGGGGTAGAGTGCGCCTTCGAGTTTCATCATGGCGTCACCATGCGAATTTCGGCGGCGTCGGGCACGCGCATTTTCAGTTGGTCGGTGGCCAGGGCTTCGATACGGCTCTGGGCGGTCCAGGTGCTCTGCTCGAGAATCAGCCGGCCCCACTCCGCCTGCACCTTGTCGCTCTCATTGAGTTCGGTGTACAGCTGGTTGAGCAGTGTGCGGTTGGTGTGCGCGCTGTAGGCCACGGAGATGGCCGAAACCAATACGCCGACGAACAGCAGCAGCATCAGGAAGCTGCCGCCTGGCAACGGCTTGTTCATCAGCTTGCTCACCGCAACTTCTCCGCCACGCGCATGACCGCACTGCGGGAACGCGGGTTGGCCTTGAGCTCGGCTTCGGAAGCGAACTGCGCCTTGCCATGCACCTTGATCTTCGGCACGAAGGCTTCGAAACGCACGGGCAGGTTGCGCGGCAGGTTGTCGGCCTCGCCCTTGGCCAGGCGGCGCATGAACAGTTTGACGATGCGGTCTTCGAGGGAGTGGAAGCTGATGACCACAAGGCGGCCACCGATTTCCAGGGCTTCGAGCGCGGCTTCGAGGCCGGCTTCCAGGTCGCCCAATTCGTTGTTGACGTGAATACGCAGGCCTTGGAAGGCACGGGTAGCGGGGTTCTTGCCCTTTTCCCAGGCAGGGTTGGCAACCTTCAGCACTTCGGCCAGGTCGGCGGTGCGCTCGAACGGCTGCACTTCGCGGCGCAGCACCACGGCGCGGGCCATGCGCCTGGCGAAGCGCTCTTCGCCATATTCCTTGAATACCCGGGCGATTTCTTCTTCCGGAGCCTGGGCGATGAACTCGGCGGCGCTGACGCCACGGCTAGGGTCCATGCGCATGTCCAGCGGGCCGTCGTTCATGAAGCTGAAGCCGCGTTCGGGGTCGTCGAGCTGCGGGGAAGAAACGCCCAGGTCCAGCAGCACGCCCTGTACCTTGCCGGCCAGGCCCTGCTCGGCGATGGCCGCTGCCATCTCGGCAAAGCTGCGCTGCACAATGACAAAGCGGCCGTCTTCGGCCGCCAGCGCTTGCCCGGTGGCAATCGCTTGAGGATCCTTGTCGAACCCCAGCAGCCGGCCATCGGGCCCCAGCTTGCTGAGGACCAGACGGCTATGCCCACCGCGGCCGAACGTACCGTCCAGATAGCAGCCATCGGCGCGCACGGCGAGAGCCTCGACGGCTTCGTCGAGCAGCACGGTGATGTGGTTGAAGCCGCTATCTATGGTCACAGAATCAAATCACGCAGTTCATCGGGCATGGCGCCCGGAAGTTGTATGGCTTCCAGGTCCGCTGCAGCCACAGCGTTCCAGGAATCTTCGTCCCACAATTGGAACTTGTTGAGTTGGCCGACCAGCATGGTGCGCTTGTCGAGCTTGGCGTATTCGCGCAACCGTGGAGGCACGAGGAAACGACCACTGCCGTCCAGCTCCAGATCCACCGCGTTACCGATCAGCAAACGCTGCAGGCGACGGACTTCATCTCGCAGCGACGGCAAGGCACTGAGCTTGGCCTCGATAATTTCCCATTCATCCAGCGGGTACACGCAAAGGCAGGGGGAGACGGTATCGATAGTGATGATCAACTGCCCGGAACTACGCGAATTCAGCTCGTCACGGTACCGGCTCGGCATAGCGAGACGACCCTTGGCATCGAGACTGATGGCATTTGCTCCGCGAAACACAGCTGCGTTTCCCCTATTTTACGTTTTTGCGTCCAAAAAACCCACTTTCTGCCACTTCTCGCCACTCGCGCACACTATAGGAACGCGCCTCCCCCACCGTCAAGGCGCGGACGCGACAAAAAGCCTTACAGAACGGAGATTTAGGACGCTTTTGGACTACAAAACGGGAGAAAACACATTAATTCGACATAACAACGCGAGTTAAATCAGGCGACTACACTGCGCAAGTTAAAGTGAATTATTAAGAGTAAGAATTTTTTGGTATTACGACGGGGGGTCATTCGAGGGGTTTTCACCGGCGCCCCGCGGGGCGAAAGAAAAAGGTGGAGAGTCGATCTGTAAGCCGGGTTCTGTCGAGGACAGTCATTCCTCTACGATGGCCATCACTGGACACCTTTAGCAACCTACCCGGTTCCAACGCGGGCCGCGCCATATGGAACCCTATTTGGTCTTGCTCCGAGTGGGGTTTACCGTGACCACGAACTGTTGCCAGTCGCGCGGTGCGCTCTTACCGCACCTTTTCACCCTTACCGGCGCCGAAGCGCTTAGGCGGTTATTTTCTGTGGCACTTTCCGTAGGCTCGCGCCTCCCAGGCATTACCTGGCACTCTGCCCTATGGAGCCCGGACTTTCCTCCCCCCGCTTTTGCGGAACAAAAGCAGGCAGCGACTGTCCAATCGACTCTCCACCGCCAAGATTAACGGCAGAGGGGCCCGAGAACAAGCTTTATTGCCGCCTAGGCAGACGCGCGGGCCGCGACTATTGGTCGCCCTTCTGTTTTTCCAGCGCCACTTGGTATAGCAGGTTCTTGCGCACCCCGGTGATTTCCGCCGCCAGCGCCGCGGCGCGCTTGAGTGGCATCTCCTTGAGCAGCAGGTCGAGGATGCGCATAACCTCGCTGCTCACCGCTTCATCGCTCTCGGGCGCAGTCCAGCCCGCCACCAGGACCACGCATTCGCCGCGCTGCTGGTTGCTGTCGCCTTCGACGAAAGCGCGCAGCTCGGCCAGCGGCAGCCCCTTGAGCGTCTCGAAGGTCTTGGTCAGTTCGCGCGCCAGCAACGCCGGGCGCTCGGGGCCGAACACCGCTTCCATGTCTTGCAGGCATTCGAGGATGCGGTGAGGCGCTTCGTAGAAAATCAGCGTGCGCGGCTCTTCCTTAACCTGCTCCAGGCGCGCCTTGCGCCCGGCGGTCTTGGCCGGCAGGAAGCCTTCGAAGATAAAGCGATCGGACGGCAGCCCGGCAGCCGACAGCGCGGCGATCAAGGCGCAGGCACCCGGTACCGGCACCACCGGCACACCGGCGGCACGCGCCTGGCGCACCAGATGGTAGCCGGGGTCGGAGATCAGCGGCGTGCCGGCATCGGAGATAAGGGCGACATGGTCGCCGGCCAGCAGGCGGGTGATGAAACGGCTGCCTTCCTCGCGTTCGTTGTGCTCATGGCAGGCCGCCAGCGGCGTCTCGATGCCGAAATGCTGCAGCAGGCGGATCGAGTGGCGGGTGTCCTCGGCCGCGATCAAGGCGACATCGGCCAGCACCTTCAGCGCCCGCGCACTCATGTCGTCGAGATTCCCGATGGGCGTGGCCACCACATAAAGTGTGCCCATAGTGGAATTCAAAGCGCCCGTCGCAGTCACAGCACACACCTTATGGTTTGGCAAAAGCGCCATTGTAACGCCTTGCGCGCAACGGTCGACCACCAGGGAAACTTTGCCTGGGTTTTATCGCGCAGAGAACATCTTTTGCAATGAGTGATTCAATGCAAAAAAGCTTTCACACCACTAACATCGCACCCAGGCCAGTGCTTGGGTACAATTGCCCGACAAACCGAACCGGTATCAGGAAGATCTAAATGATTGCTTGCCTGCGGCTGCTCACCGCCTTTTGCCTTGCCGCCTTGCTGGCCGCTTGTGCCAGCTCCCCGTCATCGACACTGGGTGAGTTGCCCCGCACCCCCGACGCGAGCATCGAACAACTGCTGGAAAAAGCTGCTACCGCCAAGCCCGAGGAAGCGGCCTTGCTGCGCCTGAGCGCCGCCGACCAGGCCGCGCGCCAGGGCGACAGTGCCCGCGCCGGGCAAATCCTCGGCACGGTGCCGGTGGACACGCTCAAGCCGGCCCAGCAGATCTTCGCGGTCACCCTCAGCGCCGAGTTGGCCCTGACCCGCAACGACGCCAAGGCCGCCCTCGCCGCCCTCAACCACCCCAGCATGAGCCACCTGGCCGAGCTGCCGGTCGAGCAGCAGGTACGCACCTCCACCGTCAAGGCCAAGGCCCTGGAAGCCGATGGGCAGACGCTGGCCGCCGCCCGCGAGCGCATCTTCATCGCCCCGCTGCTCAACGGCGCGGAAGCCACCACCAACCAGGAAGCCATCTGGAACCTGGTCATGGCGCTGCCGCCCGAACAGTTGCAAGCCACCAGCAACGACGACTTGGGCGGCTGGCTGAGCCTGGCCCTGGCGGCTAAGACGCCGGGCACCCTGCAACAGCAGCAGGCCGCCATCGACAACTGGATCGCCCAGCACCCCAACCACCCTGCCGCGCGCCAACTGCCGCAGCAACTGGTGACCCTCAAGAACCTGAAAAACCAGCCACTCGACAAGATCGCCCTGCTGCTGCCCCAGCAAGGCCCGCTGGTGTCGGTCGCCCGCGCCCTGCGTGAAGGCTTCATGGCGGCCCAGTTCCAGGCCCAGCAAAGTGGGCAGAAAGCCCCGGCGATCGAAATCTACGACAGCTCGCGCATCACCAATATCGACGACTTCTACCGCCAGGCCCAAGCCGCCGGCGTGCAGCTGGTGGTCGGCCCGCTGGAAAAGAACCTGGTCAAGCAGCTGAGCGTCAAGGCCCAGCTACCACTGCCGACCCTGGCCCTGAACTACAGCGACTCGGCCCAGGCCGGCCCGCCACAGCTCTACCAGTTCGGCCTGGCCGCCGAAGACGAAGCCCACGAAGTGGCCCGCCGCGCCCGCGCCGACGGTTTGCACAACGCCGCCGCCATGGTGCCGAAAGGTGAGTGGGGCGATCGCGTGCTGGCAGCCTTCCGTCAGGATTGGGAAGGTGGCGGTGGCCGCATCATGGCTGTCGAGCGCGTCGACCAGCCGGTCGCCCTGGCCAACCAGATCGCCGAGATGTTCCAGCTGCGCGGCGCCGGCAATACTACCGGTGCCACCCCGACGCGCCGCCAGGACATCGACTTCATCTTCCTGGCCGCCACGCCGCAACTGGCCCAGCAGATCAAACCAACCCTCAACTACCAATACGCTGGCGAAGTGCCGGTGTACGCCACCTCCCACGTCTACAGCGCCAGCGGCGACCAGGCCCAGTACAACGACATGGCCGGTATTCGCTTCTGCGAAACCCCATGGCTGCTGGACACCGGCAACGCCCTGCGCCAGCAGGTCACCAAACAGTGGCCAGCGGCAGCGGGCAGCCTGGGCCGCCTCTACGCCATGGGCGCCGACGCCTACCTGCTGGCACCGCGCCTGGATCAACTCAAGGCCCTGCCAGACAACCGCATACAAGGCCTGTCCGGCAGCCTGGGCATGAGCAGCACCCAGCGCATCGAGCGGCAACTGCCGTGGGCGCAATTCGACGGCGGCCAAGTCAAGCGCCTGCCTGACACAGCGCGCTGATGCCCGGCCTGCCACCTCATCAGCAGAGCGGCCAGCAAGCCGAGCAGTGGGCCGAACGCCACCTGCTCGGGCAAGGCTTGCAGACCCTCGCCAGGAACTGGCGCTGCAAACGAGGTGAGCTTGATCTGGTCATGCTTGATGGCGATACAGTAGTATTCGTCGAAGTTCGCTATCGCCTGCATTCACGATGGGGCGGAGCAATGGGCAGCGTCGATGCCGGCAAGCGTCAAAAGCTGGTATTGGCGGCCCGCTATTTTCTGTTCAAGGAAACTCGTTGGGCCGATGCCCCTTGCCGCTTCGACGTGGTAGCCATCGAAGGCAGCGATGCCTCGGCAGCAGGCCTCAACTGGCTGAAGAACGCGTTCGAGTGCTGACGCCAGAGGCCCGCCACACCTTTTATCCACGGTTTCTAACGCTTTGCTTTGCGGGCTGCACATTCATGTGCCGGGGCAATATCCCCGACCAGCCGCCCTACTTAAGGTCACATTGATGGACATGCAATCCCGAATTCGCCAGCTTTTTCAGGCCAGTATCGATACCAAGCAACAGGCGATGGAAGTCCTTGCACCGTACATCGAACAAGCCAGCCAAGTGATGGTCAACGCCCTGCTCAGCGACGGCAAGATGCTGTCGTGCGGCAATGGCGGTTCGGCCGGCGACGCTCAGCACTTCTCGTCCGAGCTGCTCAACCGCTTCGAGCGTGAGCGCCCGAGCCTGCCGGCGATCGCCCTGACCACTGACAGCTCGACCATCACCTCGATCGCCAACGACTACAGCTACAACGAGATCTTCTCCAAACAGATCCGCGCCCTCGGCCAGCCGGGCGACGTGTTGCTGGCGATTTCCACCAGCGGCAACTCGGCCAACATCATCCAGGCGATCCAGGCCGCCCACGACCGCGAGATGATCGTCGTTGCCCTCACCGGCCGCGATGGCGGTGGCATGGCGTCGCTTCTGCTGCCGGAAGATGTCGAAATTCGTGTACCCGCCAACGTCACCGCGCGTATCCAGGAAGTCCACCTGCTGGCGATCCACTGCCTCTGCGATCTGATCGACAGCCAACTGTTCGGGAGTGAAGAATGACCCCTAATCGCCTAGGCCTCATGGCCCTGACCCTGTGCCTGACCCTTTCCGGCTGCAGCTCGGTACTGACCGCGACCCGCGACAAACCCATCGATGACGACCGTGGCACTCGCACCCTCGGCAGCAAGATCGACGACTCGTTGATCGAAACCAAAGTGAAGGTCAACGTCGCCAAGGCCAGCCCAGACCTCGACCAGAACTCGCACATCGTCGTCAGCAGCTACAACGGCGTTGTGCTGCTGGCCGGGCAAACCCCGCGCGCCGACCTCAAGGCAATGGCCGAGCAGGCCGCGTCCCAGGTGCAGCGGGTCAAGACCGTTCACAATGAACTGCAGGTGATCGAGCCCTCCTCGCTGCTGGCGCGCAACAACGACGCCTGGCTGACCACCAAGATCAAGACTCAGATGCTCGCCGACGCCAGCATTCCTGGCTCGCGCATCAAGGTGATCACCGAGAACGGTATCGTCTACCTGCTCGGCCTGGTGACCCAGCAGGAAGGTGCCCAGGCGACCAACCTGGTACAGAGCGTGTCGGGCGTGCAGAAGATCGTCAAGCTGTTCGAATACATCAACTGACCAAACCGCAGGCACAAAAAAGGCGACCTTCACAGGTCGCCTTTTTTTATTTCACTACTTTCAGGCTGGGCCGGCCGGTAGGGCGTGGCGGCTGGCCGTCGGGTGGCGGCTGGTCGTCCTCGGGGTCGACCTCGCGGAGGAAGTCGTCGGCGTCGCCATCTTCGTCCATCGGTGCCTCGAGTTCGAAGACCATGCCTTGGCCGTTCTCGCGGGCGTAGATACCGAGAATCGCGCCGATCGGCACGAACAGGCTGTGGGGCACGCCACCAAAGCGGCCCTCGAAGCTCACGGAGTCGTTGTCCATGTGCAGGTGGCGCACAGCACTGGGGGACACGTTCAGGACGATCTGGCCGTCGCTGGCGAAGCCTTCGGGAATCTGTACGGCCGGGAACTCGGCGTTCACCAGCATGTGGGGGGTGCAATCGTTATCCACGATCCACTCATAGAGTGCTCGCACGAGATAGGGACGACTGGAGTTCATCGTGGCTCCTTGAAAACTCAACGCATTTCACGTTCGGCGGCTGAGAGGCTTGCCTGGAAAGCCTCCCGGGCGAATTGGCGGTCCATGTAATCGAGCAGCGGCTTGGCCGGCCGCGGCAGCTCGATTGCCATGATGGGCAGGCGCCAGAGTATGGGCAATAGACAGCAGTCGACAAGGCTTTGCTCATCGCTGAGGAAAAACGGCTTGTCGGCGAACAGCGGCGAAACCCCGGTCAGGCTTTCGCGCAGCTCTTTGCGCGCCACGGCGCGGGCGCTTTCCTTGGTACGCGGGTCGAGGATGGTGTCGACCAGGCCGCACCAGTCACGCTGGATGCGGTGTATCAGCAAACGGCTGTTGGCGCGCGCCACGGGGTAGACGGGCAGCAAGGGCGGGTGGGGATAACGCTCGTCGAGGTATTCCATGACCACCGTGGACTCGTACAAGGCCAGGTCACGGTCAACCAGGGTCGGCACGCTGCCGTAAGGGTTCACTTCGATCAACTTGGGAGGATGACGCCCCGCCACTACATCGATGATCTCGGCGCTGACACCCTTCTCAGCGAGCACGATGCGCACTCGGTGAGAATAGTGGTCGGCGGGGTCGGAGTAACAGGCCAACCGATTGGTCACGCCCATGGCGGTCCTCCTCGCGTATAGAAATAATGAACGTACAAACGAACGCGCCCGCGTTCGCCCCAGGTGAAAGCTGCCAGGCATGGCACCGGGACGCCCGAGGGCGCGCGCAACAAGCGGGTAATATTACAGTAATTTCAGTGCACATCCTTCCAGTATTCGCGTTTGAGCAGGAAAGCGAAAATCAGGAATATCCCCAGATACAACAGCACATAGGCGCCGATGCGCTGGCTTTGCAGCTTCACCGGGTTGGCCGAGTACGCCAGGAAGGCCACAAGGTTCTGCACCTTGGTATCGAATGCCTGGGGCTCCAGGCTGGCTTTCAGCGGCGCCAGTACGTCGGGCATGCCGACGTTGGGGAATACGTGGTTGTTCACGCCCCACGGCCGCGCCGGGTCGGCATAGAAAGCCCGCAGGTAGCTGTAGAGCCAGGCGTTGCCGCGCACCCGGGCCACCAGGGTGAGATCGGGCGGCGCGGTACCGAACCACACCTTGGCCTCAGTGGCGCGCATGCCGTTGCTCATGTGATCGCCGATTTTTGCACCCGTGAACACCAGGTTCTGCAGCATCAGGTCATGGGGAATGCCGAGGTCGTCGGCGACTCGCTCGTAGCGCTGAAACTTCATGCTATGGCAGCCCATGCAGTAATTGACGAAGGTACGTGCGCCATCCTGCAAGGCCGGCTTATCGGCAAGGTCGATGGTCACGCGATCCAGCGGGGCATCCTCGGCCGCCGCCCAGGCGGGATAAAACAGCAGCGCGCACAACAGCAGCAAGGCTCTCATGGTCAGGTTACCCGCTCCGGCACCGGCCGCGTGCGTTCCATCCGGGTATAGAACGGCATGGTCAGGAAATAGGCGAAGTACACTACAGCGCATACTCGCGAGACCAGCGTGCCGGTATCGGTGGGCGGGCTCACGCCCAGCGCCCCAAGCGTCACGAAAGCCACGCAGAACAGCGCCAGCGCCACCCGGCTGATCCAGCCCTTGTAGCGCATCGACTTCACCGGGCTGCGGTCCAGCCACGGCAGCACGAACAGCACGGCGATGGCGCCCCCCATGGCCATCACGCCCATGAGCTTGTCGGGCACCGCGCGCAGAATCGCGTAGAACGGCGTGAAGTACCACACCGGCGCGATGTGCTCAGGCGTCTTGAAGGCGTTGGCCTGCTCGAAGTTGGGCTTCTCGAGGAAATAGCCACCCCCCTCAGGGAAGAAGAACACCACTGCACAGAACACCAGCAGAAACACGCCGACGCCCATCAGGTCTTTCACGGTGTAGTAGGGATGGAAGGGGATGCCGTCCAGCGGCTTGCCGTTTTCATCCTTGTGCCTCTTGATGTCGACGCCGTCCGGGTTGTTCGAACCCACCTCGTGCAGGGCGAGGATATGCAGCACCACCAGGCCGAGAATCACGATCGGCAAGGCGATCACGTGCAGGGCAAAGAAGCGGTTGAGGGTAATGCCCGAGACCAGGTAATCGCCGCGAATCCATTGGGTCAGCTCGCCGCCGATCACCGGAATGGCGCCGAACAGCGAAATGATCACCTGCGCACCCCAATAAGACATCTGCCCCCAGGGCAGCAGGTAGCCCATGAAGGCCTCGGCCATCAGCGCCAGGTAGATCAGCATGCCGAACACCCACACCAGTTCGCGCGGCTTCTGGTACGAGCCGTAGAGCAGGCCGCGGAACATGTGCAGGTAAATGACGATAAAGAACGCCGAGGCCCCGGTGGAGTGCAGGTAGCGCAGGATCCAGCCGTAGGGTACATCACGCATGATGTATTCGATGGAGGCGAAGGCCTCTTCGGCGGTGGGGGTGAAATTCATGGTCAGCCAGATGCCGGTGGCGATCTGGTTCACCAGCACGACCAAGGCCAGGGAGCCGAAGAAATAGAAGAAGTTGAAGTTCTTCGGCGCATGGTAATGGGTCAGGTGCTCACGCACTGCCCTGCTGACCGGCAGCCGCACGTCGATCCAGTTCATGAATTTGCTCATCAGGCTTTCTCCTGATCGACGCCAATCACGATGATGTCATTGGATTCGTAGGAATGGGGCGGCACCGGCAGGTTCAGCGGCGCGGGCTGGGCCTTGTACACGCGCCCGGCGAGGTCGTAGTGGGAGCCGTGGCAGGGGCAGAAATAGCCACCCAGCCAATCCGGGCCAAGGTCTACGGGCGCCACTTCCGGACGAAAGGTGGGCGAGCAGCCCAGGTGCGTGCAGATGCCCACCACCAGCAGGATGTCCGGCTTGATGGAGCGCAGCGTGTGGTCGACGTAGTCGGGCTGTACCGAATCACGGGACTCCGGGTCGGCCAGGCGCGGAGGCATTTTTGCGAGGTTGGCCAGGATGGCGTCGCCACGGCGCAGCACGAACACCGGCTGGCCGCGCCATTCGGCGACCATCTGCTGCCCCGGCTCCAGCTTGGCGATATTGATACGCACCGGCGCGCCCGCCGCCTTGGCTTTCGCGCCCGGCGACCAGGAACCGACAAAAGGTATCGCAGCACCCACTGCACCCGCCGCCCCGACCACCGAAGTGGCAGCCACAAGAAAGCGGCGGCGGCCTGGATTGATGCCGTCACTGCCCATCGTGTCATCTCCCATCAACTCAGTGGCCTGCGTCATCACACATCTTCTTGTACTTGTTGTGGAGGTGCTGAACTGCTTCGCCACTTTTCAGAATATCAGGCCTTTGGCAAAACGCCGGCCTATCGTCATCACGTGCCAGCAAAAGCGCCAGGCGAAAAAAAACCCGATTCCTTGAAGAGGAACCGGGTTTCTTGAGCCCGAAAGCCCATCCGCAGTAGCGAATTAACGCTTGGAGTACTGAGGACGCTTACGTGCTTTACGCAGACCAACTTTCTTACGTTCAACTTCGCGAGCATCGCGAGTAACGAAGCCAGCTTTGCGCAGAGCGCCGCGCAGGGTTTCGTCGTACTGCATCAGAGCGCGAGTGATACCGTGGCGGATTGCGCCGGCCTGGCCACTTACGCCGCCACCGATAACGGTGACGTAGATGTCGAACTTGCTAGTCGTTTCGGTCAGTTCCAGCGGCTGACGAACTACCATGCGGGCAGTCTCGCGGCCGAAGAAAGTTTCCAGAGTACGATTGTTGATCGAGATGTTGCCAGTGCCCGGACGCAGGAAAACGCGTGCGGTTGCGGTCTTGCGACGGCCAGTGCCGTAATTTTGAGTCGCCGACATAATGAACTATTCC